>Ga0308158_10001362_pt1 | contig 26796 bp, 26 predicted proteins | sample PhyBR2_FD_201038 | JGI IMG/M metagenome (GOLD analysis project Ga0308158, IMG submission 201038) | Phyllosphere microbial communities from UC Gill Tract Community Farm, Albany, California, United States - DLSLB.R2 | ecosystem: Host-associated > Plants > Phyllosphere > Unclassified | place: USA... | reverse complement strand
GCTGTGGATCCGGCCCGGCGGGAAATCCGCCGCCATGGCTGCGGCGGCATCCTTCAGCCGCTCCTCGTTGACGCCGTTCAGCACCACGGTGGCACCGGCGTCGGCCAGCGCCTTGGCAAGGGCCGAACCGATGCCCCTGCTGGAACCGGTGACCAGGGCTACGCGCCCGGTGAGATCAAACAAGGCGCTCATGCGAAAGGTCCCTTCTGGACGAGGTTGTCCGGGGTTTGGCCGTCGGCCAGCGCCTGGAGCTGCTGCTTCAGCAGTTTGAGGATCCGGGGTTCGAAGGCTGAAGCGTTGCCACCAACGTGCGGGGTGATGAGGGCGTTCTCCGCCGACCACAGAGGATGGCCGGCGGGAAGCGGCTCGGGATCAACGACGTCGATGGCGCACTGCAGGCGGCCGGACACCACTTCGCGGGTCAGCGCCTCGGTGCTGATGACGGCACCGCGGCCCACGTTCACCACCAGGGCGCCGTCGGGCAGGGCGGCCAGCACTTCCTGGCCCACCAGGTTGTGGGTGTTGTCGTTCAGGGGAAGGACGGAGACCAGGATGTCGTGGTCTGCGGCGAGGGCCATCAGCTCATCCGGTCCATGGACCTGCCCGTCGGCGTCGGTGCGTGCCGTGCTTCCCACCCGGGTGAGGGTCACCTCGAAGGGCTCCAGGCGGCGGCCCAGTTCCTTGCCGATCCCGCCGATGCCCAGCAGCAGGACTTTGCGGTCGGCCAGGGACTGTCGGCGCTGCGGCTTCCAGCTTTCAACCTGCTGGTCCTTGACGGCCTGGTCGATGCCGCGCAGCTTGGCGAGGATGAGGCCAACGGCCAGCTCCGCGGTGGCAGCTGCATGGACGCCCGAGGCGTTTGCCACTGCGGCGCCCGGACCGGCAGCCTCGCAGACGCCGTCGTACCCCGTTGACTGCGTCTGCACGAACGTAAGGTTCGGGACCGTGCCCAGGGAACCAAGCACTGCCCCGGCATTGATGTACGGGAGGATCACGCCGTCGATGCTGCCCAGGTCCTCCCCCGGGGCGTCCTTCATGTCCCAGACCACGCCGCGGAGGCTGCCGGGAAGCGGCGAAAGATCGGCCAGGAGCTGGGAGTCCGGAAAACTGACGGTGTGCACGTGCTGCATGTGGTGGGGCCTGTCGGTTGGTGGTGGATGGGGGTGTTTAGGTGGTGGGTTCGCGGCGGTCGAAGGTCAGGCCGCCGGGGACCTGGAAGGTGGGCATGAGTTCAAGCATGCCAACATTTACGTGCCGCGGCGTTTCAATGGCGTAATCGAGGGCGTTGACGATGTCATCGGTAGTCAGCGACTCGTAGCCCTCGTAGTAGGTTTGCCAGGCTTCTTCCATGGCTTCGGGGCTGCCGCCCATGTTCCGGCCGAAGATCTCAGTTTCGACCCGGCCGGGGCAGATTTCGGTGACGCGGATGCGTTTGCCCACGGTGTCGTTGCGGAGTTGGCGGGAGATCTGGTGCACGGCGGCTTTGGTGGCGTGGTAGACGGTGTGGCCGTAGAAGTTGTAGACCCCGGCGATCGAGCTGATGTTCACCACATGGCCGAGGTCGCGTTCGACCATGCCCGGCAGGACCAGGCGGGTGAGTTGCAGCAGGCCGCGGAGGTTGACGTCCACGAGTTCGTCGATGTCCTGTTCGGTGGAGTCCAGGATGTTGCCGGGCCGGGAGACGCCGGCGCAGTTGACCAGGACGTCCACTTTCAGGCCGCGGACGACGTCGGCCAGGGCGGGGGTGTCGGTCAGGTCCACCACGTGCGGGACTGCTCCGGTCCGGTCCGCCAGTTCAGCGAGGCGTTCTTCGTTGCGGGCCACCGCGTGCACGGTGAGGCCGCGCTTGGTAAGCCGTTCAGCGATGGCAGCCCCCATCCCGGTGGACGCTCCGGTGACAAGGGCAGTGGTGTAATCGGAAAAAGGCATTGTTGACATGAAATGGAGGCCCGCATCCTCATCCCACTGTTGTCAACACTAGAAAGAGAAAACGCCACGACCCGCGGAAACACCGTGCCCGAGGTGGGACTCAAACTATATTTTCGGCCTTGCAAACACTGGGTGCTCCCGAAAACACGCGGAATCCGGGAAAGTTCGAAGGCTCTACGAAGCAGTCCAAGACGAAGAGTGTGGACACCGTCCACACTTCCTTTTCGTTCAGCTCCATTTTCCTCCAACGGAAGTAGCCATATTGCAAGCAACACCCACGCCCTAGTGGTTATCGCGACGCGGTCCGGGCAACCCGACGTCGATCAAGCCGGTAGGGGCGATTCGTCGTCGGCGGCGGAGGCGGTCGATGCAGGCGTCGTGTCTGCAGCAAGGACCTGGCGGCGACGGTAGATCTGGATACCAATAGCCACCGGTATAGCAGTAACCGCGACTGCCCGCATCCACGGCCTGTCCAGAACATGACCAGTGACGGCATCCAGGGAAACCCGCCCCGGTCCCCCGATCGCAAAGGACGTGGCCGCAAGCCCGAGCACTGCCGGGTATTCCAGGCCTCCGTCCATGGCAAAGAAGCCGTTCGGCGCGTGAACGCTGGCAGCGACCCCCATGGTCGTGGCGGCAGCCGCTCCGGCCGCCGGCGTGGCGAAACCCAAAGCAAGCGCCAGTCCGGCACCCGCTTCGCCGAGACCGGCCAACATGGCACTGGTCTTCGCAGGGCGGAAGCCCATGGCATCCATGCCCTTGCTCGTCTCCTCAATACCGCCGCCGCCAAACCACCCGAAGAGTTTCTGCGACCCATGTGCGACGAGGACACCGCCAAGCGCGGCACGGAACAAGGTACGGGCCGCGGTAGTGGCTGCCGGCGTTACATTTTCACGACTCACGGTGATGAACCTCCCGGTCAATAATGCGGATCAAGCCTTCGGGCCATTCTAGGACAGCCCTTCCGGATCCCGTCGGCGACGTCATCCTCGTAAGCCCTTGCTGCTCCTGGAGAGACTGCAGGGGCGACACTGCCACGGCGACGGGGCACCCCGCTCACGGTACCTCTGCGGCGTGCTGGATCCGCGCGCCGTGGCAAGCGGATCCCTCCTCGTCCCCGGAATGGTGCTCCTGCCAGACGCAGGAGTCGACGTTCACCGTGTAGACCACGTGCTCGCCAAGTGCTTCTTGGGGACACGCGGGGCCGAGGGGCACCACACTCGGGATGTACGATGTAGCCCGCACCCCACGCGAGACAGTACATCCAGGGAGGCAGAATGAACACGGCTTTGTTAGAGGGCAAGGTCGCCATCGTTACTGGCGGCGGACGCGGACTCGGGCACGCAATGACACTCGGCCTGGCCCGCGCCGGCGCCTGCGTCGTCATCTCGGCCGCACGTGAGGGGCATGAAATCGGCAGGGTCGCCGATGAGATCAATGTGATGCTCGGAGTTCGCCGCGTGCTGGCGGTGCAAGAGGACGTAACCCAGGAAGCCGATTGCCGGCGCCTTGTCGACGAAGCACTCGCTACCTTCGGTGGCCTTCACATCCTGGTCAACAACGCCGGACGCGGCATGAAATACGTGAGCCCGACCTTTCTGACCGAACCTACGCGGTTCTGGGAAGTCGACAGTGACACCTGGCGGACTATTATCGACACCAACGTCAACGGTCCGTTCCTGATGACGAAGGCGGCCGTGCCGCACATGTTGCACCAGCAATGGGGCCGCATCATCAACATCACCATGAACCACCAGACCATGCGCCGCCCGGGCTTTTCGCCCTACGGCCCATCCAAGGCCGCGCTCGAATCCGAAACCGTAATTTGGGCACAAGACCTGGCCGGATCGGGCATCACTGTCAACGGTCTGCTGCCCGGCGGCGCCACGGATACGGGCATGATCCCCGATGGTGTGTCCGAAGCAGTGCGCAGCCAATTGCTCCGGCCCGAGGTGATGGTGGACCCGCTGCTCTGGCTGGCCTCAGAGTCCTCGGCAAATATCACAGGCACCCGCCTGGACGCGGCGCGCTGGGACAGCACCCTTACGCCTGACCGGGCCGCCGCAGCGGCGCTTGAAAACGCGGGCTGGGCTACCCAGTCTGCGGACTGATAGTTGATTCGCCGCCGCTCCCCGGTGATGGGCTGACGGAATCAGCGTCAGCCGCCTTCCGGGTCCGGCTGTCGGACGTCTTTGCACCTACAACGGATGACGATCTTCATGCTCCGCCCGGGTCGTTGCAGTGGTGCTTGAGAGCGGGCGTCCCGTGCTGGAGGGGCTCTAATACCTAGGCGGCAGCCATATTCTTCGGGCCGGGTTTACGGTTCTCTTGGCGTAATTGCCGGTAGCGGTGACAGTGCAAGCAGACCCCCTGCCGGCCCCTGCTGAAATGTTACGGACCGGTAGCCCTCGACTTCCTTAATAAGGGTACTTAGTATTAAGGACCGGTACTACCAATTTCGCGAAGGGGTCGGCCAGCTGGTTCGCTAAAGCAGCCTTCCACCTTAAATTCTTGGACCTCCCAACCATCTGGGTAGACCCAGAGGTCCCCTACACATCCCACTCCCCCGTGACTGACACGCGCTTACCTCGATGACGCGCGCCTTGGAGCGCACATGTGCGTGGCCGGGGTGAACACAGGAAGAGAGCGAACAATGAAGGCAGTAGTTTACAAAGGACCGAACGACGTCAGTGTCGAGGAGATCCCCGACGCCAAAATTGAGCACCCCGCCGACGTGCTGGTGCGCATCACCTCAGCGAACATTTGCGGCTCGGACCTCCACATGTATGAGGGCCGCACCAGCTTTGAACCGGGCCGCTCCTTCGGGCACGAAAACCTTGGGGAGGTGGTCGAAGTCGGACCGGCGGTAAGCAAGGTAAAAGTCGGGGAGCGGGTGGTGCTCCCGTTCAACATCTCCTGCGGATTCTGCAAGAACTGCGAACGTGGCTTCACGAACTACTGCCTCACGATGCAGCCCGAACCAAAGCTCGCCGGCGCCGCCTACGGCTTCGCGGACATGGGCCCATACCAGGGCGGCCAGGCTGAGTACCTGCGCGTGCCATACGGGGACTTCAACTGCCTGCGCCTGGGCGAGGACGCGGCGGAGAAGGAACTCGACTATGTCATGCTCGCTGACATCTTCCCCACGGGCTGGCACGCCACAGAGATGGCCGGTGTATACCCGGGCGACTCTGTGGTGATTTACGGCGCCGGTCCGGTCGGGTTGATGGCTGCCTACTCGGCCATCATCAAGGGCGCCGGCAAAGTCATGGTCGTGGACCGCCAACCCGACCGCCTGAAGCTCGCCGAACAGATCGGGGCCATCCCTGTCAATGATGCCGAAGTAGATCCTGTCGAATTCGTTAAGGACCAGACAATGGGCTTCGGCGCAGACCGGGGCTGTGAATGCGTTGGCTACCAGGCGCACGATCCCGGCGGAACCGAACATCCCAACATGACCCTGAACCGGCTTGTGGACTCCGTGCGGTTCGTTGGCGGTCTCGGCGTGGTGGGAGTTTTCCTGCCCCAGGACCCCGGGGGCCCGGACAAACTCGAGCAGCAGGGCCAGGTGGCCTTCGATTACGGGAACTACTGGTTCAAAGGACAGACGATGGGCTCAGGCCAGTGCCCGGTCAAGAAGTACAACCGGGCCCTGCGTGACCTCATCGCAGGCGGAAAGGCCAGTCCCTCCTTCATCGTCAGCCACGAGCTGCCGCTTGACCAGGCCCCCGAGGGCTATAAGAACTTCGACAGCCGCGAAGACGGCTGGACAAAGGTCGTCCTGCACCCGGCCGGGGCCTGAGAGAGGCCCGGAGAGGAGAACGTCCATGTCGAAACGACCAATTCCAGGGATTTGGTATCGATGAAAGCAATGGTTTACCGCGGCCCGTATAAAGTACGGGTCGAAGAAAAAGACATTCCAAAAATTGAGCACCCCAACGACGCGATCGTGCGCGTCAGCAGGGGCGCCATTTGCGGCTCCGACCTGCATCTTTATCACGGCATGATGCCGGATACGCGGGTGGGGATGACCTTCGGGCACGAGTTCGTCGGCACCGTGCATGAGGTGGGATCCTCCGTGCAGAACGTGGCGGTGGGCGACCGGGTGATGGTTCCGTTCAACGTCTACTGCGGCTCCTGCTACTTCTGCGCCCGTGGCCTGTACTCCAATTGCCACAACGTCAACCCCAACGCGACGGCGGTGGGCGGCATCTACGGCTACTCCCACACCTGCGGAGGGTACGACGGCGGCCAGGCGGAATTCGTGCGGGTCCCCTTTGCTGACGTGGGGCCCTCGAAGATCCCGGACTGGATGGACGAGGAAGACGCGGTACTGCTCACCGACGCCTGCCCCACGGGCTACTTCGGTGCCCAGCTCGGGGACATTGCCGAAGGCGATACCGTGGTGGTGTTCGGCGCAGGCCCGGTAGGCCTGTTCGCGGCCAAGTCCTCCTGGTTGATGGGGGCAGGACGGGTGATCGTGGTTGACCACCTGAACTACCGGCTGGAGAAGGCCCGCAGCTTCGCCCACGCCGAGACGTTCAACTTCGCCGAGTACGACGACATCGTGGTGCACCTGAAGAAAGAAACCGACTACCTCGGTGCCGACGTCGTTATCGACGCCGTCGGAGCCGAAGCGGACGGCAACTTCCTCCAGCACGTCACCGCATCGAAACTCAAGCTGCAGGGCGGCTCCCCCGTCGCGCTCAACTGGGCCATCGACTCGGTCCGCAAAGGCGGCACAGTATCCGTAGTGGGCGCGTACGGGCCCATCTTCAGCGCAGTGAAGTTCGGCGACGCCATGAACAAAGGCCTCACACTGCGGATGAACCAATGCCCGGTCAAACGACAATGGCCACGCCTGTTCGAGCACATCCAAAACGGTTACCTCAAACCCAGCGACCTGGTTACGCACCGCATCCCGCTGGAACACATCGCCGAGGGCTACCACATGTTCTCCGCCAAGCTGGACAACATCATCAAGCCCCTCGTTGTCGCCGGCCAATCCTGAAGGGACAACACACCATGACAGAGCCAGCCACACCCTACATCCCCAACAAACGCCGGCCAATGAGGTCCCCCGAAGACCTGCGGGCACAGATCCCGGGATGGGGTGCCGACCTCGACCCAGCTGACCGGCCCTCCTACCCCCGAGAGCAACCCGGCATCGAAACCGGCGCGCGCTGGGACTTCCCCGAACGCCAACCGGAAAAGTGGCCACGGGAACGCTCCGTCGAACACGCCTTCCTCCCGCCGGTCTTCGGAACCTCCACCCCTCCCGCCGGGCTCTCCGGAGCCATCCGGCGATACGCCTACAAATACAGTGAAGGCCGGGCCGCGCACTGGCTGCTGCTGATCGGCGCTGACCGGGTGGACGCCTGGGAACACCACCTGAAGTCCCTCGCCACCCCGCACCCCGACAACCCCGTCACCGAAACCGGGGTAGTCAACGAATTCCGCCGGGGCGGCTTGAGCTCACGCTCCGGGCAAAACCGCGCCGACGTGAACCACCAGTGGATGGACCCGATCATCGTCGCCGGCCCCTGGGTGATGGCAGCCGTAGGCCTCGCAGCAGCCTACAAAACCCTAAGAAAGGAACGCACACAACCCGACACCCGCCCCGCCGCGAAGGCGGAAAGCCAGCACTAACAGCACCGAAGTGCGCCGATATCCTGCCGCGGTGACCCACGCGAAGTGGGCACCGCGGCAGGAGTCACCAAACAGCGGACTATCGGCCCCTCTCTGTCAATCGAGTCTGGAGGGCAGCTTCTGCAATGTCGCACATTGACCGCAAGGCCCTGGTTTCAGCCGTCATCGGTCTAGTTACCGCACTCGTCCCGGCGCTGCTCGGCGCCCCCGAACTCGCGCCCTTAATCGGATGGTCTGTGGCCGGCGGCGTCTTCCTGACCTTGGCATGGACAAAGGCATGGCCCGCCGGTCCGGAGGCTACGGGTGAACTCGCCCGCCATGAAGGCCGATCTCGACGACTCGTTGACTCCCTCATCATCGGCGCCACGTTCGTCAGTCTCGTGGCAGTTGTCTTCGCCTTGATCCGAAGCCAGCAAAAGGACTTCATCGGCGTGACCGCAGCGCTCCTGGCAGCACTCGGCGTGGTGCTCGCCTGGGCACTCGTCAACACCGTCTACGCCTTCAAATACGCCCGGATGTACTACCTCGACGAAAACCACCACTTCCGCTTCAATCAGGACGAGGAACCGTCCTACAGCGACTTCGCCTACGCAGCCTTCTCAATCGGCATGTCCTACAACGCGAGCAACGTCAACGAGTCCTCCACCCCCTCCCGCAGGATCGCCATGGGCCACGCCCTGCTCTCCTACTTCTTCGCCACCTTCGTCGTCGCCGTGGCAATCAACCTCGTCGTCAGCCTCGGCCAGTCCAACTGACTGCGACAAGGGCTGGGCTTCGGTCCTCACTCACGCAACCCCTACTCCGGAAGTGCTCTGGGCGGGGAGGCATCGACCTCTGCGTGGGTTTCCCTAGACGGAATGTTCAGTTGCCAGCCTGCCCCACGTACAACAAGTGTGGGTGCTATCGGTGTACGCTCCACCTCCCTGCCCTCCATGGCACCGACAAGCACTTCCATGCTCAACAGTGCCAATGCGGTGAAGTCCTGGCGGACGGTGGTCAGCGGTGGCAGGAAATCGTCTGAACCTTCAATATCGTCGAAGCCAACGACACTGCGTCGTCCGGGACGCGGACGCCATTCTCGGCGAAAGCCCGGATGAGGCCGAGGGCGGTGTGGTCGCTGGCTGCGAAAATCGCTTGGGGCACCCTGCCCTCGCGGCCATCGGCCACGACGGCCCCATCTGCATCGAATGGGAGGACGCCGGCATGGACGCCTCCACGACGCCCCAAACCCGGCTACCGAGGAGGGATCGGCGGCCCAGCTTTACACCTCCCACTCAATGAGACAACACTTCTCTTTGTGACTTCAACGAACCCGGCACCCGCCGACGGCATGATTGCGCGCGTCTCAATGATCCTTGACGTATTCACCCCCGAAGAGCCAGTCCTGACAGGAGGGGAGATCGCGCGCAGGGCGGGACTTTCCCGCGCCACCACGGCGCGGATACTCTCACAACTCGCCAAGCACGATTTCGTCAACCGGGTACCGTCCGGATACCAGATTGGCATCCGATGCTTTGAACTGGGGCAGATGGCACAGCAACCCAAGGACCTGCGGCGGCTAGCCCTGGGGACAATGTTCGACCTTCGGCGTGCCACCGGCCTGACGGTCCAGTTGGGCGTCCTGGAAGGTAACGACGTGGTCTATATCGAGATTCTGCGCGGCCAGTACCGGGACCTGACCATCCCCTCGCGGGTTGGCGGACGGGTACCGTCCTACGCGACCGCCGGCGGCAAGGCACTGCTTGCCCACTCTCCTGACCATCTGGTCGAGGGTCTCCTGAACGGCGAGTTGGAGAAGATCGGCCCTGGCACCATGACCGATCCACAGGAGCTTCGCGCCGAACTGGACCTGGCCCGGCGTGAGGGTATTGCCTACGAGCGGGAAGAATCCCATGCCGGCCTTGCATGCGCGGCCAGTCCCATCCTCCGCGGTGACGGGACGGCTGTGGCCGCCATCTCCATCACCGCGCCGGTAGGGGTGGTGGAAATGAGGCTGGTTGGTCCCGCTGTCCACGCAGCCACTTTAGGATTGAACCGCCAACTGGCGGCAGCGCCGCATTGGGCCACGTTATAGGTGCCTCATTCAGTGAGACGCAAATTTTGAACGACGGCGGCACGCACCAGATGCTTGTCACAGTCCCCGTGATCCGAACCACGGAGGTGTGAGAACCAAGCAACGAGGAGTGACCGGTGAAGGCCGCAATCATGAACCAAGCAGGCGCACCGCTTGCAGTCGTCGAGCTTGATCTTCAGGCGCCTGGCCCGGGCGAGGTCCGTGTGCGCGTTGACGCGGCGGGCATCTGCCACAGTGATTACCACTACATGGTCCAGGACCTGGCGTGCCGGACACCGATCGTGCTGGGCCACGAGGGCGCGGGCATTGTCAAGGAAGTCGGGCCCGGGGTCACCCATGTCCAGCCCGGAGACAAGGTCATCCTGACCTGGCGGCCGAGTTGTGGCAGGTGCGAGTACTGCACCAGTGGCTCGCCTGCGCTCTGCCGCCTCGGCGCGGTGCACGCTACCCACAACGAACTGCTGCGCGGCGGAACGCGGCTGTCACACGACGGGCAGCCCGTCCACCACCTGATGGGGGTGTCCTGCTACGCGGAGGAATGCGTCATATCCGGCGAATCCGTCATCAAGATCCCGCAGGAGGTTCCAGTCGATGTCGCAGCCATCATGGGTTGCGCAGTGGTCACGGGGATGGGCGTGGTGCTGAATGGAATGGGCGCTCCGGCCGGGGAATCGGTTCTTATCGTTGGAGCTGGCGGGGTGGGGCTTTCGGCGGTCATCGGCGCCGCAGCAGTCGGGGCGTACCCGGTGATCGTTGCCGACATTGACGACGAAAAGCTCGCGAAGGCGCGCGAGCTTGGGGCAACCCACACGATCAACACGCGCGAACGCGACCTGGCGGGGAGCGTGCACGAGATCACCGGCGGAGGCGCTCACTGGGCTGTCGAGGCCATCGGCCGGCCGCAGACCATCCGCGAGGCGGTGGTGGCACTTCGCCCCCGCGGCACGGCGTTCGTGGTGGGACTGTCCAACGCCGAATCCGAAATCAACGTGCCGCTGAACCAGGTGGTCCAGCAGGAAAAATCGGTGCGCGGAAGCCTGTACGGCTCTTCCAACCTCTCAGTGCAGATCCCCCAAATCCTGGACATGTACCTGGCAGGCCGCTTGCCGCTCGATGCCCTCATCGGGGAGAAGTTCAGTCTGGACCGGATCAACGAAGCATTCGAATCCTTGACCAACGGAAACATCGGCCGTTCGGTGGTCCTGATGGGCAGCAATTAAGCAGATGGCAGAAGTCATGTCGTACCTACTCCCCTGGTACATGAAGTCGTACCTACTCCCCTGGTACATGAATAGGTGTAGGCCACCGAGGGCCCACCCAAGGAAGCCGGAACGAGGACCACAAGAAGTCAGGCACAGCAAGCGGAAGTCTCCCCAGCCAGGGACTTGGACCGCCACCCCATCCGCCTGAATAGGCCACCGCGGCAGCCACGCTAAAGCCCGCACCAATAGCGTCAGAGGCGCCCCAGCGCAAGCTTTGTCAACACATTAAACCAAAAAAGCCTCTAACGAGGGAAACACTGTGCCCGAGGTGGGACTCGAACTACCTTCCCGCCCTGGCAAAAGTGGGAACCCGCGAAAACATGCGGAATTCGGGGCAGTTCGAAGGCTGTTTGGCCCCGTACGAGGTGAAATGTGTGGACGTTGTCCACACCCCATTCCGGGGGCGCTGGAGGGCTACCGCGGCACCAGATGCCTGGAGATCTCGGCGGCAGAGTCCAGCAAGTCGATAGTGCCCGCGGCGACTCCGACGACGATGTCGAACCCTTCATCCGTGGTGAAGCCATGCCGGTAACCGTTGATCCACAACAGCAGCACCATGAGCGTCCACGCAGTCCGTTCGTTGCCATCGATGAGTGGATGGAATCGGGCGACCGACTCCAACAAGGCTGCCGCCTTCACCGCGAGCTCCGGATAAGCCTCCGCGCCCATGACCGTCGTAGTCGGCCTGGCCAATGCCGATGCCAACAACCCGACATCACGGATATGAAAGCCGTACCGATCAACTACCTGAAGTGCATCCTCAATGTCCAGATACGCTGTCACGCGTCCTCAAGGCGCTTCAGCAGATCAGCGTCATGACTCATAACAAAATCAAGACCCTCGCTGATTTCACGTCGCCGCGCGTGGCGCTGCAGAACCAACTCTGCCCCCTGCAACAGAAGCGCGGACTTCGACGCGTGTTCCTCGACAGCCAACTTCTCCAGCCGCCGATCGAGGTCCTCAGGAACACGAAGATTCATAGCCATACGGTCATGGTACCAAACCGGTACCAACCCCTGACTGGGCTGCCCGCCGCTAATTGGAGCAGACTCACCCGACCAGGGTCGCGGTGCTTTGGAAAGCTCTGTTGTTTTCCAGACGCTACGTTGGTGAACCCAATAAGTGTGTTTACTCCAGCCTCGCTCTAATTCCCACAAGCCGAGGCCCGCCCACCTGACTCATACCCGGATGAGTACCAGATTTCGGCTACGAAGTTATGAGACATAGTTTCGCGAATCGCTCTTGCCACCGCACGTACGGGTACAGGGCATTGGTGTGCCAACAATGATGAAGAAGACTCCTCGGCGACTGTGACCTGACCCGCCAAGGCAGTTGGGCCACGGAAAAATTGGCGTCGGATAGCACGTCCGATCAGAACTGCAGGGTCGGAACATTGCAGCTGAGGCAGCCAATGGCTTGCCCATTTTCGCGCAAGAGCATACCCAAGCCACTGCAACCATGGCGATCATCCATTCATCCTGATCACCGGGTCCCGGGGGTAGTTGGGCCAGCCCCAAGAAAGGGTAGTTTACGACTGTAAACAGGTATTGACGAGTGGTATGGCCGGGAGTATTTTGCCGCTGTGGAGTTCCGGGGGCCCACCTTTGGAAGGCACTCAGATGACATGGCAACTTGAAGGCACGTACTTCGAAAACTGCAACTGCAACATGATCTGCCCCTGTACGACCTCCGGTCTTACCGAGCCCGGCACTAGGGACCGCTGCAACGTCATGCTGGCTTTCCACGTCGACAGGGGCGATGTCAACGGTGTTGACGTCAGCGGCCTGAACGTCGCCGTCGTCGCCGATGCTCCAGCCCTGATGAGCGACGGCGGCTGGCGAATGGGCGTGCTGATGGATTCAGCGGCTACCCAGGAACAAGCTGACGCCCTAGGCGCAGTGTTCGGCGGCCAACTCGGTGGACCAATGGAGGGCCTTGGTCCCCTGGTCGGAGAAATGCTGGGCATGGAATCACGGGCTATCACTTACGCCAATGACGGACGCGAGCACAGCGTCCAAATAGACGACGCCATCAACGTCAAAATCGAGGACTTCGTTTCCCCCTTTGATGCCACTGGTGCCGGTATCAAAGTCAGCGGGGTGGGCTTCCCCGCCGACACCTTGGCTGCAGGGCACGCAACCGCCTCCACCGTGAACATCTTCGGCCTGTCCTGGGACAACACGGGGAAGAACTCCTTCTCGGCTCCTTTCGCCTGGTCCGCCTGAAGTGCCAGGGCGCGCGTACCCGGCGGTCCGCAGCCAAGCTGCCCTGTTGGCGCTGCTTGGCTGCGCCTCCGCCGCCTGGTACTTCACCATCCTGGGACTCAGGGACATGCCTGCCGGGCCCGGGACGATGGGTCTTGAGCTTGGCGGGTTCCTCGCGACTTGGACTCTCATGATGGCCGCAATGATGCTGCCTGCGCTGGCACCATTGACCACCATCTACCTGCGGTCGATTCGCACGACCCGAAGCGCACTGGTCAGAGCGGGAAGAACCGCCGGACTCGTTACCGGGTACCTGGCGTCCTGGGCTCTCTTCGGAACTGCCGCTTTCGTCGCAGCACTGCTGGCCTCCCAACTGGCAACGACGGCGCCCACGGTGGCGCCGTGGGTGGGGGCAGGGATAGTCGCGGCCGCAGGGGCTTACCAGCTCACGCCGCTTAAGGACTACTGCCTGAGGCAGTGCCGCTCACCGATCTCTTTCCTGCTCCACACCTCCAATTACCGCGGCCCGTTCCGGGACGTTCGTGCGGGCGCCTACCACGGCATCTACTGCATCGGGTGCTGCTGGGGCCTGATGGTCGTACTAACGGCAGTCGGCCTATCAAACCTCGCCTGGATGGTTGTCATCGCCGTAACCGTGCTTCTGGAAAAGACCTGGAGCCACGGCCGCACAGTCAGCAAAATCGTCGGAACCGCGCTCATCGTCTTTGCGGTCTTCGTGCCGGCAAACCCCGCACTCCTGCCCGGACTGTATGCTGCTCCACCGATGTAGCTTCAGCCCATGGAGAGAGGATCGACGAAACCGGTTGAGCCAGTTGCAGGAAACCCAGCGGCCGGAGAATTGGGGCTGTACGAAGGCCTGCATAGCGTCTCCAACTGCTACTTTTGAGCAAGAGAACGGATCGAGGCGCTGGTGGCCGAGGCTGAAAGATCTTCCGAGCTATCAGAAACTGCCGTATTGCGCTCAATACCAGCAATGTCAGGGTCCACGTCAGCCCAAGTGCAACCGGTGTCGATCCGTTGCACCTCTCGTTGCGTTTTCCGAATGGGTGCGTGATGCCGCAGCGTTCAGATCCTCAGACCGCGGCATCGGGGTTAAAGGCGTGGGGCGTCATGACTACGGCGGGTGAAAATTCGACAGGCTCCGGTTGAGGGCTATTCACTGGGAGACCAGCGCGCGACATTGCCTTCGGAAGGACGTCGCGGTTGAACGCGTCCGAGTGCTCCTTCGAGTCCCACACCTCTGTTAGGACAAAGCCTTGGCCCGTCGGGTACACAAAATGCAGTAGCAGGCCCTCGCCGCCGCCTTCCTCGTCGAGAACCTCCAGCGTAGCCTTGTGGATCGCCTGATAAGCGGCAATCGGCGCAGGAATGCTCAGTGTAAACCCGTACATCGCAATCCTCCGTCTGTTACTTCCATGAAACGGCAGTGGCCGTTTGAGCGTCAAGAAGATCCGGTTTCTCACGGTGGTAGCAATACCCCCTTGTCTGGGCTGCAGGCATCGCTAGTTGGATAAGACTGGCCCGTGCAGGTCGCGGTGTCTTGGAAAGTCCTGCTTTTTCAAGTCGCTACGCTGCTGAATCCATAAGTGTGTTTACTTCCGGCCTCGCTCTAATCCCCTCGAGCCGACGCCCGCTCACCTGTTTCATTACCAAGGATGAGTACCAGATTTTGGCCACGAAGTTGGAAATATAGGTAGGAAAATCGCCCTTGCCATCGCGCGTACACGATTTCATAGAAAATAAGCAACCGCATATTGTTCGGGCTGGCCCTGCATCAGCAGAGCAGGTGTGCCTTTGCTAGCTCTCAAAGTGAGTGGTTGTTTGTCTGGTTCCGGATAGCTGGTGGATGATCTTGAGGGCGACCGCGTGGACTTTCATATTGCGGGTGTTGGATGCGCGGATGAGGAACTGGTATGCCTCCTGTTGGCTGCATTGGTTTCGTCCCATTATCAGCCCGCAGGCGAGGTCGATATCTGTGCGGCTTTCCATGGCGGACCGAAGGTCCTCCGCGAGCCGTTCCGCGTCTGCGGTGCGGAAGCTCAGGCTGAGGGCTTGTCCCGCTATCTGCGCGAATAGTGCGGCCTCGCCCGTGGCTTCCTTTGTGAAGGCACCAGCCATGGGGGCATAAAAGTTCAGGCAACTTGATGCTGTCTCGTCGATGGCAATGGGGATCGCCGCGACGCTGCGGCAGCCAGCGGCGTTGAGGCTGGCCGAGTACCGCTGCCAATGGCGGTCAGCGCCGGTATCGGCCAGCAGGACTGGGGTCTGTGTGCGTAGCGCGTCCAGGCACGGACCCCGCCCCAGGTGTTGTTCGATGCGGTCCAGAACAAGTGCTTCTTGGCTGCTGCCAGCTATCGTGGCACGGTGCTGGTGCTGGTGCTGGTACAGGGTGAGAGCGCAAAGAACGGGCATTCCAACGGTCCTGCTCGCGGAGGCCGCGGCACGCCCCGTCAACCCGTTCAACAAGGCCTTGATGTCTTCATGACCGATGATGGGCTGGTGTCCGTGACCAGGCAAGGAGCCCTGGCCTTGCTCGCCTGTATCCACTCTTCCCATGCTAGGAGCACGTGCCCGGTGACAACAGAGGCACATGGCTCCATTGTCAGTTCGGGCTCGAACCGCTTTCATCTGCCCTTGGATAGATGTCGCGGCTGTAAGTGGCCCGCCGACGCTGACCGTCAACGCCAAGGGCATTGAGAGATTCATTAAGGGCGTGTGCCAATAAATCGCGTTCAAGGACAGGGAAATTCAGCGCACCGTGCACGTAGGCCTGGACCTCCGTCAAGCCGGCCCTTCCGCCGAGACCAAAATACCTGATCCAGATTTGCTCAAGGGTTACTGGTGCACCCTCCAGTGCTAATCGGAAACCTAGGCGCTGTTCGTCCTCACCCCCTGGGACCGCCATAGTTTCACCCCCGGTCATGATCGAGTCTCACCGTGGACTCGATGATTTTTCCTGCCACTTCCTGGAGGGTCCGGTTCTCTTCCAAAGCCTTGCTCATCATGTAAAGCATCGCCTCATGATGTCCTACACGTCGATCCGCCATCACGATGCCTTTGGCGGTACTGATCGTGTCACGCTGCGTGAGAGTGGTCTTGAGTTGATCACTCAACATCCGTCCCCGCTCACGGACTTGAACGTTTGCCACGAAGATGGCCGCTTGGGCTGCAAACAACTCCAGCAGCCGGATCGTTCGGTCCGTGGCCGCGTGGGGCTTTGCCCAGTAGACCTTAATAGCGCCGAAAGCCAGGTCCCCGGACAGCAGCGGAACACTAACACAGGACCTCAAACCAAGCTTGTCCACCCCCACGCCCCACTGACGCCAGCGCGGATCCGTTCTCACATCGCCGACGTCGACAGGCTGACCCGTAGCCCAGGCGCTCAGGCAGGGTCCTTGTCCAAGTTCATACTGAAGGGTGTCAGCTTGCGCCACAATATCGTCCGTAGAAGCCGCGCTGCTGCGGTGACCGCTCATGTCGATCAAAGTCACGCCCGCCCCCGCAGCGCCATCCACCGAAAGAACCGCCGCGCCCGTGATCAGTTTAAGGGCGTGCGCTACGGTCTCCTCTGTCAGGAGCACGTTCGATAACCCAGCAAACACGGCGGTCAGCTCGTCAGCCAACGGCAAGTCACCTTTCATTGCCCGCCCCGCTCCCGCCATTCTGGTCCGTTGACGGACAACTGAATCATTCTTTATCTCAACACACATTACCAACCTGTACCACCTCGGCATTGAGGGTTTCTTGCAGGACGATGAGAGGAGTTTTTCCTTCAAGCCTTTGCAACCACTTGTCCTTGGTTCACCGGCGTAACCCCCTACTGGGGCTAAAAACTGTGCCATGGCTACGCAAGAGTGGGATGAAGACTTTCAGAGGCCCCACAAGCTCACCGCCGCTTGCCCAGAACGAGCGCCAGCCCGCTCCCGCATCGCCCTCAATCTGCTCACGCGGGCGTAGGCCAGCTGGGCCGAACCGTAAACACGGGAACGAGGAACCGCATAACCCCATTTTTTGGGGCGAATTCATCCGCTCGATCACCACCACTGGGCCTTTCCCTCACCTCCCAGGGCGTGACAACGTCATCCCCGCGAAGTGTGGAGTTTTCCCGAAGTTGCCGGCCGGCCATCACCATGGGAGGCGTGGTGTCTTCCAGGGGTAGCCCACAGCGACCCTCTAGAGCCATGATGGCACTATGTTTGATCCCCAGCCGAAGCTGTCCCCTGCCGAGGTCGCCGAAGCCGGACTCACCGGCTGGCGCCTGACCGGCGAGGCCCTCGCCGCCGCCTTCAGGACCCGGAAGTCCTCCACCGGGCTGGGGCTCCTGAACCGCTTCGGCGCCTCCGCCGAGGAGGCCAACCACCACCCCGACCTCACGCTCACCTACCCCCAGGTCCGTGTCACGCTCTCAAACTACGATGTCGGCGGCATCACCAGCCGCGACATCGACCTCGCCCCCACCATCAGCGGCCAGGCCGCGGACCTCGGGGTCGCCGCCGCGGACTGAGTCCCCGGCATCGGGCAGGCGGATCATAGATCGTCGAGGCGCTGTGCGGCCTTTACGGAATCACCGCTATCGACTCTTTGAATGGAGGGGGCGGCAATGGATGTCGAAGCTCCCGCTCCGCGCCAATTGGAGGGTTTCCCAGCAAAGATTGCCCTCGTCTGACCTGTCTCCCAAAGCCTGAAGAAGCTCGCGTGGCCAGGACCCTGCGGCATCGAATTCTCACCCTCTGCTAGCTCTGTCAGTTAGTTGCCGGCTTCGCCAGGAATCAATCTCGAAAGGCTGGAGGGAAGGCGGTTCTGGAAACTCCGGGTCTCGCAGGGTCGAGCGCCGACCAGGGCAGCATCTACAGCTATCGCTGGTGGAAAATCCTGACGTTGAAAGCGGCGGCAACCCTGCGACTAGATGCACTTGACCCTGGCACGTGATGCAAGTTACAGTTCTTTCTGTTGGTTATACGAATAACTGATACGAATAACTTCCGGCCCAAGGAGGCGCCTTATGGCCCGGTCCCGCCCACACTCCGGACCCACCATGCATGACGTGGCGGCTGCCGCAGGGGTTTCCCAGGCCACCGTCTCCCTGGTCCTGAATTCGGCCTCCGGTTCCCGGTTCTCGGACGAGACGCGGCAGCGGGTGAAGGATGCAGTCCAGCAGCTTGGCTACCGCACCAACGCCCACGCCAAGACCCTCCGGGACGGCGTTTCCGGCATCATCGGCTTTCTTGGTGACGCCGTTGCCACTACCCCTTTCGCGGGCAAGATCATTGAAGGGGCGCAGGAACGTGCGTGGGAAGACGGTCTGCTTCTGCTGACCATGAACACCGGCGGAGACAAGGCATTGGAGGCAGCGTCGCTGGATTCCATGCTCTCCTACAAGGTTGCCGGCGTCGTGTACGCAGGCATGTACCACCGTCGGCTCGATGTTCCCGAAGCGCTGGAGGCCGTCCCCTCGGTGGTGCTGAATTCCCAGGACCGAAAGATGCGCCTTCCCAGCGTCGCCCCGGACGAGGAGCAGGGTGGTTACACCGCGACGCGGCACCTACTGGAAGCCGGGCATACAAAGGTGGCGATGATCAACATCGAAACCCTGGAAAGCGAACTCCCTGCAGCCGTTGGTCGCTTCAACGGTTACACCAAGGCAATGACCGACGCCGGCATCCCCGTGTCATCGGAGTTGGTCCGCTTCGGCAGCGGCAACGAAGAGGACGGTTTCGCCCACGCCACGGAATTGCTGACGTCCGGCAATCCACCGACCGCCATCTTCTGCGCCAATGACCGCACCGCCTGGGGGGCCTACCAGGCCGCCGCGGAGCTGCACCTTTCGATCCCCCGCGATGTATCCATCGTCGGCTTCGATAACCAGGAAACCCTGGCCCAGCATCTACGGCCGGGACTTACCACTCTTGAGCTGCCTTTCGTGGAAATGGGGCGCCGCGCTGTTGACCTCATCCTGCAGGGCGCCGAACCTGACGGGCGGGTCGAGTTCATGACCTGCCCGCTGATTGAACGGAACTCAGTGACACATCCAAAGGAGAAGCCATGAGCCGCATCCTGGCTCGGCCCACGCCGGCGGCGCCGGCGTCCTCGCGACCGCCTCAGCGGAAGCCCACCTCGCTACGGCTGAAAAGGGTGGCGCGGGCGTGGCAGTTATACGTATTACTAATCCCCTCCCTCGTCTACATCGCAGTCTTCAAGTACTGGCCCATGTACGGGGTGCAGATCGCCTTCCGCAACTACAACCCCGTGGACGGATTCACCGGGAGCCCATGGGTTGGACTGCAGCACTTCATCCGGTTCGTCAACTCCTACCAGTTCAGCCAGGTAGTCGGTAACACGCTGTGGATCGCTGTTCTGGGCCTGCTGGTGGCCTTCCCGGTTCCGGTCGTCCTGGCACTTCTGGTCAACCAGCTTCAGAGCGAACGTTTCAAGAAGTTCACCCAGACCGTGCTGTACTCGCCGGCTTTCATCTCGACAGTGGTTGTCGTGGGCATCATGTTCGTGCTGCTTTCCCCGCGATCGGGCCTGGTCAATAACGCGATTCAGCTCGCCGGCGGCCAACCGATCTTTTTCATGGGCTCCCCGGAGTGGTTCCGGCCCGTCTACGTCATTTCCGATGTGTGGCAAAACGCGGGCTTTTCGATGATCGTGTATCTGGCGGCCCTGTCCGGCATCGACCCTGCACTGCATGACGCCGCCAAGGTCGACGGAGCCTCCAAATTCCAGCGTATCCGGCACATCGACCTGCCGGGCATCATGCCCGTCATAACGGTGCTGTTCATCCTGGCCATCGGGAACCTGCTCAACGTCGGGTTCGAAAAAGCCCTGCTGATGCAGACCAATCTGAACCTGCCGACGTCGGAAATCATCCAAACGTACGTCTACCACGCGGGCCTGCAGCAAGCTCAGTTCAGCTATTCGGCCGCCATCGGCCTGTTCAATTCCGTCCTCAACCTCGTGTTGCTGCTGACCTTCAACTGGGTAGCGCGCCGGGCCAACCAAGCAACCCTGTGGTGATGCCGTCATGTCCCTGAATACCGAACCCGTGGCCGCCCCGGCCCCCGTTGAACATCCCCGGCCCCTCCCCAAGCGAACCATGTCATTCCGCGACAAATGGGCCGACTCCGCCTTCAACATCGCGGCCGTCACCATCCTGACGCTGTCCATCATCGCCGTCGTTTATCCGCTGTATTTCATCGTCATCGCCTCGATCAGCGATCCCAGCGCCGTTTACGAAGGCAAAGTATGGCTGTTCCCCTCCGGCATCACGCTGGAGGGATACCAGCGGATCCTCGCAGACAGCCGGATCTGGAACGGCCTGGGCAACACCGTCATCTACACCGTCCTGGGGACAGCCATCAGCGTGACCACCATCCTGTTCGGCGCCTACGCCCTGTCCCGCAAAGACATGCCGGGCCGGAAGTTCCTGATGCTGCTCTTCGTGATCACCATGTTCTTCGACGGCGGCCTGATCACCAAGTATCTGGTAGTCCGTGACCTGGGCATGCTGGACACCGTCTGGGCAGTCGTCCTTCCAGGAGCGGTAGGAGTTTGGAACCTGATCATCGCCCGGTCCTTCTTCGAGAACACCATCCCCGAGGAGCTCCGGGAAGCTGCCCAAATGGACGGCGCCAACGACTTCACCTTCTTCTTCAAGATGGTGCTCCCCCTGTCCAAACCACTCATCATGCTCATGATCATGGTCCACGTGGTGGCGCACTGGAACTCGTTCTTTGACGCCCTGATCTTCCTCAATGACGACACCAAGTACCCCCTGCAGCTGGTGCTCCGCAACATCCTCATTCAATCCGACGTCTCCTCCGCCGGCACCACCGGGGGCGACATCGAGTCCTACGCCGCGGCGCAGCGCATCGGTGAGCTGACCAAGTACGCCATGATCGTCGTCTCCAGCCTCCCGCTCATGATCGCTCTGCCGTTCATGCAGAAACACTTCACCAAAGGCACCATGATCGGCGCCGTCAAGAGCTAGTCCAGAACCCGACGCAATGCCCGACGGCGGAACCCCACCTTCCGCCGTCGTCACACCTCCCACGCAAACCAGAAAAGGAAACGACCCATGGCTACAAGCCGCAAACTCGCCATCCTCGGCACCCTCATGGCAGGAACGATGCTGTTCACCGCCTGCTCGGGCAACTCCAAAGGATCAGGCGACATCAAGGACTCCTCTGCAGAATTTGGGTTCCAGGAGACCGGCTTCCCTATCGTCAAGAACCAGCTGACCCTGAAGTTCTCCGGAACCAAGACCGCCCTGGCTCCCGACTACAGCACCATGACCCTGGTGCAGCAGTGGGAAAAGGACACCAACATCCACATCGACTGGCAGAACCTGCCGGAGACTGTCTTCAAGGAAAAGAAGAACCTTATCCTCGCCAGCGGCGACCTGCCGGATGCGTTCTTCAACAGCGGGCTCACCGACGCCGAAATCGGCACCTACTCCGCCAATGGCACACTCATTCCCCTCGAGGGCCTCATCGAGAAGAACGCACCAAACCTGTCCAAACTCCTGGCAGCACGGCCCGACATCAAAGCAGCGATCACTTCCTCCGACGGACATATCTATTCCCTGCCCTCCATCGAGGAACTGGGCCTGGTCCAATTCCCCAATGAGATGGCCATCAACACCGCATGGCTGGACAAGCTCGGCATCCCGATGCCTAAGACGGTGAACGAACTGCATGATGCCATGCTCGCCTTCAAGACCAAGGACGCCTCAGGCACAGGCAAAACCATCCCCTTGAGCTTCATGCCCGGTTCCTGGTGCGGGGACATCGTCGACCTCATCGCAGCTCTTGGCGGCGTTCCCGACAACATGGACCACCGCATCGTCCAGGACGGCAAAGTCATCTACACCGCCACCCAGGACGGTTACAAGCAGGCCATCCAGACCCTGCACCAGTGGTACCAGGAGGGCCTGATCGATCCCGAATCCTTCTCCCAGGATGACAAGGCGTATCTGGCCAAGGGCAAGGCCGGAACCGAAAACCTCGGCTCCTTCGTCTGGTGGGAAATCAAGGAAATGGTGGGCGCTGACCGGGCCGGTGACTACAAACTGCTGCCCGTACTCGAAGGCATCGATGGCAAGAGGCTGGCCAGCCAGTCCAACAACCAGGAAATCGCCCGCGGAGCCTTCGCCATCACCCGGGCCGACAAGTACCCGGCAGCAACCATGCGTTGGGCCGACAACCTCTACGACCCCATCCAGTCCGCCCAGGCCAATTGGGGCCCCATCGGTGAGACCCTGCAGAAAGACCCCGCCACCGGCCTGCTGACTCAGATCCCCGCTCCTGCCGGCACCAGTGAAGGCGAACGACGCCAGAAAGTGGCACCGGGAGGCCCCAAGGCCAACACCGCAGAAAACTTCCAGAAAGTCGTAGCGCCCGAGCCCCGCGCCGCTGAACGGCAAAAGACGGTCGAAGCAAACTACAAGCCATTCGCCGCAAACGACGGGTACCCGCCCGTCGCCCTCTCCAACGAAGAACTCCAGCAGATCAGCACCATTGAAACTGACGTGGCCTCCCTGGTGAAACAGAACACTGCCAAGTGGATCGTCTCTGGCGGCGTCGACCAGGAGTGGGACGGCTACGTTTCCCAGCTGAAGAACATCGGCGTCGACAAAATGATCGAGGTCTACCAGCAGGCGTACGACCGCTTCAAGAAGAACTCCTAATCATCTGATTTTCCCACGGCAGTAAGGGCCGGGCACGGAACGTCCGTACCCGGCCCCCGGCCTGCCCGCCCATCAAACCATCCGGCCCCCACTCGAGCGGGCCACATCCGTGAAATGAGTCCGCCTCCATGAACACCGTTGCGCCCACCCTTGAGGCTTATCGCCCTGCGATGCACTACACGGCCAAGGACACTTGGCTCAACGATCCCAACGGCTTGGTTTTCCATGAGGGCGTCTACCACCTGTACTACCAGAACAATCCCTTCGGGAACGTCCACAGCAACATGTCATGGGGGCACGCCACCTCCACCGACCTCGTCAGCTGGGAAGAGCATCAAGTCGCCATCCCGTGTGACGACACAGAGGAGATCTTTTCGGGCAGCATCGTGGTGGACGCTGACAATTCGTCGGGCTTCGGCGATGACGGCGCGGCTCCCCTTGTGGCCATCTACACCAGCGCCTTCAAGTCCGGTTCTGCTCACGAAGGCATCCAGGCGCAGTCCCTCGCATGGAGCACCGACGGCGGATACAAGTGGACCAAATACTCGGGCAATCCCGTGCTAACCAGGAACTCCCCCGAATTCCGCGACCCCAAGGTCTTCCGTTACGACGGGCCGGCTGGCAGCTATTGGGTGATGGCCGCCGTCGAAGCCCACGACTTCGCCGTGCTTCTCTACCGCTCCGATGACCTCCGGAGCTGGGAATACCTGAGCACTTTCGGGCCGGCAAACGGCACCGGCGGGATTTGGGAATGCCCTGACCTCTTTGAACTGCCGGTCGACGGTCTTCCCGGGACCACAAAGTGGGTCCTGACCGTGAACATGAATCCCGGCGGCCCCAATGGAGGCTCCGCGGGGCAGTACTTCGTGGGAGAGTTCGACGGCGTGACGTTCCGTTCCGAAACAACCCTCACCGAGGGGATGCAGGATCCGGAGCGCGTGCCCGACTACCAGTGGCTGGACTGGGGCCGGGACTACTACGCCGCCGTCTCGTTCAGCAACGTTCCGGACGGACGGCGGCTGATGATCGGCTGGATGAACAACTGGCAGTACGCCAACCAGATCCCCACCTCACCCTGGCGCAGCCCCATGAGCCTGGTGCGGGAGGTCTCCCTCGTTACCGTGAACGGGCAACCGCGGCTCCTGCAGCACCCCGTGACAGAAGTAAGGGCAACGTCGAAACCCGGTCCCGTGCAACGGGTCACCGTAAACGGGCCGACGTCGGTTGAGGACGGCGCGGCAGTCCAGCTAATTGACATCACCTTTTCCCCTGGCGACGCCGAGGAGTTCGGCCTCGTGGCCAGAGGGTCAGCGGAGGGGACGATTGGGACACGAATCGGGATCCGCCCCCGCAGCGGGGACCTCATCGTGGACCGCACCCACTCCGGTGACACCGGCTTCCACGAAGCCTTCCCCTCCACCAGCCGTGCCCCCATAGCGGCCGGCAAGGACGGCAACTACACCCTGCAAATCTTTATCGACCACTGCTCGGTGGAAGTGTTCGCGAACGATGGGCTCGTCTCCGTGACCGAATTGATCTTCCCCGAGACCGGCCAAACTTCCCTCACCCTCTACTCCACCGGTGGTACAGCCGACGCCGCGCTCCAACTCACCAACTTCGGAAAGGACGATGCCTAATGGAATACCGCAAACTGGGATCCTCCGGCATGTACATCAGCGAAATCGCCTACGGAAACTGGGTCACCCACGGTGAGCAGATCGACCAGGCCGCCGCGACGCGATGCGTCAAGCAGGCCCTGGAATTAGGCATCACCACCTTCGACACTGCCGATGTCTATGCCGGAACCCGGGCCGAGGAAGCCCTCGGTGAGGCGCTCAAGGGAACACACCGTGAAAGCGTGGAGGTCTTTACCAAGGCCTACTTCCCCACCGGGGATGGCCGGAACGACCGCGGCCTGTCCCGCAAACACGTCATGGAGTCCATCGACGCATCGCTGCGCCGGCTCCAGACTGACTACGTCGACCTCTACCAAGCCCACCGGTACGACTACGAGACCCCGCTGGAAGAGACCATGCAGGCATTCGCCGATATCGTCCGGGCGGGGAAGGCACACTACATCGGGGTGTCGGAGTGGACGACGGACGAGATACGCTCCGGCGCTGCCCTTGCCAAGGACCTTGGGGTCCAGCTCATCTCCAACCAGCCGCAGTATTCCATGCTCTGGCGCGTCATCGAACAGGAAATCGTTCCCCTGAGCGAGGAACTGGGCATTGGCCAGATCTGCTGGTCCCCTCTCGCCCAGGGAGTCCTCACCGGCAAGTACACCCCAGGCGCCGCGGCCCCACAAGGCTCCCGCTTCCGAGGCGACAACGGCGAGCTGAAAAATGACCACCGCTATCTCCACGAGGACATCCTCACCCGCATCCAAAAACTGAAGCCCCTGGCCGAAGAGACCGGACTGTCCATGGCAGCCTTCGCGGTGGCGTGGGTGCTGCAAAACCCCAACGTCTCGGCAGCCATCGTGGGCGCATCACGGCCCGAGCAACTCGTCGACAACGTCCAGGCCACAGGAGTCAAACTCGACCCGGAAATGCTCGTGAAGATCGATGACATCCTCGGCCCGGTCATGGAAAAAGACCCGGGAAAGGTCGAATCCTTCAGAAACCGCCCCTAACCGCCGAACGTGCCGGCCGGAAGATGGCGGGGATGTCCGCGCCCACCAGCGGCTCCTCGTCCGGGGTGCTGCCCCAGCGCCCCGGACGACAAGCCAGACGCCCAACCCGCCGCTGAAGAAATGTGTTGACACCTTGTAGTAACGCGGGTAACTTGGATCACAGCCCAAAGTAACGCGAGTTACCTAGCTGAGAACCACCACGCTAAATCCGAATCAGTACTGGCAACCCCAGCTCAATGAAGACCTCTGGAGCATTCAATGGCGAAGACCACCTCCCCCGACAAAGCCGGCACCACCCGGCCGCGTGGCGTCACCATGAATGACGTCGCCAAGCACGCCGGAGTATCTCGGACGGCTGTTTCATTCGTGCTGAACAACCGCGAAGACGCCAGCATCTCGGAGGAGACCCGGACCCGCATCGCTGACGCGGTCCAGGCGTTGGGCTACCGTCCAAATGCCGGGGCGAGGGCGCTGGCATCCCAGCGCAGCGATTGGTACGGCATCGTCACCGAGATCGTCACCGCACCCTTCGCCGTGGACATCATCAAAGGTGCTCAGGACCAGGCCTGGATTGACCGCCGTTTCCTCCTGATCGCCCCGTCAGAGCAGGGTGATACGGCCGGCACCAACCAGGGAATGGAGGATGCTGCTGTTGAGAAGCTGCTGGAGCAGCGGGTGGAAGGCCTGCTGTACGCCGCAACACACCACCGCGGCGTCCATGTGCCCGGCAGCGCACACGAAGTACCCACGGTCCTCGTCAACTGCTTCGACCTGGACGGGAAGCTGCCCTCAATCGTCCCCGACGAACGCGCGGGCGGGCGGGTCGCCGTCGAACGCCTCCTCAAAGCCGGCCACACCAAGATCGGTGTGATCAACCTGGACCCGCGCATCCCGGCAGCTGTCGGGCGCCTGCAAGGGGTCAGGGAGGCACTGGCCGCCGCCGGCCTGGAGCTTGATCCGGAGCTGGTGGTGGCCGGATATGCGACTGCAGACGGCGGGTACGACGCTGCCGGCCAAATCCTGGACCGGTACCCGGCCAAGGACAGACCCACCGCACTTTTTTGCCTCAATGACCGCATGGCCATGGGCGCTTACGACGCCATCAAGGAGCGTGGCCTGGCCATCCCCGGTGACATCGCCGTGATCGGCTTCGACAACCAGGAACTCATCGCGGCCTACCTCAGGCCCAAGCTGACCACGGTTGCATTGCCGTTCGAAAAGATGGGCGCTCTGGGAGTCCAGACGCTCGCCGCCCTTACAGCCGGACAGCCGATCACTGCCAACCAGCAGTTGGTCGACTGTCCGCTGTTAGAACGCTCTTCGGTCTGACCGCG
>Ga0308158_10001361_pt1 | contig 26813 bp, 46 predicted proteins | sample PhyBR2_FD_201038 | JGI IMG/M metagenome (GOLD analysis project Ga0308158, IMG submission 201038) | Phyllosphere microbial communities from UC Gill Tract Community Farm, Albany, California, United States - DLSLB.R2 | ecosystem: Host-associated > Plants > Phyllosphere > Unclassified | place: USA... | reverse complement strand
TATCAGCACGCCAGACTCCGAACGGAGATGTATCTGGGAAGTCGTGCCCCTCACACGCAGACGATTCTGCAGATCAAAGACGGCATGCCTGTGCCTCAGGAGATCACTTGGGTCCCTGCGCTATATACGGCTTTTCGCGAGGTGCTCGACAACGCACTCGACGAGGTTGTTGGTCATGGTCACGGAACGCGCGTCAAGGTAACCTATGATCCGGTTGGTCGTGAAATCTCCATTGAGGATGATGGTCGCGGTATCCCAATCGCCTGGGATGATGCCCACAACATGCACCTTGCAACACTGGTTATGACCGAGGCACGAGCCGGACGTAACTTTGAGGAGCGTGGCCAGGTTGCCGGTACCAATGGTATTGGTGCATCGGTGGTCAACTTCTGCAGCGAGTTCTTCCGACTGGACATTCAGAAGGATGGCGAACGCTTTCAGCAGGAATTCACTCAGGGAACGGCTGCCAACGATGAGCTGCAATTTGGCAAGACCAAGATCAATGCTCGAAAGGGTGAGAACAGCACCAAGGTAACGTTCAAGCTCAGCGAGGCAGTCTTTCCCGACATGACACTTCCCGAGGAGTTTGTTCGCAGTCGCATCACCGAGGTTGCGATCTGCAACCCACTGATCAAGATCTTCTATAATGGAGAGCTGATCAAGGTAAAACCAAGGCCAGAGCAAACGCTGTTTCCGGGCTTGAAGCCAATGGCTATTGAGATCAAGGCAGAGGACTTCCGCAGTCGCTTTTGGATTGTGCCCAACTGGACAACTGGTGGTGATCACGTTCACACCATCGTCAACAACATTCCTGCTTTCAACGGCGGTGTCCACATTGAGACATTCCGTCGCCTCTTCTACGGCAACCTTTTGACTGCACTGGAAAAGGAAAGCAAGCGTCGCAAGCTCAGTCCCAACCGCTCCGATGTAACGGAAGGTGTTCTGATCTACAACATCACGAACATGAACGGTCCAAACTTTGACAGTCAGAGCAAGACTCGACTGATCAATGAGGAAGTGGGCAAGGTCATCCGCGCTGATCTTGAGAACCCCGAACTCTACAAGGAATTCATCCGCAAGAACCGCGACTGGATTGAGGAAATCTACAAGCGTTGTTCTGAGCGCACGATGAAAAAGGACATCAGCGATCTAGCAAAGGCCAGCAAGAAGAACCTACGAAACAAGGTTCCTCGTTTGATGGACGCTGCTGGTCAGGATCGCACCAAGTGCATTCTGTTCCTAGCAGAGGGTGAAAGTGCTATTTCGGGAATGGGCGCTGCTCGTGATCCTGATCTGCATGGTGGTCTGGGAATGAAGGGTAAGGTTCTCAACGTCAACGGCGAAATGCCCAAGAAGGTCATCGAGAACAAAGAGCTCGCAGACATCATGAACTGCATGGGACTGGTCATTGGTCAAAAGGCCAAGCTGAGCGATCTTCGCTATGGCAAGGTCTATGTGGCGCACGACATGGATCCAGACGGATTGAACATTGGTGCGCTGTTGATCAACTTCTTCCACACATATTGGCCAGAGTTGTTCGCTGATCAGGCCAAGCCATTCGTGTACATCTTCCGCACACCATTCATCATTGCGGAAAAGGGAAAGCTGAGAAAGTACTGGTACGCCCACAACTACCAGGACTTCAAGCCCGAAGATTACAGCGGCTGGGCTATCACTCGCGCAAAGGGTCTTGGTACTCTAACTCGTGAGGATTGGGAGTATTCGCTGAAGAACCCAGAAGTTTATCCAGTGACCGATGATGGCACCATGGGTGAAACGTTGGATCTGATCTTCAACAGCAAGCGTTCCGATGACCGCAAGGAGTGGATTGGCCTGTGAGGGTTGATATGCGTCACTGTGGACCACACCCTCTTTTCGAAGATATTTGGTTTGGCGCAGTGACGACGGACGACTATGATAGCTTTGTGGCTTGGCTCGATAAAATGATGCCAAGCCACAAAATCGCAACGTCCTATGACAGAAATCCAAGTACTCAAGCTGCTGATGGTGGGTACAAGACCCGCATTAATATCCACTGTAAGAACAAAGTGGAACAGATGATCTTCAAGTTGACGTGGGGTGGAAGTGTTTGAGCTACCTGGACATTTAATGGAAATTGAGGATGGCCACTTCAACGTGTTCATTCCCGTAAGGTCTGTGAAAGAGCTGTATGTGGAAGCCATGATGCTAGGTTCAGATGGTGTCCAGAACCTACGCTCAGGACACTTCGATGACGTCCATCCCACAGTCACGGAGTGGCTTTATAGAAATGTGGGGCCCCGGCGCGCTTACGGACGAGAATGGTATCATGCAGACGCTCTGGGACGAGCCTACGATTGGTCAGTCCGTGGTGAACTTTACCTCCCCGACCGGGCAGTAATACAGGTTATGATACGCGATCGTCGCGCTGCCCAGTTGTTCAAGATGGCCTTTGGTGTACGATGAATCTTCATTGGTTTATGGTTTGGTTTGAACCACAAGAGGGCGACCATGTTGCCTACATGACTCAGCACAGGATAGCGGAGTGTGGTGGTACCAACGTGGAAGATTACAAGAGCACTTCCTGGGCACGAAACGCCGAGCAGCTAAACCAGGGTGTGGCTGTTCTAACACGATGGTGCAGATTAAATTGCACATCGGTACCCGCACCCGTTAACGTTCGTGGTAAGACTGGTTTTGCATTCAACAACAGTGCGGATGCCCTTCTGTTCAAACTTACCTGGGGTTGATATGGAACTTCTCACCAATTCTGAGTTTTACGATCGTGAAACCGCAGAGCTTTACTGGCATCTGGAAAAGCATGGCACGATGGTACCAGTTTATTCCTTTGACTTGTTTTCAATGACCAATTGGTGTCGCGAAAACTGTGATGGTCAGTGGGCCAAGAGTCCCTATGCGGTTTTGATTGACCAGGACATTTATCAACGAAGCATCCGAATTGCTGATGGTGTCATTCCCAATCCCCGCGATATCAAGGACAGCAATTGGATTGAGGCGGCAATCTCGGATGCAATCATGCGAGATCAGGAGCACAACTTCAGGGTGGACATGGCCAAAGAGCTGGGTTTTGTCATTCCTGCATATCGCTTTTGGTTTGTCAACAAAGAGCACGCGATGCTGTTCAAACTAACTTGGGGCGGTGAATAACTTGGACAACACCTACATCACACTCTACATGGAAAACCAAGACCGATACAGTCTACTGGGGTCGGGCGGCTTTCAACTGAGCACTGAAATATATGAGTGGCTGGAAAGGCATGTGGGCAAAGGTGCGCCAACCAACCACCAGTGGTTTCTCAACATGGACAACAGTCAGTACCAGTGGCACCACGGTGGACTGATGCATGATGCTTTTGGACAGCTTCGCCGCATCTTTTACTTTCGCGATGAAGCAAGGGCTCTGATGTTCAAACTGACTTGGGGTGGTGTGTAAATAGCTGACTATGCAGCTTGATTACCAACACCTCCCAGAGTACCAGTTTCCTCACTGGATTGATCACACCACGACTCCAGCAAACGATGATATCACGACCTTCATGGATATCAACGAGTGGTGCGGTGGTCAGTTTGGTGAACTTGGTGACCAGTGGGGATATGAACGCAAGAACGTTGAGGCTCCCTATCCACAGGGTTTGAATCCGGTTCGCGTTCGTCTCCACTACACCTCGATTGTCTACAGTTGGCGTTTTAAGAACAAAAGTGATGCAATGGCGTTCAAGCTAGCCTGGGGTGGTGCATGACCATCCAGTGCAATTTTGACAAGCGCCAAATAGATCGAATTATGATGTCCCTGAACTTGGATTGGCAAAGGGACCCATTTAACCGCTGGGACGTGGAGTGGAATCAAAACCTCACCAGAGTTGTTGACGCCCTGGAACAGTGGTGCAAGGATAGTGGAATCAAAACCTTTGGCATTGGTTTCACGCAGATCGCTTTGAGCGCGTCCTTTAGTGAGGGACGAGATGCAATGATTTTCAAGTTGAGGTGGCATAATGCCTAAATCACCTGAGCGAGCCAACATCGAGTTTAACCCACCGCTTGCCATTCGGACCCCACCTTTTGAACGCGCTGAAGAGATATTGCGCGAAATGGGTATTCGACAATCGGTGGCTATATTCTATGTGGGAAATCATGAAATCAGAGAAATGAGTTTTGAGAGCCGTGACCAAGCGGTTATGTTCAGATTGAGGTTGTAATGTCCACAGTTCACAGAAATGGCCTCCCTCCCAAACGCCTTCACTTCAAGCAAACCCGCACCTTCCGCGACATGGAGTTCAACGAAGAAGTGATCTTAAAGTGGTGCCGCGATCACCTGGTCAACCACATGCAGTATGACTACACGGTGTTCAATGGCGACAAGGGAAAGCTCAACAGAACCATTGATTTCGTGGCTTGGTTTCAAACCAAAACAGATGCAGAGAAGTTTCGCCAGCAATGGATGTAAGAGTTCACATGGTCGATCGAGACGACCAGGTAAAATGGTACCTCGATCCCAAGACCGCTACCAGCTTCTGTGCTCAGTTAGAGAACAACCACCACGAGATTCGTCAGTGGCTCCTGGATGTCACACAAGATACTGTGGTGATCAGCGGTCGTGGGTCCCTTCCCCGTCGTGGAACCACCGATCATCCCACACTCAGCATCTATGATCATGTATATCGCGATCAGTACCGCTTCTACTTTAAGAGTGATCAGGACGCCATGTTGTTCAAACTTGCCTGGGGCGGAACATTGTGATACTGAATGTTGATCAACAAGACTACCATGTGGTTGAGCTGAAGCTTCGTAGTCGACTGATGCAGAGTATTCTTCAAACCGCAAGAGCCCATGGAAAGCGTCCTGGTCTCAAAGATCTGGCCATCGAGAGTATTGAACTTGCGGAGAGTTGGTGCGAGAAGCATTGCAAGAGTGGTTATCTGATCGATCCGTTTCTGCATCTGCAAATCCTATTTGTGGATCCCCGGGAAGCGGTCATGTTCAAACTAGCCAATGGATAGCCACATGCTCAATAACAAGTGCAGTCTCTGGAAGATCACACTGGAACTGGATCATCCCATCAATGGGGTCTTTCCCGAGGCACCCGCGCTGGAGACCAGCACCTTCTGGGCCTACAACTTCAGCGAGATCAAGGCACGTGATGCAGCGTTCCGCTGGGCATCCAATGAGTTCCCGGCCGCCACAGTGTCTGTGAAAGCGGTTGAACTGCGGCCCTAAGCTGCTATACCAGTTCACATGAAACTTCGAAAGATCATCCACAGCGAGCAGTAGGAAGCAATCACGCTTCCTGGAGACTGCTATGCAATGGAATCCTCCCCGCAAGTACAAGGGGCTCAGGACCCAGTACGCTCACGCCATCAAGGTTACCATCCCCTCGCCGGATGGCTATAACCGTAGCCTCAACTCATCGGAGACCCGCTACAGCAAGCTGGCTGAAATGGAAGACTGGTGTGAGGAATTCTGCACTCGCAATTGGTCCTCTTTTGGTTATAGCACGTGGTACTTCGATAAACCCACCGAGGCCGTGATGTTCAAGATGATCTTTGGAGGAAAATGACTCACCAGCCAGCCCACGAGAATGGCAAGGTAATCGTCAAGAGCGGCTTCCATGTCACCCTTGATGCCGAGGTTCCACGCGGACGGGGAAAAGCGCATGGCTATTTCAAGCATGGCTTTCCCCTTGAAACCAAGGAGTGGCTCCTCGAGAACGTTGGAACCACCAACGGTCAGCACTTTTGGGAAAACGAAGGCAAGGGCGAATGGCTTCATACCGGTTCCACTCAAAAGAGCTCCAAAGATCGCTCGCCAAAGCCACTCCTAGCCCACTTTTGGTTCAGGGACAGGAGACTAGCAGCTCTGTTCGTGCTGACGTGGACGGGTCGGCTATGAAGTACAAAGAGAGAAACGGTCTCTTCTATTCTACCTGGTGGGAGCCAGCCTTCGAACACCACATCATGGTGCCTACCCCTGATAACTTTGGAAGTCAGTTAAAGGTAGGTCTGGATGCAATTAAGTGGCTTCACGAGCAGTATCCTAATCTAAGTGGTGATGCCTCGATGAGTAGGTTAGATGAAACCGAGAAAGCCTGGTACGACTTTGACTGGGGAGCGACTCGTGAAGGCGATGCGTTCATCTTCTACTTTAAGGATCCCAAGGTAGCTGCTCACTTCAAGTTGGCCTGGGGATGACCTACCCAGAGGTCATTGATATCAATATGGTGCGTGATGGTAAACGTATCCATCGGGATGACATAGAGAAGTGGTTCAAGGAACAGGGCTGGTCCGCTGACGATTACACCTATTATGGTACCCCACGCTTCATGAGTAATCAGATGGGTTGGTTGTTCCACGACCCCTCCAAGGCAGTGATGTTCAAACTGGTCTGGGGCTAACCAGTTATTGACTCTGGTGTCGTGCAATAAGTAAAATGCACGATAAATCAGAGGCATCTCAATGACCCAAAATAGCTCATCCAATTATATCCTAGACACCAGTCGAGAATATTCCATCTACGTTTGCGAAAGCCGCGCAATCCCCAAGGTTGCCGACGGTCTAAAGGACGCACAACGCAAAGCACTCTGGCTTGTCAAGGGCAAGAGTGAAAAGATCAAGACAGTCTCGCTGGCAGGTGAGATGATCAGCAGCGGATTGTATCTTCACGGTGACGCTTCGGCGGCCGGTTCGATCTCCATGTTGGCCGCTCCCTATGTCAACAACGTGCCACTTCTAGATGGCATTGGATCGTTTGGTACTCGCGTGGCTCCCGTTGATGGTATTGGTGCTCCTCGCTACACATACGTCAAGCGTGGCAAGGCAGCAATGGAACTGATGTTCCCCGACATGGACATTGTGCCAACCAAGGAAAACTACGACGGCTCCACAATTGAGCCGCAGCACTTTCTCCCCCTGATCCCCACTGTGCTTCTAAATGGTGTTTCCGGCATCGCTGTGGGCTGGTCAACGGAGATCTTGCCCCGCAGCTTTAAGAGCTTGATTCAGGCCACGCTGGACGTCCTAGACGGTAAAAAGCTCAAGAGGATTCCACCGGCATACGAACTCTACAACGTTGGCGTTCAGCACCTTGAGGAAAACTCCTGGGAGTTCACTGGTAAGGCTGAGGTCCTCGACACTTCGACGGTTAAGATCACCGAGTTGCCGCCAGAGCTCACACTGGAAAAGTTCAAAGAACGACTCAACACATTCGAGGACGATGGTAAGATCAGCACCTACACTGATCGCTCCACAGACACCATCGACATCACAGTCAAGATGGCACGTGGTGCGGTAAAGGGCTGGGATCAGGCCAAGATCATTGACTACTTTAAGCTACGTCAGAAGAAGAGCGAGCGCATTGTGGTCATTGACTGGAACGGCAAGGCAATCCGTCAGTATGAGAATGCCGAGAAGGTCGTTGAGGACTTTGTTGCATGGCGTTTGAACTGGTACGCAACGCGCTATCAGAACAAGGTCGACAAGGACAGCTACGAGCTGGGCTTCTGGGAAGGTGTCAAGCTATGCTTTGATGACAAACTGCCAGCGCGCTTGGGTGCAATCAAGAGCCGAGTGGAACTGGATCAGGATGTCAACAAGGTAACGATCAAGCTCAAGCTGGATGACAAGCGAATCGACCGCATCGTCAACCTACCGGCCCATCGTTGGACCAAGGACGCATATCAGCAGGTCCTGGACAAGATCAAGGAACTAAAGGCCAACATCAAGGAGTACAACAGGATCTTGAAGGATCCACAGGTACGAAAAGACCTCTACCGCGAAGAAGTAGAGGCCTTGAAGAAGGTAAAGTTTTAAGGGCAAATGGGGAGCGGGCAACCGCTCCCCAAGTCATTACCGGTAAAAGACCACATCCGCGCCCGCAGTGGTCTTGGCGTTCATGCGGTAACGGAACAGATCGGGCAACGTGTCGGTGGACACATCAAAGTCCTCACAGACCGTCTCATTGTACTGCCGCGAGAAGTAGCCAGTGCCCTGAGTGGCCGACCTGACCACTGGGGCCAGTTCACCGGTTGCCTGGAACTTGGCCACATCCACCCAAGCGAACTTGGCCGTCCAGAACTGGGGCTTTCCACCGTGGTACTGCGGATGATGGCTGGATCCACCCGGCACAATCGTCTTCTTGTTCTCCACATCGTAGAGATCAATCTGGACCAGCTTTCCGTTGTAGATGCCGAACACGTTGCCCTCGCTGACGTAGCGCATCAGATAGCTGATGTTGTCCTTGTGTTCGGGGCTGATCGCAAGCGCATCGTCGAGCAGCGTCTGGTACGTGCAGGGCTCCTCCGTTTGCGTGAAGTCGCTGATGCTCATCTCCTCGATGGAGACACCGATGGCTTCCTGATAGTTGGCCCCGCTCTCGTTGAGCTTGATGCCCGTTTGGATCAGCCGGTTGACTTCCTTCTCGGCCTCGATATGCGTGAGCGGCGTCTCTGCCTCAAAGACCTCGCTCAGCTTGGGAGTGGGCATGGCCTTGAAGAACTTGACGCTGCTGACGCCATCGGCACCCGGCTGCTGCATCAGGAACACATGGCGCTTTTTGCCCGTGCTGTTGAGGTTGTGGCCCAGCCCGTTGGAATAGCGATCGATGGAGGCAACGTAGAAGGCGCCATAGTAGATGCCCTCGTCACCATTCTGCAAGACCGCGCTGTCGCCGATCTTGATGTCCCGCATGGATGCCGACTTCTTCACCCGCTCAGTGTTCCGAACGGTTGCGCGATAGACGTCGCTGTTGACGGGTACCAGCACGTTGTCGGCGCCCAGCCGAGCCCAGATGCAGTCCTCGAGAATCTCGCCTTCCTGGATCGTGCAGAAGCCGATCAACTGGGCGAAATTGGGGCTGGAGATCTCCAGCTCAAAGCCGCGCGGATCGGCAATGCGCCACTTGACGTTGCCCTGTCCCCAGCCGTAACCGTGCCGAACATTCTGTCCCAGCTTGAAGCCGGCCAGCGGCTTGTTCTCGTAGCTCTGCGCCGGCAGTTTGTCCTGGGCTTCGTTGCGACCATAATAACCGCCACTCTCTGCCCAGCGATCGACCGTGCCCTTGCGCTTGACCGCAGCACTGTCCGTGCCGTCCGGGGTCATGAACCCCAGGGGCAGCTCATCGTGACTGGGGCGAGCCTGAAAGCCCACGTAGTGCCGATCGGGAAACTTGATTGCCTTGTTGTCGCTCATCTTGGACCCCTGTTACTTGTCGCTGTTGCGAGCGGAGAGTTTCATCATCATCGCATAGCGACGTTCCAGCGAGACTTCCGCCTCGTTGTAATCGGCGTCCAGCTTGGTCAGCGCCTCACGCTTTGCCGTGTTGCGTTCCCGCCGAAGATTCTGCAGGTCGTCGAAGATGGCCTGGAGACCACCCTGGGAAAATGCTTCCGCTTCCGAGTGACCGGAAGTCATCATGTCCTTTCGGACCTTGGCAAGAATACTCATGCGATCTCCACGCTGAAGCCTGCATTACGCAGGACGGTTATTGATGTCTGAATCTGGCGGTCCCAGTCCTGCGAGGTGAAGTCCTGGGGAGGAGTCTTCATCAGCACATCCATGGGCTGGTAGTATGCCTTCTCTACCAGGGTCTTGGCCTCCGTGAGACCGATGCCGGTCAACATACGGACTTCCTTGATGGCGTTGATCTTTTGCACCACGCCATCGTTGACATTCTTGATGATCCGCAGATTGCGGATGTTCTTGTACTTGTTGGCCATGATGCCAAAAATGACGCGACCCTTCCAGTCCTTGCCCAGAATGGGCGACAGGGCTTCCATCACGTCCACGGCCGTGTCCCGTGTGTAATGCTGTTTGATCGCACGGAGGAAATGCGCCGAGGCTTCGTCGAGAAAGCTCATGCTTTCTTCTGATACCGTTTCGTCCAACAGGGCCACTTCAATCTCCTTCCAAACCTTGTTAGCACCAAAAACCAGCTTGTCAAATGGACTAAATACCTTGTTCTTGACTCAAGACAGTGCTACACAGGAATATATGCCTTGGACCTTTGAACAGAGAATCTATAAGGTAACGGACGACCTAGTAAGGCGTTGGTGCCTGGAGGAAACACAGATCGAGACTCTGCGGAGGCCATTGTTCTTTGGACGATACGCCTACGGAGTTGGACTTTCGTTAGATTTGCCCAACTGGGGCGAGTGGCTGGGGATCAAGGATCTCATCAACCACAGCTTCAAAGATCTTGATATGGTTCTTCAGAGCAACCAGCGAACATACCAGTTCAATGCCTTTTCCAGCGATCCCCGGATGCTGCAATGGTTTCTCCGTCACAGGCACAAGTTTACGTTCAATCATGTACGCATCGTCGAGAGATCATGCTGGCATCTTACTCTTCCACGACCAAAGCCCAAAGGCAAGTTCTACGGAGAGTATGGATACCGGTTTGAGTTCAAGGACCCCAAGTGGGGATTGCGCCCTGATAACGTTGCCGAATTGGAAAAGCTCTCTGGGCCGATCAAACTGGTAACTGAACCCAGGACCTTTCTCTATCTTGATAAGCTAAATGATGTTCTCCTCTTCAAGCTCGTCGTGGGAGAACAACTGTTGAGCTTGGATGACCGACGCGACCTCTAGGTCTTGTTTGACTCCGCGCCGTTGCCCAGCGCATACTGAGGGCAAGATCGGACCAACTATATGTGAGGTGATGGTTGAAATTTACAGGAGCAATCGTGCTCCTCTTGTCCTTTTTGCTGACGCCCAACCTAGCCTCAGCAGGGACAACCCTTAGATACCAAGGACTACACGCTGCAACACGATCTGCCGGAGGACTGATTCCAGAACTTCAGCAAGCCAATCGTGCTGATCAAGACCAGATGTTGTGCATGGCACTTAATATCTATCATGAAATCAGAGGGGGAAGCCCCCGCGATCAGTGGGCAGTCGCATTTGTGACTTTGAACCGCACCAAGCGATCCGCGTTCCATGCGAACAACGTTTGCTCAGTGGTGTGGGCACAAAGTCAGTTTTCTTGGACTAAGAGGTCAACGGGGACACTAATACCGAGGGACAAAGCAACATGGGCGGAGTGTCAACACAAAGCAGCCATTTTGTTCAGCGGTGATAAGATGAAAGACCCTACGAATGGATCAACACACTTCAATGGCTCCCTTAGGAACTGGGGTCGTGGATTGATCAATAGATTTCGTATTGGACCACATTGGTTTGCAAGGTTGCCTGGCAGCAACTAAGGGTTTCCAATCACTTAACCAAGGAAAAACCCCGGATGGCCTAAGCTGTCCGGGGTTCTTTGTGCCAGTCTTACTTTTCGTCTACGGGCGGAATCTTATGCAAGTCGTAGATCACATCTTCGAACTTGCTCAAGTCCCCAATCCGCGATGGATGATTGGGAGCACCATCACCTAGAATGTCCAAGTATTGCTGAGTCTTTTCAGACGTGACCTTGTCGCCACGCTTGATTGCCTGAGCCAGCCTGTCCTTGAAATACTGAATGTCGGACTCGTCAATGCCCTCAACGTCCACATAATGGACCTGACGATTGGGAACATCGCCGTAATAGATCGCACTGTTGGAGCCGTGCTCAAAGCATTCCACAGAGACTAGACGTACGTCTGGGTTGATCTCATAGCGAGAGTTCTCACCAGTCTTCATCTGCTCCAGCATCTTGCTGGCTTCCTCAAAGACCATCTTGGCCGTCATCTCACAACCCACGCCGGGCACGATGCGAAGGGCACAGATGCGACCTTCCTCGTGGGGAATGGGGTTCAAGTAGCCAATGGACTCGTTGGTGCCATTGTGCTCAGGCATCGTGGAATAGCCAGCCATGGTCTTGAAGAACTCCAGCGCGGGATCATCCTCAGCAACCAACACCGTGTGGTCAAACATGCTGTCCAGGTATTGCTTGATGGGTTTCATACCACCGAAGTCAAATGCCCAGTTCCTGCTATCCAGCGTCTCGCTCTCGAATACAAACTTGAAACCCAAGCTGTAGCCGTGAAGCGTGGAACAGTGGCTATGTGATGCCTTCCACTGCCTAAAGCAGCAGGAGAGCCCACGGTCAGTACCGTAGGTCTTGGTCGATTGAAACTTTGCCATTTTATGGTTCTCGTTCTTGCGACGCAGAATTCTTATAGAGGGTTGAGTCGTTGTCCTCTCTTCTACTTATACGAAACTCTGGTGCATTTCCGCAATATATGCGTTGTTTATAGACGCTTAAATAGTGGACGCTCTATAAGGAGAATATGATGAGTAAGGAAAAGTTTGGAGTCCCCATGGAAGATGGTACCCGCGGTCAGATCACGATGCCCTGGTATTCTTACAGGTTTCGAGTCGCAAGCCGCTCCGAAGGTGTAACGCTGAACGTGGAAAACGTCTCGGTGGATTTTGTAGCCAAGACGGTTCAGATCAATGCCCGTGCGACGATCAATCCCGAGCATTTTCTGGATGCAATGCGATTCAACAGCTTTCGTCTTGATTGCATGGATGCAGCCAAGGACAAGCCAGTGTTCAGCATCATCCCACAGGGGCTCAAGCTGACCGGTCACTCCTTTGATCTAGCTTATGCAGCCAGCCAGAGCGCGATGCATCTCTACACCTTTGCCTTTGAGGACATGGGCGTACAGGCTCCCGAACCCACCATCGCAGTGGTTGCCGCTCCAGTGGTCGACGATGATGGCTTTATGACTCCCGCCGAGGCTCTGAAGAGTCTTGAGGAGAAGAAGGGATTGACGGGCGGACGCCAGTTGCTTAATGAAGTCCCAACTAAGCCATTTGCAGGTTGATTGAACATGGGACTCACAAAGGCCGACCGGGACGTCTGGTCCCGTGCAACCAAGGACGTAACGCCCTTGGGTCAAGCCCGCGTGGGTCCCACTGCTGGCGATCATTTTACTATGGTCGTCAGTCCCAGGGCACTGCCCTATCATCCAACCCTCGACCTTCATGGACTCACGGTTCAAGAAGCTTTTCTGGTGGTGCGCGACCATATTGAAAATGGCGCCCTACTGGGCTATAAAGTGTTGACCATCATCAGCGGCAAGAGTGGCCAGATCAACATTGAGATGCCACGATGGGCAGACAGAATCTCCGCAGTCAGATCGATCACACCTAAAAACGGCGGCGGAGCCTGGGAAGTATGTCTGAAAAAACGCGCTACATAGACGCGAACGCAGTGGCATTGGCCATTGATACAATCAATGTGGGATTCTATCCCAGTTATTCCAGTGGTCAGCTGGACAGTGCAGTGAACATGCTGGTCGGCCAAGCAGTCAATGGCGCCCTTATGCACTTCAAGGAACAGCTCAAGCAGGCTCTAGTAAGTGCGAGCAAGCCCTATGACAAGTGTATGCTCTGCGTACAGCGGGATGGTTGCGTTCCTCCCAACCTCGGAGTCTAACCCACTCGACCGCCCCACGTGAGCGCGAACATCATCGCCAATGCTTTGTCCTTGATGTAAAAGCAATCAGGTTCACCATTTAAGAACAAGAGGTTGTGCGAGAACTCCTCTGTTTGATTGCGTAACCAATTGTACGCCTTGCCTGTCCGGCTCTCACTCCATGCGTGGAACTTTATCGCGTACTGGTATCGGGTCTGATGCGTGACTTGGTAGTTGGCAAAGGTCTTGGTCACGCTCCGCCCCACGTCAGCTTGAACAGCATGGCGTCCTTGGCATTCTTAAAGGAAACCTTGTCGCCAGTGCTGGCTGTCGCGTCCAGGGAATAGTCGTCCTGACAATGCTGGTTGCACCAAGCAATCATCTCCAACGTTCGAGGACGAACGATCACTAGGTGGTCGTATCCCTGGAAGCGGTGGTACTTGGGATCCTTGGTATGCGCGCCCGTTGGAATACGGCGCAGCATGTCCTCGATCTCTTTGAGTTGCTTTCCAATACTCACAATGCACCCCAGGCAAGTTTGAACTTCATGGCATCATTTGGACGCAGGAAGAATAGATGCACCTCAAAGAAAGGATCCACCTTGGGTGGAATTCCCTTGTTGTTGAACTCCCACTCGGATAACTTGACCTCCTCGGGATCAACACCGCTTTCCCGGAACCACTTCATCAGGGCTGCCGTGGGTACTGGGCGATCACGGTACTCGCCATGCTTTATCGCAGGGTTGTTGGCGCGGACGATGACAACTTCCCAGTTATCAACATTTTCCGCGCCAACTTCGATCAGCCCCTCATAGTAGGGACCGGGTTCGGGAATCGCGTTGCTCACTCAACCTCCATCAACTCGTCCTTGGACTTGTTGAAGCTGCTGAACGCCCATGCGTCCTTCATGCGCTCCAAGCGACGCCCCATGTCGGGCCCCGGCTTCATCCCAGCGGCGATCAAGTCGTCCCCCTTTACCGGGAAGGTCGGCACCACGTAGTTCCGAGCGAACTCGGCCAACGTGGGCTCCCCCATCATCTCGGCCAAGCTGACCACAAAATCACGCGGAGCCTTGTTCCGCGTCATCATGTTCATGACCACCCGCTCGTCCAATGGCGTGCTGCGGTTACGCACCAACCACTCGATCTTCTTCTGCTCGGCCGAGCTCAACGCCCAGAACTCAAAGAACCGATCCATGTCCTGCTCATAGACCAACGAGGCCAAAGCCGACACTGCATCATCGCTCCGCGTTACCTCCACGGGGTTGAAACGGAAGAACCCCAACGACCGGTTGACCCGAGTGCGGAAGATTGCGTCTACGACCCGAGTGCGCGCCGGCATCGACGGGTCCAACAACTTCTGCATCTCCTGCCAGAAACGCTCCACGGACACCGTGTTCAACTTGTCCAAGACCTCGCCCTCGCTGAACAAGTCCAACGTGTCCTGGTCCATCGTGCTGTCGAACCGTGCCGCAAAACGAAAGTAGCGCAAGATACGCAAGTAGTCCTCTTGGACGCGCATCTCCGGCACACCAACAAAGCGGACAACCTTGTCCTTCAAGTCCTGCATACCACCGAAGTAGTCGTAGACGTTGCCGTCCATGTCCATCGACATTGCGTTGATGGTCAAATCGCGGCGCTCTGCGTCGACCTCGAAGCTGCGCGTGAAGACCACCGTTGCATGACGACCATCCGTCTCTGCATCCACGCGCAACGTCGTGACCTCGAACATCTCGCCATCGACCGCGATGGTCGCCGTGCCGTGATCGATCCCGGTGGGCATGAACTTAAAGCTGTTGGCCAACGTGATGGCCTTCATCTCGTCGGGCGTTGCATCGGTGGTGAAGTCGATATCCTTGGGCACAACACCCAAGATGGCATCCCGGACACAGCCGCCGACGAAGCGGATCTCGAAGCCGGCCTCGGCAAAAGCCTCGCTCAACTTCTTCGTCGCGTCCGTCATCAACTTGTCCAACATGCTCGATCTCCTTTGTTTCCGTACTGCTCTTGTAACATAGGAGACCTAGCTGTCAACCAGGATATCGCTTTCATCTACCAGACTGTTGGCTTTTCTAGCCGCAATCCTGTCGTCGATTACCTTTCGTCGTCGAATGAACTCCTCGTGGACTTCCTTGACGATTGGTCGTGCCTCGGGGCAATAGATGAGAAGTGTGGCGATCTTCCACATCATCTCCACGCCCTTGTGAGCCCGCTTTGCCTTGGCTTTGGCTTGGCGACCCTGGCGTTCCTTTAAGATGGTGGCTGCAAAGGCACTCCATCGTTCAGGGCTCTGTCGCAACCTGATGAAGCGGCTGAATTTCATATCTCCGCGGAGTGAATTACAAGCTGAGCAAGCCATCACTAGATTGGTCAAGTGATCGGTACCGCCCTTGCTCAGGGGGATCACATGCTCAGCGGTCGCCACCCGCTTTTTGTTCATCGTTCCCTGGTCGGTGTCTTTTAGAAAGCAAGGATTGTGGCAGTAAAAGCAGAGACCACCCTGCTCATAAAAACGCTTGGCAGTCTTTTTCCGTAGAGCAGCGCGGTACTTTTTGTACCACCACTCCTTTTGCTCAGCGAGAGGCCAGCGACCACTGACAGCTCTATGAAGAGCCTTTCCCCAGTTGGTCCCATCCAAGTGCCGACCAGGCAGACCTTTTGGCGGCTCGTAGGAGCACAACAGGCACGGCGATGATCCCATAGAGGAGCAGGAGTGGCGCTTTGACGAACCACTTGAAGAGTCCGCTCCAGAACCATCCCCGAGTCTCTTTTCGGACTGGGCTGCTGGCGACGAGCAGGACGAGGAGGAACAGCATTGCTGCTTTGTCACGTTTTCGGAATTTGGTCCAGCCCATGTTTCGATCTCCATACCTCCCCCTAACTTAGGAGCCGCCGAATGTCAACTTGAACAACGTGGCCATGCTGGAATTTTTGAAACGGAAGATATCCGTCCTTGCATCGTGGGCCCTGGTCTTGGCACCCGGAAGATAGATATAGTCGATGGTAGAGTGCAGATTCTGCTTTGCCATCCACCGACACTGCTCATTGAATTCCCGACCTTTGGACTTGGTTAGCACAACTTCAGTCCAACCTTTTATTTCAGCGAGAGTAGCTGTCACCAAACACCTCATCATCTTCAAGACCTTCTTCGATGGCCCATGCCCGGTTATTGGCATCTTCCCAATCGGAGATGTCGTCATCTTCGTCTTTGGGCATCTGAAATGCCCAACGTGGATTCATCGTATCAGTTATCGTAAAGTCAGCATCCAAGATGGTGACTTCAAAGTCCCAATGGTGCTTTCCATAGTCGTCGGTCCACTGACCTTCTGAGCTGTAGATGCCATAACTGGCAAGCCCAAAACGCCAAGCATCCGGATCAAACTTGTTTCCCTTTCGGGGAAAAACACTCATGGTCAACATCACACCTGGACCATGAAGTTCCTCATCGCTTCCTGGAAAGAAGCGGAACGCAACGTTGATATCCGGCGTGTGCCAGACTTGGCTGATCTCCACGCGCTCGGGCTGGCTGGGCAGCCGGCGGTTGTCCACGTAGTTCATAGGGACCATCATGACCTCATGGCCATAGCCGTTCATCCACTCCAGGATCTCCTGAAGGCTTTTGAACTGGCGGACCTTTGATCGGTATGCCTGATACTGGCTGATGATCATGCGGAGACGTCGATAGGTTCCATAGTCCTGCATCCACTCTTGATGCCGAGTGTCCCAAAAGAACTCGTTGTAGAACGTGCGGAGTTCCGGCCAGCTATCAAAGCGTTGGTTCGTTAGGAGATTGGGCACCTCAAGCCTCCTTGCAGCGCGTTAGGAGCGTCTCTGCGACACCCCGGAAGGCATTGTGTGCCTTTACCGTGCCCTGCACCTTTATGGTTTGTCCGCGCTTCTTTGCAAAGCCCTGATTGCTGGAAAACCACTTGATGTTGTTTCCCTGAAGATCGCGCATGATGTTCAGCGTGGTCCCGCTGTCCAAAAGCCGCGTCTCGAGAATTTCCAACTGCATGGTTACCTTGTCGCCGATGTTTCCAACATGGCTGCTGGGCAGCGGCGCTGGCTTGTTGTTTCGGTAATACACGCCTACGATGCTTGCCGCAATGCCTGTGCTTCGTGCCTCGATTGCAACCGCGTTGGCGATCACCCACGCATTGTGGAGATAATCGTTGAGGGGCTCATTGGCCTCGTCCAGTTCCTGCGCCCACGTGAGAGCCTTGGCTGCAAGGTCTCGGGCTTCCGCGGATACTGAATCATGCCGATAATAGCCAGTCAGCGCCCGCTCGGCAGTGCTCAGCTGACCCGTTTCATACGATTGCTTTTTGCTGACAAAGCCTCGCGTGAGAACTTCCTCGGCCACTTGTGCGAGATACTGATCAATGCCAATCCAGCGATGGTCGGCCAGAACGTGCTCACCATCATAGGAGCCACGCATAAAGGAGTGGATGTTGGCGTACATTTCTGCCAGCTTGGCAATCCGGTCGGCGTCACCGTATCCCAGAAAGTCCTTGAGGCAAGAGCTGCCAACTTGCTTGAAACCCTGTTCCTCATGGAAGACCACAAAGGTGTCGCGACGCATCCGCTTATGACCACAGTGATCACACACCGGGCCACGATCACGATACATCTCAGGAAGTGCCTGGAGACCGGTGGTGCGGACGATGTTGCCAACTTCATTGGCGTGGTCGATCCGGGCTACAAAGTCCCAGCCGTTGAGCTTGGGCTCGGGGCAGGCCACGAACACTTCCATGATCTTCTGACCATGCCAGCGACTGTCCTTGTCCTCTTCATTGTGGAAGCCCACTGCGGTGCAGAACAGACGTTCGCCGTTGAGCTTTTTGGCCTTCCGACCCAGCGTTTCCAGCTGGGTCTTGAACCAATCGAAACGAACCGCTGGGATATTGTACGTTTTGCCTTCGGCCATTTTCGATCTCCTGCTCAACTTGTACACCAGGAATTAGCAGGTTCTGGTGCGCTGTCAACCAGGATTTTACTCATGGAAATGGCCGGAGTTTCCCCCGGCCATTTGTCTTACGAACCCGTTGGGGTGGTCGTGTCTGGATCAGCTGGAGTCGTCTCGGGAGTTGTTGGATCCGGATCAGCTGGGGTCGAAGGAGTTGGAGTTGGGGTGGGCGCTGGGGCCTCTTCCTGAACTCGCGCAACCTTCGAAGGAGCAGCGTTGTTGGTGCGCGTTGCCCAAACGGTGGCCTTGCCACCTGCGGTCACGACGTGACCCTTCAGGCTCTTTGCAGGAACAACCGAACCATCAGCCAGCGTGACTGCGATCATCATCTCACCAACAGCGAGATCGCCCTTGGCCTTTTCGACCATGCGCGAGGTGTATTCCTTGCCGCCAACGTTGACGATGAACTCATGTGTGCTGGTCTGCTTCACAATGTAGCCTGCCTTAGCAGCCGCGCTGCCAACCTTTGCCTGGACTTCGATACCATCGGGACCGAAATTCTGCTTGTTTACTGGACGTCCCATGATTCTCTCCCTAAATAGGTTTGGGTGTATTGCCTATTTAGTGGAAAAACGCTGGTTACGCTTCAACTTCGGAGTCGTATTCTGCCTTGAAGTCGTCGGCCAGCTTTTCCATAGCCTCCGCTTCCTGATCAATCCCTGGAGGCTGATCGTTCTGAAGACGGAGCTCGTTATCGACGATTTCGAATTCCGCTTCGTCAATGAAGTCGATGAGTGCGTTCACGTAGCGGACCACCGGCACTTCAAAGGCGTGCCTTTCGTAGATCAGACGAGCGAAGATGGGGATCATGATCTTGTTGAACATTGGACGTTCAAGCATCACCGGATCAGTTGCGTGGATGTACATTACTCCACGGCAGAGACGGTCAATGGCAACATCGTCAGTCAGGCCCTCGGCCAACTGTTCGATCACGGCGGCGAGCATAGTCATGCGGGTAAGTGATTTCATAGAACTATCCTACAACAACTCTTACCCGCTTGTCTATTACTTTGGCAGCCCGTCATCACCGATGGGAACCATCGTGCCGCCGATGAACTTGGCCCTCTTGAGCTTGTCCGTGCCGGCCTGTGCGAAGTGCATCCACTCAATGTCCTCACGGACCTGCGTGACGATCTCGCCCAGATCGTTGGTTCCCAGCCAGGTGTTCCGGCTCTGTGCCCGAGGATCTTCTGCCCCCAGACCAATGCCCCAGATGGTGTCCCAGGGGCTAGCCTCGACCAGCGTCCGGCCCTTGGTTCCCTGGAGCCACAGGAGAAACTCGGAGTTCTGTGTGAACTTGGCGAGATTGGCACGATAGACGATCAGCTTTCGCTCCAGGTCCCACTTGTGCTTGTCGAAGTTCTTGACCGTCCGACCGGTAGCCTTTTGCACCTTGGGGTTGTTGGTCCCCATGATGATTTCCAGCGCGTCATCGTCGTTAAACATGCGGGCCTTCTCGGCCATCATGTACTGTTCGGCGCAGTTATACTTGACGCCACCTATGATGAAATCGCTGGGCGCCCACTGGCTTGCATAGCCGCCGTAGAAGAACTCGAAAACTTCGGTCATTCGCACCATCCTGCTCGCTTGCCGCCCATGTAGGGACGGGCATATCCACGTGTGATCATCATGTTGGAGAGGCTCTCGCCGCCAACGAACACATCAGCATCCACGCGACCGCCGTACTTGTCCCACTTGAGACCCCGGAGCGTTACTCGGTTGCCAGCTTGCTTGAGGATTCGCGTGGTGAATGCCTTGGCGCCAGCAGCGGTGCTCTTTTCGCTCTGACACTTTCCCTTCATTTCCGCAGTGTCAATGCCGCGGACGCGGACACCAATACGCTGGAGCTCTGGGGGAAGGCCGACCATCTTGATGTAGAAGGTGTCACCATCGTAGATGCCCACGACATCATAGTCGTAGCTGTTGGTGCTCAACGGCGCTGCGAGAGCTGCCGGAGTCGTTACCGCGAGAAGTCCCGCAAGTGCAGTGAGGATGCTTTTGTTCATCTTCTACCAATACAGAAACCTATCCTGGATGTCAACCAGTCAAAGAAAAGGCCGGGGTTTCCCCCGGCCTCCCAGTGTTAGGCGATTGCCTTCATGTTTGCCTGGCGCTGCGCTGCGCTGAGCAGCGTCTGCTTCAGCTGCTGCTCGGCCGCTGCCAACTCGGTCTCGGCCGCCGCGCGCATGTTCTTGCCTTCCTGCGCGATGGTGATCGTGTCCTCGATGGTCTGGATCAGCTTGTCGTTGGCGTACTTGACGCTGTCCACGTCCACGATGCCGCGCTCGACTTCCTTCCGGACTGCGAGATTGCTCTGCTGGAGCATGTCGCTGCCCATACGAAGCTGCTCGTTGGTGAAGTCCGAAGCCGCCTTGGTTGCCTTCGCAGCGTTCTGCGTCTTCGCCATTTCGATGGCCAGCGCCATGTTGCGCTTCCACAGTGGCAGTGCGTTGAGGATCTGGCTCTGGATCTTCTCCGAGAGGCCAATCTCGTTGCTCTGCACGATGCGAATGCTGGGCAGTGCCTGGATGGTGATCTGACGGGTCAGCTGGAGATCATGCAGCTTTCGCTCCAGTGCATCTCGTGCCTGGATCAGATCCGCAGCCAGCTGGGTGTCGGCCATGTCCTGCGATTCCTGGGCCTTCTGATTGGCCTGTGGGATATCGATGGTGTTGACTTCTTCCAGCTTGTACTGGACTGCGGCGACCTGCTCATCGAGCGAGCCGAGGAGTTCCAGCGTCTTCACGTAGAGAAGATCGAGCATCTTCACGCCGCGGAGCATGTTGACCCGGTGACCTTCCAGGACGGCCTGCGTCTTGTTGATCTTGCTCTGCACGGTCTCATACTGCTCCAGGAACAGCGTGACCCGGCTGGCCTTCCGGAGAAGCTTGCTGATGAAGCCCTGCTTCTGGCTCAGCGAACCAAAGTCCAGGCCGCGCATCTCGTGAACCATCAGGTTCAGCGAATCACCGACCGGGCCAGTGTCCTTGGTGCGGACGCCGTCGAGCATCTGATCCGAAACGGCCGACACGCTCTTCTGCGCTTCGACGCCGAAGCCGATGATGCTCTGCGTGTCGCGAATGTTGATCTTCTTCGCCAGTTCCTTGGCGCGCTCCGGCGACACCTTGCTGACCTGGATTGCAGTGCCCGCGGGTGCGAGACTTACCAGTGCCGTGCTGCCGATCGGTTCCGGGGTTGGCATCAGCGTTGAAGTGTCCACTGCGGTTGCCGTAACAGTCTCTACCATGGTTACTTGATCCCTTCGTTGTTGAGCATGTCGCGGAAGACTTCCACGTTTACCTGCATGTTGGTGGTGTCGTTGGTGAGAAGATGGTCGAGCAGTTCCTGGCTCTTGCTATGCAGCAAGTCCAAGAGGTCGTCGAACTGCGCCATTTGCCGCTGCGCGTCGATGCTGCGGGCACCGTTCCGGCTCAGCTGCGCGTATTGCTTGACGCAATCCAGCGTCTGGTCCAGATAACTGTGAATCCAGCTCTGTGCGCGCTTGATGTCCGATGGATCCTGGCGGAAGTCTTCGATGATCTTCCGACCAACAGCGTCCAGGTGCTTGATGCGCCGGATCGTATTGGGACCCTTCAGGCTGCTGGCCTCCATCAGAATGCGATCCAGCTTGTCGGAGACCAACTTGATGGTCTCAACGACTTCCTTGTTGGAAACGCCACTGCTGTTCTTCAGCTTGTCCTGATCGGCGAAGATCTGCTCGACCTCTGCCTTGGTGATTGGACGACGACCTGGCCAAAAGTACCAGATGCCCATTCCCGTCACGGCCGCCAGTGGCGTGCTGACCAGAAGATCCCCAATGAAGGGAAAGGGTAGGCCAGCGAGACCGCCGACGAACACGCAGGCCGCTCCGGTGCCGGCTGCTACCTTACTGACCATGTTGCTGCTCATCGTATCCCTTTTGCTTAACACTGACTCATTACTAGCACCAATTCCACGCATGTCTACAACAGAATAGACAGAAAAGGGGCCAGACCTTGCGGTCCAGCCCCTCCCAAGCAATCAGCGAGGACTTAGCCCTCGGGGTGAATGCCTGCAAGCTTCTGCAGCTTTTCCGTCTCCAGCCCGGTCATGATGTCCGGATCGCCGGCCTTGTGACCGCGTGGGGCGGGCTTGGTAGCCTGCGTTGCACTGGGGGCCGGCTTGGCGACACCGCCGATGCTGTCCACGATGCCGTTCATGCCGCGCGAGATATCCACGCCCAATTCCTTGGCCATTTCCTCGACCATGGGAACCTGCAAGCGATAGTCCAGCAGTGCGTTGGTCATCTGCGTGGGCAGATTGCCGCCGCTGTTGCCGGTGGTCTCACCGTCGACCGAACCCGAAGAGTGACCGCCGCCCATGCTGCCGTTCATATGCACGACACGGAAGCTGTCAATCTTCTCGATGGGCTTGCCCATCTGCTCCAGGATCTGCGGAAGCTGTTCGATAAGCTTCAAGCGGATCTGAAGTGCTGCCTGCTCAGGCGACATGGTGTTGGCCGCTTCGTTGATCATGCGCTGACCCTCGGCCTCAACCTCGTACTTCTTCGCATCGGCGTCGATGAGTCGCTCACGAGCCTTTGCCTGGCTGTCAGCTGCCTTGAACTCAGCTTCTGCGCGGATGCTGATACCAGCTGCCTCACGCTGCGCCTCGGTCTCTGCTGCGATGACCGCAACCTTCTGGTCACGCTCTGCTCGGGCAGTTGCTTCCACGGTCTTGACCGCTTCCGATGCCTCGACGGCCATTGCACGTGCCTTGTCGGCCGATGCACGGGCTTCCGACTCTTCCTGGGATTTGGCAGCAACGCGAATGCGCTGATCCTGGCCGGCCAGTTCGAGATCGCGAGCTGCTTCAGCTTCTGCAATCTGAATCGTACGGGTCTTGTTCACCCGTGCTGCTTCAGTTGCCTGGTCTGCCTCGATGGCTGCGATGTCCGACTCGCGCTGGCGATCAGCACGGGTCTTGGCCAGGTTTGCACCCTGCTCCGCCGAACGCGTTTCAACGCTCTGCTCCTGCTGCAAGCGGGCGAACTCGCCTTCCTGCTTGAGCTCCAGGCTCCGGTTGGTCGCCGACAGGTTGCGCTCCTCGATGGCCACTCGCGTGGTCTGCTCGATTTCATTGCGCTCCTTGCGACGCGTCTCCGTGACGTTGGTCAGCTTGGCGAGACCTTCTGCGTCGAAGGCGTTGTTGGGGTTGAAGTGCTCGATGGACGTCTGGTCCAACCCGGTCAGCGACACCGACTCCAGTTCCAGACCGTTGGCCTTGAGATCCTCTGCCGCAGTGGTCTTGACCGTCTTCACGAAGTCAGCCCGCTGAGTGTGGAGGTCCTGCATGTCCATGCCTGCTGCCACTGCGCGAAGGACGTCGACGAACTTGCCTTCAATCAGCTCTGCGAGAAGCTGCGGCTGAAGGGTGCGTCGGCCCAGCGTTTGTGCCGCTGCTGCAATGCTCTGCTCATCCGGTGCAACCCGAACGTAGAACTCTGCCTTCACGTCAACGCGGAGACGATCCTTGGTGATCAGCGAGTCCTTGGCCTTCCGCTCAACGGTTAGACGAAGCGTCTGCATATTGATGGGGATGGTTTCCTGGATGATCGGCCATACAACCGAACCGCCGTCCTTGACGACCTTCTGGCCGCCCTTACCAGTACGAACGAAAGCCTGTTCCTTGCTTGCGCGCTGGTAGAATTTGACTGCCAGCAAGCCCAGCAGGAGGATGATTACGATCACCGCTCCCACGATTAGTCCGATAAAGGGAAGATTGCCCACTTGGGTCTCCTTGTTGATCTGGGTATCAGATCTTGCGAATGATAAAAGCGATGCTCTTCTCAGGGTGTGGACCAACTAACACAACGCTTGAGCCCGTTTCAATAATCGTGTCATCAACACCACCGACTACTAGGGCATGATCAACCCCATACTTGTCGGCGAATCGTGCCATGCCAAAATCATCACGTCCCTGTACGGGCCCAGTCGTCAACACACCAACATCACCCGCGAGACTTTCAACTGATATGGCGTTTGTTTCATCTTGTGGGATGATACGTGCCAGACCAACTGAAAACCAGCGGGAGAATGCCAGTGTGGGAACAAGTGTGATGGGAACCGCGAGAAGGGCGGGAGCCAATTGTCCCGCTTGTCCAAGATAGATCCACTGACCACTGTAACCCAAGAGGGAGAGCAGTCCACAGAACAGCACGAGGAACATTGTTACGGGAATGTGACCGGGGTTGAACCAGTCGCCAAGATGACCGTGACCCTCGAGATAATCGGGGATACCATTTCCATCGAGGTCGAGCGTCATGTCAACATCTGCGTTCATCATCATCGTTGAGTGACCAACGATTAGCAGAACGATCTCGAGAATGAGAACGGCTGCGACGACGCAACCCGCTACCAGAAAGCTGGTATTGGGTCCTGCTACGAGGAAGTCAGTGATGTTGTCCATTCAACCTTAATAAAGGTGCTGGATCCGTTTGTCAAACAATGAGCGACTTAGTCTGTTCTTTTATAGCCGTCTGCCAGTTTCGCAAGAACATTTCCATGACAAGGTTGGGGATGGCACCAACAACCCAGGCGCTTTCCCTTGATCTCATGGAGATCATCCATAAGGTGCTTTTGATCCACGATCCAATCAGAGAATTGACGGATGCACTCCTCACGAGTGCCATCGCGGCCGACAACAAAGGGATTGCCCCACTTGGTCTTGCGATCAATCCGCACGTCATAGTGGTCCTCCTTGAGGTTTACCACTGTGGTTCCGGGTTGAGGCCAGTTAAAAAGATCGCTCATCATACGATCTACTTATTGGAGTCCAGGAGAGGCGTTTGCGACCCATCTCCTGGACTCCACGTGGTGCCGTACCTGGGGGAAGGAACATCACGTTGCCCTCTAGCTATAGAAAGGGCAGTAAGGTTGCAAGTTATTTTAACAAAGTAGCTTAATGAAACGTATTGCTTCAGAGCAACTCTGTTAAAAGGCAACCTGAGATAGGAGGAGTACCATATCCACGGTGCTAAAGGGCTTCTGCACAATCGTGAAGTCCTTGAACACTGCGGGCAGCTCTCCGGGGAAACTTCCAGTGGAGACGAGAACGGGATAACCCTTTCCCTGTAGTGCAGCGGCGATTGGCTCACTGGTCTCACCGTGAAGATTGACGTCGAGGATCACAGCCTTGAAGCCACCCCGATCAATGGCCGCGAGTGCGTCCTTGACCGTGTCAACCATCGCGACGATTTCCACGTCCGCGTGGGCGCAGATATCCTCTAGCAGGATTTGTACCATGGGTTCGTCTTCAACGACTAGAACTTTGCCCGACATTTGTAGCCCCCTTGGCTCTTAGAATGCGGCCAACTTGGCCATCATCACCGTGTCAGCAGTTCCTTTGTCAATGATCATCGCACTGCCGGGCTTCCCAACCCGTACGAGACAATCATCGAGATCGTTACCCTGTCCACTTTTGAAGAGTTTCGCGTAGATGGCACCTTTGTCACTGATCTTTTTGATCGTGCCCATTACCATATCGACGCGAGCGCCTTCGGTTCCGCGCGGGAACAGGAGCGTTTGCCCCACGTCCAAACGACGTCCCATCAGGTCGTTGAATACTGGAGTATCCCGGTTCAGCGCGTAGAAAGTTCCACCGCGCCAATTCTCAAGATGCTCCAAGTCGCTGCCCTTCATCCAAAAGCTGCGGCGACCCTTAACGGCCAGATGATAATCGTGTGCGCTATAATACTTACTTCGGACGCTCATTACGCGGCCCACCGAACCCTCACGGGCGCCGGCGACTACACGAACGTACTGAGCGCCATCCTCCATTGCTTTGATCAGGTTTGTTGCAGAATTGTAGTTATTGAGGCTCATACGGACCTTTAACTTTTTATGTTCCGATCTACTGCAACAATTTGTGGAAAGTCCCTGTGCTCTCCATAAACGGTCTCAATGGCGTAAACACGCAACAAAGTTGTTTTGTTGTGCGTTGTTACACCTTGTTATGCAAATATGACAATCCTGTCTAGCATATTATCTGGGCGTTCCAATAAAAAGCTCGTTTTTACACAATTTTGCGTATTGCGCTCATGGATGGAGCGTGGGTCACATCTGCAACCCACGCTCCAATGTTATGCTAGGATCTCATCATCGAACTGCATACGGAATCGAAATGCAGCATCAATTTCGAAGAGTTCAATCTCCAGCGCCTCGCGACCATAGTTGACGTCATAGTCGCGGAAACCTTCGTCGCGCAACCAATCTTCAACCTGATCCTCGGAACGGGGATCCAAACGTAGCTTCCAAGAACTTGCGACCATTTTCTCTACCTCTGGATTCTCTTAGGATCCAGACAGTAACAGAGCGGCCTAACGGATATCAATAATCAAGCGAGCTCTTGGGCAATCGTCTGGCTTAACTCATTGAGCCTGTAGGGCTTTCCAATGACCTTGAGCTTTTGGCTCAGATCCTTCTTCAACTCGTTGAGCGCGATTTCCGCGTGACCGGTGGTGAAGATAATGGGCAT
>Ga0308158_10001360_pt1 | contig 26815 bp, 27 predicted proteins | sample PhyBR2_FD_201038 | JGI IMG/M metagenome (GOLD analysis project Ga0308158, IMG submission 201038) | Phyllosphere microbial communities from UC Gill Tract Community Farm, Albany, California, United States - DLSLB.R2 | ecosystem: Host-associated > Plants > Phyllosphere > Unclassified | place: USA... | reverse complement strand
AGAAGCCGAACGCGCCGCCACCTACGACCAGTGGCTCCACCACTACAATCACCACAGAACCCATACCGGCATCGGCGGCACAACCCCCATCAGCCGCGTTCACAACCTCAGTGGGAATTACACCTAGGGCCAACCGCTGTAGGGATCGGCGTTGTAGTTCGTGGGCGGCGGGTCCTTGTACACCCGGCCTCGTTGGGACTGCGCATTGCCCCGGTGCCTGGGCGGCCGGGTACGCCAATGCTTGCGTTGCCAGTGGGCGTCAGCAGCCGCAGCACCACCACGGCAAGAATGACGGCAAGGAAGCCGTAGAGGTACTCCATCAGTTCTCCTGCCCGTTGGCGGTTTGCCGTTCGCGCAGCCAGCGCCGGCGCTTCACGGCGGTTCTGAACGCAAAGGCAGACATCACCAGACCGCCGGCCCCCACGCCAAGGCCTGGAAGGGCGGTGCGCAGTTCGCCGCCATGCCCGATGACGAGAATCCCCGCCGCCAGCATTCCACCGCTCAGGAGCGTGGTGAAGACAGCAATGCCCACGATGAGGGCCGGGCTCTGGACGGGTGTGGTGGCAGCCATTGACCATCCCTCGGGGACACCGCCGGGACCGTACTGTTCCTCGTACTGGCGCACGTTGAAGCTGCTCGGGTCGTAGAGCGTGCCGTCAGGGCGGCGGAACTGCTTGTCCTGGTTGAACACGGGTCGAATCCTATCGGGACGCGCCGGGCTGGTCGCCGCGGTTCTGGCCGAGTTCCAGGAGGTTGATGTCGACGCTGCCGCTGGAGCTCGGCTTCGGGGACCCACGGAGCTTGCGCAGCTGGGTGGCCCGGTACTCGTCACGGGCGAGGTAAAACGTATAGAGCGTCAGGAACCCGGCGAAACCGATCAGCCACAGAGCGCCCCACTCCGGCAAGTCGCCATCCCACAGCGGACGCTGGAACAGCCACACGCCGGTGGCCAGGATAAGAACCATGACGACCATCAGGATTCCCATGCCCCACCAGGTGCTGACCTGGGCGTGCCCGCGGCCGGGTGTGAACCCGATCTCGTCGGCCGGGTAGCTGTGCAGCTCGCCCGTGCTGGTCTTGCGCAGGACGCGCTTCTCGCCGGCGGCGACCGCCTGCTTGTGTTCGGCGTAGACGGCGTCCTCGCGTGCAAACCGTTCCCGGTCGTAAACCATCGTCAGGCTCGTTTCTCTTGGCTGGGCAGGTACTCGGGTTCATCCGGGAACGGGCGGGTGCTGAGCGGGAAGTTTTCCCGGCTGATCTCCAGGGTTCCTGGGTGCTCCTCGAACCAGCGCCGGGCCTGGTCGTCGGTGACACCGTGCGTTGGCTTGGGCAGGCACCTGCCCTTGCGGAGCTTTCGGGCCTTGAGCTCTCGCCGGAGGGCGTGGAGACTCAACAGCCAGCCGCCGGTGAACAGGACCGTGCAGACAACGGACATGACGAACCAGATCAGTCCCATGCCCATGTCGCCCAGGTCAGGGGTGGAGGTGATGATCGCGTAGATGCTGACCAGGATGAAGAGTGGAGCGAGGATTGCTGGGATGGTTGCAATCAGGGCGACGATGGCCAGGCCGGTGAATGTCCTTGCCTGGTAGTTGCCTCCGCTGGGCAGGGAGCCGCCAAGCCCCCACTCTTCCTGGGTATAGGCGTAGATGACCGTTTCCCTGCCCCACCCACCTGTTGCGTAGAAGTACTTGGGGAGCTGACCGTCCCTGGTGTTCCGGGTGCCGGCCATCATTCCCCCTGCTTCCGTCCCGAGGGCCCGCGCTAAGTGCGGGCTGCGAAGTCTGATGCGTGCGGCCCATAGGGCCCGTTCCCCCTGGCTTCCGGTGAGAAAGCATTTTGCTGCCGCCCGCGTAGCTCCACCCTAACGAAAACCAAGGCAAAACCATGGTGCTGGAGCCCTCCAGGTCGATGCTCCGCTCGTGTAGAGAATCAGGAACGGGACCACGGTTGGATTCCGGTTACGACGCGGTTGGAGACACAAAAAAGCCCCGGAACATCATTGATGTTCCGGGGCTTCCCATTGTGCGCGGAGGGGGACTTGAACCCCCACCCCCTTTCGAGGACTAGCACCTCAAGCTAGCGCGTCTGCCATTCCGCCACCCGCGCAGGTGGTATTTCGGGAAGCGTCTCCGCCTTTCAGCGTTTCGCGCCTCTCCGAAGCAGCGAGAAAAACTCTAACACGAACTTTCCGGGAACAACGAATCGGGCCAAGTAGGTAGGCTGAGGGCAGCGATTCAGCTCGTGCCAACCAGTCATTCCCTACCAAGGAGCCATCAATGCCTGACGTCCTGCCCGAGGATGAAGTTGTCCGGATCTGCCAGGAACTCATCCGGATCGACACTTCCAACTATGGCGACGGATCGGGGCCGGGGGAGCGGGCTGCGGCAGAGTATGCCGCCGGGCTCATCGAGGAAGTGGGGCTGGACGCCGAGATCTTCGAGTCGGCTCCCGGCCGTGCGAACGTTGTCACCAGGATGGCGGGGGAGGACCCCTCGGCCAGTGCCCTGGTGGTCCACGGCCACTTGGACGTCGTTCCAGCGCTCCGGGACCAGTGGTCCGTTGACCCGTTCGGGGCAGAACTGAAAGATGGCCTCATTTGGGGACGCGGCGCCGTCGACATGAAGGACATGGACGCCATGATCCTTTCGGTGCTGAGGAGTTTTGCCAGGGAGGGCCGGAAGCCCAAGCGGGACATCATCTTCGCTTTCTTCGCGGATGAGGAGGCCGGTGGCGTGTATGGCGCCCGCTACGCCGTCGACAACCGGCCCGAACTTTTCGAAGGCGCCACCGAAGCCATCTCCGAGGTGGGCGGCTTCTCGGCCACTATCGGCGGCCAGCGGACCTACCTGCTGCAGACCGCGGAAAAGGGCATCTCCTGGCTCCGCCTCGTTGCGCACGGACGTGCCGGCCACGGTTCGCAGATCAACACCGACAATGCCGTGACCCGCCTGGCCGCTGCCGTGACCAGGATTGGCGAATACAAGTGGCCCATCGAGCTCACTCCCACCACCCGGCAATTCCTTGACGGGGTGACTGAACTCACCGGAGTTGAGTTCGACGCCGACAACCCCGACCTGCTGCTCAACCAGTTGGGTACGGTGGCGCGGTTCGTCGGCGCGACCCTGCAGAACACCACGAATCCCACCCTCCTCAAAGGCGGCTACAAGCACAACGTCATTCCCGAGTCCGCCGAAGCACTGGTTGACTGCCGGACCCTCCCGGGCCAGGAACAGCAGGTCCTCGAAATCGTGCGCGACCTCGCCGGCAACGGCGTGGACGTCAGCTACGTCCACAACGACGTCTCACTGGAGGTCCCGTTCGCCGGCAACCTGGTGGACTCGATGATCGACGCTCTCCACAAGGAGGACCCCGGCGCCAAGGTGCTGCCCTACACGCTCTCCGGCGGTACGGACAACAAGTCGCTCAGCCGCCTGGGCATCACCGGCTATGGATTTGCGCCCCTCATGCTGCCGGATGAGCTGGACTTCACCGGCATGTTCCACGGGGTGGACGAGCGCGTCCCGGCGGATTCCCTGAAGTTCGGTGCCCGGGTCCTGGACACCCTGCTCACCAACTACTAAGAGGAGTCCGCCGTGAGCCCAGAGGAACTGCTGCCGGATGAGCTCCTGGAGCGCATCCGCAGCCGCGCCGCCGGATATGACCGTAACAACGCCTTCTTCCACGAGGACCTGGAGGAGTTGGCAGCGGCAGGCTACTTGAAGCTTTTCGTACCAGCGTCCGACGGCGGCGCAGGGCTTGGGCTCGAAGCGGCGGCGCAGTGCCAGCGCAGGCTGGCAACGGCTGCCCCGGCCACAGCTTTGGCCGTCAACATGCACCTGGTCTGGACCGGCGTCGCGCACGTCCTGGCGGCGCGGGGCGACAACTCGCTCGATTTCGTCCTCAAGGAAGCTGCCCAGGGCGAGGTCTTCGCCTTTGGCAACTCGGAAGCCGGGAACGACTCGGTCCTCTTCGATTCACGGACCACCGCCACACCGGAACAGGATGGCGGCTACTCCTTCACCGGTACCAAGATTTTCACCAGCCTGTCGCCGGCCTGGACCCGTCTGGGCATCTTCGGGAAAGATGCTGCAGCCCGGGACGGCGCCGGGGAACTGGTCCACGGATTCATCACGCGGGAAACTTCCGGCTACCGGATCCTGGACGACTGGGACACCCTGGGCATGCGGGCCAGCCAGTCCGCCACCACGGTCCTGGAAGCCGTCAAAGCTCCAGCCGACCGCATCTTCCGCAAGCTGCCCGTCGGCCCCAACGCCGACCCCCTGATCTTCGCGATCTTCGCCTGCTTCGAGAGCCTCCTGGCCGCCGTCTACACAGGTCTCGGCGAACGCGCCCTGGCCGTGGGCGTGGAGAACGTGAAGCGGCGCACATCCTTCAAGAACGGCGGGCGAAGCTACGCCCAGGACCCCGACATCCGCTGGAAGGTGGCAGACGCCGCCATGGCCATGGACGTCCTGTACCCGCAGCTCAGGACCGTCACCGCCGACGTCGACGCCCTGGCTGACCACGGAAGCCAGTGGTTTCCCAAACTGGTGGGACTGAAAGTGAACGCCACCGAAACCGCCCGTCGCGTGGTGGACCTGGCCATCCGGGTCAGCGGGGGATCAAGCTATTTCCGGGGCTCGGAACTGGAACGGCTTTACCGGGACGTGCTGGCCGGGATGTTCCACCCCTCCGACGACGAATCAGCCCACACCACCGTAGCCAACGCGTGGCTGGGACCGTTGGAAGACTAAACGGTCCGCTGGACCACACATTTCTAAACGGTCCGCTGGACCACACATTTCTAGACGGTCCGCTGGACCACACATTTCTAGACGGTCCGCTGGACCTGCATCACCCGGCGCCGCAGCCAAAAGCGCCTGCCGCCACCCACGTACAGCTTGCTGCGCTCCAGCTCCCACTTGCCGTATTCGGAGTGTTCAACGAGCCGGCGCCGAGCCTCCGGCAAGGAATCATCAGGGCTGACGGTCAGTACGAGGTACTCGTACTGCCGCAAATAATCCCGCTCCCGCTGGACCGAGCTGGTGAGAAATTGTTCCTTCATTTGCTCTCCATTTTCGTCCTTTTCCGGCTAACGTGAAGTCATGAGCATCGATCCGCGTGTCGCGCTTTCGTCCCTGACCACCGCTTTGGAAGAACACCTTATAGCAGCATCGAACCGCCGCGGGGACGGTGATCCCTCCGTTGAGGCAGCGTTTTTCGCAGTTGCCGATGCTTTCGAAGTTTACGAGGACGCCCTCTACGAGGCCTACAACGAAGTAACGCCCCTGCAGGTCTTTGACGACGAGGATGAAGAGGACGAAGAAGCTGACGTGGACGAGGACGAAGACCTGGAAATCGTCGACGAATAGCAGGGCCGCCCGAACCGCCCCAGGTACAGGGAAGTTTAAGCGCGGAAGCTAGGACACCGCGGAAACATCCTCCAGCGCGCGTGCAATCTGCGGCGGCAGGGGCGCCAGCTGGGAATCGAGGATCTCCTTCAACTGCACCGGTGTCCGGGCGCCAACGATCGCCGTGGCAACTCCGTGCTGTGACAGCAGCCAGGCGAGCGAAACATCCTGCGGAGTCCGGCCCAGCCCGTTGGCAGCCATGCAGACTGCATCCACGATCCGCGACGGCTTCTCCTCCAGATACGGCTCCACGTACGCGGCTTCGCTGACCGAGGCGCCCCGTGAACCGGCGGGGATGCTGCCACGGTACTTCCCCGTGAGCACCCCCCGGCCCAGTGGAGCCCACGCCATCAGCCCCAGGCCGGCATCCTCAACGGCGGGGATCAGTTCCGCTTCGGCCCGCCGGTTAAGGAACGAGTACTCGGCCTGGATGGCCACCAGTGGCACACTGCTCGTGGCGGCGGCCTTGGCGGCCTGCCAGCCCCTGTAGTTTGAGATGCCCGCGTACCTGGCCCGGCCGGTGCGGACGGCGAATTCCAGTGCCGCCAGGGTTTCATCGAGGGGAACGTTGCCATCCCACGCTTCGGCGAACCACAGGTCCACATAGTCGGTGCCCAGCCTGGCCAGGCTTGCATCCAGCCCGGTGAGCATCGCATTGCGTGAGGCGTCCACCGCACGCCGGCCATCCGGCGTCGTCATCCCCGCTTTCGTGGAGATGGAAATCTCCGTGCGGGACACCACATCGCCCAGGAGTGAGCCAAGGATCGCTTCCGAGCCGCCGCCCGCGTAGGACGCCGACGTGTCCACGTGCCGGCCGCCGGCATCAAGGAAAGTGCGCAGCAGTTCAGAGGCGTCCTGTTCGTCAGTGTCGCCACCCCAGGACCGGGTGCCAAGTGAGAGGGCTGAAACTCGCAATCCACTGTTGCCGACGTAACGCTGCTGCATAGCAGCAAGCTTACGGCCAGGAGCGGCGCTGCCATGCCGTAGGGTCTTAGCGTGAACTGGTTTGAAGCGGCCCTGCTGGGCCTAGTGCAGGGACTGACCGAATTTCTACCGATTTCATCAAGCGCACACCTGCGGATCGTGGGCGAATTCCTCCCCAACGCAGAGGACCCGGGGGCAGCCTTCACGGCCATCACCCAGCTCGGCACGGAGACCGCCGTACTGATCTTCTTCTGGCGTGACATCGTCCGCATCGTCAAGGCCTGGGCCGGCTCCTTTACCGGCCGCGTGCCCCGGCAGGACCCTGACGCGCGCATGGGCTGGCTGGTAATTCTGGGCAGCCTGCCCATCATCGTCCTGGGGCTCCTCTTCCAGGACCAGATCGAATCCGTGCTCCGCAGCATGTGGATCGTGGCCACCATGCTCATCGTCTTCGGCCTCTTCCTTGCCGTGGCAGACGCAATCGGCGCCCAAAAGCGGGACCTTGCCCACCTGACCTACAAGCACGGCATGCTGTACGGCCTGGCGCAGGCCCTGGCCCTTATTCCCGGCGTCTCCCGCTCCGGCGGCACCATCACCGCGGGCCTGCTGATGGGCTATACCCGTGAGGCCGCGGCACGGTACTCCTTCCTGCTCGCCATCCCCGCCGTCTTCGGCAGCGGGCTGTACCAGCTGTACAAGGTGGTCACCAAGGAAGGGATCTCCGGGCCCTTCGGCCTGCCGGAGACCGCGCTTGCCACCGTGATCGCCCTGGTGGTGGGCTACGTCATCATCGGCTGGTTCCTGAAGTTCGTGTCCACCCGCAGCTACCGGCTCTTTGTCTGGTACCGGATCTTCCTTGGACTCGCGCTGTACCTGCTGCTCGGTTTCGGCGTCATCAGCGCCTAGGACTAGGCTTGGCATGTGAAATCCTGGACTTCCCGCCCTGTGCCTGCCCTGCCCGGAAACATCCCCGCCATCCGGTTGTTCGATACCGCGGCGGGCCGGGAGGTGGCCCTGGAACGGGAGGCCAGGCCTTCCATGTATGTCTGCGGCATCACTCCTTATGACGCAACCCACATGGGGCACGCGGCCAGCTATGTCGCCTTTGACCTACTGAACCGCGCCTGGCGCGATGCCGGCAGCGAGGTCTCTTACGTACAGAACGTCACTGACGTGGATGACCCCCTGCTGGAACGTGCCACCGCCACCGGCGTCGACTGGCGCGACCTCGCCGCGGAACAGGTGGAACTCTTCCAGACCGATATGGAGGCGCTGAACGTCCTGGCGCCGGACAACTACGTCGGCGCCGTCGAATCCATTGGCCTGATCGTCCCCGAAGTGGAACGCCTGGTCAGCATGGGGCTGGCATACAGGGTGGCCGGCACCAACGGCGAACCGGACGGGGATGTCTATTACGACGTCGAAGCCGCAGGCAAGCAGTCAACGGCACCTGATGCCTGGGCCCTGGGATCCATTTCACACCTTGGCGAAAGCGCCATGCTGGAGCTCTTCGCCGAGCGCGGCGGGGATCCGGGCCGCGCCGGCAAGCGGCAGGCTCTTGACCCGTTGCTGTGGCGGGTGGAACGCGAGGGTGAGCCGAGCTGGCCCGGTGGAAGCCTGGGACCTGGACGGCCCGGCTGGCACATTGAGTGCACCGTGATCGCGCAGAAGTACCTGCCCGCACCCTTCACCGTGCAGGGCGGCGGATCGGACCTGATCTTCCCGCACCACGAAATGGGCGCCGGCCACGCTTACTCCCTGGCCGGGGTCCCCTTGGCCAAGCACTACGCCCACGCGGGTATGGTGGGCCTCGACGGCGAAAAGATGAGCAAGTCCAAAGGCAACCTGGTGCTGGTCTCCAGGCTCCGCGCAGCCGGCGAGGACCCGGCAGCAATACGGCTGGCGATCCTGGCCCACCACTACCGCTCCGATTGGTCCTGGACCGACGAAGGCTTCCATGCCGCCAAGGCCGACCTTGCAGCGTGGCGGAAAGCCATTGACCACGCTCCCGAGGGCTCAGGCCAGCAACTGCTGGCCGAGATGCGGGAGGCGCTGGCAGCCGACCTGAATGCGCCGGCAGCGGTGGCCGCGGTCTCGCGCTGGGCACGGAACGCGAACTACGCCGGTGATGCCGCCAGCCCCGCTGACGCGGCCCTGGTAAAGGACGCGGTGGACGCCCTCCTGGGCATCCGGCTCTAACGCGTCCGCACATTACGGCAGACGGGAAGGGCCCGGCCGGGATTGCTCCCGGCCGGGCCCTTCCTGTTAAGGCATGTCAGTGCGTCAACGTCAGGGGCGGTCCTGGCCCCGCCGCTTCAGGTACCGCTCAAATTCACGGGCAATGGACTCGCCACTGGCTTCAGGGAGGTCGGCAGTGTCCTTCGCTTCCTCCAACTGCCGCACGTAGGCAGCAATCTCCGGGTCCTCGGTAGCGAGTTCGTCCACGCCGCGCTCCCAGGCATCCGCTTCCTCGGCCAACTCGTGGGTGTCCAGCGGCACCTGCAGCAGCTCCTCGATGCGGTGCAGGAGGGCAAGCTGCGCCTTGGGGGAGGGCGCCTGGGCCACATAGTGCGGCACGGCGGCCCACAACGACACAGTAGGGAGTCCCGCCAGGAGTGCCACCTCTGACAGGACACCCACAATCCCCACCGGGCCCTCATACTGCGACGCTTCCAGGTTCATGCGCTCCCGGAGCGGAGCGTCATCCGAGGACGTGCTCACCGGAATCGGGCGGCTGTGCGGAACATCCGCCAGCAGCGCGCCCACCAGCACCACATAGTCGACATTCAGCGCCTCGGCATGGACCAGCAGCTCCGCCGTATAGGCCCGCCACTTATAGGACGGCTCCGTCCCCTGCACAAAAATGACGTCCACATTGGAGTTGGGTGCACTGGCCTTGTAGATCCGGGTGGAAGGCCATTTGATCTTCCGCTCACCGGCAGCATTCCTGCGCACCGTGGGCCGCGTGAACTGAAAGTCGTAGTACTCGTCTGCATCAATGGAAGCGACCTTCTTGCCGCCCCACAGTTTGTTCAGGTAGCGCAGCGAATCGCTGGCTGCTTCTCCGGCATCGTTCCACCCCTCAAAGGCGGCAAGCATCACAGTTACGCGCTGTCCGTCAGCCACTGGCTGCAGGAACCGTTCCCGCTCGGGTCCGGCACCCTGTTCGGCGGTGTCTCCCTCGAAGCTATTCATTTCTTCACCCTACGTCCAAGGTGCTTGCCCGCGCATGGAATGAAGCGCCGCAAATCCCCTGAAACCCGTCCACAGCAGGCCCGGTCCATGGCATATTCGCCAAGGGCGTAGCCCACAGCCTCCGCCCAGCCACGCACCGTAGACTGGCGTTATGCCATTTCCTGCCGCCAGTTCCCCGCTCAAAGCCGTCCTGTGGGACATGGACGGGACCATCGTGGACACTGAGCCATACTGGATTGCCGCGGAGCACGCGCTGGTGGAGGCGCACGGGGGAACATGGAGCCATGACCAGGCAATGCAGCTGGTTGGCCAGTCACTGACATTCTCCGCGGGCCTGCTCCAGCGGGCCGGCGTCGAACTGGAAATCCGCGAAATCATCGACACCCTGACTGCGCAGGTCATCAGCAGCGTCCAGCAGGAAGTGCCGTGGCGCCCTGGCGCCCGCGAACTCCTTGAGGAACTGCACGTCGCCGGCGTGCGCTGCGCCCTGGTCACCATGTCCGAGGGCCCGCTGGCCCGCGAGGTGGTGGCGAACCTTCCCCGGCCGTACTTCGACGTCGTGGTCACCGGTGACACCGTGAGCCAGGGCAAGCCGCACCCGGAGGCGTACCTGACCGCCGTCGAGCTCCTACAGCAGAACGATCCCGACCTCGGAATCCACCACTGCGTAGCCCTCGAAGACTCCGTACCGGGCGTGGCTGCGGCCGTAGCTTCCGGCGTCGCCACGGTTGCCGTGCCTCATATTGTCCCGCTGCCTGAGCACCACAGCTACGAGCTCTGGGACACCCTTTCGGGCCGCAGCCTCACCGAACTGGAGGCCTTGCTTCCGCAGGCCGGCGCCGCGGGAGCTCCCGCGGCTTCCACCGGTGACGCCCGTGGCTGAACCGGATGCCCGGCAAAGCGCCAAACCCGACAGCCCGGCGCGGCGTGAAGGCATTCCGCTGGGCCGCATCGCCGGCGTGCCTATTGTCCTCGCATACTCGTGGTTCGTGATCGCGGCCTTCACGGTGATCGTCTATGGGCCGGTTCTGGCGCGGAACAACCCCATGCTGGGCGTGAGCGCCTACCTCGTGGCCTTTGCCTACGCCGTCCTGCTCCTCATCTCTGTCCTTGTCCACGAGCTCGCCCACGCTCTGACGGCGAAAATCTACGGCTGGCCGACCCAAAAGATCGTCCTGAACCTTTGGGGCGGCCACACCCAGTTCGAAAGCTTCACCTCTTCACCGGGACGGTCTGTGCTGGTTGCGCTGGCCGGGCCGGCCGCCAACTTCGTCCTGGCCGGCGGAGCCTGGCTGCTGCTCGGCACGAACAGCCTGGGAAGCGTCGCGGAAATCCTCACGAACATCTTCATGTGGGCCAACTTCCTCATCGGTGCCTTCAACGTTCTGCCCGGCCTGCCGCTGGATGGCGGCCGGCTGGTCGAATCCATCGTCTGGAAGGCCACCGGCAGCCAGGCAAAGGGGACCGTCGCGGCCGGCTGGGGCGGCCGGATTATCGTCCTCGCCATTGCCTACTGGTTCCTCCTGCGTCCGTTCCTCGCCGGTGACCAGCCGGACTTCAGCCTCCTCATGATCACCATCCTGGTGGGCGGGTTCCTGTGGATGGGCGCGTCGGCGTCCATCCAGCAGGGCACGCTGCGCGGCCGGCTGCCGCTGGTCAGCGCCGCAGCCCTGGCGACGCCGGCTGCCGGCGTTCCTTCCACCGGCACGGTCCGGGACGCCCTCCGCCTGGGCGCAGCGGGAACAAAGTCCGTGGTGGTCTGCGGACCGGACGGACGGCCGCAGGGCGTGGTGGACCCGGGAGCCCTCGCATCCGTACCCGGCGCTGCGGCGGATACCACGCCCGTCACCGCCATTTCGTTCCCCCTGGCTGCCGGAGCCTACATCCCCGAATGGTCCCAGGGGCAGGAGCTGATCCAGTTCCTTTCCCAGCTTGAGGGACGCCATTACGCTGTTGTGGACCACAACGGAACGGTCACCGGACTGCTGACGCAGGAGGCTGTCCTCGCAGCCATCACCGGAAAGCGCCCGCGCACCGATAGGCACCCGCAGGGCCAGACCCGGTAGAGTTACCTGCCGGTCGTGCATTGCCGCGGAAGCCCAGCGTCCACAGGGACCATCAGGGCCGCGGCACAACAGGTTTACAGGAGCGAGGAAGAATCATGAGCAGCGAAACTGCCGTCAACGACGCCAAGGGAGCAGCGCAAGCCGGTGCTGCCGCCAGCGGCTCGCAGCCGGTGGGCGCTGCCCGTCGCCGGGGCCCTTTCCGGGAGGGCGAACGCGTCCAGCTGACGGACGAACGCGGCCGCATGAACACCATCACGCTGGAACGCGGGGGTGCCTTCCACACCCACCGCGGTTTCCTGAACCACGACGAAATCATCGGCAAGGTTGACGGCTCGGTCGTGGTGAACAACGTGGGCCAGCAGTACCAGACCCTCCGGCCCCTGCTGTCCGATTTCGTGCTCTCCATGCCGCGCGGTGCCGCCGTCGTTTATCCCAAGGACGCCGGCCAGATTGTCACCATGGCGGACATCTTCCCCGGCGCACGCGTAGTGGAAGCAGGCGTGGGCTCCGGTGCCCTGTCCATTTCGCTGCTCCGCGCGGTGGGGGACAACGGCTACCTGCACTCCTTTGAGCGGCGTGAAGAGTTCGCTGACATCGCCCGCGGCAACGTTGAAACCATCTTTGGCGGCCCGCACCCCGCCTGGCAGATTTCCCTCGGCGACTTCCAGGAGGAAGTGGTCAAGGCCGAGGAACCGGGCTCCGTGGACCGCGTCGTCCTGGACATGCTGGCACCCTGGGAGTGCCTCGACGCCGTCGCCACGGTGCTTGCCCCCGGCGGCGTCTGGATCAACTACGTCGCCACGGTCACGCAACTCTCCCGTACCGCGGAAGCCATCCGGGCCGACGGCCGCTTCACCGAGCCCGACGCCTGGGAGTCTATGGTCCGCGGCTGGCACCTCGAAGGGCTCGCGGTGCGCCCGGACCACCGCATGGTGGCCCACACGGGATTCCTCCTGGTCACCCGGCGGCTCGCAGACGGCGTCACCGGCATCTCGGTCAAGCGCCGCCCGTCAAAGACCGAGTTCAACGAAGAGGACGTCAACGCCTGGACTCCCGGTGCGGTAGGGGAGCGGGCTGTGTCGGACAAGAAACTCCGGCGCGCCGCCCGGGACGCCATCGCCGGGACCAACGTGGTGGACAACCCCGAGGTTACGAACTAGTCCACATTTCGGGAGTCTCCATCCCTACCCGCCCTCTTGGGACTAATGTCTTAAGAGAAGCGCAGGAAGGGGCTGATACATCATGGAGACACCAAACCAGGACTCCGGACGTACACCGGCAGAGCAGTCTGCCGCCAACGACCTCTCGGTTGCTGACCGCCAGGTCAACATACTTCGGGACAAGCTCAGGCACATCGACCGCCAGTTGGCAGCGGCAACGCAGAACAACTCCAAGCTGGTCAGCATGCTCGAAACCGCGAAGGCGGAGATCCTCCGGCTAAAAAATGCCCTGGACCAGGAAGGGCAGCCGCCCTACAGCTTCGGCACCATCCTCCAGATTAACCCGAAACGGCAGCCGGCTCCGGGCAACAGCGGCCAGGCCGCCACCGAGGAGTCGGTGGACATCTTCAATGCGGGCCGGAAGATGCGCGTGGGCATCAGCCCGCTGGTGAACATCAACCAGCTTTCCGTGGGCCAGGAAGTGCTGCTGAACGAAGCCCTCCTGATCGTCGCGGGCCTGGGCTACGAACGCGCCGGTGAACTGGCCACCCTGAAGGAAATGCTGGGGCGTGACCGCGCCCTGGTGGTGGGCCGCGCGGACGAAGAACGCGTGGTGCGGCTTTCCGGTGCACTCCTGTCCGAGAAGCTCCGGGTTGGCGATGCCCTGTCCGTGGATTCACGGACCGGATACGCGCTGGAGAAGGTGCCCCGCTCAGAGGTGGAGAACCTGGTCCTCGAGGAAGTTCCGGACATCACCTACGAGGACATCGGTGGCCTCGGCCCCCAGATCGAGCAGATCCGCGACGCCGTGGAACTGCCCTTCCTGCACCCGGACCTTTACCGGGAGCATGGCCTCAAAGCCCCCAAGGGCATCCTCCTGTACGGCCCTCCGGGCTGCGGCAAGACGCTCATTGCCAAGGCCGTTGCCAACTCCCTCGCTGCCCGCGCCGCCGAGCGCTCCGGGAACGTGGACCTCAAGAGCTACTTCCTGAACATCAAAGGGCCCGAACTCCTGGACAAGTACGTCGGTGAAACCGAGCGTCACATCCGCCTGATCTTCTCCCGCGCCCGGGAAAAGGCCTCCGACGGCAGCCCCGTGGTGGTCTTCTTCGATGAAATGGACTCGCTGTTCCGCACCCGCGGCACCGGCATCTCGTCCGACGTCGAAACCACCATCGTGCCCCAGCTCCTCAGTGAGATTGACGGTGTGGAACGCCTGGACAACGTGATCGTCATCGGCGCGTCCAACCGCGAGGACATGATCGACCCCGCCATCCTCCGTCCGGGACGGCTGGACGTGAAGGTCAAGATCCAGCGGCCTGACGCGGAGGCAGCGGCCGATATTTTCAACAAATACATCACGCCGGACCTGCCGTTCCACGAATCGGACCTCGCCGAACACAACGGTGACGTCCAGGCCACCGTTGACGCCATGGTCCAGCGCACGGTGGAAGCCATGTACTCCACGGACAAGTCCAATGAGTTCCTGGAGGTCACCTACGCCAACGGTGACACCGAGATGCTGTACTTCAAGGACTTCAACTCCGGCGCCGTGGTGCAGAACGTGGTGGACCGGGCCAAGAAGTACGCCATCAAGGACCTGCTGACCTCGCACCAGAAGGGGCTCCGGATCGAGCACCTGCTGCGGGCGGTGGTGGACGAGTTCCGTGAGCATGAAGACATGCCCAACACCACCAACCCTGACGACTGGGCACGCATCTCCGGTAAGAAGGGTGAACGGATCACCTATATCCGGACCATTGTGCAGGGCAAAGCCGGCCAGGAGCCCGGCAAGTCCATCGAAACCATGCCCACCACAGGACAGTATCTGTGACGGGTTCACACGGATCCGCCGGCGGGGAAGCCCTCCCCGCCGGCGGGGCCATGCGGGTCATGGGGGCCGAAACCGAATACGGCATCCACGCTCCGTCCGCCCCTTCCGCCAACGCCACGATGATGAGCGCCCGCGTGGTCCAGGCCTACGCCCAGGTCACCCGCCAGCGGGCGGCCGGCGGAGCGGAGACCCGGTGGGACTACACGGATGAGGAGCCGCTGCACGATGCCCGGGGCTGGACCGTGGACCGCGGTGCCGCCCATCCCAGCCAGCTGACCGACCAGCCGCCGGTGCTCGACGCGGAGGCGGTGGCCCTGGCATACGGCCGCGAGGAGTTGGAGCTCGACGGGCAGGACGAGTCGGGGACCCTCCTGATGAACATGGTCCTCGGCAATGGGGCCCGGCTGTATGTCGACCACGCCCATCCCGAGTACTCCAGCCCGGAGGTCACCAATCCCCGTGACGCCGTGGCCTGGGACGCTGCCGGCGATCTGGTGGGTCTCGCCGCCGTTCGCCGGCTGGCCGCGGATCCGGCGCTGCCGCCGGTCAACCTTTACAAAAACAACACGGACAACAAGTCCGTGTCGTACGGTTCGCACGAGAACTACCTGATGCCCAGGTCAGTACCGTTCGGAGACATCGTGCGGGGGCTGACACCGTTCTTCGTCAGCCGCCAGGTGGTGTGCGGGGCCGGCCGGTTGGGAATAGGCCAGGACAGCTCCACCCCGGGCTTCCAGATCAGCCAGCGGGCCGACTTCTTTGAGGCGGAAGTGGGCTTGGAGACCACCATCCGCAGGCCCATCATCAACACCAGGGACGAGCCCCACGCCACAGCCGACAAATACCGGCGCCTGCACGTGATCATCGGGGACGCCAACCTCAGCCAGGTGTCCAATTACCTCAAATTCGGCACCACCGCCCTGGTCCTCAGCCTCATCGAGGCCGGGCTCGCTCCCAAGATCGAGGTCTACGAGCCCGTCGCAGCACTCAAGACGGTAAGCCACGACACCGCATTGACCGCCAGGCTTCGCCTGCTGGACGGCAGGCGCGTGACGGCCCTGGACCTTCAGTGGATGTACCACGAGGCCGCAGCGAAGCTCGCCCAGGACACCGGAGTGGGTGACGCCGTGGACGGCGACGGCCACACCCATGAGGTCCTGGAACGGTGGGCGTCGGTTCTGACCCAGCTCGACAGTGACAGGGCTGCCGCCGCCACCTCCGTGGAGTGGCTGGCCAAACTTTCCCTGTTGGACGGCTACCGCCAGCGCGACGGACTGGAGTGGAGCGACGCCCGGCTGGGCCTGGTTGACCTCCAGTGGGCCGACATCAGGCCCGAGAAGGGCCTCTACTACCGGCTCCTGTCCCGGAACCGGATGCAGCGCGTCGTTGATGATTCCGCCATTGCCGCTGCCGTCGCGGAGCCTCCGGCCGATACCCGGGCGTTCTTCCGGGGAAAGTGCATCAGCAGCTTTGGCAAGGACGTTGTAGGCGCCAGTTGGGACTCGGTGATCTTCGACGTGCCCGGCTACGGGAGGCTCCAGCGCGTGCCCACCAGGGAGCCACTGAGGGGAACCAAAGCACTGACCGGAGCGTTGTTCGAACGCTACCGGGAAGCGGGACCGTTCCTCGGCGAACTGCTGGGACACAACAGCACTCCGCCTGCGGCGTAAACCGCGCCGGAACGCCCGTCCCGTGGCAGGATGGGCATATCGGAGGATCCGCCGGATCCACCGACGGAAGAAGGAGGGAAACCAATGGCAGGCCAGGAGCAGCAGCAGCCGCAGTCACGGGACAGCCAGGTCGACGAAGACATCCCCGAGGCACCCCAGGCACCGCCCGAGGCACAGGCATCGGCATCGACCGAAGGCGTGGACGACCTTCTCGACGAGATCGACGGCGTCCTGGAATCCAACGCCGAGGAGTTCGTCCGGGCATTCGTCCAAAAGGGCGGCCAATAACCCGGACGGCTGGGTGGCGGAAGCCGCGGACGGCCGGGATCTGTACCGACGTTGAAGTACCACGTTCAAGGAGTGATGAGTGCAGGAATCAACCGCCAACCAGGTAGCCGCCAACGCCACCTCGTCCTTTACCGAGCACCTGCAGCGGGACCGGCCTGAGCTACTGCCTTTCAGCCGGTCCCTCCAGGGTGGTGCGTCGGTGGCTGCCCCGGTTCAGGTTCCCCATGCCACCACCATCGTTGCCATGAGCTACGGCGGCGGCGTCCTGATGGCGGGCGACCGGCGGGCAACCATGGGGAACGTCATTGCGAGCAGGCACATCGAGAAGGTCTTCCCGGCTGACCACTTCTCCGTCCTCGGCATTGCCGGAACAGCCGGCATAGCAATTGACCTGACCCGGCTTTTCCAGGTTGAACTTGAGCACTACGAAAAGATAGAAGGAACCCAGCTCAGCCTTGAAGGCAAGGCAAACCGGCTGGGCGCCATGATCAGGGGCAACCTTCCCTTGGCCCTGCAGGGCCTGGCAGTGGTGCCCCTGTTCGCCGGTTTCGACACCAGCGCAGGCGTCGGCCGGCTGTTTTCCTATGACGTCACCGGCGGCAGGTACGAGGAACACGAACACCACACCGTCGGCTCCGGCTCCGTCTTCGCGCGCGGTGCGCTGAAGAAGCTTTGGCGGCCCAATCTCACGGCCGAGCAGGCCCTTTCCGTTGCGGTCGAATCGCTGTATGACGCTGCCGACGACGATTCCGCCACGGGCGGCCCGGACACGGTCCGGCAGTTGTGGCCGGTGGTCTACACGGTGGACAGGACAGGCGCCCGGCGGGTGCCCGAGCCCGAACTCGCGGCTGCGTCCCGCAGCGTGATCGAAGCGCGCACCATCGCCGGACGGGAGGCCTGAGATGACCCAGCAGTTCTATGTCTCACCAGAACAACTGATGAAGGACCGCGCGGATTTCGCGCGGAAAGGCATCGCCCGCGGCCGCTCAGTGGTTGTCATCAGCTGCGCCGACGGGATCGCCCTCGTAGCCGAGAACCCTTCGCCGTCCCTGCACAAGATCGGCGAGATCTACGACAAAATCGCGTTCGCCGCCGTCGGCAAGTACAACGAATTCGAAAGCCTCCGCCAGGCCGGAGTCCGCTACGCCGACGTCCGCGGATACTCGTACGACCGCGAGGACGTCACCGCCCGCGGCCTGGCCAGTGTGTACGCCCAAAGCCTGGGCGCTGTCTTCACCGCCGAGCAGAAGCCCTTCGAGGTAGAACTCGCCGTTGCCGAAGTAGGGTCCTCGCAGGCCGAGGACCACCTCTACCGGCTGACGTTCGACGGCTCGATCGCCGACGAGCACAGCTTTGTCGTCATGGGTGGACAGGCTGAGAAAGTATCATCGGCCATCGATGCAGGATGGCAGGCCTCGCTGGGCTTCGCCGACGCCGTCCGGCTGGCCATCAAGGGACTTACGCCCGTCCAGGAGGGCGAGCAGCCCGCGGCGCCGTTGCCGCCCAGTGCATTGGAAGTGGCCGTCCTGGACCGGCTGTCCGAGAGCTCCCGCGGCACCCGGCGTGCCTTCCGCAGGCTGAACGACGCGGACATCACAGCACTGCTGGCCTAGGAGGACCACATGGACAAGAGAATCTTCGGCATCGAAACCGAGTTTGGGATCTCCTACTCGAGCCCCGACTCGAGGCCTCTTGCCCCGGAGGAGGTGGCGCGGTACCTGTTCCGGAAGGTGGTCAGCTGGGGGCGTTCCTCCAATGTGTTCCTCACCAACGGTTCCCGGCTGTACCTCGACGTCGGATCCCACCCCGAGTACGCGACGGCCGAGTGCGATGACCTTGCGCAGCTGATCGCCCACGACCGTGCCGGCGAACTCATTCTTGACGACCTGGTGGATGAGGCCCAGGCGCGCCTTGCCGCTGAAGGCTTCAACGGCACCGTGTACCTGTTCAAGAACAACACCGATTCCGCAGGGAACTCCTACGGCAGCCATGAGAATTACCTGATTCCGCGGCGCGGGGAATTTTCCCGCCTGGCTGAAATCCTCATTCCGTTCCTGGTCACCCGGCAGCTCATCGCCGGCGCAGGGAAGATCCTGAAGACGCCCCACGGTGCCACCTATGCCTTCTCCCAGCGGGCCGACCACATCTGGGAAGGCGTCTCTTCCGCCACCACCCGTTCCCGGCCCATCATCAACACCCGGGACGAGCCGCATGCCGACGCCGAGTTCTACCGGCGGCTCCACGTCATCGTGGGGGACTCGAACATGTCCGAGGCCACCGCGCTGATGAAGGTCGGCACCGTGGACCTGGTCCTCCGGATGATCGAGGCCGGCGTGATCATGCGGGACATGCGGATGGAAAACCCCATCCGCAGCATCCGGGAAATCTCCCACGACCTCAGCGGCCGCGCGTTGGTCCGCCTGGCCAACGGACGTCAGCTCACCGCCCTGGAAATCCAGCAGGAGTACTTGACCAAGGTGACCGCCTTCGTCAAGGAGCATGGCGCCCACAACCCGCACGTTCCCGTGATCCTGGACTTGTGGGAGCGGACGCTCCATGCGATCGAGTCCGGCGATACCCGGGGGATCGACACCGAAATCGACTGGGCCATCAAGAAGAAGCTGATGGACAACTACCGCGAACGCCACGGCCTGGGCCTGGAGGCGCCGCGGATCGCCCAGCTTGATCTGACGTACCACGACATTTCGCGCAGCCGGGGGCTTTTCTATCTCCTGCAGTCCCGGGGTGCGGTGCGCCGCATTGTCGACGACACCGTCATCAAGGGTGCCGTGGATGCGCCGCCACAGACCACCCGCGCCAAACTGCGCGGGGACTTTGTCCGGCGTGCGCAGGAACTGGGGCGGGACTACACCGTGGACTGGGTGCACCTGAAACTCAACGACCGTGCCCACCAGACAATCCTGTGCAAGGACCCCTTCCGCAGCGTCGACGAGCGGGTGGATGCGCTGCTGGACTCTATGGGCTGACGTCCAGCTTCAGGGTCTATTCTGGATAAGGTCCCTTTTAAGGGGGCCTCCCACGGCATTCTCCGCCGCCTGGCGGAAAGCCGTCTCCACCCTGCCCCGACGAAAGTTTTACTACGTGCGCCGACTACTAGCAATCCTCCTTCCCGGCCTGCTGCTCCTGACCGCCTGCGGCGGTACAGCCCCGCAGCCCCAGCCGAGCAGCCAGTCCGCCGGGGAGACTGCAAAGTTCGACTCCCTCAAGCTGACCGACAACGGGGACAAGAAGGCCCCGGGTGTGGATTTCGACAAGCCCCTGGCCGTTTCCCAGCCGACCATCAAAGTGGTCTCTGAAGGCAGCGGCGACACCGTCAAGGCAAACCAGGTGGCCAAAATCTCCATCCTTGCCTTGAACGGTACGGACGGTTCCCAGCTGGAGGACACTTTCCCCAACGAGCCTGAAAGCCTTGAGCTGAACGATGAGCTCAAAACCGGCAGCGCCGTCATCTACAACGCTTTCGTAGGTGCCAAAGTAGGTTCAAGCCTTGCCCTGGCCGTCCCCGGCCAGCAGAGTGCTCCTTCGGCAAGCCCCAGCCCCTCCGACGGCGCCAGCCCCAGCCCCAGTGCCGCAGCTGCACCCACCCAGCTGCTGATCATCAAGGTACTCTCCGCTTCGGACCCCACTCCGGTCCTGGACAAGCCGCAGGGCGACGCCGTGACGCCGCCGGCCGGCCTGCCGACTGTGACGGAAAAAGACGGCGTACCTGAGATCAACGTTGCAGGTGCACCCGCCCCCACGGCACTCGTGTCGCAGGACCTGATCAAGGGCACGGGCGCCACCGTCAAGGAATCCGACACGCTGACTGTGAACTACGTTGGCGTCAATCTCTCCGACGGCACCAAGTTCGATTCCAGCTTCGACCGCGGCCAGCCCGCCACCTTCCCGCTCTCGGGCGTCATCAAGGGCTGGACCCAGGGCCTCGCGGGTAAAACCGTGGGCTCCCGCGTCCTGCTGGTCATCCCCAAGGACCTGGCCTACGGAGACGCCGGCCAGGGCCAGGCGAAGGGCGACCTGGTCTTCGTAGTGGACATCCTCGGGGTCAAGTAGCAAGACTTACAGGGACGCCGCGTCCTTCGCGGCACCCATCACCACTCACTCAATAGGAGCAAGCATGTCGTTTGGACAGCGGGAATTCGACCGCCAGAAGCCCGAGATCGACTTCCCGGAAGGCGACGTCCCCACGGAACTCGTCATCACGGACCTCATCGAGGGTGACGGCAAGGAAGCCAAGGCAGGGGACACCGTCTCCACCCACTATGTCGGCGTTGCCTGGTCCACAGGCGAAGAATTCGACGCCTCCTGGGGCCGTGGCGCACCGCTGGACTTCAGGGTCGGCGTCGGCCAGGTCATCCAGGGCTGGGACCAGGGCCTCCTGGGCATGAAGGTCGGCGGCCGCCGCCGCCTGGAGATCCCCTCCGAGCTGGCCTACGGCTCGCGCGGTGCCGGCGGAGCCATCGCCCCCAACGAGGCACTGATCTTCGTCGTGGACCTCGTGGCCGTCCGCTAAGTCGACGGCACACGCGGAAACTTATCGCACCGTGAAGCGCGGCAGCAGGGAGGACAACCTCCCGCGCTGCCGCGCTTTCTGCTTTCACCGGGGGAGTTTAGTAACGTAACCAAGGTGTCCGTATCCCGCACTGAACGACTCCTCAACCTGCTGATTGCGCTGCTCAACACCCGCTACGGGTTGCGCCGCAGCGAACTGCGCGAGAAGGTCTACCACGACACCTCCGGCAATGACGTCGCCTTCGGGCGGATGTTCGAGCGGGACAAAAACGACCTGAGGGCCATGGGCTTCGAGGTGGAAACCCTGACGGACCTGGGCTGGAGCGAGGATGACCCGGCCACCACCAGGTACCGCATCGGCAAGGAGTCCAGCCGCCTCCCGGACGTCCAGCTGGGCCCGGACGAATGGACGGTCCTCCTGCTCGCTTCCCAACTTTGGGAGCGCGCCGCATTGGGGACCGCTGCCCAAAGCGCCCTCCGCAAGCTCCAGGCCTCAGGAAGGCTGGCCGAGGTGGAACTCCCGGCCGGCGTCCAGCCACGGATCAAGCCGGCCGGACAGGCCTTCGATGACGTCGTCGCAGCCATGCACGGCCGCCATCCAGTCACCTTCACGTACCTCGCCGGAAGCACCGGCAAGGAGGAGGAACGGTCTGTAGAGCCCTGGGGATTGGGCAGCCGGTTCGGCCAGTGGTACCTCATGGGATACGACCGCGGCCGAAACGCGCCCAGGCATTTCCGCCTGTCCCGCTTCACGAGCGCCGTGACAACCCTCGACAGGGAGCAGTACGTTCCGCCCGCCAACTTCAGCATCCGCGCCGAACTCGACCGGTTGCCTGAACTGCCGCTGCGCACCGCCGTCGTGGACGTCAGGCAGGGGCGCCTGCTGGCGCTGCGCAGCCGGGCCGTTGAAGGCGGCCGGCACCAGGTTCCCGGCCGGCCCGCCGACGGCGACGACCGGCTGGTCGTGGAATACCGCGATCCGGAAGTCCTCGCCGAAGAGCTGGCCAGCTACGGACCCGACGCCCTGGCAGTGGAGCCCGCAGAGCTGGCAGGGGCAGTGCGGCGCCGCCTGCAGGCTGCAGCGGACTTCACCGCCGCGCCCGTCCCCGCCTATGCCTTCTCCGATACCCGTCCCCGGGCAGCCCGGAAGGGGACCTCGGAGGACCAGCTCAAGCGCATGCTGCAGCTGGTCCCGTTCCTGGTCCACAACCAGGGCCTGCACATCCAGGACGTGGCGAAGCACTTCGGCGTCACCCGGGAAGAGCTGGAGGCAGACCTCCGGATCCTCATTTGCTCCGGATTGCCCGAGGGGTACCCGGATGATCTGCTCGATATCCAGTGGGAGGACGACCACGTCTTCATCACCCAGGACCTTGACCTGAAGAAGCCGGTCCGGTTCACGGTGGCGGAGGCGTGCGCCCTGCTGACCGGCCTTGAGACGCTCAATGGGCTGCCGGACCTGCCCGGCGGCGGCGCCCTCGAATCGGTCACGTTGAAGCTGCTGGCCGCGGCCGGGGAGGAAGGACTCCGCGCCGCCTCCATCGCGGGGCCGCAGGTGGCTCCCGCGGACGCCGCGACCCATGCCACGGTCCGCCAGGCAATCGGGACCGGCGCGCAGCTCCGCCTGAGCTACCTCTCACCCCAGCGTGACGAGGTTACCGAGCGCGACGTCGACCCGTTGCGGCTGTACTCCCTGGACAACACCTGGTACTTCGAAGCCTGGTGCCACCTGGTGGACGGGCTCCGGAATTTCCGGCTGGACCGGGTCCAGGACGTGCGCCCCAATGGCCGGCCCGCCACCGTGCACGGGCCGCCCGATGGCGGCGTTCCGGCCAAACTCTTCACAGCGAACGACGACGACACAACAGTCACCGTCCAGCTCACCCGGCAGGGGAGGGGGCTGGCGGACGACTACTACGCCGAGCGCACCGCAGAGTTGCCCGACGGCGGGCTGGTGGCCCAGATCAGGTTCGGCAGCACCGCGTGGCTGCCGATGTTCGTGGCCCAGCACGGCGGTTCGGCCCGGATCCTGGCTCCTGCCGGGCTGGCTGACGCCGCGCGGGACTGGCTGGCGGCATCGCTGGACAGGTACGCCGGATAGACTTCTCAGCATGCCTTGGTGGTCCTGGATTCTCATATGGGTTTCGCTCGTCGCAGTGTCCCTGCTGTTCTATGTCCTGCTGGGCATCCGTCTCTTCCGCCAGTTCATGGCGACCGTCAAGGACCTCAGTGCTGCCGGTGAGAAGCTGGGGCACCTGAATCCGGTCGAAGCACAGGAATCCCCGGACCCGGAACGGCCGCTCCCGGGTTCCGCCGTTTTTGCCTCACCCGCCGTGATGCGACATGATTACGAGGCATCCAAATTGGCCCGGCGCGAAGACCGCCGCCGCCGGCGAGTGCAGCGCAAAAAGGACCGGGGCCAGCCGCAGGCGCTCGGAGATCTCGACTTCACATAGAAGTAGGATGTATTTAGAGGAAAGGATTTCCCGTGGGAAGACTCTTTGATGGCCCCTGGCCGATCGTAATCATTATCGTCGTTGCTTTGCTTCTCTTCGCCGCCCCCAAGCTTCCGGCCATGGCCCGCAGCCTGGGACAGTCAATGCGGATCATCAAATCCGAGGTCAAGGAAATGAAGAACGACGGCAAAGCCGACTCCACCGAGGCCACCGGCCCGATGGAAGGCACCATCGTGAACCACCCCAAGGCGAAGCCCGGTGAGCCGACAGACGGCACTGACGTTCCGCCGTCAACCCGCGCCTGACCTCCCGTGGCACTGTCGCGGGCCCGTAAAGCCAATCCCGAGGGGCGGATGTCCCTCTGGGAGCACCTCAAGGAGCTGAAGAACCGGCTGATCAAGTCGGCCATCGGCGTCGTCATCGGCGGTATTGGGGGCTGGATACTTTACGATCCGCTGTTGAAGGCGCTGGCCGAACCGGTAAACCGGATTTCGAGTGAGACCGGGGGCCTGGCGGCCATCAACTTCGGCACCATCGCGTCGCCCTTCGACTTCAAGCTGCAGATGTCGCTCCTCATCGGGGCGGTCATCTCCAGCCCCATCTGGATCTACCAGCTCTGGGCGTTCATCACGCCCGGGCTGACGTCCAAGGAACGCCGCTACACCCTGGGCTACATGGCTGCTGCCATCCCCCTGTTCCTTGCCGGAATCTGGGTGGGGTGGCTGGTGGTTCCCCAGGTGGTCCACGCCTTGACCCAGTTCACTCCGGAGGGGTCCTCCAGCGTCATCGACGCCAGGACCTACATCGAATTCGTCACCCGCATGGTGCTGATGCTGGGACTGGCCTTCCTGGTCCCCGTAGTGCTGGTTGGCATCAACATGGCGGGCATCGTTTCGGGCCGCACCATTCTGAAGGCCTGGCGCATCACGGTCTTCCTGGTGTTTGTCCTGGCAGCAATCGCAGCGCCGGGTGCCGATGCCATTTCGATGTTCATGCTGGCCGGACCGCTGTTGGCGCTTTTCTTTGCAGCGATCGGCATCTGCATCATGAACGACAAACGCCGCGAACGCCGGCAGGCCCGGCAGGTCGAAGAGACCGAGGCCACAGCCGATATCGCCACCCCCGGCAGTGAACTCAAGAAGCTGTAGCGTGCCGCTAGGCTTGGGGTATGTCCTCCACCACCGGACCCTTCTCCACCGGCCCCGTCGATCCTGAAGAACTTTCTCCAGCCGAGAGATACCGTGCCAGCGCCGAGCGCCGGGCAGAGGCGGCCACGTACCTTGGGTCTTTTATCCGGACCCTCGAGTTCGAACTCGACGACTTTCAACGGCAGGCGTGCCGTTCGCTTCAGGAAGGCAGGGGAGTCCTGGTGGCGGCCCCGACCGGAGCCGGGAAGACCATCGTGGGGGAGTTCGCCATCTATCTCGCCCTGCAGCGGGGCCTGAAGGCCTTCTACACCACCCCCATCAAAGCCCTCAGCAACCAGAAATTCACTGAACTCAGCGAAAAGTACGGTGCAGAAAATGTGGGCCTCCTGACCGGCGACACCAGCATCAACGGTGACGCGCAGGTGGTGGTGATGACCACCGAAGTCCTCCGGAACATGCTGTACGCGGATTCTGCCACCCTGGAGGACCTCGGCTACGTGGTCATGGACGAAGTCCACTACCTCGCTGACCGGTTCCGCGGGGCAGTGTGGGAGGAAGTCATCATCCACCTGCCCAGCGAGGTCCAGGTCGCCTCGCTCAGTGCAACCGTCTCCAACGCCGAGGAGTTCGGCGCCTGGCTGGACACCGTCCGCGGGGACACCGACATCATCGTCTCCGAGCACCGGCCGGTGCCGCTGTGGCAGCACGTCATGGTGGGCCGGCAGATCATGGACCTTTTCGCCGGGGAGACCACCTTCGACGAGATCGCCCCGCCCGTCGAGGAAGAGGGCCGGCAGCCTGCCACGGCCGGCAAATCCGTCGACACCGCCAAGGGCCGCGGCTTCGACGTCAACCCGGACCTCCTCACCGTTGCGCGCAGCGAAAGCCAGCAAAGCTTCCGCAGCCGTCCCGGCGCCGGCCGCCGCGGCCAGCGCGGCCGCAACGGTTATGACCGCCCGGGCAGGAGCGAACAAACGGGGGTCCGCCCCGCCAGCCGTCCGCAGGTGATCGCCAGCCTGGACCGGATGGACCTGTTGCCTGCCATCACCTTCATCTTCTCCCGTGCCGGCTGTGAAGCGGCCGTGGCGCAGTGCGTCGGTTCAGGCCTGTGGCTCACCACGGAGAAGGAGCAGCGGATCATCGCCCAGCGGGTGGACGAGGCCGGGCAGGACATCCCGCCGGACGACCTCGACGTCCTGGGTTTTTGGACGTGGCGGGACGGCCTGCTCCGGGGTTTCGCAGCCCACCATGCCGGCATGCTGCCCACCTTCAAGGAGGTGGTGGAAAAGCTTTTCGCCGACGGCCTGGTCAAAGCTGTTTTCGCCACTGAGACCCTCGCCCTGGGCGTCAACATGCCCGCCCGCTCGGTGGTCCTGGAAAAGCTGGACAAGTTCAACGGGGAAGCCCACGTGGACATCACCGCGGGCGAGTACACCCAGCTCACCGGCCGGGCCGGGCGGCGCGGCATCGACGTCGAGGGCCACGCCGTGGTCCTGTGGCAGCCGGGGACGGACCCGACGGCGGTGGCAGGCCTTGCGTCGCGGCGGACCTATCCGCTGAACTCCAGTTTCCGGCCCACCTACAACATGAGCATCAACCTCCTGGCACAGTTTGGGCGGGCCAGGGCCCGGGAAATCCTCGAATCGTCCTTCGCCCAGTTCCAGGCCGACCGCTCGGTGGTTGGGCTTGCCAGGCAAGTGCGGAGCCGGGAAGAGTCCCTCGCGGGCTACGCCAAGTCCATGACCTGCCACCTGGGCGACTTCACAGAATATGCCCGGCTGCGCAGGGAACTCTCCGATGCCGAAAGTGCCACCTCCCGGACCAAGTCCCGGGTCCAGAAGTCACTCAGTGACGACTCCCTGGCGCGCCTCCTGCCCGGGGACGTGGTCAACGTTCCCGGCGGGCGCGCCCCGGGGCCCGCCGTCGTCCTCAGCTCTGACCACAGCAGCCGCGAACCCCGGCCTGCCGTGCTCACCCTGGACAACCAGCTGCGCCGGATAGGAACCGACGACCTGGAAGGACCCATCGCGCCGGTTACCCGGATCCGCATTCCCAAATCCTTCAATGCCAAGGTGCCCAAGTCCCGGCGGGACCTTGCCTCCAGCGCACGGAACGCCCTGCGCGAGAACC
>Ga0308158_10001357_pt1 | contig 26856 bp, 30 predicted proteins | sample PhyBR2_FD_201038 | JGI IMG/M metagenome (GOLD analysis project Ga0308158, IMG submission 201038) | Phyllosphere microbial communities from UC Gill Tract Community Farm, Albany, California, United States - DLSLB.R2 | ecosystem: Host-associated > Plants > Phyllosphere > Unclassified | place: USA... | reverse complement strand
TCGAGTTCTACTGGCATCCGCACACCGACGTCGCCCTGACCAAGACACAGACGCGGATGCCTGAATCCACGCGTCGTCGCCCCCGCCCGGCGTTGCAGCGCTGGCTCGACGAGACACTGCTCAGCAATGGAGTCTTCGGAGCGTTCTGCGGGATCAGCAGATTTGTGCCCGCGGTCGTCCCGCCGTTCAACCGACTGGCCGTTCGCCTGACGGGCGACGCCGAGTACGCTGATCAGTCCCATCGCGTGCTGATCCACCGCCGTGACGTGAGATTCCGCGAGATGGAGTATGCGCTGCCCGCCGACCAGGTCGCGTCGGCGTTCGAAGAGCTGCGGCAGCTGATCGCTCGACGAGGGTGGCGCATCGAGTTCCCGGTCGAGGTGCGCTTCGCCGCAGCCGACGACCTGTGGCTCTCGACGGCCTTCGGGCGCGACACGGCGTACATCGCGGTGCACCGCTACTGGCGCGTCGACCCTCGCGAGTACTTCGACGCGGTAGAGCAGATCATGCTCGCCCATGACGGAAGGCCGCACTGGGGCAAGCTTCACGGTCTGGCGGCCGCCCAGCTGCGCGAGCGGTACCCACGATTCGACGACTTCGTCGCGCTGCGTGATCGCCTTGATCCCGACCGCCTGTTCGGAAACCGTCATCTCGAACGGATCCTCGGGGCCTGAGCCTGGCCTGTCGTCCAGCCGACGCGCAGTGATCCGCGCATAGGATGGATGTCGATTCAAGAGGGGGGTCCGCATGGAATGGCTGTGGCCGGTACTGATCGTCGTCGGAGTGCTGCTGCTCGTCGGCATCTATCTGTGGTCGACGTACAACTCGCTGGTGCAGCTGAATGTGCGCGTCGATGAAGCATGGAGCGGCATAACCGTTCAGCTCAAGCGTCGAGCCGACCTCATTCCCAACCTCATCGAGACCGTGCGAGGCTATGCCGCGCATGAGAAAGAGGTCTTCGAGGGGGTCACCCGCGCCCGCGCTGAGACTCTGGCTGCCACTGGGCCGGCCGAGGCCGGCGTCGCCGAGGGGCACCTGCAGCAGGCGCTGCGCAGCCTGTTCGCTGTGGCCGAGGCGTACCCGCAGCTGCAGGCCAGCCAGAACTATCTGCAGCTGCAGCACTCGCTGGTCGACACCGAAGACAAGATCCAGGCCGCGCGCCGTTTCTACAACGGCGGAGTGCGCGAGCTGAACACCAAGATCAAGGTGTTCCCCAACAACCTGTTCGCCCGCGGCCTCGGCTTCACGGAACGCGAGTTCTTCGAGGTCAGCGACGACGGAGCGATCTCCGAGCCGCCGCGCGTGCAGTTCTGACAGGAAGAGGCTCGATGCGACGACGTCGCATCGAGCCTCTTGCATGTCCAGGCTGAGCGAGTGTGCGAGTCGAGACACCGAGAGCAGCGACGCCCCGTCCACGGACGGGGCGTCACTCATTCCCTCGGGTGCACGTGCCGCCCGACGGCGGTGTCGGCGCCGTGCAGAGCGTGCGCCAGGTCATCGGCCGCATCACCCCAGCCTGACACGCTGATCCGCTCGAGCCCTTGCCAGAGGGCGGCCCGTACGAGCTCCTCCGCGATGCGCTCTGAATCGGTTTCGGGCCGCGCATGAGCCTCCCACCACGCCGACTGCACACGCAGCGTCGATGCGGCGCGGTCGGCCTTCAGGTCGGCACGGCCGACGACGCGGTCGCCGACCAGCAGCGGCAGCGAGTAGTAGCCGTACCGGCGCTTCTCGGCGGGCACGTAGATCTCGATCCGGTAGTCGAAGTCGAAGACGCGCAGCGCTCGATCGCGGAACCACACGACGGGATCGAACGGCGTGAGCAGCGCGGCGCGATCGATGCGCCTCGGCAGCACGGCCTCACGATGCCGCCACGCTGCGATCGGCCTGCCGCCACGTTCCCACCCCCGCACGACGACCGGCTCGAGATCCCCCTCATCGACCAGGTCTGCCACTGCTGCGCGTACGGCCGACTGGTCGCGCAGACGGTAGTAGTCGTTGAGATCGGCGATCGTCGCGACGCCGTAGGAGCGCGCGGCGCGCCGCACCAGCTCCCGCACGGCCTCGTCACGAGGGATCACGCTCTGGCGCACCATAGCGGGAATGACCTGCTCGGCCAGCCCATAGCGGCGCTCGAAGCCCACGCGGCCGGCGATGGCGACCTCGCCGCAGCGCCACAGGTGCTCGAGCGCGATCTTCGACTCGTCCCAGTCCCACCACGAGCCGCGCTCGCGCGGTGCGTCATCGCGCAGATCGGCCGGACGCAGCGGCCCGCGGGTGCGCAGCTCGTCGCGCACCCAGTCGAGCGTGCGCCCGTGCGCGTGCATCCAGGCATCCGGGCGCGACGCGCGCTCCTGCCACTCCCGCATGCGGAAGCCCCACAGCGCCCAGTCGGCGATCGGCATGAACGTGGCCTCGTGCGCCAGGTACTCGACGTAGTGAGTGGTGCGCGACAGGAAGGTGCGGTCCAGAACGGCCGGGTCGTACGCGCCCAGCCGCGAGAACATCGGCATGTAGTGCGAGCGGGCGAACACGTTCACCGAGTCGATCTGCAGAACGCCCAGCTGGTCCATCGCCCGATGCAGGTGACGGGCCGCCACAGCATGCGGGCGGCGCCGGGAGAAGCCCTGGGCGGCCAGCGTCATACGACGGGCTTCGGCGGCGCTCAGGGTGTTCGAACCGAGCGTGTTCACGGGGCGAGACGTCACCGCGTCAGCGTATCGGCAGCCGCCGACACGCAGCGCAGGACCGCTGCGACGCGTACGTAGAATTGCACAATGAGCGACGACCCCAGACCGAGGTTCCGCAATCCGTTCCGCCAGTACCCGCCCGTCCTCGACCGCACCGTGACCACTGCGGCCGACGAAGCCGTGCCGACGCCGCTGCGCGTCACGGCCGCGTACTCGTGGCGCCTGCTGGTGATCGCGGGCATGATCGCTCTGTTCATCTGGCTGGTCATGCTGCTCAAGCTGCTGGTCATCCCGCTCATGGTCGCGATCCTCATCACCGCTCTGCTGTGGCCGGCGTTCCAGCTCATGATGCGTGCGAGATTCCCGCGTTGGCTGGCGATCGCACTGACCGTGCTGGGCACTCTCGGCGTCGTCACCGGCCTGCTCTGGCTCGTCGTATGGCAGGTGCGCGAGCAGCTGCCAGACGTGCAGGCCAAGACGACGGATGCCATCGCCCAGCTGCGCACCTTCCTGCTCGAGGGCCCGCTGCATCTGACCGAGAAGCAGATCGACGGCTACATCCAGCAGGGCATCGGCCTGCTGAACGAGCAGGCCGATCTGCTGCTCAACGGAGCGCTGGCGGTCACCGGCACCGCCGCGCACATCCTGACCGGAGCACTGCTCGCGCTCTTCATCCTCATCTGCCTGCTCGCCGACGGCGCCGGCATCTGGAGGTGGACCCTCAAGCTCTTCCCGCGCACCGCGCGGCCCGCGGCCGACGCGGCCGCCCGCAACGGCTGGGCCACCGTCGTCGACTACGCGCGCACGCAGATGTTCGTGGCAGGGATCGACGCCATCGGCATCGGCGTCGGCGCCGCCCTGCTCGGCGTGCCGATGCCCATACCGGTCGCGGTGCTCGTGTTCCTCGGTTCGTTCGTGCCGATCGTCGGAGCCGTGGTGACGGGCGCCCTCGCGGTGTTCCTCGCCCTCGTCTACAACGGCCCGCTGATCGCCCTCGCCATGCTCGGCGTCGTGCTGCTCGTGCAGCAGCTCGAAGGGCACGTGCTGCAGCCGATCCTGATGGGCTCCGCGGTCAAGGTGCACCCGCTCGCCGTGGTGCTCGTCGTCGCAGGAGGAGCCATGATCGCGGGCATCCCCGGGGCACTCTTCGCGGTGCCGCTCGCCGCATTCGTCAACGTCGCAGCCGTGACCATCAGCTCGGGCGCATGGCGCACCGGGCGTGAGCCGGCAGCCGAAGATCTCATCTGGAGCACAGTGCCGCGTGAGCGGCAGAGGAGGAATCGATGACCGCAGTCCCGAGCCTTGCCGCAGTTCCCAGCCTGGCTGAGTTCACCGCCGCAGCCGACAGCCTCGCCGGGGTGATCTCGCGTACCCCGACCGAGCTCTCCCGCGCGCTCAGTGACAGTCTCGGGTCGACCGTGATGCTCAAGATGGAGAACCTGCAGCGCACGGGGTCGTTCAAGGTGCGCGGCGCCACCTACCGGCTCTCCCGGCTGACCGCCGAGGAGCGGGCGAGGGGAGTGGTGGCGGCGTCAGCAGGCAACCACGCGCAGGGAGTCGCCCTGGCGGCGCAGATGCTCGGCATCCCCGCGACGATCTTCATGCCGCTCGGCGTACCCGTTCCCAAGCTGCTCGCGACGCGGGGCTACGGCGCCGAGGTCGTGCTCGAGGGCGAGACCGTGGCCACGTCGCTGCGCCTTGCCGCCGAGTTCGCCGAACGCACGGGGGCGGTTCTGATCCACCCGTTCGACCACCGCGACATCGTCGTCGGCCAGGGAACACTCGGTCTCGAGGTCATCGAGGACGTGCCCGATGTCGACACGGTCATCATGGGCATCGGCGGCGGCGGACTCATCGCCGGCGTCGCCGCCGCGGTCAAGGCCGCAGCAGCCGCAGCCGGTCGCACCGTGCGGGTGATCGGCGTGCAGGCCGAGAACGCCGCGGCCATCCCGCCGTCACTCGCGGCAGGAAGCCCGGTCGAGATCCAGACGCACCCCACGATCGCCGACGGCATCCTCGTCGCACGACCCGGGGACGTGCCGTTCGAGATCATCCGCGAGCTCGTCGACGAAGTCGTCACCGTATCCGAAGACGACATCGCCCGCGCGCTGCTCGTGCTGCTCGAGCACGCGAAGGTCGTCGTCGAGCCGGCCGGTGCCGTCGGCGTCGCCGCCATCCTCGCCGGCAAGGTGCATGGCACGGGCGTCACCGTGCCGATCCTCTCCGGCGGAAACATCGATCCCATGCTGCTGCAGCGGGTCGTGGCGCACGGCCTCGCCGCATCCGGCCGCTATGCGACCGTGCGCATCCCGCTTCCCGACCGCCCCGGTCAGCTCGCCAAGGTGTCCGACCTGCTCGCCCAGGCAGGCGCCAACGTCATGGAGGTCCTGCACACCCGCCACGGGCACGGTCTGCAGATCAGCGACATGATCCTGCAGCTCTCGATCGAGACCCGCGGCCCTGAGCACACCGAGCTCGCGCTCGACACCCTGCGACACGCCGGTTTCGACCCGGTCGTCGTGCCGGACTGAGGCGCCTCGAGGGGTGAGGACGAAGAACGGCGGGATGCCCCATCAGGAGCATCCCGCCGTTCGCTGTCTCTGCGGCTGAGTCCGCCGATCAGCCCGTGTAGGTCTCGACGCCGGTGATCTCGACGCTGATCGAGCGGCCGTTCGGGGCCTCGTAGCTGGACTTGTCGCCCACCTTCAGCCCGAGGATGGCCTGACCGAGGGGGCTCGCCTCGCTGTAGACATCGAGGTCGCCGCCTGCGGCGATCTCGCGGCTGCCGAGCAGGAAGACCTCCTCGTCACCGGCGACGAGCGCGGTGACGACGGTGCCCGGTTCGACGATGCCGCGGCTGGTCGGCGCCTCGCCGACCTTGGCCGTCTTGAGCAGCTGCTGCAGCGTGCGGATGCGCGCCTCCTGCTTGCCCTGCTCGTCCTTCGCGGCGTGATATCCGCCGTTCTCCTTGAGGTCGCCCTCTTCGCGCGCCGCTTCGATGCGGGCGGCGATCTCATCGCGACCGACGGTGGAGAGGTGCTCGAGCTCTTCGACGAGCCGGTCGTAGGCCTCCTGGGTGAGGAAAGGTACCTGAGCGTCTGTGGACACAGCGTGCTCCTTCGTAGCGGGCCCCTTCAGGGGCTTGTGGGACATCGGGTCTTGCGGCCCGAGGGATATGCGAAGACGCCCCGGCGTTGCCGGGGCGTCGGTCATCTTTCGGATGATTCTAGGCGACCCAGCAGGACTTGACCAAACCCGTGGTCGCCTCGGCGACTGTCGGGATGCTGACGGCGACGCCCTTCGTATGGTGCTCGCCGCCGGGGATCTCGACGATCTTCCAGCCGACGATGCCGAACTCCTCGTCCTGCGCCTCGACCGCGCACGCGACGTCGGCGCCCTGAGGAGCGGTGAACTGGAAGTGCAGTTCGACACTGTGCGCGTCGACGACGGTGAAGCCGAGGTCATCGGCATCCACCGCGCTCATCTGCTTGGCCACGATCGTCCACCCGAGCGCCACGATGGCCGCCACGACGACCGCGCCGAAGATGATCCAGGGAAGGCGACGCGTCGGCGTGCGGCCGTATCGCTCATCGAGCTCGCGTGCGGTGGTCACGTCTCTCCCGGGTGTGGACGGCGGATAGGCTGGACTTCCAGGTTATTCGACCTGCGAGGAGAAGGCGGACCATGATCCTGTTCGGTGAGACCACCCCGATGCCGACGCCGTCGATGACGGTCGACCCGAACTCGGTGACTCCCGGATTCGCCGGGTTCGCCATGATCGTGCTGATCGTGGCCGCCGTGGTGCTGCTGATCTGGGACATGAACCGCCGCATCCGGCGGGTGCGCTACCGCGAAGAGGTGCGGCAGGAGCTGGATGCCGAAGAGGCGGCGCTGCGGGAGCAGATCGACGGCGACGACGACAGGCGCTGAGACCCGCCGGGCTCAGACGCCGACGCGTTCGAACGCGTCGAGGCTGATGCCCTGATCCAGGATGGTCTTCGACCACTCCTTGGCGCTGTGCAGGCTGTGGTCGCGGTAGTTGCCGCACTCCACCGCCGACACACCCGGAACGTCTGCCCACTCTGCGTTCTCTGCGATGAACTGCAGGCCGCCGCGGACAGCGCCCACGACGTCCTCGACGGCCGGCTCGCCCCAGAAGATCGCATGGAACCCGGTGCGGCAGCCGAACGGGGAGATGTCGATGAGCCCGTCGATGCGGTCGCGCACCACGCTCGCGAGCAGGTGCTCGATGGTGTGCAGGCCGGCCGTGGGGATCTCGCCCTCGTTGGGCTGCACGAAGCGCACGTCGAAGTTCGAGATGGCATCCCCCTTCGGCCCGTGCTCGACGCTGATCAGACGCACATAGGGCGCCTTGACGGCGGTGTGATCCAGGGTGAAGCTCTCGACTTCGGCCATTCTCTCTCCTTGGTTCGGACGGTCGATTCGAGCGTATCCCCGGCGCCGGGCGGGTCGGGTCGCGCGTTACCTCGCGCGACGGCGTCAGCGCACGCCGAGTGAGGGGGAGAGGGGCTCGAGGGAGATCAGCAGGCAGGCGGTCCAGTGGCAGAGGAACGCGAGCACGGTGCAGACGTGGAAGATCTCATGGAAGCCGAAGTGGCCAGGCCACGGGTTCGGCTTCTTCATCGCGTAGACGATCGCCCCGGCCGTGTACAGCAGACCGCCCACGCAGACGAGCACCATCATGGCGACGTTGGCCTGCAGCAGGTCGGCCATGTACATCACGGCCGCCCAGCCGAGGGCGAGATACAGGGCGACGTAGAGCCACCGCGGCGCGTTGATCCAGAACACGCGGAACAGGATGCCCAGCACGGTGCCGCTCCAGACGACGATAAGCAGCAGGAGGCCCTTCTGAGGGGGCAGGGCGAGGACGGCCAGCGGAGTGTACGTGCCGGCAATGAGCAGGAGGATGTTCGCGTGGTCGATGCGCTTCAGCACGACCTTGGTCTTCGGACCCCAGTCGAACCGGTGGTAGAGCGCCGAGTTGCCGAAGAGCAGCAGCGACGTGGTCATGAAGACAGCTGCGGCGATCTTCGCCGGACCGCCCTGGGCGAGCGCGATGAGCACGATTCCTGCGACGATCGCGACCGGGAAGGTGCCGGCATGGATCCAACCGCGCCACGTCGGCTTGACCTCCACCGCGGCGTCGACGGCCGCGGCCTCCATCAGGGGGAGCTGGGGGACGTCTGCGTCGTCAGAGGATCGGTTGCTCACTCGCTCACTCTACGTTTCGGCCCATGCCGTCGGCGGCACATGTCCTGAGTGCTGCGGCGGGCTCGCAGCCCATGAGGGTAGCGTAGGCACGTGACTGCACGCGAGAGCTCGGGGCGGGGGCCCCTCTACTGGCTCTACGGGAATCGCCTTCGACGGCGCATCGATCCGGCGAAGGCTCCCCACCACGTCGCCATGATGATCGACGGCAACAGGCGATGGGCGCGGCAGCTCGGATTCGACAGTGCCGCGGCCGGCCATCGTGCCGGAGCCGCGAAGATGCGCGAGTTCCTCGGCTGGTGCGACGACCTCGGCATCGGCGTCGTCTCGCTGTACCTGCTGTCGGCCGACAACCTGCTCAAGCGCGACTCCAAGGAGATCGGCGACCTCATCGAGATCATCGCCGAGCTGGCTGACTCGCTCGCCGAGCACGGAGAGTGGCGCGTGCAGCATGTGGGCCGATCCGACATCCTGCCGGCGGAGCTCTCGCGGGTACTCGCCGAGGCGCAGGCTCGCACGAGCGGCCACACCGGGCTGCATGTGAACCTCGCGGTCGGCTACGGCGGTCGCAATGAGATCGTCGATGCGGTGCGCAGCATCATCGGCAAGCACAACGCGTCGGGCGGCACGCTCGAGGATCTCGCCGAGCAGCTCACTCCTGAGATGATCGGCGAGCACCTGTACACCGGCGGGCAGCCCGACCCCGATCTGGTCATCCGCACGAGCGGGGAGCAGCGCCTGAGCGATTTCCTGCTCTGGCAGAGCGCGCACAGCGAGTTCTACTTCGTCGAGGCCCTCGGACCCGATCTGCGCGAGGTCGACTTCCTGCGGGCGATCCGCGACTTCGCCGACCGTGACCGTCGTTTCGGACGATGAACGCGATCGATGAGCATGTCGCCTCTTTCGAGGGCGAGACCGGATACCTGAACTGGGCCGCGTTCGGCCCGCTCTCGCCGGCGGTCCGAGCGTCGCTCGGCGATGCATCGGATGCGCTGGCCTCGTTCTCTGCCGCCGATCACGGCCGGGTGCACGCTCGCAGCGCCGCTGCCGTCGCTTCGCTCGCCCAGCTGCTCGGCTCCCGCCCTGACGAGGTGGTGCTCCGCCCGAGTTCGACGGATGCCCTGCAGCACGCCCTGTACGGACTCACGGGCACGGTCATCGCGGCCGCCGCAGACTTCCCGAGCATCACTCTTCCGCTGCAGCGGGCCGCGGATATGTCGGAGGGGCGGCTCTCGCCGCGGTGGATCGATCCGATCGGCGGGTGGGTGACTCCGAATGCCGTCTCCGATGCGCTCCACGAGTCGGTGACCGCGGTCGCCGTCAGTCATGTCGACTACCGCACGGGGTACCGCGCGAACCTTGCCGCCCTGCGGGAGCTGATCGGCCCGGAGCGGCTGCTGGTCGTCGATGCCGTGCAGTCGTTCGGCGTCGTCGAGGAGGACTGGGCGGTCGCCGACGTCGTGATCGGACACGGCTACAAGTGGCTGCGTGCCGGTCGAGGCACCGGCTTCGCGCGGTTCTCCGACACGGCGCGTGAGCGCATCGCTCCTGTGCTCAGCGGCATCACCGGCATCGCGGCAGACGGACCGTTCCGCGGTGCCGTGCCTCCTCCCGCCGACGGAGCGCGGGCGTACACCACCAGCGTCCCCGATCACCTCGCGTCCGCGCGCCTTGCGGCAGCACTCGAAGAGCTGCAGGGCGTCGGTGTCGCCGCGATCGAGGCGCGTGTCCGCTCGAATGTCGAGGTTCTGATCGATGTGGCGAGGCGCCATGGCATCCGGATCGAGACGCCTGCCGACCCGCAGAGGCGGGCCGGCATCGTCTCGCTGGTGCCCGATGATGCCCAGGCGCTCGGCCGCGGGCTCGCCGATGCCGGACTGGTGGTCACGGTGCGAGGCGGGGCTGTCCGGGTGGCTGCTCACGCGGGAACCAGCGCGGAGACGCTCGACCTGCTGGAGCGTGCGCTCGCGGCATACGGTCGCTCGTCGTTCACCGTGTCTTAAGAAATCCGTTCTGCGTGTCGCCGCGCGAGCGGGCGGGTGCGGACGTACGTTCATGGCATCGGACACCGTGTCCGGTCGGGTCGGCCTCCAGGTTCGCGACTCGTGGCCCCTGGTCGACTCGCTGCAGAGCCGGGAATGCGTCCCGGGTGGGAGTGGATCGTGACCACACGTACAGCACAGCAGCAGTCCACGTCAGCAGTCGGAGCCGTGTCACACGATGACACGGCTCTTCGCACATATGTGCTCGATACATCGGTGCTGCTGAGCGATCCGCAGGCCCTGTTCCGCTTCGCGGAGCACTCGATCGTGCTGCCGGTGGTGGTGATCAGCGAGCTGGAGGGCAAGCGTCACGACCCGGAGCTGGGGTACTTCGCGCGGCGCGCGCTGCGCCACCTCGACGAGCTGCGCGTCGAGCACGGCCGACTGGACTTCCCCATCGAGGTGGGCGACGGCGGCACTCTGCGTGTCGAGCTCGCCGGCGCCGACCTGTCACTGCTGCCCGCGGGCATCCGGCTCGGTGACAACGACAGTCGCATCCTCGCCACCGCGGCCCGGCTCGCGAACGACGGGCAGGACGTCACCATCGTGTCGAAGGACCTGCCGATGCGGGTCAAGGCAGCATCTCTGGGACTCGCAGCAGAGGAGTACCTCGCCGAGCAGGCGGTCGACTCCGGGTGGACCGGCATCACGACGCTCGATCTCTCGGGCGACGACATGAGCGACCTCTACGAGAGTGAAGTGGGCCTCAGTGACGAGGTGCGCGGTGTGCCGGTGAACACGGGGCTGATCATCCATTCGGAGCGCGGGTCGGCGCTCGGTCGCGTCGTGGGCGACGGGGAGTTCCGGTTGGTGCGCGGCGACCGTGAGGTCTTCGGGATGCACGGCCGCTCGGCAGAGCAGCGCATCGCGATCGACCTGCTGCTCGACCCCGAGGTGGGGATCGTCTCGCTCGGTGGGCGAGCCGGAACCGGCAAGTCGGCGCTGGCGCTGTGCGCGGGTCTGGAGTCGGTGCTCGAGCGGCAGCAGCAGAAGAAGATCATCGTCTTCCGCCCCCTGTTCGCTGTCGGCGGGCAGGAGCTCGGCTATCTGCCCGGCGACCAGGGGGAGAAGATGGGGCCGTGGGGTCAGGCGGTGTTCGACACGCTCGGCTCGGTCGTCTCGGGCAACGTTCTGGAGGAGGTCGTCGCGCGCGGGATGCTGGAGGTGCTGCCGCTCACGCACATCCGCGGCCGTTCGCTGCACGACGCGTTCGTGATCGTCGACGAGGCGCAGTCGCTGGAGCGCAATGTGCTGCTCACCGTGCTCAGCCGCATCGGGCAGAACTCGCGGGTCGTGCTGACGCATGATGTCGGCCAGCGTGACAACCTGCGGGTCGGCCGCTACGACGGCATCGCCAGTGTGATCGAGACGCTCAAGGGCCACGATCTGTTCGGCCATGTGACTCTGCAGCGCTCGGAGCGCTCGGCCATCGCGGCGCTGGTGACGGAGCTGCTGGAGGGTGGCGAACTGAGCTGACCGACGCTCCCCAGGAGCCGGCACTCCGGACGCGGGACGTTTCGTGGGGAATCGTCCGGTGTCTGCGAGGGTCGGCTGCTGGGGCGCGGTGACCTCGCGCTGACCTCGCGCTGACCTCGCGCCCACCTCGCGCTGCCGAGGTCGACGCGAGGTCGGTGAGAGCGTGCCGCCGGGTGCGGGAAGCCCGTGGGCTCGCCTGGGCGATGGCGTGCAGGGGTCGTGTGTCGCGGATGCTCTCGGTGTCAGCAGCCGGGCGCCGAGGGCTGCTCCGCGCAGGTGCGAGCGACGAGGGCGGTGTGCGCCTCGAAGATGCGGATCTGCTGCGTCGGTCCCGGGATGTCGAGCTGTCCCTCGATGGGGAACCATCCGGCTCCGAGGTCGATCTCGGCGGTGTACCCAATGTCTACGCGAGCATCGTAGGTTCCGCGCGCGGAGTAGGTGTGACTCGTGTCGGTGGGCGTGAACTGCGCCTGAGCGAGGCTCTGCCAGCTCGATCCGGGCGACGAACTGGACTTGGACTCGCCGTCCCCGTAGTGGAACGTGTACGAGACCGGAGTGAAGCGCACGTCGACGGGGAAGCCGAACAGCTCACCTGAGCGCACATGCCGTGTGGCTCCCGTGACGAAGTTCACCGGAAGACCCACCACCCCGAGGCTGTCGGGCTCGCCCATGGTCCTTCCCTCAGCGGGGGAGAAGGTCGCGAGGTCCGTGATCGTGATCGGCGGCAGGCCAGGCGACTCGTCGCCTTCGTCGGGCTCTGCCTCGTCGCCGGGAACGCTGTTCTGCCAGCACCCGCGATACGAATCCCAGTCGACCAAGCAGTTCTCGAACGGCGAGGGTTCGTCGGGCGTGAAGCCAATGGTTGCGCCTCGCCCAGAGGTCGAACCTCCCTCGTTGATTGAGGTCCTCGCATCGCGGCCCCCACTCGAAGTCCCGCCATGCTGATGTGTTCCGGTGATCGTTGTTTGGCCCGTGCCGTTTTTGGCGGCGGCGCTAAGAAGGCCGCCCGGCTCATCGTCGGCTGCGTTGGCCATCATTGGCGGAGTCGGAATTGCGAACAGATAGAGCGCCGTTGCGAGGATGAGCGAAACGCGGACCCTGCGGCTCAGCATTCGAAACCTTCTGGGGGATCGTCATGCGAAGCAATCTTGAGACCAGTCTGCGATTCTCCGCGGACAAAGGTGACGGACCTACCGGTGCGCGCGGGTCGATCGATCGGTACTGCCGAGCTGCCATTCGGATAGTTCAGATCGATATGACTCACGTCCAAACAAACATTTGCGGTCACGTCGTCCCGTTCGACTGCGGTCGGAGTGAAGGTATCAAACGTCCCATCGCCGCTCCGGCGGAGCCCTTCAGCGCGAAACTGGGTATAGGTTTCTCGCTCTTCTGTAAGAGCGTTGTCGGTGAGCCACGAGAAGACGGGTTCGAAGGAACTCGGGTCCTGCAGGTCCACCGCATTCGATGCGTCGACGTATGCCCGGTACGTTGCCTCCGCCGCGGCAAATGCCTCCTCATCCGTGGCGAAAGCCGCCGACTTCGTCTCCTTCGGCGCCGGCTTGGACTCTGGGGTGCAGGCTGACAGCATCCCCACCAGTAAGCCGGTGGCGGCGAGGGCCGAGCCCGTGCGCAGAAGCGTGGTCGTCGTTTTCACGGCACCACGCTAACTCGGATCGCGAAATCGCCTCTTGAGTTATCCACAGCCCGGCTCACGCCCCGCGGGCGCACCACTTTGCACCCAGCGCACCGCTTATCTACGTCGCCACGCGGTGCACTCGACGGCTGCCGGTGCGCTCGGCGTCAGCGCACCAGGCGCTCAGATGCAGAAATCCCCGCCCTGCACACGGAATCGGGTGATTCGTGCGCAGAACGGGGACATCTGTGCGGGGGCGTCAGCAGGAAACGACGCCCCGAAGCGGCGTCAGCCGGCGTGCGTCATCGACAGCAGGTCGAGCTTGGCGTCGAGCTCCTCTTCCGAGATCTCGCCACGCTCGACGTAGCCGAGGTCGATGACGGCGTCGCGCACGGTGATGCCCTTGGCGACCGAGTGCTTGGCGATCTTCGCCGCGGCCTCGTAGCCGATGACCTTGTTCAGGGGAGTCACGATCGACGGGCTCATGCCCGCGAACGCGGCAGCCCGCTCGACGTTGGCCTCGAGGCCGTCGATGGTCTTGTCAGCCAGAACGCGCACGGCGTTAGAGAGCAGACGGATCGACTCGAGCAGCGCGGTGCCCATGACGGGGATCGCGACGTTCAGCTCGAACGAGCCCGACGCGCCGGCCCAGGCGACGGTCGCGTCGTTGCCGATCACGCGCGCGCAGACCATGAGCACGGCCTCGGGAACGACCGGGTTGACCTTGCCCGGCATGATCGACGAACCAGGCTGCAGGTCGGGGATGTGCAGCTCGCCGAGGCCCGTGTTGGGGCCCGAGCCCATCCAGCGCAGGTCGTTGTTGATCTTCGTGAGAGAGACGGCGATGGTGCGGAGCGCGCCCGACGTCTCGACGAGACCGTCGCGGTTGGCCTGCGCCTCGAAGTGGTCCTTCGCCTCGGTGATGGGCAGCTCGGTCTCGGCCGCGAGCAGCTCGATCACCTTCTGCGGGAAACCGAGCGGCGTGTTGATGCCGGTGCCCACTGCGGTGCCGCCGAGGGGCACCTCGGCCACGCGGGGGAGGGCCGACTGCACGCGCTCGATGCCGAGGCGGATCTGGCGGGCGTAGCCGCCGAACTCCTGGCCCATCGTGACGGGCGTGGCGTCCATGAGGTGGGTGCGGCCCGACTTCACGACGCCCTTCCACAGCTCCGCCTTCGCCTCGAGGGCGACGGCGAGGTGGTCGAGCGACGGGATGAGGGTGTCGATGAGCGCCTGGGTGACGGCGATGTGCACCGACGTCGGGAAGACGTCGTTCGACGACTGCGACGCGTTGACGTGGTCGTTGGGGTGCACGGCCGAACCGAGGATGCCGGATGCCAGGTTCGCCAGCACCTCGTTCATGTTCATGTTCGACGAGGTGCCGGAACCGGTCTGGTACGTGTCGACGGGGAACTCTCCGTCGTGCTTGCCGGAAGCGACCTCGTCGGCGGCCTTCGCGATGGCGTCGGCGATCGCGCCGTCGAGCGTGCCCAGCTCCTTGTTGGCGAGCGCAGCCGCCTTCTTGATGCGGGCGAGCGCAGCGATCTGGGTCGACTCCAGTCCCTTGCCCGAGATCGGGAAGTTCTCGACGGCACGCTGGGTCTGAGCGCTGTACAGCGCCTTGGCGGGCACTCGCACCTCACCCATGGTGTCGTGCTCGATGCGGTACTCGATGTCGGTCATGCCGATCCTTCCTCGAATGCGGGCGCGGTGCCCTCGGTGTCGATGCCCACAGTGACGACGGGCACGGCCGTGCCCTCTGCGAGACGGTAGTTGGCGCCGACGATGCCCAGACGGCCGGCGGCGACGGCGTTGCTGATCATCTCGGACGAGTGCAGCAGGTCTGCCACGGTGTTGCGCAGGTGCTCCCGCCCGACGAGCTCGGCGTCGATGTCGGCGACCGTGGTACCCCCGGTCTCGGCGAGCACCTTGCGGGCCGCGGGGACGATCGGGGCGATCAGCTTCCAGATGCCGGCGGGCAGCGGAGCGGAATCGATCGCGGTTCCGTCGATGGCCGCGCGCACCGCACCGCATGAGTCGTGCGCGAGCACGACGATCAGCGGAACGTTGAGGATGCCGACCGCGTACTCCAGGCTCGCGACGATCGACTCGCCGAGCACCTGTCCCGCATTGCGGACGACGAACAGGTCGCCCAGGCCCTTGTCGAAGATGATCTCGGCCGCGAGGCGCGAGTCCGAGCATCCGAACAGCGTCGCGATGGGCGCCTGACCTTCTGCCAGCTCGTGTCGCTTCGAGACGTCCTGATGCGGGTGCGCGGGTTCACCGGCGACGAATCGCCTGTTGCCGTCGAGCATCTCCCGCCAGGCCTCAGCGGGGGTGAGCGTTGCGGTCATTCGGCCTCCTTCAGGTCGTCGATCTGTGCGGACAGGGTCTCTGCGAGCTCGGCGGTCGCCTCGGGCGACTGCGAGCCGTACAGCAGGACGTAGTCGGGGCCGGCCTGGGTGCCGATTGCATAGGAGATGTTCGCGGTGCCGCGGTCGCGCAGATCGAACTCGTCCCACTCGCGGCCGTCGATGGTGGTGGTGCCGTTGGGAGCCATGCCGTCGAGCACCTGCGGCGCCCATCCGACGTCGGTGCTGAAGGCCTGGGCGACGCGGATGAATCCCCGCTCGTCGTCTGCGGCGGGCGCCAGCGTGATCGTCCAGACGCGCGTGCCGCCGCCGGCCAGATCGGCCTCGTTGACCCGCCAGTAGTCGTCGGCCTCGACGACCAGCGCAGGGCGCTGCATCGAGGTCTCGACGTCGGCCGCGATCGCCGCGACGTCGATCTCGGGCCGGTCGGGCACCTGGCCCCTCGGTACACCGAGCACGACGATGGCGACGACGCCGACGGTCACGATCAGCGCCGCGATCAGGTTGCGGAACGTCTGGCTCGACCGGTAGACCCGGCTGGCCTCGGCCTTGCGGTCGGCGGTCTCCTGAGCGGTCTCGGGGCGCTCGAGCCCTGCGACCACACGAGGCTGGCGGCTCATTCGCCTGCTCCGGATGCCGCGTCGCGTGCGGCGTCTAGACGGCGCTTCGCGCCGAGCAGCCACTCCTCGCAGCGGGCGGCGAGGGCCTCGCCGCGCTCCCACAGGGCGAGCGAGTGCTCGAGGGTGGGGGAGCCCTGTTCGAGCTCGGCGACGACGCGCACGAGCTCATCGCGTGCGGCCTCGAACGACAGTTCTTCGACAGGGGAGTCGCTGGGGGCAGTCACGCCCCTATCCTACCGGCGTGTCGGACGTCGCCGAGCCGGTCGCTCAGCCGCTCTCCGGCACCTGCCCCTCCGACACCGCGCGCACCGACCCGCGATCCACGGTGACGGTCATCGAGGTGCCGGCGGGAGCGTCGGCCGCGTCGGTGAGGATGCGCCCATCGTCGAGGTGCGCGATCGCGTAGCCGCGCGCCAGGGTGGCAGCAGGGGAGAGCGCCCGCAGCGAGGCCCGCAGTTCGGCCGTCGACCTGTGCGCGGCATCCAGCGCCCTGGTGACGGTGTCGCGCCCGCGCGATGCCAGCAGCCACACCTCCTGCGCCCGGTCGTCGATGATCGGGTCGGGCGAGCGCAGCACAGGGCGCGAACGCAGCTGCTCGAGCTGCGCGATGTCGTGCGACACGCGCTGGGTCAGCCGGGTCGTCGCCCGCGCTCGCAGCTGAGCCACGATCGCGCGCTGCTCTCCGACGTCTGGCACGACCCGCTTGGCCGCGTCGGTCGGCGTCGACGCCCGAAGATCGGCGACGTCGTCGAGCAGCGGGTGGTCGTTCTCGTGACCGATCGCGCTCACGACCGGGGTGGATGCCGCTGCCACGGCCCGCACGAGACGCTCGTCGCTGAATCCGAGGAGCGTCTGAGGGTCGCCGCCTCCGCGGGCGATGATGATCACGTCGACGTCGGGGTCGGCATCCAGCCGCTTCAGGGCGGCCAGCACCTCGGGCACGCACCGATCACCCTGCACGGCGACGTGCTGGGTGCGGAAGTGCACCTGTGGCCAGCGCAGCTCGGCGTTCCGATGCACGTCCTTCTCGGCATCCGACCGCTCTCCGGTGATCAGGCCGATGCAGTGCGGCAGGAACGGCAGCGCCTTCTTGCGGGAGGAGTCGAACAGACCTTCCTGGCGCAGCTGCACGCGCAGCTTCTCGAGCTTCTCGAGCTGGTCTCCGAGGCCGACGTGCTTCATCGCCGAGACGACGAAGCTGAAGTCGCCGCCCTTGACGAAGTAGTCGGCTTTGACTGCGGTGACGACGTGGTCGCCGACCGCGATGTCGGAGGGGATGCGCGGACGCACGCTCGACCACACCCGGATGGAGATCTGCGCGTCGGAGCGCGTGTCTTTGAGGCGGGCGAACACGTTGCCGCCGCGCTGGTTCCACGACGTGATCTCGCCCTCGACCCAGACCGTGTTCCAACGGGCGATGAAGTCGCGGATCGTTCCGTTCAGTCGCGCCACCGAGGTGGGAGCGGCGGGCGTCGAGTCGCGCGGCGCCACCGAGTCGGCGGGCGGCGGCTCGCCGGGGATCGCGGCGGCTTCGAAGACGGTCATCGTCTCATTCTTCCGGATGCCGCCGACCCGGCGTCCACGATCGGTCCCGCTCCCGGCCCGCGAACAGGTGGCGCCGGTAGACTGGAGGGGTGAGTTCAACCGCTGTCTCGCTGCCCGTGCCGCACATTCCGACCCGCCGTCGCGCCGCTGAGCGCGCGCGCCTCGAGAACCGTCCGGTCGGCGGTGAGAAGCGTGTTCTGCTGGCCGCTCCGCGCGGCTATTGCGCCGGGGTCGACCGCGCCGTCGTCGCCGTCGAGAAGGCCCTCGAGCGCTACGGCGCCCCGGTGTACGTGCGCAAGCAGATCGTGCACAACATCCACGTCGTGACCGAGCTCGAGCAGAAGGGCGCCATCTTCGTCGAAGAGGTCGACGAGGTGCCGGAAGGGGCGCACGTCGTCTTCAGCGCGCATGGCGTCTCACCGGCGGTCGTCAGCGCCGCATCCGACCGCGGCCTGCACGCGATCGACGCGACCTGCCCGCTCGTCACCAAGGTGCACCGCGAGGCCGTGCGCTTCGCGCGCGACGACTTCGAGATCCTGCTGATCGGCCACGAGGGGCACGAAGAGGTCGAGGGCACTGCGGGCGAGGCGCCCGACCATGTCACGATCGTGAACTCGCCGGAAGAGGCCGACACCGTCGTCGTGAAGGACCCGAACAAGGTCGTCTGGCTCTCGCAGACCACGCTCTCGGTCGACGAGACGATGGAGACCGTCAACCGCCTGCGCACCCGGTTCCCTGAGCTGCACAACCCGCCGTCCGACGACATCTGCTACGCCACTCAGAATCGCCAGGTCGCGATCAAGAAGGTCGCGAAGGATGCGGATCTCGTGATCGTGGTCGGCTCCGCGAACTCGTCGAACAGCGTGCGCCTGGTCGAGGTCGCCCTCGAGTACGGGGCCAAGGCCGCGTACCGCGTCGACTACGCCGATGAGGTCAAGCAGGAGTGGCTCGACGGTGTGCGCACGGTCGGCGTGACCAGCGGCGCGTCGGTGCCCGAGGTGCTCGTGCGCGAGGTGCTCGAGGCCCTCGACGAGGCCGGCTACGCCGACGTCGAAGAGGTCCGCACGGCTGAGGAGGACCTCATGTTCTCCTTGCCGAAGGAGCTGCGTCAGGACACATCGGGCAAGCGCGACGAGCGCGCGCTGGGCGGTCGAGTCTCGCGCGCATGAGTGCCGACCGACCGCAGTACGGCGAATACGCGTCTCCCGAAGAGCAGCGCGCCCGCGCGGGGCTGCCCCCGCTGAACGCCGAGCCCGCGGCATCCGCACCCCCGGCGGCGCCGGCGTTGCCGCCCGTACCGGGCACGGCAGCACCTGGCACCGTAGCGCCGGCCTCGCCCGCTCGCCCCGTCGGCCGCCTGGTGACCTTCGTGCTCCTCGGGTTCGGACTGGTCAATGTGCTCTCGTCGATCCCGCAGTTCGTGAACATGGCATCGACTCTGACCGAGTCGATGGAGATGCTCGGGCTCGACGGCGAGTTCACGAATTTCGCGGCGGCGCGGACCTGGGGCATCGTCGCCGTGGTCGTGCTGCTCGCCGGCTATGCGGCGACCGCGTGGCTGTCTTTCCGTCAGCTCAAGCGCAACCGGGCGGCGTGGTGGATCCCGCTGGTCGGCTTCGTCGTCACCATGTCACTGGTGTCGGCCTGCATCTCAGTGGTCATGTTCAGCGACCCGGCGTTCACAGCCGGGCTCCTCTCACCTCCCGCCGGGTAGCCTCGAAGGGTGTCAGCAGAGCAGATCGCCTTCCATGTCAGCTACGCCTCGGTCGAATCGGCGTCGGGCGACGATCCCACCCAGCTCGCTGCAGAGGCACTGCGGGCGGAGCGCGTGCTGGCGGCATCTCGCGGGTTCGACGGCGATGAGGCCGTCTTCCTCATTCCGGTCACCGAGAGCGGCCATGTCGTTGCGCTCGATGGTGACGATCGGCTGCGTTTCGACCTGACCGCGCTCGCCGTCCAGCGGAGGTTCGAGGCGGCGGGTCTGACCCTTCATCTGGGATTGCACGACGACGCCATCGAAGAGGTCGACCAGGAGCTCGACGAGGAGTACGGAGCGGCTTTCGAGCAGCTCGACGACCCCGCCGCGGCGGCAGACGACCTCGGCGGATTCGGGATGCCGGATTCCGGCGACTCCGACGACGAGCTCTTCGCCATGCAGCCGGTGCGAGTCGCGGAGTTCTCACGTCGCGGTCCGTGGGGTGCACGGATCACGGCGCAGATGACGGGCGTCGAGGTCGATTACCTCGAGGCGGGAACCTGGTCGCTGTATCGGTACGCGACCGACCAGCCCCACATGGCGGTCTCGGGTGGCGGCGCCGATGAGCCGATCATCGAGGTGAATCTGCCGCAGCACGGCGAGGCCTGGGTGGAGGTGACGATGCGCGGCCGCACCGGCATGTTCTGGCCGAACATCGAGCGGCTCACGCAGCCCGTGCTCGATCTCGACGCGATCACCGTTCCCGAGAGCGCCGACGTCTACCGTCGCATGCTGCTCGAGGCCGACGGAACGGAAGAGGAGCTGCGCGGCCTCGGGATGGGCGAGCAGATCGACCTCGAGACGGCTCGACGTGCATGCGCTCCCGAGGCTCTGGGTGGCACCGCAGGTGAGCTGGAGCGCGTACGAGCTTTCATCTCGGCGTTCGGTGTGCCGGCCGCCCTGATCTCGGCGGGTGTCGACGACGCGGCCGCCGGTCGCCGTTTCACTCCTCGCGGCTGGCCGCGCACCGTGGCCGACCTCGCCGTGGGCGGAATCGAGGAGATCACCGCACTCACGAGCCGCCAGCGGCCCCTGCCTCGCGCCGCCCGGTTCCTGCGGAAGCGCCCGGCCGTCGGCGCCGCGGTGAGCATCGCCGAGCTCGCCGCAGGACTCGCGGCGAGCAGGACGAGGTCTCCGCTCGTGCGCGGACTGGGCGTGCTGGCGATCATCGACGCCGCACTCGACCTCGTCATCTGGGTGGGTCGCGCACGCTCGCGCTGACCGCATCTGCCAGACGACGAGCCCGGTCCCGCCGTGCGGAACCGGGCTCGGTCTGTCAGCGCGCGATCAGCGGGCGTTGCCGTTGTTGAAGTGGCCCCCGCCGTGGCCGAGCGCCTTGCCCTGGCCGCTGTTCACGCCGGGACCGTTCGCGTCGGTGCCGGGCTCGACGTGATTCGTCTTCGTGTGCACGATGTCGTAGTAGGTGCTGGTGTCTCCTGCGGTCGGGAACACGCGGTAGGTGAACACGTTCTTGGTCAGCTCGGTGATCGGCACCACACGCTGGAACAGCACATCGCCCGCGGCGTTCTTGGCGTTGATCCAGCGCTCGGAGCCGTCGGGGGCGACAGTCCAGTCGCCGCGCAGCTTGGGGCTGTCGTCGAGGTTGTACATCGTGTAGGTGCCGTCGGCGTCGAAGTACGCCCAGCCCACGAAGTTCGACACCGCGGGGTCGTCGAGCGCGATGCGGTCGCCGTTCTGGTCGAACGCGGCGGTGGTCTTCCACGGGGTCGACGCCAGCAGGTCCGACGGGGTCGGGGCGGTCTTCGAGAACGGGTGGGCGGATGCCGCGACGGGCGTCTCCGCGGCCATGGCCGAGCTCGGAACGACGGCGGCCACGGCGAGAGCGATGGCGGAGGCGCTGAGGACGGAACGTCGGGAGATCCGGGTGGTGATGTTCATGTCCTCAACGCTACGAAGCATGCTCGGGAGCGCACATCATCCGATCGGCTAGGGATGCCCGGGCCGATGTGCTGAAGGCTCAGACCCCCTCCCAGACGGCTCGCGCGCCGGCGTCGCCCGTCAGCACCGTCACGACGATCGTTCCGATGGCTGCGACCACCGCGAGAGCAGGGACGACCAACGTGACAGCACGCGTGGCGGCGGTGCGGCGCAGCCGCGGCAGCATCCGGTCGCTCACCGTCACCGCGATCGACGCGACCAGCAGCGCGATCGTCCACGGTATGAGCATCTCGCCGAGAGCCTCGTGACGCTCGATCGCGGGTGTCGCGCCGACAGCGTCGGCGAGCTCTTCCCCGGCCAGAACCGTCACGGGAACGAGGCCGGCGACGAGCAGCGCGGCCACGGGCGGCGCGTAGCCCAGCCGGTGACGCGCCGCTGGCCATACCCCGGCGATGGCGACCGCGACGGCGGTGAGAGGAGCGAGCACCACGACGGCGTGCACCAGCAGGGGGTGCAGGGGAAGGCCCGCGATGCGGAACGCGTCTGCGTCGGCGAAGATGTCCATACCAGGAGAACGGCGTTCGCGCCGTTTCGGTTCACCGGTGAACCGAAGAGCTCTCCGCATCGTTTCCCTGGTGAGGAGGCGATCTGTGACCCGAGACGACGATGAGCGGCTGACAGCGCTCTATGAGCTGCACGCGGGTCCGATACGGCGCTACGTCGTGAGCATCACGGGCAGGGGCGGCGGAGCGGACGACGTGGTGCAGGAGACGCTGCTGCGCGCGTGGCGCACGCCCCGCATCCTGGAGCAGGATCCGGCGACGTCCCGGGCGTGGATGATCACGGTCGCGAGGCACATCGTCATCGACGAGGCGCGCAGCGCCACTCGGCGTCACGAGAGCCCTGTCGCCGAGGTGCCCGACCGGGTCGCCGACGACCAGACCGATCGGCTGTTCGACGCCCTGCTGATCCAGGACGCGCTGGCGACTCTGAGCACCGAGCACCGCGCCGTCGTCGTGGCGGCCTACTATCGGGGCCGCAGTGTCGCTGAGGTGGCTTCGGAGCTGGGCATCCCCGCCGGAACGGTGAAGTCGAGGATGCATTACGGATTGCGGGCGCTGCGACTCGCACTGCAGGAGAGAGGGGTGACCCGGTGAACGCGGAGCACGAACGATATGCGGCCTGGGACGCCGCCTACGCGCTCGGCGCTCTGTCGACCGCGGAACGCGAGGAGTTCGAGCGTCATCTCGCCGACTGCGCACTATGCCGAAACGCGGTGGCGGAGCTCGCCCCGACCGTTGCCCTTCTCTCCCGGCTGGATGCTGACGAGGCGGATCAGGCGGCGACGGACGGAGACGCGGGCCCTCTTCGCGTCCTGGCCGCCGCGCGCGAGAGGCGACGGGTTCGCAGGCGGATCGGTGTGTGGGCCGCGGGGATCGCCGCAGCCGTGGTGGTGGCCACGGTCGTGTCGGTGTCAGCGCTGTCTCCCCGCCCTCCGGAGGCAGTGGCACTCGAACCCGTCGACGGTGCTCCCGTAACCGCGACCGTCGCTCTGAGCGCCGTGCCATGGGGCACGAAGCTCGACGTGGAGTGCGAGTACGACGGCAGTACCCGATACGCAGGGAAGCGGTCCTACGCGCTCGCGGTCATCGATGCCGACGGCGAGACCACGTTGCTGTCGAACTGGACGGTGACTCCGGGCGCGAGGGCCAAGCTGTCGGCGGGCACGGCGCTCACGACGTCGGAGATCAGTGCGATCGAGATCCGCGATGCCGATGGCCGAGTGATGGTGCGTCACGACTTCGGGTGAACCGCCGCGGCGTTCGTCTCGTGTCACAGGGGAGCGCCCGGCAGCAGGCCGGGGCAGACGAAGGGACGTCATCATGCGCAAGGAACTCGCGATCGGGGGCATCGTCCTCGCACTTCTGCTCGCAGGCTGCAGCAGCCCGGGTGCGTCGGGGCCGGCGTCAGACGGCGGCGACTCGGGCTACAGCGCGCCGTCGAGCGAGCCGTCGGGCGAGGCGTCGGACTCCACGGCATCGGGCGCCGACCTCATGGTCGCCGAGACGTCGCTCGGCGAGGTCGTCGTCGACGGCAAGGGCATGACGCTGTATATGTTCGACAACGACACCCAGGGCGGCGACACCAGCGCCTGCACGGGGGCGTGCCTGCAGAACTGGCCGCCGCTGATCGCGTCAGGCGACGAGCCGAAGGCCGACGGCGTCACCGGCGAGCTGGGCACGATCGAGACGGCCGACGGCAAGATGCAGATCACCCTGAACGGCTGGCCTCTGTACTACTTCGCCGGCGACAGCGCGGCCGGCGACGTCAAGGGCCAGGGCGTCAAGGACGTCTGGTGGGTGCTGAGCCCGGCGGGTGAGCGCATGGCAGGCTGAGACGGGAAGAGGGATGCCGCGGACCGCCGGTCCGGGGCATCCCTCTGATCCCGTGAGGGCCGATCAGCTGCGCGACTGGCCGTGCGAGCCGAGCTGGCGGGTCGACTCGACGACGCGAGCGGCCATCGCCGACTCGGCGATCTTGCCCCAGGCGCGCGGGTCGTACTGCTTCTTGTTGCCGACCTCGCCGTCGACCTTCAGCACGCCGTCGTAGTTCTTGAACATGTAGTCGGCGATGGCACGCGTGTAGGCGTACTGCGTGTCAGTGTCGATGTTCATCTTGATCACGCCGTTCGCGACGGCGAGAGCGATCTCCTCGTCGGTCGAGCCCGAGCCGCCGTGGAACACGAGGTCGAGCGGCTTCGGGCCGGTGCCGTACTTCGCTGCCACCTCGGCCTGGATCTCACCGAGCAGCTCGGGGCGCAGCTTCACGCCGCCGGGCTTGTACACGCCGTGCACGTTGCCGAAGGTGAGGGCGGCGATGTAGCGGCCCTGCTCGCCGAGGCCGAGCGCCTGGATCGCCTGGTCGACGTCGGCGAAGGTCGTGTAGAGGGCCTCGTTCGAGCCCTCGTGCGCGACGCCGTCCTCCTCGCCGCCCACGACGCCGATCTCGACCTCGAGGATTGCGTTGATCGCCTTCATGCGGGGCAGCAGCTCCTTGGCGATCTCGATGTTCTCATCGAGCGGCACCGCCGATCCGTCCCACATGTGCGACTGGAAGATCGGGTTGCGGCCCGCCTTGACCTCTTCCTCCGATGCCGCGATCAGCGGCTCGACGAAGCCGGCGAGGGCATCCTTCGGGCAGTGATCGGTGTGCAGCGCGACCGTGATGGGGTAGTTCTTGGCGACCTCGGTCGCGTAGCGGGCGAAGGCGAGGGCGCCGGTCGCACGAGCCTTCACGGTGTGGCCCGCGAAGTAGTCGGCGCCGCCCGTAGTGACCTGGATGATGCCGTCGGAGCCGGCTTCGGTGAGACCCTGCAGCACCGAGTTGATCGTCTGCGAGCTCGAGACGTTGAAGGCGGGGTACGCGAAGCCACCGGCCTTCGCGCGGTCGAGCATCTCTGCGTACTGTTCCGGAGTGGCGACGGGCATGAGTTCTCCTGCTTCTGTCGGTCGGGGTGCATGCTCACTTTAGCCCGCAGGGGCTCGGAATCAGCCGTCGTTACACGCGCTCGGGCGCGTATCTTTATCACCCGGTAAGAACCGCTGTTTCTTCGTGGCCATATCGTGAAAACTCCCGATTTTCGTCGCCGTTCGTCACTAAGCTGACCGGCATGGTGAGCCTCTCAGCCGATCTCAGCCCCCTGCACCCCGACCGCAACCTCGCGTTGGAGCTCGTCCGCGCCACCGAGGCCGCGGCGATCCGCGCGGTGCCGTTCATCGGCCGCGGTGCGAAGGAGGCCGCCGACGGTGCGGCTGTCGATGCGATGCGGGCATTCCTCGGCACGGTCGACTTCCAGGGCCGCGTCGTGATCGGCGAAGGCGAGAAGGACAACGCCCCCATGCTGTTCAACGGCGAGGTCGTGGGCACGGGTCGGGGGCCCGAGTGCGACATCGCGGTCGACCCGATCGACGGCACGACGCTGACCGCCGACGGACGGCAGAACGCGCTCTCCGTGCTCGCAGTGTCCGATCGCGGCACGATGCTCGACGCCTCCAGCGTCTTCTACATGGACAAGCTGGTCACGGGCCCCGCAGGCGTCGGCGTCGTCGACATCCGCAAGCCCATCGGCGAGAACATCCGCCGGCTGGCGAAGGCCCTCGGCAAGCCCGTCGATGAGATGGTCGTCTCGGTGCTGAATCGCCCCCGCCACGAGAAGCTCATCGCCGAGATCCGCGAGGCAGGAGCAGGCACCCGCCTCATGAGCGACGGCGACGTCGCGGGCGGCATCAACGCGGCTCGCCACAACGCCCGCACCGACATGTGCGTGGGGATCGGCGGCAGCCCTGAGGGCATCGTCACGGCCTGCGCGATCAAGGCGCTCGGCGGTCACATCCAGGGCGTGCTCTGGCCGCGCGACGACGACGAGCGCCAGCGGGGAATCGATGCGGGCCTCGAGTTCGACAAGGTCTATGAGGCAGACGACCTCGTGAAGGGCAACAACACGATCTTCGTCGCCACGGGCGTCACCGATGGTCAGCTCGTGCGCGGCGTGCGCCGCGAGGGCAACTACCTCTACACCGAGAGCGTCGTGCTGCGCGGCGCATCGGGAACCCTCCGCCGCATCACCTCGGATCATCTCGTCTCGAAGTGGCTCTGACACGGGCATCCGCGCCTCGCGTCCCTCGTTTCCCAGCGAGCGCTGGCAGAATGGTCGAGTACCGGCGTGATCTGCACACCGGCATGGTCATGAAGAGGAGTGCTCGGGATGCCGTCAATCGAGCCGTCTGAGAACGCGAGCCGCATCGAGCACATCACCACCAAGACCGGTCGCATCGTGCGGGTCACGGAGGAGCAGATCATGGCCGCGCAGCAGGCGAAAGCCGCTGTGCAACCGGGCTTCGACCCCGCGCGCCGCGCCGACGTTCTCTTCCGCGTGCGTCGCGAAGAGGGCCACGAGCTGAGCTCGTGGTGGTTCATCGGAGCCTTCCTGGCGACCTCGTGCGTCGTCATCGCGCTGCTCTCATGGGTGCCCGGCGGCGCGTGATCACGTCGCGGATGCGCTGACCAGCGCATCCGACCTCCCCCGCGGCGGCGTTCGGCCGGCGGGGTTCAGTCGGTGGAATTCAGGCGACGGCGCGCTCGAGCGCCGCGACCAGCGGTGCCGTTCGTGCCACTCCCAGTGCATCGCCCAGGGCGTCCACGTCGCTGACCGCGGCTCGGCGGGCCGCGTCGATCACGATCTGGGCGCAGGCTCGGGCATCGGCCAGCGCGTCGTGGTGCGGGAAATCACCGAAGCCCGCGGCCGCTGCGGCCATCGGGAGTCGGTAGGAATCGAGGGTGTACGTCTTGCGTGCGACCGCCAGCGAGCAGAGCGAGCGGTAGGGCGGGGCGTCGAGTCCGGTGACCTCGCAGGCGCGCCGCAGCACGTTGAGGTCGAACCCCGCGTTGTGGGCGACGAGCACGTCGGCGCCGGCGAAGCCGCAGAGCCGATCGAGCTGCTGCGCCCAGGTGGCGGCTCCCATGACGTCCTGCGGACGGATGCCGTGGATGCGGACGTTCCACTCGTTGAACTCGTCGTGCCCGGCGGGCGGCTG
>Ga0308158_10001355_pt1 | contig 26865 bp, 24 predicted proteins | sample PhyBR2_FD_201038 | JGI IMG/M metagenome (GOLD analysis project Ga0308158, IMG submission 201038) | Phyllosphere microbial communities from UC Gill Tract Community Farm, Albany, California, United States - DLSLB.R2 | ecosystem: Host-associated > Plants > Phyllosphere > Unclassified | place: USA... | reverse complement strand
CACGGCCCAGCTACCGCAACTTCTTCCCGACAGGCGCGCGCTGGCAATTTTCCGGCATTCGCCTCGCCCGATGAGTCGTCGGCGTGACTGGACGGCGCGCCTGAAGGATCAGCGCGCCAATGTCTATGTTCTGAATCATCCGCTTAAGTTCACGCTGCAAGTACTGAAGGGGTTCCGCGCCAACCAGGGCTTGCTGCTGGCGGGCGCCGTGGCCTATTACGCGCTGCTGTCGATCGTGCCATTCCTGATGCTGGTGATGGTGGTGCTGTCGCACTTCATCGACCCGGCCGAATTGCTTGAGACGCTCAGCCGCTACCTGCAACTGCTGATGCCGGGCCAGTCGGCGCCGATCGTGGCGGAGGTGGCCCACTTCCTGGATGACCGGCAACTCATCACGTGGGTGCTGGCGGTGACGATGCTGTTCTTCAGTTCGCTTGCCTTCACTGTGCTGGAAAACGCGATGAGCGTGATCTTCGTGCACCGCGTGGCGATCCGGCGCCGGCATTACCTGGTGTCGGCCGTGCTGCCGTATTGCTACATCCTGGCGCTGGGTCTGGGGATCATGGTCGTCACGCTGGTGGCGGGCGCGCTGCAGGTCATGGGGCGCGAAAGCGTGTGGCTGTTTAACTATCAATGGTCGCTGAACGGCGTGTCGGGCGCGCTGCTGTATCTGCTCGGGCTGGTCGGCGAGATCCTGGTGCTGACGTCGATCTACCTGGTCATGCCGGTCGGCCGGCTGTCGCTGTGGCATGCCGCCATTGGCGGCGTGACGGCGGCGCTGCTGTGGGAAGCCGCGCGCCATGTCCTGGTCTGGTACTTCTCGACGCTGTCGCAGGTGAACCTGGTGTATGGCTCGATGACGACGGCGATCGTTGTCATGTTTTCGCTCGAGATCGCGGCGACGCTGCTGCTGCTGGGCGCGCAGGTGATCGCAGAGTACGAACGGGTCGGCAAGGCGCCGGACGATGCGGCGCAAGACCCAATGACAACGGCGCCAGGCGCAGCCCGGTAATTTCCGGGTGCTCCTGGCGCCGTTGGGGCGCTACCGCCGGACGACTACCTTATTTGTCGTCCTTCTTGGTGATGAACACGCTGGCGATACAGCTACCGGCGATCAGCACAGCCACGACGGTCAGCGAAGCCTGCACTGGCACGTGGTACCACGGCATGATCAGCATCTTGACACCGATGAAGGTCAGGACCATCGCCAGGCCATACTTGAGCAGGTGGAAGCGGTCAGCCACGTCTACCAGCAGGAAGTACAGCGCACGCAGACCCAGGATTGCAAACATGTTCGACGTGAACACGATGAACGGATCGGTCGTGATCGCGAAGATGGCCGGGATCGAGTCGACTGCGAACACCAGGTCGGTCACTTCGATCAGGATCAGCACCAGGAACAGCGGGGTGACAAAGCGCACACCGTTGATTCGCACGAAGAACTTCTCGCCGTGGTCGCCTTCGGACACTTTCAGGTGCCTGCGGGCGAACTTCAGGATCGGGTTGTTGACCACGTCCGGTTCTGCATCGACGGCTACCAGCATGCGGATACCGGTGAACAGCAGGAACGCACCGAACAGGTACAGCACCCAGCTGAATTCGCTCACGACCCACGCACCGGCGCTGATCATGATGGCGCGCATGATGATCGCACCGAGCACACCGTAAATCAGGACGCGACGCTGGTATTGCTGCGGCACCTGGAACGCGGTAAAGATCAGCAGGAACACGAACACGTTATCGACCGACAAGGCCTTCTCGATCAGGTAGCCGGAGAAGAACTCCAGCGCTTTCTGGTCAGCGATTTCCGAGCCGACGCTGCCTTTCAGATACCACCAGAGGCCGGCATTGAACAACAGGGCCATGCTGACCCAGACCAGCGACCAGATACCCGCTTCCTTGACGCTGACCTTGTGCGCCTTGTTACCGCCGAAGACAAACAGGTCGAGCGCCAGCATCACCAGCACGAAGCCGACGAAGCCAGCCCACATCATGGGGCTTGCAATTGTTTCCAGACCGTTCATTGGTTGCTCCCTTCATGGCGCAGCTCGTGCAGCCGGTTGTCCTGCGCCCGTGCGCAGGAATGGTGGACAGGATGTGTCATTGGTATGGCACCTATAGTTTGTGGTAAGGACTCGACTATAGGGGACGGCGAAGCATCGTACAAATCGAATATAATTTCATATAACATCGAATTTAACGATGTATTTAGTCCATGTTATTGGAGAGTCCATGTCTGCGCTGAACTACAAGCACCTGCGTTATTTCTGGATGGTGGCCAAGACCGGCAGCATCGCCAAGGCCGCCTCGCAGCTGAACCTGACGCCCCATTCGATTTCCGGACAATTGTCCGAATTCGCCGATGCGCTGGGCGTGGCGCTGTTTCGCAAATCCGGCCGCAGCCTCGAACTGACCGACACGGGGCGGCGCATCGTCAGCTATGCCGAGACGATCTTCAGCACTGGTGACGAACTCCTTGAACTGGTGCGCGACAAAAGCTTCGCCACGATGTCGTTCCGCATTGGCTGCGCCGATTCGGTGTCGAAGCTCATTGCCTGCCAGCTAGTAGAACCGGCGTTGAAACTGAAGGAACCGGTGCGCCTGATCTGCCGCGAAGGGCGGCTCGACAGCCTGATCGGTGACCTCGCCGTGCACCGGCTCGACCTGGTCATTGCCGACCGGCCGATCCCGGGCCATTTCAGCGTGCGCGCGTACAACCACCTGCTGGGCCAGAGTCCGATGACGGCGCTGTGCACGCAGGCGCTGGCGGCCACGTTCGACCAGCCGTTTCCGGCCTGCCTGCACAATGCGCCAATGTTATTGCCGGGCGAGGATTTCGCGATCCACCAGCGCCTGTTGCGCTGGCTGGAGCAGGCCGAGGTGCATCCGCACATCGTCGGCGAATTCGACGACAGCGCGATGATGAATGCGTTCGGCCAGTCAGGGGCAGGGGTGTTCTTCGTGCCGACGGTGATTGCGGCGCAGGTGAGCCAGCAATACCAGGTGGTGGCGCTGGGCCAGATCGATGGGGTGGTGGAGCAGGTGTATGCGATCACCACCGAACGCCGGATGAGTCATCCGGCCACGGTGGCGATCAGTACGCTGGCGCGCGACAAGCTGTTCGTTTGATGCTTGCCGTTATGGCTTGACGCTCACGCCGGGCCCGCCGGCAGCCATGCGGCCGATGATCGCGGCGTCGGCAAAGCCTTCGCGTGCAAATAGCGCCAGTACCTCTTGGGCGGCCGCCGGGTCGCAGGCCACCAGCAGGCCACCCGAGGTCTGCGGATCGGTCAGCAGCGCGCGCTGCTCGGGCAGGATCGCCGCATCGAGCTGCACATCCTTGCCATACGCTTCCCAGTTGCGGCCAGAGGCGCCCGTGAAGTAGCCATCCTGCGCCAGTTGCAGGACGCCCGGCAGCAGCGGGATGTTCGGCATGTCCAGCGTGGCATGCAGCTTCGCGCCGCGCGACAGTTCGAGCAAGTGACCCAGGAGGCCAAAGCCGGTGACGTCGGTCAGGGCGTGCACGCCCGGCATGTCGGCCAGCAGGCGCCCGGGTTTGTTCAGTTTGGTCGTGTTGGCGATCATTGCCGCGTAGCCATCGGCGCCCAGCTTGTCTTTCTTGAGCGCGGCCGAGAGCACGCCCACGCCCAGCGGCTTGCCGAGGATGAGCACGTCGCCATCGCGGGCGTCGGCATTGCGTTTGACTTTCGATGGATGCACGAGGCCCAGCACGACCAGGCCATAGATCGGCTCGACCGAATCGATCGTGTGGCCGCCGGCAATGGGAATGCCCGCTTCAGCGCAAATCGACTCGCCGCCGCGCAGGATCTGGCCGATCGTGTCGAGCGGCAGCTTGTTGATCGGCATGCCGACCAGCGCCAGCGCCATGATCGGCGTGCCGCCCATCGCATACACGTCCGAGATCGCATTGGTGGCGGCGATGCGGCCGAAGTCGAACGGGTCGTCGACGATCGGCATGAAGAAGTCGGTGGTGGCGATCAGGGCCTGTTCATCGTTGAGCTTGTAGACCGCGGCATCGTCGGCCGTCTCGATGCCAACCATCAATTCCTTCGGCACGGGGAAGCCGTGCGACGACTTCAGGATCTCGGCCAGCACGCCGGGCGCGATCTTGCAGCCGCAGCCGCCGCCGTGCGAGAACGAAGTGAGTTTGATGGGTTGGTCGCTGGTGCTCATGGGATGTCCGGTAATCGTTGATCGTCTTGGATTATCCACCATGTGGCGTGGACGTGCCTGGCGGGGTGCCAGTAATGAAAGTGGCGCCCATAAAAAAACGGCTGCCGAAGCAGCCGTTTCTTGATTCACGCAGGGTGATTACTCACCGAACGAACGACGCACGCCGTCCGCCGAACGTGGGTGGGCACCCTTGTAGCCGCCTTCGCGACGGGCCGGCTGGCCTTCACGCGGGGCACTGAAACGGTTGCCGTCACGTGGCGCGCTTGGCGCACGTGGTGCGGCGCCTGGAGCGCGTGCCGGACCGGCTTCACGCGGACCGCGGTCAGCGTAACGGCTTTCCGACGGGGCGCCACGGGAACCGCTGGCGGCGCGGTCGGCGTAGCCTTCACGTGCACCGGATGGCTTCGAGAAACCGCGCGATGCCGGCTTGGCCGACGGGCTGCGGCCATCGCCTGGCTTCCAGCCGGCGCGGGCCGGTGCTGCAGCGCGCTTTGGCTCGAAACCTTCGACGACAGCGACCGGGATCGGCTGGCGGGTGAAACGCTCGATGCGGCGCACGTTCATGCTTTCGGCGTGGTTCACCAGCGAGACGGCGACACCGTTACGGCCAGCGCGGCCGGTACGGCCGATGCGGTGGACGTAGTCTTCCGGGAACTTCGGCAGGTCGTAGTTGACGACGTGCGTGATGCTCGGCACGTCGATGCCGCGTGCGGCGACGTCGGTTGCGACCAGCACTTTGATGCTGCCACGACGCATGCTGTCCAGCGTGCGGTTACGGGCGCCCTGGTGCATGTCGCCATGCAGTGCGGCAGCAGCGAAACCGGCGATGTTCAGGCGGTCGGCGATCGTGTCGGCGTCACGCTTGGTGGCGGTGAAGACCACGGCCTGGTCCATCGATTCGTCGCGCAGCAGGTGGTCCAGCAGGCGATTTTTGTGCGACAGGTCGTCGACGAAGTGGACGCGCTGCGAGATGTTTTCGTGACGGTTGGTCGCGCTGGCGATCTGGATCGTCATCGGATCGGTCGTGATACGGCGCGCCATGTTGCCGACGACGCCATCGAGCGTGGCCGAGAACAGCATGGTTTGACGGGCCGACGGGGTCGCGGCAACGATCTTCTCGATGTCGTCGATGAAACCCATGTCCAGCATGCGGTCGGCTTCGTCGAGCACGAGGATCTCGAGCTGCGAGAAGTCGATTTTGCCCGACTCCATGTGGTCGATCAGACGGCCTGGGGTAGCAACCAGGATTTCAGGGTTCTTGGCCAGCAGTTGCATCTGTTTCGGGTACGGCATGCCGCCCAGGATCGAGACGCAGCGCAGGCGGCGCATGTGGGCCGTGTACTGTTCGGTCGCAGCCGAGACTTGCAGGGCCAGTTCGCGGGTCGGGGTCAGCACCAGCATTTTTGGCTGGGCAGCCTTGAAACGGACGCGCTCGCCTTTGGCGCGGGCAGCCTGTGCTTCTTGCGCAGCGGTCTTGCCGGCTGGCGTTTCTTCAGCGTTGGCCAGCTTGTTCAGTGCTGGCAGCATGAAGGCGGCAGTCTTGCCCGAACCGGTTTGCGACGAGACCAGCAGGTCGCGGCCGGCGATGGCGGCAGGAATGGCTTGCGCCTGGACTGGCGTAGGGGTGGTGTAACCGGTATCGGCAACAGCCTGGACGAGGGACGCGTGGAGGCCTAGGGCTTCAAAACTCATGTGATCTGTACTTTCGGAATAAATCAAATACGCTCGCACGGATGGCGCGAACGAAAAAATGCAACGCGAACCAACAAACGAAATGACTCAGAATGAAAGAAATTTCGGCACAAAAGCTTTGCGCCGGGACGGTGTCTGAAAGCGACACACAGGGCGGGAGGGCTTTAGAAAGGCGCTCTAATGAGCTGCCTGGGGTTTGCGGTGCTGCTTGGATGACTGCCTTGCTGCTGCCTGACCTGAATGTTTTCAGGAAAGGGCGCGATGTCGCAGTGCACAAACCGAACTATACAGGTTTTTCGGCCTTCGTGCACGGACCCTTTGAAAATCGTATAACTGCCGGGACCGTCGACGGCAGCCAGCACCCCCTTGACGAGGGCGCTGGCACGCAATCAGCGCTGCTTGCGCTTGGACGACGTATTGCGGGCGATGCGCTTGGTGTTGGTGCTGGCTCCAGCCTTGGTCTTGAAGCGCGCTGCAGTGCGCTTGACGATGCCGCGATCGGCTTCGAACGCGACGACGGCATTGTCGATGATGTTTTCGGCAATATCGCTGTGGCTCGAGGTCGAGATTTTCGGCACCAGAATCGTCGAGCCCACTTTCAGGAGCGACTGCGCCGGAATATTGTTGGCCTGACGGATGACTTCCGGCGTGGTGCCGAATTTCGAGGCCAGCGAGGCAATGCTTACGCGTGCGCCAGTGATCTTGTGCGTGGTCCAGGTCGACAGCGCCTGACCCCATTGCGCCAGGTTCACATGGAACTTCTCGGCATTTTCTTTCGGCAGCAGAATCTGGGTCTGGGCCCCGCCAATGATGACCGGCTTCTTGAATTGCGGATTGAGCGCCTTGAATTCGTCGAGCGTCATTTCGGCCAGCTGGGCTGCGACCGCCAGATCGATGTCACTGGTCTTGTCGACCGTGGTGAAGTAGGGCTGGTTGTCGATCGCTGGCAGCATGACGCCATAGTTGCCCGGATTGGCGATCACGTTCTTGACCGCCTGCAGCTTTGGCACGTAGTTGCGCGTTTCGGCCGGCATCAGGTCGGCCAGGCTTTCGAAGTCGGTCGGTTTGCCTTCAGCCTGGTTTTTCTTGATGGCGCGCTGCACATTGCCTTCACCCCAGTTATACGCAGCCAGGGCCAATGGCCAGTCGCCGAACATCGTGTACAGGCGCTGCAGATAGGTCAGCGCCGCATCGGTCGAGGCCACGACGCCGCGCCGCTCGTCCTTGAACATGTTCTGCTTGAGGTCGAAATCCTTGCCCGTGCCCGGCACGAACTGCCACAGGCCGGCGGCGTTGGCGCTCGACATGGCTTGCGGATTGAAGGCCGATTCGATTACCGGCAGCAGCGCCAGTTCGGTCGGCATGCCGCGCTTTTCGAGTTCGGATACCACGTGGTACAGGTAAGGGGAAGCGCGACCGGAGATGCGGGACAGCGTGGCGGGATGATTGGCGTAGGCCTGGGTATGACGGGTGACGAGCGCGTTGTTCAGATCGGGAATCGCGTAGCCGCTGCGAATGCGGCCCCAGACGTCGGTTTCGCGGTATTCATCGAGTTTGGTCTGGACTTGCGAAGGTGCTGCGGTAGTGCGGCTGCCGACTGCGGCAGACTGGACGGTTGGCAGTGAGGCTGCGTCCATGGCGAAACTAAGGGGTGACGCGGCCAGGAAGGCCAATGCAGCCAGTGCGAAGGTAGGACGTTTCGTGTTGTGCATAGCTTTCCAGTGTTGCGTTCAGGAACGAACGGACCGAGGACAAGGAGGCAGTGTACGGAGGGATTGTTGAGCGAGTCAAGATGTATGACGCGTTCGTTACAATAAAAATGCTCTCCAGAATGGCGTGCGTTGACATCATGAAAACAGAAGATGCCATCAGGATCATCGAAATTAATGAGCCGTCGGTATTTTTGGTCAGCAGCACCGCGATTTGGTGCCGTCATCGACTGCACATACGATCGCATCCAGCGAACGTTACGTCAGCGGCAGGGCCGATCTATGAGCACACGCAAAGAGTGCGTACAATCCGGCTTTTGCTGTCTGCATTGCTATTGAAAGTCTTATATGAGCACTCCCAACCTCAACGCCGACGATGACGCCATCATCGGGGCGACCCGCAACTGGCTCGAACGCGCGGTGATCGGCCTGAATCTGTGCCCGTTTGCCAAGGCCGTGTACGTCAAGGAGCAGGTACGGTATGTCGTTGCCAACGCGACCACGCCCGAGCAATTGCTAGAAACCTTGATGGACGAGCTGCAGCACCTGTCCGATACCGATGCCGCCAAGATCGACACCACCCTGATCATTCATCCGTTTGTGCTGGGCGATTTCGAGGATTACAACGAGTTCCTGGATGTGGCCGATGCCGCGCTCGAAGACATGCAGCTTGATGGCGAGCTGCAGGTGGCCAGCTTCCATCCTTTATATCAGTTCGCTGACACCGACATCAACGATATCTCGAATTACACGAACCGCGCACCATACCCGATCCTGCACTTGCTGCGCGAAGAGAGCATCGAGCGCGCCGTGGAAGCTTTCCCGCAGGCGGAAGAGATCTTTGAAAAGAATATCGAGACGATGGAACAGCTTGGACATGACGGTTGGGACAAGCTCCATGTCGGACCAGCCTGAGGCGGGCGGGGCCAGCCCCGCACCAGTGACACCTGGCACCCCGGCCGGCCGCCCGGATACGCCCTGCGTGGCCGTATGCTCGACCACGTTTGACGAAGTCTGCCGCGGCTGCGGGCGCACCGTGGCCGAGGTCGCCCATTGGGTGTCGATGAGCGCCGATGCCAAGGAACTCGTCTGGCAGCGCATCCTGGCGCAGGGTTACCCGCGCCGTAACAAATAGCCGCTATTAATAGCTGCCGATAAAATCGCGCTTGCCGATTGGCACGCCGTTGTGACGCAGGATGGCGTATGCGGTCGTTACGTGAAAGCAGAACTGCGGCATCGCGAAGTGGGTCAGATAGACCGCGCCAGTGTCGAAGTGACGGGCGCGTTCGCCGCTGCCATGGGTGATCGGGCGGGTCGCACCGGCGTCGATGTCAGCTTGTTCGAGGCTGTCCAGGAAGCCGACGGTGCGCGTGATGCGCTGCTGCAGTTCGGTGAAGGTGCGCTCGCCATCTTCATAGCGCGGCGATTCGATGCCGGCCAGGCGCGCCCCTGCGCCCTTGGCGAAGTCGGTGGCGAGCTGGATCTGGCGCGCCAGCGGGAACATGTCGGGAAACAGCCGGGCCTGGAGCAGGGCGCCCGGTTCGATGCGCCGCTCCAGCGCATGGGCCTCGGCCTTTTCAAGCACGCCGGCCAGGGCGTCGAGCAGTTGGCGAAACACCGGCACCGAAGCGGCGTACAGGGAATGACTCATCAGATTTTCCTCCATTAGAAACGCGTTCATGACAATCCATCATAGCAAGTCTGGTCGCGCGCTGCCGGCCAGCGGTTATGGGCGGTTAGCTAGTGACGCGTAGCAAGCGACGGCGCATAATCGCGTTTTTTTACATTGATTCAGTAAAACCAGCGCTGGCAGCGCCAACGTCATGTCCACATCTTCATCCACAACCCCCACCATCCTGTCGCGCCTGCGCAGCCTGTATGGCCGTTCGCTGTACCGCGCCTTGTTGCTGGTCGTGTTCGTCGGGCTGGCGGGGCCGGCGGCCGTGGGCAGCTATCTTCTGATCGGTGTGCAGGAGCGCGCTGCGGTCGCTGCCGCACTCGACGAATCCCTCACGCGCACTGTGGAGATCCTCGCGCTCGGCGTGCAGGAGCCGCTCTGGAACCTGGATCCGGAAACGGCACGGCCGCTGCTCGATGCGATGCTGCGCGACCCGGCCGTGGTCATGGTCGAGCTTCATGGTCCGGAAGGCGAGGTCGCGCTGCGGGTGCGCTCGCCTGCGCGGCCACTGGGGCAGGTGCTCAGCGCTGAACGGCCGGTCGTGATGCGCGGCGAGACGATCGGTACCGTACGCCTCGAGATGGACGATTACCGCAGCCGCCAGGAGCTGCGCAGCAAGCAGCGCAACTATGCGCTGGTCGTCGTGGGGCAGGTCGCCGTCTCGCTCCTGCTGATCGCGCTTCTGTTGCGGCGCCGGCTGCTCTCGCCGCTGCGCAGCCTGATGCGGTTTTCCGACCGGCTGGCGCGCGCCGACTTCGATACGCCGCTGGCCTTGTCGGCGGCCGACGAACTGGGGCGCCTGGGGCGGCAAATGGAACGCATGCGCCTGGCCATCCGCGATCTGTTCGCCGACATCGCGCGGCGTGAAGAGCAGTTTCGCAGCATCGTGAACCAGGTCCCCGGCGCCGTGTTCCGCGTACGCGCCGGCGGCGCCATCGAGTTTGTCAGCGATGCCATCGAAGACATCACTGGCCACCCGGCAGAGCGCCTGATGCGCGCCACGACCGAGGACTGGAGCGATATCGTGCATCCGGAAGACCGACGCAGGTACAGCCACACGGTGCGCCACGCCGCGCGTGTCGGTGACGCGTATCAGCTGGAATACCGGATCATCGATGCGCACGGCGTGGAGCGCTGGGTCCAGGAAAGCGGCCAGCCGCAAGGGTTGTCGGGCGCCGCCGCGCTGGACGGCGCGGTGCGGATCGACGGCATCATCTCGGATATCAGCGAGCGCAAGCATAACGAGATGCGCATCGAGGCCCTGCTCACCGAGCAGGGCGCGATCCTCGACAACGTGATGTTCGGCGTGCTGTTCGTGCGCCAGCGCCGCATCGTCTCGAGCAACCGGCGCGGCGAAGCGTTGTTCGGCTATGGCGAAGGCGAGTTGGCTGGCCAGTCGACCGAGATTCTTTATCCCACGAGCGTGGATTCCGAACAGACCGCGATGACGCAATACCCGCTGCTGGCGCGGCGCATGGACCTGGGCCAGGAGTGCCAGTTGCGCCATCGCGACGGCAGTCTGTTCTGGTGCCTGGTCAGCGGCTCAGAGCTCGACCCTGCGTACCCGGACGAAGGCAGCATCTGGGTGTTCGCCGACATCACCGAGCGCAAGCTGGCCGAAGAAAAGCTGCGCCTGTCGGCCACGGTACTCGAACACATCGCCGATGGCGTGATGGTGCTGGACGTGACGGGCCGGATCGTCGCCATCAACCCGGCCTTCACCTGCATCACCGGCTACAGCGAAGAAGAGGCGGTGGGGCGCGAGTCGAGCATGATGCGTGGCCGGCTCCAGGACGACGCCTTCTATCACAAGCTGTGGCGCGAGCTGGACGAGACGGGCTTCTGGCGTGGCGAGATCTGGGACACGCGCCGGGATGGCGAAGCGTATCTTGAGTCACTGAGCGTCACGGCAGTACGGGGCGACGCTGGCGCGATCACACATTATGTGTCGGTCTTCAGCGACATCACGCGCGCGCGCGAATCACAGAACCAGCTCGACCACCTGGCGCACCACGATCCCCTGACCGCGCTGCCCAACCGTCTGCTGTACCACGACCGCCTGCGCCACGCGATGACGCGCGCGCAGCGCGACGGCCAGCAACTCGCGGTGCTGTTCATCGACCTCGATCGCTTCAAGAACGTCAACGACACGCTGGGGCACCACGTCGGCGACGAACTGCTCAAGCAGGCTGCCTGCGCGCTGGCCCGCTGCCTGCGCGAAGGCGACACGCTGGCCCGCCTCGGCGGCGACGAATTCATCGTGCTGCTCGAGGATATCGGCGGCGTCGCCGGCGCGACCCGCGTGGCAGCCAAGCTGATCGCGATGTTCGAGCAGCCGTTCATGGTGTCCGGCTACGAGCTGTTCGTCACAGGCAGCGTGGGCATCAGCCTGTATCCGCAGGATGCGCAGGACATGCACATGTTGATCCGCAACGCCGACGTGGCGATGTACCAGGCCAAGGCCCGCGGGCGCAACGGCTACCAGTTCTACGCGGCGTCGATGAGCGGCGACGGCGTCGAACGCCTGCGCATGGAAGGTCTGCTGCGGCGCGCGATCGACAAGCACGAGATCTACCTGGCGTATCAGCCGCAGGTTGAGATGGATACTGGCCGCCTGACCGGCGTGGAAGCGCTGGTGCGCTGGCACAGTGCCGAGTTGGGCCAGATCGGCCCGGGCCAATTCATCCCGCTGGCCGAAGACACCGGTTTTATCGGCCAGCTTGGCCAGTGGGTGCTGCAGGAGGCCTGCCGCCAGATGGTCGCGTGGGAAGCGCAGGGCTTGAGCATGCCGAAGATCGCGGTGAATCTGTCGGTGCGCCAGTTCGAGCGTGGCGGCATGGCGGCGATCGTGGCCGGGGTGCTGGAATCGACCGGCCTCGCGCCCCACCGCCTGCAGCTGGAAGTGACCGAGTCGATCATCATGAACACGGGCGACGCGCTGCAGTACGTGAAGGATTTGCATGCGATCGGCGTGGGACTGGCGATCGACGATTTCGGCACCGGCTATTCATCGCTGGCGTACCTGAAGCAGTTGCCGGTGCAGACGCTCAAGATCGACCGCAGCTTCATCAAGGATATCTCGCAGGGACCGGACGACGAGGCCATTGCGGTTGCCATCATCCAGCTTGGCAAGAGCATGAACCTGTCGGTGATTGCTGAAGGTGTCGAGCGTGCGGACCAGGCGGCATTCTTGCTGCGCCATGGGTGCAATCTGGCGCAGGGGTATTTGTATGGGAAGCCGGTGGCGGCAGGCGAGATTCTGGCGCGCTGGGGCGGGCAGGGCGACTGACAACGCGTGCGTGATCTGCGCTGCATCAGGTCATTCCGGCACTGGCAACTGAATGGGCGAAGCGTACTTTCCTTGCGGAACATCCAGTCAAGCCGCTTTCGACCGCCTCACACTTCGGACATTCTTTTCCACTGAGGCCTGCCATGAACTCGAACCGTCTGTTTGCCGTCATTGTCGCCAGGATGCTTACCCTTCCCGAACATGCGCTTGCCCATGCGCAGGTGCAGGTGGGATCGCTTTATGATCTCGATGGGATCGAAACTGAGGGCCGCGTTGGCGCAGCGGTCGGTGACGGTGGCCCTGAGCGCGTGCCGTTGCGCCAGTGGATCCAGGAACAGCGCCATGCTGGCATGACGTCCGTTTCTGTCGTGGTTCTCGAGAATGGCAGCGATGACGATGAAGATGAGGACGAGGACGAGGACGAGGATGATGAGGGAGACGATCGGTTACCGCATTTGATGGCAGCTTTTGCGGGTGGGCTGACTCTATGCGTTCGTGTCAACACCGCTGATGGCGGTGCTGACTATATCGTGGGCACCGCGACTGGTCCGCTACTGTGTCTGACGCCGGCCAACTTTATCGAACTCGTTCATCTTCAAAAAGATCCGGGGTTCTATTGGCCGGATGTGCTTGATGAAATTAATCAGTTTCACCGTTGTAACGGCCGCGAAGAAATCGACGCTGAAGCGCTGCAAGATCACCTCCTGTCCTCCGAAGGTAGTTACGACTGGGAATATATGGGTGACCAGATATTTCGGGAGATGCAGGTTGAAGCGTTCACCTGCGACGAGTCATTTGTCATCCCGCCCAAATTCACAAACCTGGTCAGGGAAGTCAGGTCCTGTATCGACGTCGAGCCGTTCGTGTGGCTGGAGCCGATCGACGACGACGTCAGCGGCGAGCAACTGCTACGCCTGATCGAGGCGCAGGAATTTTCTGCCAAGGTATGGAAAATCGTCGCCGACCGGTCCGGCCTGGAGGAGAAGCTCGGTGATTCGGTCGAGCTTGGCGACTTCCCGGAGCTGGCGGCAGAGCGCTGGCCAGATTATCTGCGTGCGCTTCCCGATGCGGCTGACTGTGATATCTGCAATGTGCTGATCGAGGTCGTTCGTCTGGAGTGCACGAGGCTGGGGATTCAGCCGCGCATCCCCGATGCGCTGGGGGAAGTCTTCGGCCCGGACGAGGAAGAGCGGCGCCGCCTTCACTATCGAGGACGGTTGCAACACGATCTTGGCTGGGCAATCCGGCATGTGGAACAGCCAACCCGGTTGCAGGTAATCGACCGGGTGGACGAGGACATACCATCCCATCCTGTCGTCGGATTGGTTGGTTCAAGGCAGCAGTTTCTCGGTGCGCTCATCGCCATCCGGAATTTTGCCAGGCGGGTCGATTCGCCTTTTTCAGTCCATTTCGACCTTGCCTGGCATCTTGCCGATAACGCGACCGAACAGTCTTTCGCATCACTGCGCGCCCGGGGTTCTGACTATCCTTCGGCATATTGGGATCACGCGCAGAAGGTGGTTGGCCTGTTGGAGGCAATCGGATGCAGCCCTCAGTGCGTGCTTGGTCTGGCTGCGATTTCCGTTGCCGATGTGTTTGGCGGGATGGGCTCGTGGAATGATCAAGGATTTGACGGTGCCGACGAGCGCCTGTACCACGACCTGTCTGCGGCGTTATTTACGGCACTGAATCGCTATTTCGAAGCGTTGGCATCGACAACAGCGTCGCCTCGCACCACCTGAAAGAGCGCGCTCTGGCATGACTGCCGCGATGGCGCTGCGCAGGCGTATTTCAGTCCGCGCCGCCCAGCAGCAGCCGCAGATTGCAGTCGCGCTGCCATTCGCGGCGCTCGTCGCTCGATTGGGCCAGGCGCGCCAGTTCGGCCGGGGTGATCTCGGCCTGGGCCTGGATCAGCCGATCGGCCACGCCGCCATCGGGCACCATCGTGCCGAAGAACGCCACGGTGTCGCCGCGCTGCAGCAGCAGCGTCGGGAAGTTGTCGACATCGAGGTCGCCGACCAGGGCGGCCTGGTCTTCGATGTCGATCCAGATGAAGTGCTTGTCCGGGTGGCGCGCGGCCAGGTTCTCGAACGTGGCGCGGTAGGTCGCGCAGGTGCCGCACCAGGCGGCGCACAGGCAGGCGACCGTCCAGGCATCGTCATGGACGGCGGCGACGGCGGCGTCGAGGGTCGAAGAATCGAGGGTCAGGCTATGCATGGAGCGCATTTTACTCCGTGTTGCGCTGCAATGTGGCAGTGAAGGCCGGCCGGCATGGATGGCGCCCGGCCAAGCGGTTAAAATACGGCATGCCTACCATTCTTGCCATTGAAACCTCGGCCGAGCTGGCGTCTTGCGCGCTCCTGGTCAACGATGCCGTTATCGCCCGCGCAACCGCCGGCGTGCGCAGCCACTCGCAATCGATCCTGCCGATGGTGCAGGAACTGCTGCGCGAAGCCGGCATTGCGCTGGCGGACTGCGACGCGATTGCCTTCGGGGCCGGTCCCGGCTCGTTTACCGGCGTGCGCACGGCGTGCGGCGTGGCGCAGGGGCTGGCGTACGGCGCCAATCTGCCGGTGCTGCCAATGGTCACGCTGGCCGCGATGGCTGAAAGCTGCCGGGCGCGCTGCAGTGCGACCGAGGTGCTGGCGGTGCTCGACGCGCGCATGGGCGAAGTCTATTGGGCGCAGTACCGCTTCGATGGCGCATGGCGCGAAGTGGTGGCGCCCACGCTGAGCGCGCCGCAGGCTGTAGCGCCGCTGGCGGTCGCTGGTCTGCAGGCGTGCGGCAACGGCTTCGAGGCGTATGCCGATGCCTTCGCCGGGCAGGCATTTGCTGCCGGCGCCATGGCCGACATCGTGCCACATGCGCGCGAGATGGCGCCCCTTGCCGTTGACGCGCTGGCGGCCGGGCTGGGCGTGCCGGCGGCGCAGGCGCAGCCAATTTACCTGCGTAACAAGATTGCGTTCACCACGGCCGAGCGCCTGGTGATCAATGCCGCCAAGGCCGCCGCATGAGCGACCTGCAAGATCTTGGCCTGCAGCTGGCGCCGATGACGGCGGCCGATGTGGGCGAGGTGTGCGCGCTGGAGGCGAGCGTGTTTCCGTTTCCCTGGAGCCGCGGGAACTTCATCGACTCGCTCAACAGCGGCTACGATTGCTGGACCGTGCGCGATGATGCGGGCGCTCTGGCCGGCTACTACCTGTTGATGTACGCGCTCGACGAGGCGCACCTGCTCGACGTCGCGGTGGCGGAGAATCGCCAGCGCCAGGGACTGGGCCGGCGCTTGCTGGCCGTGCTTGCGGCGCGCGCGCGCAGTCAGGGCATGACGTCGATCCTGTTGGAGGTGCGGCCGTCGAACGAGCGCGCGCTGAACGTGTACCGGCGCCATGGCTATGTCCATATCGGGCGCCGCAAGGGCTATTATCCGGCCGGCGCCGCGGGCCGTGAAGATGCCATCGTGATGAGGCTGGATTTATGAAGACCATGAGCGGGCGCGATGCGCTGTTCCTGACTGAGATGGGGATTGGGCCGTTGTGGCAGTTGCGGGCGGCTGTCTCGCCAGGCACGGATGCTGCTGGTGACGATGCTGTCGACGTCGCTGTTGACACGGCGCCGGCGGAGGTACCTGTCTCTGCACCGGTGCCGGTCCCCGATCCAGCGCCGCTCGCGCGCGGGATGACGCCGCTGTCGGCGCCGCCGTACCGCAATCCGCCGCCCGTCGCCACCGACGCTGCGTGGGACGACGGCAGTGACGCCGCGCCGGCCGCGCCTGACGTGTCGACGCTCGACTGGGCGGGCTTGCGCCAGGCGATTGCCGGCTGCAAGGATTGCGCGTGCGGGGAAGGCCGCAAGCCCGTGTACGGCAGCGGGCCGCGCCAGGCGCGCTGGCTGATCGCCGCCGGCACGCCGAGCGCGCTCGACGAACAGGCCGGCCAGCCGCTGACGGGCGACCCGGGCAAGCTGCTGGACAATATGCTGCACGCGGTTGGCCTGTCGCGAGAGCGCGATGCGTATGTCACGCCGCTGGTGAAGTGCCGCCCCCTCAACGCCAGGGGTGGCGAGCGCGCGCCGACGCCTGACGAAATCACGGCATGCCGGCCGTTCCTGGAGCGCGAGCTGGCGCTGACGGGTGCAACGACGGTGCTGACGGTGGGGCAGGTCGCCGCCAACGGCCTACTGGGCCGCGCCCTGACCGAGCCGCTGGCCGGCGTGCGCGGTCAGGTACACGCGTTGAACGAGGTGCCGCTGGTCGCCACGCTGCATCCAGGTGAATTGCTGCTGCGCGGCGCCGACAAGGCGCTGGCATGGGCCGACCTGTGCCGGGCGCGTTCGCTTGAACCCCGTAACTAGTTATCAGGCCGCGTTCCACGCGCGCTGGCGGCACCTGACGTTGCCACCGGTGCGCGCGCTGGCCTGGTTGCTCGACTCGCGGGACCTGCTCGATAGCGCCGCACCGGCATGGGCCGGACGCGTGGCCACGCTGGGCCCGGTCACGGACGAGGTCGCCACCTGGCTGGCGCAGCTCAATGCCGAGCCATCAGCGCTGAATGCCGCTCTTGGCGAGAAACCGTACACCCGACTGGGGCTGTACGCCGAAAAGCTGATGGCGTTCTACTTCGCGCAGCAGGGGCGGCTGGTGGCGCACGGCCTGCAAATCCGCGCCAACCGCAACGACACAGTCGGCGAATTCGACTTTTTGCTCGAAAATGGCCCGGATGCGCTGGAGCACATCGAGTTCGCGACAAAATTCTATCTGCAGGGCGAAGGCGGCGCAGGGGGCCTCGACACATTGGTCGGCCCGAACCTGGCTGACACGCTGGGCCTGAAGATGCGCAAGATCTTCGAACGTCAGCTGGCACTAGGCCAACACCCGGCCGCGCAAGCGCAATTGCCACGTCCCGTCAACAAAGCCGGCGCGCTGGTCAAAGGCTGGCTGTTCTATCCCGCCGGTCACTGGCCGGCGATGCAAGGCATCACGCAAGGCCATTGCCGCGGCTTCTGGTGCGCACTGAGCGAGCTGGGCAATCTGCCCGACGACACCTACGTGATCCTGCCAAAACTGGAGTGGCTGGCGCCGCTACGCACGGATTCGTCAGCATGGACAATGACCCAGGCACAACTGACAGCCGAGCTGACCGACCGCTTCGCCATCTCCAACACCCCAGCGCTGATTGCAAGAGTCCGTCCACAAGACAACGCACTGGAAGAAGTCGACCGCGGCTTCATCGTCCCCAACGACTGGCGCACCCGCGCCCAAACCACCCACCCCTAACCCCTAATCAGGGTCAGAGTCGATTTATTGAGCAATTTCCCGAATTGCCCAATAAATAGCCCCCGACCCTGCCTCCAACCCAGCCGTTGAGTCCGCTCAACAAAGTAGGGTCAGAGTAGATTTATTGGGCAATTCCTCAAAGTTGTCAAACAATTCGACTCTGACCCTCATTATTTTTTTGCTTGCTGGACTCGTTTAGTTTGACCTCCAGCATCAGATTCAGCCGATGACTGAATCGGTTCGGAATGCGCTGACAAAGGCGTATTGTCTGGCAAGTTCAGGCCTGCCAAACAATTGGGGTCAGAGTCGAATTATTGAGCAATTTCTCGCGAATGCGGAGAAAGTGGGGACAGAGTGACGGGCGTGAGCTATTGCCTGCTGCATACGCCGGTCAGGGCAAGCTTCACAGAAACGGGTCAGGCGAAACGTTGTCAAACAATTCGACACTGACCCTAGTTTAGTGTTTGCCTTCGCCGATCAGGCCGAGGGAGTCGTGTTCGCGCTGGTTCATCAGGTGGCGGCGCTGGATCAGGAGCATGATGCCGGCGACGGACAGGCCGAAGATGACGATGATGATGTTCAGGTCGAGGTTCAGCGTGATCATCACCGCGTAGGCGGCGAGCATGGTCAGGATCGACAGGTTTTCGTTGAAGTTCTGTACGGCGATCGAGTGGCCGGCGCTCATCAGGACGTGGCCGCGGTGCTGCAGCAGCGCGTTCATCGGGACCACGAAGAAGCCCGACAGGAAGCCGATGAAGGCCAGCAGCGGGTAGGCCAGCGTGACTGATTTTACGAATACCATGCTCGTCACCACCAGGCCCATGATGATGCCCATCGGGATCACGGTGAGCGACTTGCGCAGCGGGATCATGCGGGCGGCCATCGCGGCGCCCAGCGCGACGCCGATCGCGACCACGCCGATCAGGTTCGTTGCCTGGTCCAGTGGCAGGCCAAGCGATGCTTCGGCCCACTTGAGCACGATGAATTGCAGCGTGGCGCCAGCGCCCCAGAACAGGGTCGTCACCGCCAGCGAAATCTGGCCCAGCTTGTCACGCCACAGTGTGGCGGAGCAATTGGCGAAGTCGGTGATGAGCTTGATGGGATTGCGTTCCTGGTGCTCGTAGCGCGCGCCGGTGTCGGGGATGCGCAGGTTGAAGATGGCGGCCAGGATATAGATTGCGACAACCACGGCCATCGCGGCCTCGGCCGGCGTGTCGATGCCCAGGCGCGGCAGCAGGTCAAACGAGAGCAAGAAGCCCGAGCCGCGCGGGCTGACCAGCGTGCCGCCCAGCACCGTGCCGAGGATGATCGACATCACCGTCAGGCCTTCAATCCAGCCATTGGCCGGCACCAGTTTTTCAGGCGGCAGCAACTCGGTCAGGATGCCGTACTTGGCGGGCGAATACACGGCCGCGCCAAAGCCGACAACGGCGTACGAAATCAGTGGGTGGACCGTGAAGAACATCAGTGCGCAGCCGAACACCTTGATGATGTTCGCGATGAACATCACGCGGCCCTTGTTGAGCGCATCGGCGAAGGCGCCGACGAAGGCGGCCAGCAACACATAGAACAGGACGAACGACAGCTTCAGCAGCGGAGTGAGCGATGCCGGGGCGTCCATTGCGACGAGCAGGCTGATCGCGACAAACAGGAGCGCGTTATCTGCCAGCGACGAGAAGAACTGCGCCGCCATGATGGTATAAAAACCACGGTTCATTCTAAAATTCTAAAGTTCGGTCCGGGTTGCTTTATACCATGAATGGCTGGCGTGGCGAAGCCCATACGATGCACCGTGACTGCCCCGGCAACGCCCCCGGGCCTGCTCCGGTAGAATAGCCACTCCCACTTTTCGTACCGGTTTCATCCCGATCGCCGACCATGCCGCGCCCACTCTTTGCCACCATCCACCCGGACTCGATGCAGCACAATCTGTCGCAGGCCCGCACCTGCGCGCCTATGGCGAAGATCTGGGCGGTCGTCAAAGCCGATGCCTACGGCCACGGCCTGGAACGCGCGATGCACGGCTTCGCCACGGCCGACGGCCTGGCGCTGATCGAGCTCGAAAACGCCATCCGCCTGCGCGAACTTGGCTGGATCAAGCCAATCCTCTTATTAGAGGGATTCTTCGAAGCGGCCGACGTGCCGCTTCTGGCCGAACACAATATCGTCACGGCCGTGCACTCGGTCGAACAGATCAAGCTGCTCGAATACACCCAGCTCTACCGCCCGATCGACGTCTATCTGAAAATGAACACGGGCATGAATCGCCTGGGCCTGCGGCCTGACGAATACGCGGCCGCCTACAAACGGCTGCGCGCGATCCCCGACGTGCGCAACATCACGCACATGACGCACTTCGCCAACGCCGACGAACTGGAACACCCGCTCTTGACCATCGCCGAGCAGGTGCGCCGCTTCCAGATCGGCGCCGGTGACCTGCCCGGCGAGCGCAGCCTGTCCAATTCGGGCGGCGTACTGCATCAGGCCATGATCAGCGAACACCTACAAAACGACTGGGTGCGCCCCGGAATCATGCTGTACGGCGGCACGCCGGGCGGGCGCAGCGCGGGCGATTTCGGCCTGCGCCCGACCATGACGCTGCGCTCGGAAATCATCGGCATCCAGCACATCGAGCGCGGCGAGACGGTTGGCTATGGCAGCCGCTTCGTGGCCGAAGGCCCGATGACGATCGGTGTGGTCGCCTGCGGCTACGCCGATGGCTACCCGCGCAGCGCCCCGCACGGTACGCCGGTGATCGTCGATGGCGTGCGCACGGGGCTGATCGGCCGCGTCTCGATGGACATGATGACGGTCGATCTCTCGCCGGTGCCCAATGCGCGCATCGGCAGCAAGGTCACGCTGTGGGGCGATGGCTTGCCGATCGACGACGTGGCCCACGCCGCCGGCACGATCGGCTACGAGTTGATGTGCGCTGTCGCGCCGCGCGTGCGCATCGCCGAAGGCCGCCTGGGTACCGATGGATAACCGATAGAGAACATGGCAAAAGCAAAAACCAATTACACCTGCTCCGAATGCGGCGCGATCGCCACCCGCTGGATGGGCCAGTGCGCCGACTGCAAGGCCTGGAACACGATGGTCGAAACCGTCGTCGAGGCACCGGGCGTGAACCGCATGTCGCAAACGCCGCACCGCGCGCTGGCGCAGACCGCGCCGGTGCTGTCGCTGGCCGATATCGAGGCAATCGACGTGCCGCGCTTCGGCACCGGCATCGAGGAATTTGACCGCGTGCTGGGCGGCGGCCTGGTGGCCGGCGGCGTCGTGCTGATTGGCGGCGACCCGGGCATCGGCAAGTCCACGCTGCTGCTGCAGGCGCTGGCCAGCCTGTCGAAAACGCGCTCCACGCTATATGTCAGCGGTGAGGAATCCGGCGCACAGATCGCGCTGCGCGCGCGCCGGCTGGCAGTCGACGCGCAAGACCTCAAATTACAGGCCGAGATCCAGCTCGAGAAAATTCTCGGCACGATCGCCGACCTGAAGCCCGAAGTGGCGGTGATCGACTCGATCCAGACCGTGTATTCGGATGCGCTGACGTCGGCCCCCGGTTCGGTGGCCCAGGTGCGCGAATGCGCGGCGCAACTGACACGGGTGGCCAAGCAGACCGGCGTGACCATCATCCTGGTCGGCCACGTGACGAAAGAGGGCGCTCTGGCCGGCCCGCGCGTGCTCGAACACATCGTCGACACGGTGCTGTATTTCGAAGGCGATACGCAATCGAGCTTCCGCCTGGTGCGGGCGATCAAGAACCGCTTCGGCGCTGTCAACGAGCTGGGCGTGTTCGCGATGACCGAGAAGGGCTTGAAGGGGGTGTCGAATCCGTCTGCGCTGTTCCTGTCGCAGCACGACACGCCGGTGCCGGGCTCGTGCGTCATGGTCACGCAGGAGGGCACGCGTCCGCTGCTGGTCGAGATCCAGGCGCTGGTCGACACGAGCCACCTCCCCAATGCGCGCCGCCTGTCGGTCGGCCTCGAGCAGAACCGGCTGGCGATGCTGCTGGCAGTGCTGCACCGTCATGCCGGCATCGCCGCGTTCGACCAGGACGTGTTCATCAACGCAGTAGGCGGCGTGAAGATCACCGAACCGGCGGCCGACCTGGCCGTGCTGCTGGCAATCAATTCATCGATGCGCAGCAAACCGTTGCCGCGCGGGCTCGTGGTGTTTGGCGAAGTGGGCCTGGCTGGTGAAATCCGGCCGGCGCCACGTGGCCAGGAACGCCTGCGCGAAGCGGCCAAGCTGGGCTTCTCCATTGCCGTGATCCCGAAGGCGAACGCACCGAAGCAGAAAATCGAAGGCATGACGATCATTGCCGTCGAACGCATCGAAGAAGCATTCAACAAACTGCGCGAACTCGACTAGCCACATGGCCAACTGGCACGGCGCAACAATGCCGTGCCGGATCCCGTGGATGTTCCTATAATAGTGTCTCTTTTCAGGCATCATGGGAAACACGTGTTACAAGAGCAGAGGCAGTCCCCGCGCAAAGTATTGCGTACCAAAGTCTTCCTGGCCATCGACGGCCGTGCGCCGGTCACCGGCAAGAGCGTCGATGTCAGCCCCAACGGCATCAGTGTCAATATCCCCGACCCGGTGCCGTTAGGTCTCGCCAGCCAGCTACGTTTCGACCTGATGATCGACGGTCGCTTCACGACGATCGACACCCATGCCAAAGCGCTGCACTGCATTTTCAGCGGCGGTGAGTACAAAGTGGGGTTCAAGTTCCAGAGCCTGGACCTGGCGGCGGTGACGGCGCTGGCGCGTTTCCTGCGCTGAAATAAAGTCGATATCGATGCACCATGCGACAAGCGGCGAGCGCCCTGGGGCCTCACCGCTTGCTGTCTGACCCGCTGAGCGGGTTTGTCGCTATTCGTGATAGCGGTCTTCGAGTTGCCTGGCACTGCCACGAACTTCCTGGTAGATCTCGAACGCGACCAGTGCAGCCAGCCCGCCGAGAATCCCCATGACCATCATGTCCAGCATACAATCATCAACGCCGTTGGGCATCCCTCCATGTAATGACGTCACTTCAGGTTAGCAGCTTGCGGTGTATTTACAAGGTTGACACAGGTGGAAAAATATTGGTGCACGCTCAGCCGCGCGCCGCGTCCCCACCGGCAATGCCATGCTTGCGGCCGTGTCATGTTCGTGTCACATTTCAGAATATGTCATGAACTTGTCATATTCGCCCGCTAGACTGCGCTTCATCGTCAGCGGGATCGTCCCGTCGTTCTATTTTCAGAGGATCAGATATGCGCATGAAGCATCTCTTCGTTTCGATCGCCGTTGCCGCTTCGGCATTCACCGCAACCGCCCAGGCCGCCAACATCACCGGCGCAGGCGCGACGTTCCCTTATCCGATCTACGCCAAATGGGCCGAGCTGTACAAGGCAGCATCGGGCAATGGCCTGAATTACCAGTCGGTCGGTTCCGGCGCCGGCATCAAGCAGATCAAGGCCAAGACCGTCGACTTCGGCGCGTCCGACATGCCGCTGGCAGCTGCTGAACTCAACGCCGCCGGCCTGTTCCAGTTCCCGGCCGTGATGGGCGGCGTCGTGCCGATCGTCAACCTGGCGGGCATCGCCCCGGGCCAGATGAAACTGAGCGGCGCCGTCATCGCCGACATCTACATGGGCAAGATCGTCAAGTGGAACGCGCCGCAGATCGCCGCGCTGAACCCGGGCGTCAAACTGCCGGACGCCGACATCACCGTCGTGCGCCGCGCCGACAGCTCGGGCACCTCGTTCCTGTGGACCGATTTCCTGTCGAAGTCGAGCCCGGAATGGAAGACCAAGGTCGGCGCCGGCACCACCGTCAAGTGGGCAGTGGGCGTGGGCGGCAAGGGCAACGAAGGCGTGGCCGCCAACGTGCAGCGCATCAAGGGCGGCATCGGCTACGTCGAGTGGGCCTACGCCAAGAAGAACAAGATGTCGCACACCCAGCTCCAGAACAAGGATGGCGTGTTCCTGCAGCCAAGCGACGACGCCTTCAAGGCTGCCGCTGCTGGCGCCAACTGGTCGGGTACCCCGGGCTTTGCGGTCATCCTGACCGACCAGCCAGGCAAGGACAGCTGGCCAGTCACGGGCGCATCGTACATCCTCGTGCACAAGGCGCAAGACGCGGCCAAGGGCAAGGAAGTGCTGAAGTTCTTCGACTGGTCGTACAAGAACGGCGCCGCCTCGGCCGCTGAACTCGACTACGTGCCAATGCCTGCACCGGTCATCAAGCTCGTGCAGGACGCCTGGCGCACCAATCTGAAAGACACCACCGGCAAGGCGCTCTGGTAATCCACTAGTTTTCACCATCGAAGGACCGGCTCGACCGGTCCTTCTGCATGCCAGCAATATTGACAAAACGATATTGATTACGAGTCTTATAGCGAGTCTTCCACACATATGAGCGCCCACCCATCCTTGTCCGTGCAGGACCTGCCTGAACAGGCGGCAGCCGAAGACGCCCGTCGTTACGCCGCCTTGCGCACGACAATGCGCAACCAGCGCATCCAGGACTTCTTCTTCCACAAAATTACGCTGCTGTTTGCTGCCACGGTCCTGGCGGTGCTGATCGGGATCATCATCTCGCTGGCGATCGGCGCCGCGCCGGCGTTCTCGCAGTTTGGCCCGGGCTTCATCACCCGCGTCGAGTGGGATCCGGTGAACGACGAGTTCGGCGCCATGATCGCCATCTGGGGCACGCTGGCCACGTCGATCATCGCGCTGGCCGTGGCCTTTCCGATCAGCTTCGGCATCGCGCTGTTCCTGACCGAGATCTGCCCGGCCTGGCTGCGCCGCCCGCTGGGCACCGCCGTCGAACTGCTCGCCGGCGTGCCGTCGATCATCTACGGCATGTGGGGCCTGTTCGTGTTCGCGCCGATGTTCGCCGATCACGTGCAGCCGCTGCTGAAGGAAACCATCGGCCAGTTGCCGGTGATCGGCGTCATCTTCCAGGGCCCGACGATGGGTATCGGCATCATGACTGCCGGCCTAATCCTGGCAATCATGATCATCCCGTTCATCGCCTCGGTGATGCGCGACGTGTTCGAGATCGTGCCGACCGTGCTGAAGGAATCGGCGTATGGCCTCGGTTGCACGCGCTGGGAAGTGGTGCGCAAGGTCGTGCTGCCATATACCCGCAATGGCGTGGTGGGCGGCGTCATGCTGGGCCTGGGCCGCGCGCTGGGCGAGACGATGGCCGTGACCTTTGTGATTGGTAATGCGCACTCGCTGTCGGCCTCACTGTTCTCGCCCGGTAACTCGATTTCGTCGACGCTCGCCAACGAATTTGCCGAAGCGGCCAGCACGCTGCATTCGTCGTCGCTGTTTGCGCTGGCACTGATCCTGTTTGGCATCACGTTCATCGTGCTGTCGGCGGCCAAGATCATGCTGCTCGGTATGTCCCGTAACGAAGGTACGAAATAAGATGAACACTGCTACCAAGAACCCGGTGTATCGCCGTCGCCTGCTGGCGCACCGCATTGGCATCACGCTGTCGGTGTGCGCGATGGGCATCGGCCTGGCCTTCCTGGCCTGGATTCTGTTCACGCTGCTGTACAACGGCCTGGGCGGCCTGTCGGCCACGCTGTTCACGGCGGACACGCCAGCCCCGGGCACGCCTGGTGGCGGCTTGCGCAATGCCATTCTCGGCAGCGTGATGATGGTCGGCCTGTCGACGCTCATCAGCACGCCGGTCGGCATCCTGGCCGGTATCTATCTGGCCGAATACGGCGAGAACAACAAGTTCGCGCAAGTCACGCGCTTCGTGACCGACATCATGCTGTCGGCCCCGTCGATCGTGATCGGCTTGTTCGTGTACGCGATCTACGTCGCCAAGGTCCAGCACTTTTCGGGCTACGCCGGCACGATCGCGCTGTCGCTGATCGCGATCCCGGTCGTCGTGCGCACCACCGACAATATGCTGCGCCTGGTACCGCCCAGCCTGCTCGAAGCAGCCTATGCGCTGGGCGCGCCGCACTGGAAAGTGGCCCTGACGGTGCGCCTGCGCGCCGTGAAGGCCGGCGTTGTCACTGGCGTGCTGCTGGCTGTCGCCCGCGTCACGGGTGAAACCGCGCCGCTGCTGTTCACCGCGCTGAACAACCAGTTCTACAGCCACGACATGAATGCGCCGCTGGCGAACCTGCCGGTGGTGATCTATACCTACGCCATGAGCCCGTATGACGACTGGCGCTCGCTGGCCTGGGCCGGTGCATTGCTGGTGACCACGACCGTGTTGTTGCTGAACATCCTGTCGCGTACGCTGTTCAGCCAAAAAACCCCGAATTAATTCACTCTGATAAACGATAAAGTGATGAACCAAGCCATGCTCAATACGACTCCGACCCCGGCTGCGGCCAAAGCCAAGACGATCGAAATCGAAGGCCTGAACTTCTTTTACGGTAAAACGCAGAGTCTGAAGAATGTCAGCCTCGACATCCACGCCAAGCAGGTGACGGCCTTCATCGGCCCGTCGGGCTGCGGCAAGTCGACGCTGCTGCGCACCCTGAACCGGATGTACGACCTGTACCCGGGCCAGCGCGCCGAAGGCAAGATCATGTACCGCGGCGGCAATATCCTCGACGCAGGCGTCGACGTTAACATGCTGCGCGCCAAGGTCGGCATGGTGTTCCAGAAGCCGACCCCGTTCCCGATGTCGATCTACGACAACATCGCGTTCGGCGTGCGCCTGTACGAGAACCTGTCGAAAGGCGAGATGGACGAGCGCGTCGAGTGGGCCCTGAAAAAGGCGGCGCTGTGGGAAGAAGCCAAGGACAAGCTGTCCAAGAGCGGCCTGTCGCTGTCGGGCGGCCAGCAACAGCGCCTGTGCATCGCGCGCGGCGTGGCAGTCAAGCCCGACGTGCTGCTGCTCGATGAGCCGACCTCGGCGCTGGACCCGATTTCGACCGCCAAGATCGAAGAGCTGATCAGCGAACTCAAGCAGGATTACACGATCACCATCGTGACCCACAATATGCAGCAGGCCGCGCGCTGCTCCGACTACACCGCCTATATGTACCTGGGCGAGC
>Ga0308158_10001353_pt1 | contig 26882 bp, 21 predicted proteins | sample PhyBR2_FD_201038 | JGI IMG/M metagenome (GOLD analysis project Ga0308158, IMG submission 201038) | Phyllosphere microbial communities from UC Gill Tract Community Farm, Albany, California, United States - DLSLB.R2 | ecosystem: Host-associated > Plants > Phyllosphere > Unclassified | place: USA... | reverse complement strand
AAAATCGCTTTAGACACTGTCCCATCAGGCGTCCTTGTTGCAGGCATTCCGGACACAGACAGCGCGATGGGCCAGGCATTTAATCACCTGAGGGTTCAATCAATTATGTACCATGTTGTCGCAGCCACAACCAACCCAGCGAAGATTAACGCGATTGCTCAGGCTTTCAGCGACGTTTTCGGCGAGGGATCCTGCCATATTGAAGGGGTCGAGGTCGATAGCGGCGTTGCAGCACAACCGTTAACCCATCTCGAAACGCGAACTGGCGCACGTCAGCGCGTGATGAATGCCCGCCAGGTCCGGCCTGAAGCGGCATTCTGGGTGGCCATTGAGGCGGGCATCGAAGATGACAGCGCGTTTGCCTGGATGGTGGTGGAAAATCAGAAGCAGCGCGGTGAATCACGATCGGCCAGCTTTACCCTGCCGCCGGTGGTGCTGGCGGGTCTGCGTGAAGGCCGCGAACTCGGCGAAGAAATGGCGCGATTAACCGGCATCGACAATATCAAACAGAAGGGTGGCGCAATCGGCGCGTTCACGAACGGCCTGCTCAGCCGATCCAGTGTCTATCATCAGGCACTGATCCTGGCGCTCTGCCCGTTCGTTCATCCGCTCTATCAGCAGTAATCAGGCGCGTCTAAGACGCGCTTCCAGCCAGCGTTTCAGCTCCGGCGGCGCCTCTTTCAGGCTATTAGACCCACGGGTAATCGTCGCGATGCCGACGCCGAGCTCATTTTTCAGCTCACGCTGGCTCATTTCGCCATTCATTAACTCTTCGATAATCCGCAGACGGGTGCCGAACGCTTCCCGCTCATCGGGCGTCATCATCAGTTGCATCAGGGGCAGTGCATGGCCATCAGCAAAGGCCTGCTGCATCAGCACGACAAAGCGCTGCCAGCTATCTTCTGCCGGATGCGCATCGGTAGAGGGGGAATCAGAATGGGTCATGAAGAGGCTTCCGTACTCGCTAAAGAGTACGGAAGCTTAGCACAGCTAGTAACGGCGATTCCACTCAGCATCTGACAGGATCTTGTCAGGCTTGCCCATGAAGTGACGATAGTAGGCGTCATACGCCAGCACACTCTTCACGTAGCCGCGCGTTTCAGAGAACGGAATGGTTTCAATAAATGCCACGGCGTCGAGATTGCCCGCACTGGTTTTCAGCCAGCTTCGTACCCGGCCAGGACCAGCGTTGTAGGCCGCAGAAGCGAAAATCCGGTTCTGGTTAAACTGCTGATAGACATATTCCAGATACTGGGTGCCGATCTGGATATTGGTTTCCGGATCAAGCAGCTGGCTGGTATTGCTGTAGCCAGGAATGCTGTACATCTTCACGGTATGCGCCGCCGTGGCAGGCATAATCTGCATCAGACCACTGGCACCGACCGGCGAACGCGCTTTCGGGTTCCAGGCGCTCTCCTGACGCGAAATCGCCATCGCATAGCTTGGCGGAATCTGCTTCACCTCGGTGTTGCGCTCATACACGCTCTGCCACGCCAGCGGGAAACGCTCTTTCAGGCTGTCCCACATTTTGGCGGTGATCGTCGCCTGCACACTAAGATCCCACCAGTCCTGCTCATTGGCGTAACGCGCCAGCATCTGCTGCTGCGTATGCGTACGGCTGCCGATCAGATTGCTCCATTCGCTGCGTGCCAGGTTATCCAGCCCCCAGTACATCAGCTCGCGGACGCGGGCCAGTTCCGGTCCCTGGATGGTGGCGCTGTCAGGCTTCGGCGCTTCATCAATCTGCAACGGGTAGTCAACGCCCAGCCGCTGGGCCGCCACCATCGGATAGAAGCCGCGCGCCTTCATCAGCTTGCGCAGGATCTCTTCGGCTTCCTCTTTACGATCTTTCTCAAACAGCAGATCGGCCTGCCAGTACTGCCACTCATCTTTCTCTTTGGCTTCCAGCGGCAGACGGGCGATCCAGGTGTTCAGGCCGCGTCGGTCATGCTGAGAGAGCGCCAGTCGCACCCGGCGTTCCACCAGCGCGGTAGACTCGCTGTTCATCACTACCGCATCGCGCCAGCGCGACTGCTCGGAGGTGAGATCGCTGCCCATCATGCGCCAGACCACAATTTCCTTCAGCGCCTGCTCATCTTCCGGTCCCATCTTCTGCGCCCGGACCAGAATCGGGATCAGGCTGCGGGCATTTTCCATGTCCTGCCGCGCCACACGCGTAAAGGCATAAATCGTGGCCTGGCGGGTAAAGTCGGTTGGCCCGACGGCGCTGGCGAACGAGCTGACCGTTAACGGGTCCTGCTGCAGAGTCTGTATCGCGTCAGACATGGTCTGATAATCGGCAGGCAGCGTCTTCGCCAGATAGCTCACCAGGCTGTCGTTACCGGCTTTCATCGCCAGCCGGATACGTTCCAGGATAGTAATAGGCGAAATCTGACCGGACGCCTGCCAGACCGAGAAGAGCTTATCGCAGTCCGCAGGCAGCGCCGTGCCGCGCAGCCAGATCTGTTTCGCGCCATCAAATGCGGCCTGCTGCTGCCCGGTGGCCCATTTGGCGTAATACCAGTTGCAGCGTGCCTGCACCGGCTTGGGTTCGGACGGGCTGAAGTTCAGCACGCCCTGCCAGTCCTGTCGGTAAGCCAGCACATTGATAAAGCGGGTGCTGAGCGATCGCGCGGGAGGCAATGTCGGATACTGGCGAATAAAATTCTGCACGGCCAGGGTGGTCTCCTGATCGAGATCCTGGGCCAGCAGGCGATATTGCAGATAAGGATAGAGCGGATAGTCCTGTAGCGTCGGCAACAGCTGATCCACGGTGGCCATCTGGTTACTGTCCCAGGCCTGTTTAATTTGTTGATAACGTTGCCGTTGTTGATCAAGCGAATCGGCCCATGCGCTGCTGGCCGTTCCGGCCAGGCAGATCCCTATCATCCAGTTACGCCACTTCACCACGTAAATCTCCTCTGTTGCTGGGGCCGGCGAGTTGCCAGACAGTCTTCATGCTAACCAGGCCACCAGACTCTTGCCATGTTCTTCACAAAATTTACGCACACAGACATTAAACGCACCGTCATCGCTCAGCGTGCGCGCCGTGATTGTGCAAATTATCATCAGAAAATCTTATCACCGACCCTATTAACCTGTTGAATCATCGCGTTAAAAAAGTGGCACAGCCTTTGCTTTGTTGAATTCCATCTTGTATACCAGCTGGAATTCTTCTTATGACTTCAACTATCGGCCTGACGCTTACCGCCTGGCAGCAGCGCTATCAGCAGGCTCCGCAACAGATTAGCGCGCTGTTGAGCGCACACCTGGCGGCTCTCGATAGCCGTGATAATGCCTGGATCTATTTACCGACGCCGGAACAGTTAGCCGCTCAGATTGAACCGCTGCTGGCGCACTACCAGCGTGATCCCGGCTCGCTGCCGCTGTTTGGTATCCCTTTTGCCGTTAAAGACAATATTGATGTGGCGGGCTGGCCAACCAGCGCCGCCTGCCCCGCCTTTACCTACACCGCCAGCGAAGATGCGGTCGCTGTCGCCCGGCTGAAAGCCGCTGGCGCAGTCGTCATCGGTAAAACCAACCTCGATCAGTTCGCGACCGGTCTGGTCGGCACCCGCTCGCCCTATGGCGCGGTCAGTAATACCTTTGACGCTGATTACGTCAGCGGTGGCTCCAGCTCCGGCTCGGCATCCGTGCTGGCGCGTGGACTGGTTGCCTTTTCACTGGGCACCGATACCGCCGGTTCGGGCCGCGTGCCGGCGGGGTTTAATAATATTGTCGGACTGAAGCCGACCAAGGGCTGGTTCTCGGCACGCGGCGTGGTGCCCGCCTGTCGCCTGAACGACACCATTTCGGTGTTTGCGCTGACGGCAGAAGATGCGTTTAGCGTCGCCACTATCATGGGGGGCTACGATGCCGGTGATGCCTATTCGCGCATCAATCCACGCACCGCTCCGGCCAGCCTGCCGGTTCATCCCCATTTTGCTGTTCCGGCTAACCCGGATTTTTTTGATGATGCTGCCGCCGAAGCCGCCTGGGATCAGGCACTTGAGGCGTTGCAGGCGGGCGGCGCGACGCTGCACCCCATCGACTTCACCCCGTTCCGGCAGCTGGCTGAACAACTCTATTACGGCGCCTGGGTTGCCGAACGTACAGCGGCGGTGGGCGGGATGCTCGATCGTCCGGCGGAAATGGACCCGGTGGTGCACGCGATCGTCGCCAGCGGCCTGAAGTACAGCGCGGTCGATGCCTTTAAAGCCGAGTATCTGCGGGCCGAACTGACGCGTCAGATTCAGGAGACGCTGGCACAGTTTGATGCGCTGGTGGTGCCGACCTCACCCACTATTCATACCCTGGAGGAGATGAAGCAGGAGCCGATTCATTTCAATTCACAGTTCGGTACCTACACCAACTTCACTAACCTCGCCGATCTCTCTGCCCTGGCGCTGCCCGCACCGTTCCGCAACGACGATCTCCCGGCAGGCATCACGCTGATTGCACCTGCGTGGCACGATCGGGCGCTGGCGGAATTTGGCCTTCGCTGGCAGCAACAGCTCGCTCTGCCACTGGGCGCGACCGGCCAGCCATGCCCGCCCCGACGCGCCACGCTGCCCGCCTCACCCGACCACGTCCGGCTGGCGGTGGTGGGCGCGCATCTCACCGGCATGCCGCTTAATTTCCAGCTCACCGAACGCAATGCCGTCTGGGTGGAGGAGACACAGACCGCACCACACTATCGCCTGTTCGCTCTGCTGGAGGGCGCGATCAAAAAACCGGGCCTGATGCGTGATGATCAGGGCGCCGCGATTACCGTGGAGCTGTGGGATATTCCGCTGGCCCTATTTGGCGAGTTTGTGGCGGAGATCCCCGCGCCGCTGGGCATCGGCAGTCTGACACTGAACGATGGCCGGGTTGTTAAAGGCTTTATCTGCGAAGGCTCGGCGCTGAAAACCGCGCTGGAAATCACTGAGACGGGCGGCTGGCGCAACTGGCTGGCATCACAGGGGAGTCACTGATCATGTTCACCACCGTACTGATTGCCAACCGCGGCGAAATTGCCTGTCGCGCCATCCGGACCCTGAAGCGCCTCGGCGTGAAAAGCGTCGCGGTCTACTCTGACGCTGACCGCAACGCGCAGCACGTTAAGCAGGCGGATATGGCTATCGCGCTGGGCGGCGAGAAAGCCAGCGACAGCTATCTGCGCATCGACAAAATTCTGGCGGCGGCTCAGCAGAGCGGTGCGCAGGCGATCTGGCCAGGCTACGGGTTTCTTTCCGAAAGCCAGCCGTTTGCCGAAGCCTGCGACGCAGCGGGCATCGCCTTTGTCGGCCCTACCGCGCAGCAGATTGGTGAGTTCGGCCTTAAGCACCGCGCCCGTGAGCTGGCCGCCAGCGCGGGTGTCCCGATGACGCCAGGCACACCACTGCTCGCCTCGCTGGAAGAGGCCATGCAGGCAGCCGATAAAATTGGTTATCCGGTGATGCTGAAAAGCACGGCGGGCGGCGGCGGCATTGGCCTGACGCGCTGCGCCGACGCCGATGCGCTTGCCAGCGCCTGGGAGAGCGTGCGTCGTCTTGGCGAGCAATTTTTCAGTGATGCAGGCGTATTTCTGGAACGCTGTATCGATCGTGCCCGCCACGTTGAAGTCCAGATTTTTGGGGACGGCAAAGGCACCGTGGTGGCGCTGGGCGAACGCGACTGCTCACTGCAGCGCCGTAATCAGAAGGTGGTGGAAGAGACCCCCGCGCCAGGCCTGTCTCTGGCAACGCGTGACGCCCTGCTCGCCTCGGCAGTGCGGCTGGGCGAGCAGGTAAACTATCGCAGCGCAGGCACCGTGGAGTATATCTACGACGTCAGCCAGCAGGCCTTTTACTTTCTGGAAGTGAACACCCGCCTGCAGGTGGAGCATCCGGTTACCGAATGCGTCACAGGACTCGATCTGGTGGAGTGCATGTTGCAGGTGGCGGCGGGCGATGTGGTGGACTGGTCACGTCTGCAGCAGGCGCCGCAGGGCGCGGCCATTGAAGTGCGGCTCTACGCGGAAGATCCACTGAAGAACTTTCAGCCCAGCCCCGGCCTGTTAACCGGCGTCACCTTCCCTGACGGCGTGCGGGTCGACAGCGGGATTGAGACCGGCAGCGAAGTCTCCAGCTTCTACGACCCGATGATCGCCAAGCTGATTGTGCATGCTGACACGCGCGATGCAGCGCTGGAAAAACTTCATCATGCGCTCGATGCGACGCAGCTGCATGGCATCGCCACCAACCTCGACTATCTGCGCCAGATCACCCGCAGCGACGCCTTTCGCAGCGGCAACGTCTGGACGCGCTATCTCGACAGCGTTGTCCCTGCCGCCTCTGTGGTGGAAGTGCTGCAACCCGGCACCTTCAGTTCGGTGCAGGACTATCCTGGCCGCCTCGGCTACTGGGATATCGGCGTGCCGCCTTCCGGCCCGATGGATGACTTCGCGTTCCGACTGGCTAACCGCATCGTGGGTAACCATGAGGCGGCAGCAGGCCTGGAGTTTACCCTTCAGGGGCCGACGCTGCGTTTCCACTGTGATGCCATTCTGGCGCTGACTGGTGCGGACTGCGACGCCCGGCTTGATGGCGAACCGGTCAGCGCCTGGCAGCCGCTGACAGTGAAAGCGGGACAGACCCTGGCGCTGGGACGCGCCCGGCAGGGCTGTCGCAGCTATCTGGCAGTGCGCAACGGCTTCGACGTGCCGGAATATCTGGGCAGCCGCAGCACCTTCTCACTGGGCCAGTTTGGCGGTCACGCCGGACGCACGCTGCGGGTGGCCGATATGCTGGCAATCTCCCGGCCTGAACGGGCAGCCTGCACCACGCCAGCCCCGGTCAGCGACCCGCAGCCGCTTGATGCAGCACTGATTCCCCACTACGGCAGCGAATGGCGCATCGGCGTACTTTATGGCCCACACGGCGCACCGGACTTCTTCACCCAGGCTGCCATCGACGAATTCTTTGCCAGCGACTGGCAGGTGCACTACAACTCCAACCGCCTCGGCGTGCGTCTGGTGGGGCCGAAACCGACCTGGGCGCGCGCCAATGGGGGCGAAGCGGGCCTGCATCCCTCTAACGTTCACGACTGCGAATATGCCATTGGCGCGGTCAACTTTACCGGCGACTTCCCGGTCATCCTGACGCACGACGGCCCGAGCCTGGGTGGCTTCGTCTGTCCGGTGACCATCGCCAAAGCCGAGCTGTGGAAAGTGGGCCAGGTCAAACCTGGCGACACCATCCGCTTCCACCCGATTACTGCCGACGATGCGCTGGCGCGGCAAAAAGCGCAGATGCACCTGATCGAAACCCTGCGACCGGAACATCCGCCGACCTTTGACGTGCCGTCGCTGGCCGAAACCGCTCACGGCTCCGCCACGATTCTGGCCGCCATTGAGGCCACCGGCAGCACGCCGAAAGCGGTCTATCGCCAGGCGGGCGACAACTATGTGCTGATTGAGTATGGCGACAACGTGCTGGACCTGGCGCTGCGTCTGCGCGTGCACCTGCTGATGAATGCGCTGACGGCACAGGCAGAGCCAGGCGTTGAGGAGCTGTCGCCGGGCGTGCGCTCACTGCAGGTACGCTATGACAGCCGCATCATCCAGCAGTCATCGCTGATGTCACTGCTGCTGGCGCTGGAAGCGACGCTGGGCGATGTCAGCCAGCTGAAAGTCCCGTCGCGCGTGGTGTGGATGCCGATGGCATTTGAAGACAGCGCCACACTGGGAGCCGTCAGCCGCTATCAGGAGACGGTGCGGTCCAGCGCGCCCTGGCTGCCGAACAACGTGGACTTTATTCAGCGTATTAATGGCCTGAGCAGCCGCGAACAGGTACGAGACACCCTGTTCGACGCCAGCTATCTGGTGCTGGGGTTGGGCGACGTTTACCTCGGCGCGCCCTGCGCCGTACCGATCGATCCGCGCCATCGCCTGCTGAGTTCCAAATACAGTCCGGCACGCACCTTTACCGCTGAAGGTACGGTCGGGATTGGCGGCATGTACATGTGCATCTACGGCATGGATTCGCCCGGCGGTTATCAGCTGGTAGGCCGCACGCTGCCCATCTGGAACACCTTCCTGAAAAACCCGCAGTTCGCGGCCGATGCGCCGTGGCTGCTGCGCTTCTTCGATCAGGTGCGCTTTTATCCGGTGAGTGAAACTGAACTGAACCAGCTGCGCGAAGATTTCCGTGAAGGCCGCGCCAGCCTGCGAATTGAAGAGACACAGTTTGATTTTGCCGCCCACCAGCAGTTTCTCGCCGACCACGCCGCTGAGATTGCGGACTTCCGCCAGCGCCAGGCGACCGCCTTTGAACAGGAAGTGCAGTTATGGGCGCAGGAAGAACAGAACGCACCAGCGGCAGATGAAGCACCAGCCAGCGCCAGCGAAGAGGATGAAGGCGGGCTGGCGGTGCAGGCCGATCTCAATGGCAACATCTGGAAAGTGCTGGTACAGCCGGGCGACGAGGTCAGCGCCGGACAGACACTGATTATCGTCGAGGCGATGAAAATGGAGCTGGCGATTGTCGCCCCGCAGGCCGGTCGGGTGACGCGGATCGCCTGCCAGGCGGGCCGTCCGGTCAGCCCTGGCGATAACCTGCTGTGGCTGGAATAGGGAGGGCCAATGACAACTCAAACTCACTCCCCTAAAGCGCGCCCGGAAGCGCTGGCTGAACGGGTCTATCAGGCGCTGAAGGCCGATATTTTCGCCTTTCGCCTGATGCCGGGCGATCGCTTCAGCGAGAGCGAAATCGCCGGACGGATGGCGGTCAGCCGCACGCCGGTGCGCCAGGCATTGTTCCGGCTGGAGCGCGAAGGCTTTGTCGACGTGTGGTTCCGCAGCGGCTGGCAGATCAAAAACTTCGATTTTGCCTGGTTCGAATCGCTGTATGACCTGCGCACGGTGCTGGAGTGCGAGGCGGTAAAACGCCTCTGCGCCCTGCCCGCACCGCAGTGTGCCGCGCTGTTACACGAACTCAACCAGTTCTGGTGTGACGCGGAGGCGCTCACCGAGGGTCTGGTGGTGTCGCAGCATGACGAAGCGTTTCACATGACGCTGGTCGCGGCAGCGGGTAACCCGGAGATGGCGCGCATCCACGCCGAACTCACCGAGAAGATCCGCATCATCCGTCGGCTCGACTTCACCCGCGATGACCGTATCTGTGCGACTTATCAGGAACATGCTCAGATTTTACAGGCGATCTTTCAGCAGCAGACCGGCGAGGCGCAACGCATCCTGACCGATCACATCGCCGTCAGTAAGGCGGAGGTCAGGAAGATCACCCTGCACCGCCTCCAGCAGGCCCGGCTCCAGCTCACCGAATAACATAACAACCACTCAGGGGTTTAAATGATGAAAAGACGTTCGTTGATCAAGGCTTTCGCCCTCTCCGCTACCGTTGTCAGTATGGGTTTCGCCTGGAGTGCACAGGCGGCTGACACCATCAAAGTGGGGATCATGCATTCGCTCTCCGGCACCATGGCGATTTCTGAAACGCCGCTGAAAGATGTGGCGCTGATGACCATTGATGAGATCAACGCCAAAGGGGGCGTGCTGGGGAAAAAGCTGGAGCCGGTGGTGGTCGACCCCGCCTCTAACTGGCCGCTGTTTGCCGAGAAAGCGCGGCAGCTGCTGACGCAGGATAAAGCGGCGGTGGTGTTTGGTTGCTGGACCTCGGTGTCACGCAAATCGGTGCTGCCGGTGTTTGAAGAGCTGAACGGCTTGCTGTTCTATCCGGTGCAGTATGAAGGGGAAGAGATGTCACCCAACGTCTTTTACACCGGCGCTGCGCCTAACCAGCAGGCGATTCCGGCAGTGGAGTATCTGATGAGCGAAGATGGCGGCAGCGCGAAACGCTTCTTCCTGCTGGGCACCGACTATGTCTACCCGCGCACGACCAATAAGATCCTGCGCGCCTTCCTGCACAGCAAAGGCGTGGCGGACAAAGATATCGAAGAGGTCTACACGCCGTTTGGCTACAGCGACTATCAGACCATTGTTTCCAACATCAAAAAATTCGCGGCCGGCGGCAAAACCGCCGTGGTTTCGACTATCAACGGCGACTCCAACGTGCCGTTCTACAAAGAGCTGGCGAACCAGGGTATCAAAGCCACTGACATTCCGGTGGTCGCCTTCTCGGTGGGCGAAGAGGAGCTACGCGGCATCGACACTAAACCACTGGTGGGTCAGTTAGCCGCCTGGAACTATTTCGAGTCGATCGATAATCCCACCAACGCGAAATTCGTCGCCGACTACCGCGCTTACGCCAAAGCACACAACCTGCCGAACGCCGCCACCGTCGTCACCAACGACCCGATGGAAGCGACCTATGTGGGCATCCATATGTGGGCGCAGGCCGTGGAAAAAGCGGGCACGACGGACGCAGACAAAGTGCGGGCGGCCATGGCCGGTCAGACCTTTAAAGCGCCGAATGGCTTTACCCTGACCATGGACCAGACCAACCACCATCTGCATAAACCGGTCATGATTGGTGAAGTGGAAGAGAACGGCCAGTTCAGCGTGGTGTGGCAGACCGATAAGCCAGTGCGTGCGCAGCCCTGGAGCCCGTACATTGCCGGTAACGACAAGAAGCCTGATCACCCGGTGAAGACCGCGCAGTAATCGCGCGTTGCTGATGGACAGACAGCGTCACCCGCTGTGAAGCGCAGCACGGCAGCGGTCATCAGGCTGCCGTGCTGACCTCCCCAAACGAGGCTCTTTTTATGAATCTATGTCGCTGCCTTTTCAGCCTGCTCCTGCTGCTGCCGCTACTGGCCAGCGCCGGACCGGCGGCAGACTTTGCCGCCGCCAGCCGCAGCCAGCAGGCTACGCTGCTGCAACAGTGGGCCGCCGCGCCGGACGGTCATCGCCTGCCGCTGCTGGAAGCGCTGAATGCCGAAACCGTGGTCATCGACCAGAACAAACAGCCGTTCAGCCAGCAGGGTTCAACGCTGCAGCCGCTGGATGCGGTGGCAAAGCCCACGGGCAGTCTGAAAAAGCTGTTTATGAACAATCGTCTGCGTGTGCTGGTGAATAACGCGCTGGCCGCTCACCAGCTGGTGAGCCGTGATGCTGCCCTGCGTTTGCGCGCGGCGCAGTTGCTGCAAAATGAGGGTGCCGCCGACCAGCTGCCGTTGCTGGAACAGCGCCTGGCCGCCGAACAGGACAGCCGCGTTCACGCCGCATTAGCGCTGGCGCTGGCGAATCTGCAACTGGCGGATAGCGAGCCGATGGTGCGTCTGCGGGCGGTTCAACTGCTGGGTGAGTCCAGCGATCCGAATACGCAGGCCAGCCTGCAACGCCTGACTCAGACTGAGAATGAGCCGGACGCCACGGTGCGGGCAGCAGCAGCGGAAAGCCTGCAACAGATTCAGAAACGGCTGATGTGGGGCGATCTGCTGGGACAGGCATTTAGCGGCCTGTCGCTGGGATCCATTCTGCTGCTGGCCGCGCTGGGCCTGGCGATCACTTATGGCCTGCTGGGGGTGATCAACATGGCGCACGGTGAAATGCTGATGCTTGGCGCGTACGCCACCTGGTGGGTACAGAGCCTGTTTCAGCAGTTTGCACCGGACTATTTAGCCTGGTATCCGCTGCTGGCGCTGCCGGTCGCCTTTATGGTCACCGCCGCCATCGGCATGGCGCTGGAACGCACCATCATCCGCCATCTTTATGGCCGTCCGCTGGAGACGCTGCTCGCCACCTGGGGAATCAGCCTGATGCTGATCCAGCTGGTGCGGGTGCTGTTCGGGGCGCAAAACCTGGAGGTGGCGAATCCGTCGTGGCTCTCAGGAGGCTTACAGCTGCTGCCCAATCTGGTGCTGCCGTGGAACCGCATCGCAGTGATTCTGTTTGTCGTGTTTGTGCTGGCGCTCACCTGGCTGCTGCTGAACCGGACCCGCCTTGGCATGAACGTGCGTGCCGTGACCCAGAACCGCGCCATGGCTGAGTGCTGCGGCGTGCCAACCGGCCGCGTCGATATGCTGGCATTTGGCCTCGGCTCGGGCATTGCCGGGCTGGGCGGCGTGGCGCTGTCGCAACTCGGTAACGTCGGACCGGAACTGGGCCAGGGCTACATCATCGACTCGTTCCTGGTGGTGGTGCTGGGTGGCGTCGGCCAGCTGGCGGGCACCGTGGTTGCCGCGTTCAGCCTGGGCATTCTGAACAAAGTGCTGGAGTCGCAGATTGGCGCGGTGCTGGGTAAGATCCTGATTCTGGTCATTATCGTGCTGTTTATTCAGAAACGTCCGCAGGGACTGTTTGCGGTTAAAGGAAGGGTGACTGACTGATGACGCAACCCATCACGCTTCGCGTGGCGCGCACCGCGCCGCGCCTGACGATCAGCATCGGCCTGGCGATCACCCTGGCGTTACTGGTGATGCCGTTTCTGGCGCTGCTGCCCGCCACGCATCCGCTGGCGATCTCTACTTATACCCTGACGCTGGTCGGCAAAATCCTCTGCTACGCGGTGGTTGCCGTGGCGCTGGATCTGGTGTGGGGCTACGCCGGACTGCTGTCGCTGGGCCACGGTCTGTTTTTTGCCCTCGGCGGTTATGCTATGGGCATGTACCTGATGCGCCAGGCCGCAGGCGAAGGCTTGCCCGCCTTTATGTCTTTTCTTTCCTGGCGTGAGCTGCCCTGGTTCTGGACCGGCACCGAATACTTCGCCTGGGCGCTCTGTCTGAGTATGCTGGTGCCCGGCCTGCTGGCGCTGCTGTTTGGCTTCTTCGCCTTTCGCTCGAAGATCAAAGGCGTCTACTTCTCCATCATGACTCAGGCGCTGACCTACGCCGGGATGCTGCTGTTTTTCCGTAATGAAACCGGTTTTGGCGGCAACAACGGCTTTACTGGCTTTACCACCCTGCTCGGCTTTTCGGTGACGGCGACCGGTACCCGAATCGGGCTGTTTATCGCCACGGTGCTGCTGTTGCTGCTGAGCCTGGTGATCGGCTTCGCCCTGGCGCGCAGCAAGTTTGGCCGGGTGCTGACTGCGGTGCGGGATGCTGAAAACCGTCTGATGTTCTGTGGTTACGATCCGCGCGGCTTCAAGCTGTTTGTCTGGACGCTCTCCGCCGTGCTGTGCGGCCTGGCCGGAGCGCTCTATGTGCCACAGGTCGGCATTATCAATCCTGGGGAGATGTCACCAGCCAACTCAATAGAAGCGGCGATTTGGGTGGCGCTGGGTGGACGCGGCACGCTGATCGGCCCGCTGCTGGGCGCGGCGATTGTGAATGGCGCACGCAGCTTCTTCACCGTCGCCTTTCCTGAATACTGGCTGTTTTTCCTGGGACTGATGTTCATCCTGGTAACGCTGTTTCTGCCGCACGGCGTGATTGGCCTGCTGCGCCGGAGGAAAAAATGAGTGATGCCCTGTTTACCCAACCCCAGCTGGCGGATCGCCATCGGGCGCAGCGCGATCCCGTTCTGCAACTGGAGAAGATCAGCGTCTCGTTTGACGGCTTCCGGGCACTGACCGATCTTTCGCTGCAGATCGGCGTCGGTGAACTGCGCTGCGTGATCGGCCCCAACGGTGCGGGCAAAACCACGCTGATGGATGTGATCACCGGCAAAACCCGTCCCGACGCAGGCCGGGTGATCTACGACCAGGACAGCGATTTAACGCGTCTTTCGCCGGTAGAGATCGCCCGCGCCGGGATTGGCCGTAAGTTTCAGAAGCCTACGGTATTTGAAGCATTAACCGTGTTCGAAAATCTGGAGATTGCGCTCAAAGCCGATAAATCGGTCTGGGCCAGCCTCCGCGCCCGCCTCAGCAGCGAACAACGCGACAGGATTGATGAAGTGCTGAAATTGCTGCGGCTGAGTGGCGAACGCCAGCGCCGTGCGGGCCTGTTGTCGCACGGCCAGAAGCAGTTTCTGGAGATTGGCATGTTGCTGGTGCAGGAGCCGCATCTGCTGCTGCTGGATGAACCGGCGGCAGGCATGACTGACGCAGAGACGGCCTACACCGCTGAGCTGTTCCGCAGCCTGGCGGGCAAACATTCACTGATGGTGGTGGAGCATGATATGGGCTTTGTCGAGACCATCGCCGATCATGTCACGGTGCTGCATCAGGGGCAGGTGCTGGCCGAGGGTTCGCTGCGCGAGGTTCAGGCCAGTGAGCAGGTTATCGACGTTTATCTGGGGCGCTAAAATGTTACAGGTTACTGAACTGAATCAATATTATGGCGGCAGTCACATTCTGCGAGGCCTGTCGTTTGAGGTGAAAATTGGTGAAATCACCTGCCTGCTGGGGCGCAATGGCGTGGGGAAAACCACGTTGCTAAAGTGCCTGATGGGGCTAATCCCGGCAAAGTCGGGCGAGATTCAGTGGCAGCAGCAGCGGATGAATGGCCGCAAACCGCACCAGCGGGTGCAGGCGGGCATCGCCTATGTGCCGCAGGGACGGGAAATCTTTCCGCGTCTGACGGTGGAAGAAAACCTGCTTATGGGCCTGTCACGCTTTCCGGCTGCGCAGGCGCGTGAAGTGCCGGAAGAGATCTATCAGCTCTTCCCGGTACTGCTGGCGATGAAGTCACGCCGGGGCGGCGATCTCTCTGGCGGGCAGCAGCAGCAACTGGCGATCGGCCGGGCGCTGGCCTGTCGGCCACAGCTGTTGATCCTCGATGAGCCGACCGAAGGGATCCAGCCTTCGGTGATCAAAGAGATCGGCGCGGTCATCCGCCAGCTGGCACAGCGGGGAGATATGGCGATCCTGCTGGTGGAGCAGTTTTATGACTTCGCGGCAGAACTGGCGGACAGCTATCTGGTGATGTCGCGCGGTGAAATCGTGCAGCGTGGCCGCGGCGACACCATGGAAGCAGAGGGTGTGCGCGGCCTGGTGGCGATTTAATCTTCACTCACAGCAAACCGGTTTCCACGGAGAAATGCCGCGGTTCGCCGCTCGCCAGGGTGATCAGCGTGCCAGCCTGCTGTGCGGCAAGAAAGCCCTCTGGCCGACAGGTAGCGGGCAGAATATAAGCCGCCACCTGCTGGTCATGGTTGTGCAGCAGCCAGCGGGTAGCGTGCGGGAACTGCGCGGTAGAGAAGCGCGTCATCAACGCATAGCCCTGGGGCGAATGCAGCTCAAACTGGGCTTCACCACCATACTGCGGCAGATCGTCTGCGAAGAAGACGATCTCCGGATCGCAGAGTTGCGGCTGATCGAGCTGTTGTAACGCCTGTGGATCGCGCGCCAGTTGATCCGTGTAATCCCGCCAGGCAGGCGTCGGTCGCAGGTGCGCCGGGATCGAACGACGCAGCTGGAATGCCCCTTCGGGGATCGACTGCCGGAAGCGTCCCTGATCGATCCACGCGCTGTTGAGGTGACACATATACTGCAACGGCATTGGTGCACCGGCCAGATTGGTCACCGTCATCTCTATCGTCAGACGGGGCTGATCGGCCTGAATGCGGACGGCGGGTGCCGCAAGGTAGTGATGACCGAAGCCTTTAACATATTCACACTCCCCTTCCAGCGACAGCGTCTGATCGTCCAGCACCAGCCAGGCGCTATCCATGCGGGCGCAGGCCATCTCACCGTGCAGCGGATGATTGTCCTCTGGCGCGGGGCAGCCGTTCGCCAGCAGCCCTGAATGAAAGGCAAAACAGCCATAGGTATCGATGATCGAATTCGCGGGCAGCGGCTGCTTAAAGCTGTGGCCCATGGTCAGGTTATGATCGTCAAACTTCACGTCCCAGATCATCTGCCCGAGAAACGGCAGCACGGTCACGCTACCGCGCCGGTTATGAATGCGTACCGCCTCGATGCCCGCCGGGTAGCGAAACAGCTCAACCCGGAAGTCATCACTCTCTAACAGCACCCACGGCGTGGCGTGAAACTGATCACGCGCTAAGGATAAACGGGTTCTCATGGTAACTCCTCCACCAGACGACCGGCCGCAGCCGGCTGTTTTTTATGGCGCAGTTCGCCATAGAAGTAGAATCCGACCCAGGCAAAGCAGAGCAGCGAGACACCAAACGCCAGCTGCATTGAGCCCAGCGTGTCAGACATCAGACCCTGCAGCGCCGGGACAAAGGCCGCGCCGACAATCGCCATCACGATAAACGCGCCTGCCACTTCAGTGTATTTATTATCGACCGTCGCCAGCGTGCCGGCGTAGATCGTTGCCCAGCAGGGGCCAAACAGCACGCTGACAAAGACGGCGGCGTAGACGGCGGTAAAGTTCGGCACCAGCATCACATAGGCCAGCGTCAGTACGCCCAGCACCGAATAGGCGATCAGCACCTTCTCAGCACGGAAGCGGGTCATCAGGAAGTTCGCCACGAACTTGCCGATAAAGAAGCAGACAAAACTGTAGATCATAAAGTTAGAGGCATGACGTTCATTGGCCGCCCCCAGCGTCAGCGCCAGACGAATGGTAAATGACCAGACGGCCACCTGCATGCCAACATAGAGGAACTGGGTCACAATGCCGCGTTTAAAGTGACGATTAGCGGCCAGATACCGGAAGGTCTCGCCCAGTGACGGCCGGGATTTCTCATTACTCTCAGGCTTGCAGCGCGGATAGCGGGTGAACATAAACAGCAGCATCACAACCACCAGCACCATCACCAGATATTTGTAAGGCTCCAGTGTGTGCTCCAGCATCGTCAGGCGGAACGCATGCGCCTGCTCTGCCGTCATGGTCGCCATCTGACTCTCCAGACTATCGCCGTCCTGAAACACCAGATATTTACCCAGCACAATCCCCATCAGCGCACCAATCGGGTAGAAGGTCTGGCTGACGTTGAGACGGAGCGTGGCGTGATCACGATGGCCAATCATCGAGCTGTAGGTGTTGGCCGCGGTTTCCAGAAAACTCAGGCCGATGGCGATGGCAAAGATCGCCGCGAGGAACATGGTATAGGTCGCCATGTGCGAAGCGGGATAAAAAGCGATACAGCCAGCAATGTAGAGCGCCAGACCGATCATAATCGCCATCTTGTAACTGGTTTTGCGGATCACCAGCGAGGCAGGGATCGCAATCAGAAAATAGCCGCCATAAAAGGCGCTCTGCACCAGCGCACTGGCAAAGTCGCTCAGGGCGAATACGCTTTTAAACTGGGTGATCAGGATATCGTTGAGACTCGCCGCACAGCCCCAGAGCGGAAAGAGGCACGACAGCAGAATGAACTGGAACAGCGGCGTTTTATTCAGATAGCCATCAGATTGCTGAACAATTTTCTGTTGCATAGCAGAACCTCAGTTACGGTTGAGAAAACGCTGAAACGCCTCTGCGTCGGGATAAGCACACTGGGTGCCACGCCCGGTAACGCTGCAGGCGGCATACGCAGAAGCCTGTGTCATGGCGGCGGCCACATCGCCGGTTTCCACCAGCAGATACGCAAAACAGCCGATAAAGGCATCACCTGCGCCGCTGGTGTCGACCGCCTGAACAGGCGTCGCGGCCACGCGATGCACCCTGTCGCCGCTCATCCAGACCGATCCCCGGCTGCCCAGGGTGATGATCAGATTTTTAAGGCCGCGCTTAAGCAGCGACTGTCCGGCCAGGATCACCTCGTCATCAGTGCTGACCGGCAGGCCGGTGAGGATCTCCAGCTCGGTTTCGTTCGGCATAAAGAAGTCGCATTTGCAGGCGTATTGAATATCCAGCGTGGCAACGGCCGGTGCCGGATTCAGGATCACGTTGATCTGATGCTGGCGGGCAAAATCGATAGCGTAATAGACCGTTTCGAGCGGGATCTCCAGCTGCAGGATGATCAGCTCACAGGCTTTCAGCGCCTCTGCAGCGGCGTCGATATCAGCTGGTTTCAGCTGCTGGTTGGCGCCTTTGATAATCAGAATGCGGTTCTGCGACTGGTCATCGACAAAAATCGGTGCCACGCCGCTGGAGGTGCCCGGAGCTATGGTAACAAAGCGCGTGTCCACGCCCTGCTGCTGCAGATTAGCCACGGTGTTCGGCGCAAAAAGATCGTCGCCGACCTTGCTGACCATCATCACGTTGCCACCCATTTTTGCTGCCGCAACCGCCTGGTTAGCCCCTTTACCGCCGCAGCCAATGGCAAAATCGGGCGCTTCAAGGGTTTCGCCCGCTTTCGGCAGGCTGTTGGTATAGGTAATCAGATCGACCATGTTTGAGCCGATGACCGCAATTGTCATGACCATTTCTCCCGGATGTTTTCAAATTTCAAATGTTATTAAAGTAACAATAACCTTTCTTAAAGGTTAAATATGTGACAAAAACCACATCCTTAAACGGTGAAATTCGGTGACAAACGGCATTAAAGGCGACTTAGAGTGTTACTATTATAACAAGATAACATCATGGACCGTGGCGATTGTGGGGCGTGATCGCCTGTGGTGTGGCCGCACGGCGGAGGTTTGCGGCCCTTACAGATTGCGGGTAAGATTGACTACCAGCCTGGCGGATGAGACGCAACTCATTCAAATCTGTGAGGTTTGTAGCGTATTGACGCCGATTCCGGCGTTTTTGCTCCGCACTGCAGGATAGGTAACAAAGAGATGACCATGGAAACCCGGCGCGAAGAACGCATTCATAAGCTGACGCAGGCACTTAAACGCACCGATAAACTGCACCTCAAAGATGCGGCGCAGTTGCTGGGTGTCTCAGAGATGACAGTTCGCCGCGACTTAACCGAGCCGGGTTCCAGCGTGGTCCTGCTGGGCGGCTACATCGTCAGCGACCCGAAAAGTCATGCTGGCCACTATTTCGTCAGCGATCAGCATGGGCAGAATGCCGCCAGAAAGCAGCGACTGGCGCAGGCAGCGGCCAGCCTGATTAACGAGAACGATACGGTCTTTTTCGACTGTGGCACTACCCTGCCCTATATCGTTGATGCCATTCCCGACACGCTGTCATTTACCGCCATCTGTTGCGCCATGAACACCTTTCTGACGCTGAAAGAGAAACCGGCCTGTCACGTCATCCTTAGCGGCGGTGAGTTTCATGCCGACAATGCGCTGTTTACGCCGATTGGCGTGCATACCCTCCTTGACGATCTCTGTCCGACGCTGGCCTTTATCTCGGCCGCCGGCATCGACAAAGATCAGGGGGCAACCTGCTACAACACCAATGAGCTGATGATGAAACATCACGCCATACTGCGCGCCCGAAAATCCGTACTGGTGGCTGACAGCAGTAAATATGGCAAAGTGCTGCCCGCCCGCATTGCCGGGCTGCAGCGCTTCGATCTGCTGGTGAGTGACAGCGCGCCCGATCAGGCGTTGCAGAACTGGCTGGCCCAGCAGGCGATACCGCTTCGTCTGCCCTGAGGCCTGCCTCTTCCTGATCATCTGACACGTCTGATGATGTTGCGTGCAAATCAGACAGTTATCCCACACATTGTCGGGCGTCCTCCCCTTCAGGACATTATTCGCCGCCCTCCGGCTGGGATTAAACGGTGAAAAAGGCTAAACTTCGACATCATTCCAACGACCAACAGACCCAGAGGCTCAATCCAACGTGGCTCAATTCGTCTATAGCATGCATCGCGTCGGCAAAGTGGTTCCGCCGAAGCGACATATCCTGAAAAACATCTCACTCAGCTTCTTCCCTGGCGCAAAAATCGGCGTGCTTGGTCTGAATGGTGCGGGTAAATCTACCCTGCTGCGCATCATGGCCGGCATCGATAAAGATATCGAAGGGGAAGCGCGCCCGCAGCCAGGTATTAAGATTGGCTATCTGCCGCAGGAGCCGCAGCTTAACCTTGAACACACCGTGCGTGAGTCGGTTGAAGAAGCGCTGTCAGAAGTGGTTGGCGCACTGAAACGTCTCGACGAAGTTTATGCACTCTATGCCGAAGAAGGTGCAGACTTCGACAAGCTGGCCGCTGAGCAGGGCCGTCTGGAAGAAATCATCCAGGCACACGATGGCCACAACCTGAACACCCAGCTGGAACGTGCTGCCGATGCGCTGCGCCTGCCAGACTGGGACGCGAAAATCGCCACCCTCTCCGGTGGTGAACGTCGCCGCGTCGCCCTGTGCCGCCTGTTGCTGGAAAAACCAGACATGCTGCTGCTGGACGAACCGACGAACCACCTGGACGCCGAATCTGTCGCCTGGCTGGAACGCTTCCTGCACGACTTCGAAGGCACCGTCGTCGCGATTACGCATGACCGTTACTTCCTGGATAACGTGGCAGGCTGGATTCTGGAACTTGACCGCGGTGAAGGGATTCCGTGGGAAGGCAACTACTCCTCCTGGCTGGAGCAGAAAGATGCACGTCTGGCGCAGGAAGCCTCTTCTGAAGCCGCGCGTCGCAAGTCGATTGAGAAAGAGCTGGAGTGGGTGCGCAAAGGGCCAAAAGGCCAGCAGTCTAAAGGCAAAGCCCGTCTGGCACGCTTTGAAGAGCTGAACAACACCGACTACCAGAAGCGTAACGAAACAAACGAACTGTTCATTCCGCCGGGTGCCCGTCTGGGTGACAAAGTGCTGGAAGTGAGCCATCTGCGTAAGTCTTATGGCGACCGTGTACTGATTGACGATCTGTCGTTCTCCGTGCCAAAAGGGGCAATTGTCGGGATTATCGGTCCTAACGGCGCGGGTAAATCGACGCTGTTCCGCATGATGTCCGGTCAGGAACAACCTGATTCCGGCGAGATTGTACTGGGTGAAACCGTGAAGCTGGCCTCCGTGGATCAGTTCCGTGACAGCATGGACAATTCCAAAACTGTGTGGGAAGAGGTTTCCGGCGGTCAGGACATCATGCGCATCGGTAACACCGAGATGCCAAGCCGCGCCTATGTCGGCCGCTTTAACTTTAAAGGCGTCGATCAGGGCAAACGCGTTGGCGAACTGTCGGGTGGTGAGCGTGGTCGTCTGCACCTCGCGAAGCTGCTGCAGGTTGGCGGCAACATGCTGCTGCTTGATGAACCTACCAACGACCTGGACATTGAAACCCTGCGCGCGCTGGAAAACGCCCTGCTGGAGTTCCCGGGCTGTGCCATGGTGATCTCGCATGACCGCTGGTTCCTGGACCGTATCGCCACGCACATTCTGGATTACCAGGATGAAGGTAATATCGAATTCTTCGAAGGTAACTTTACCGAATACGAAGAGTACAAGAAGCGTACTCTCGGCGCCGACGCACTGGAGCCGAAACGCATCAAGTACAAACGTATGACGAAGTAATTGCACAAACGGGCGGCAGCGATGCCGCCTTTTTTTATGGCTCTATCAGCGATAAAACTCGCTGAACACCGGAGACTGCAGCGCGAACTCAATAAAGCGCGCCAGTGCAGGTGAGTTCAGCTTACGACCCGGATAGACCAGCCACAGCTCATTTCCCTCGGCTTCCCACTCCGGCAGCACCGGCACCAGCCGGGGATCCGCCAGCGGCCCATCGGTCAGAAAGTGCGGCAGCAGTGTAATACCCGCATCGCCCAGCGCAGCTTCGCGCGCATAGAGTAAGTTGTCAGTGAGATGGCCTGGCGGCAGCAGCCAGCGGTAGAACTCGTCCTCGCGCTGCAACACCCATTCATTCCAGGCGCGGTGCGCAATACAGCGATGGGCCGACAGTTGCTGAGGATGAAGCAGCGGCGGATGCTGATTCAGATAGTGCTGTGACGCGACCAGCAGTCGCGGGCAGTTGCCGATTCGCCGGCCAATCAGCGAGGACTCCTGTGGCTGACCGGTGCGAAGCGCCACATCAAAGCCCTCCTGCACCAGATCGCGCATCTCATCGGAGATCGAGACATCCAGCGTCACATCAGGATAGAGACGTAAAAATTCCGCGTTACAGCGCGCCAGCAAAGTGGCACCAATCCCTGCCGGACTGGTGATGCGCAGACGCCCGCTGGGGTTTTCCCTCAGACTGGCGATCGCCTGATCGGCGCGTTCACTGGCCTGCATCATCTCCTGGCAATGCAGCAGATAGCGCTCACCAGCAAAGGTCAGATTGAGCTGACGGGTGGTGCGGTTCAGCAGACGAATCCCCAGACGCTGCTCCAGCTGGCTGATGCGCTGACTGACGCTTGATTTGGGCAGACCCGCGCGTTCCGCCGCACCGGTAAAACTGCCGCACTCCGCCACCAGCGCAAACAGCGCCATATCCTGCCACTGACGAAATGCCATTGTTCACCTCAGACGAACACTCTATGAAAGATTGTCCATCTTATCACCGCTAAAACCACGTTCTACACTTAAGGCACTTACCAAGGAGAAACTTTATGTCTATTCGCGCTATCGCAGTTAATCCCGAAAATCCTGAAAACTTCACTGAAATTTTTCCTGAAACCCCAACGCCAGGTGAGTATGACCTGCGGGTTGAAGTCAAAGCCGCGTCAGTCAACCCAGTTGATACCAAGGTTCATAAAGGGGCGAAGAAGAACGGCATACAACAGCCACGCATCCTCGGCTGGGATGCCAGCGGTGTCGTGCTGGAAGTGGGCAGTAAAGTCAGCAATTTTAAGCCTGGCGATGAAGTCTTCTATGCTGGCGATCTGACCCGTCCTGGCAGTAACAGCACCGAGCAGCTGGTGGATTCACGCATCACCGGTCACAAGCCTGAGAGCCTGGACTGGGCGCAGTCGGCCGCGATCCCGCTGACGGCGCTGACCGCCTGGGAAGGCCTGTTTGAGCGACTGAACCTCGAAACAGCAACGGAAGATCAGACCCTGCTTATCGTGGGCGGCGCGGGCGGTGTGGGATCGCTGGCGATCCCACTGGCGAAGCTGCGCAGTAAGGTAAAGATCATTGCGACCGCCTCGCGTGAAGATTCCGCCCAATGGTGCCGCGATCGCGGCGCCGATCTGGTGATCAACTACAAAGATATGCCTGGTGAGCTGGAGAAACAGGGCATTAAGCAGGTCGATTATATCTTCTGCCTGAATGATACCGATGGTCACTGGGAGACGATGGCGAAGCTGATCGCGCCACAGGGTCATATCTGCACCATCGTGGAAAACGAACATCCGCTGTCAATGGATCAGCTGAAGCTGAAGAGCGCTGCCCTGCACTTCGAGCTGATGTACACCCGCAGCATGTTCAACACGCCGGATATGGCGCGTCAGGGCGAGATTCTGGATGCGGTATCGGCGTTGCTGGATGAAGGTAAGCTGCAAACCACACTGAGCGAGACGCTGCACGGCTTAAGCGTTGAGACCTTAACCGCCGCCCATCAGCGGGTGCTGGAAGGCCATATGCGCGGCAAAGTGGTGATGGTCTATTAATGCACTGACCCGGCTGCCCTGCGGCAGACCGGATCAAAGCCTGCGTTACGGCTGGGCGTTTTTCTCGCCCAGCATCCCTTTTACCAGCTCGATACAGCGCAGGAAGCGGGCATCGTAATCATCTTCCTGCACGTGCAGGAATTCGATGTTGTTTTCACGCAGCATTGTCACCAGCATCGACTGAAACTCCCGTCGATCCACTGAACTGCCCAGGCTGCGCAATCCATCCGCGACCCAGGGCACGTTGTTCTCCAGCAGAATCACCAGATCAAAGCGATATTCATCGATCAGAGCCTGAACAAAAGGATGTTCACGCCCTTCATATTTCAGACAAAATGCCTGCGTGGTCACAAAGTCGGTGTCGATAAACGCCACTTTATTCGCGTATTTGACAGCGAAGTCGATGTACTGCGCCTGCCCCAGCGCGATTTTGTCGTAATCAGAATATTGCAGCGCCATTTCGTCACCGCCCAGGTGGGAGAAGACATAGTCGCGGCCATATTCCCAGGCACTGGTGGTGTTGAAGATGTTGGCGAGTTTATTCACCAGGGTCGATTTACCGCTCGATTCTCCGCCGAGGATCGCCACGGTGCGCACAAAGAAGGGTTTCACTTCCGTGGGAATGTAATCCCAGAAGCGGAACGGATCCTGACGAATCTGCGCGCCGCTGATGCTCATAAAGGATCGGTTGGGATCGACCAGTACGGTCTGAATGCCCAGATGCTGCTGATACATCTCCGCATCGGGCGCTTCGCTGGTGTAGATGCAGTCCGGCGCAATACCGTGCTCACTGAGGAAGGCGCTGACGCCTTCACTCCAGACATCCCAGCCGTGTGGATAGGGTTCAATCCCCTCTTCGTCAAAGGCGTGAATGCGGATATTTTTCTGATATTTAAAGGTCTGCAGCAGCCAGCGCAGGCGGTCGCTGACCGTGGGCTGTTGTGACATCGCGCTGTTCTCAAACAGTTCGCGGTCACGCGGCTCGTCATAACCCATGATGATATGCAGCTCATCGACCTGGCTACAGGCGCGCTGAATCAGATAGATGTGGCCGGTGTGCAGCGGATAGAACTTGCCAAATACCACGCCCACGGTTTTATCGCGGCGAGGAAACTCCAGCCCCAGAAAGCGGTGCAGCGCTTCCAGCTTTTGCGCGCTGGGGCTTTTGATTTTGGCATTAAGTAACTGGCTCAGATAGCCTTTGGTCATGCCGCTGGCATCAGCGACCTGTTGCAGCGTATGGCCCTGCTGGCGAATGGCCGTTTTCAGATAATCAAATGACGACATGTCGTGCCTCCTGCATCAATGCGGTTAAGGTGGGGGCGGCCTGTCAGCGGCTTTCCGCTGACAGGCCGCAGGCGCGTTACAGATCGTCCAGAATCGCCAGCGCATCCGCCAGCTTCTTCGCGCTGAAAACCTGCATCCCGGCAATCGGTTTTTTCGGTGCGTTCCCTGCCGGTACAATGGCGCGTTTGAAGCCATGCTTCGCCGCTTCAGAGATGCGCTCCTGCCCGCTGGGCACCGGACGGATCTCTCCGGCCAGTCCCACTTCGCCGAAGATCACCAGATCCTGCGGCAAAGGACGATCCCGCAGGCTCGATACCATCGACAGCATCAGCGCCAGATCGGCACTGGTTTCGGTCACTTTAACGCCGCCAACCACGTTGACGAACACATCCTGATCCGCCATCTGCAATCCGCCATGACGGTGTAAAACGGCCAGCAGAATCGCCAGGCGGTTCTGCTCCAGCCCCACCGCCACGCGGCGCGGATTGCCCATCATGGAGTGATCGACCAGCGCCTGAATCTCCACCAGCAGCGGGCGCGTCCCCTCCCACAGCACCATGACCGAACTGCCTGACGTGATCTCTTCGCCACGCGACAGGAAGATAGCGGATGGGTTGCTGACTTCACGCATGCCCTGCTCAGTCATGGCAAACACGCCCAGCTCATTGACCGCGCCGAAGCGGTTTTTATGACTGCGCAGGGTACGGAAGCGGGAGTCGGCATCGCCATCCAGCAGGACTGAGCAGTCGATACAGTGCTCAAGTACCTTCGGCCCGGCCAGCGAGCCATCTTTGGTGACGTGACCCACCATGATGATCGCCACACCGCGTGTTTTGGCGAAGCGTGTCAGGTAAGCGGCGGTTTCCCGCACCTGAGCAACGCTGCCCGGTGACGACTGGATTTCCGCCATGTGCATGACCTGAATGGAGTCGATCACCATCAGTTGCGGCTGTTCCTGTTCGGCGATCAGGCAGATCTGCTCGATGCTGGTTTCCGACAGCATATTCACATTTTCGGTGGGTAATCCCAGGCGATGGGCACGCATTGCCACCTGCTGCAGTGACTCTTCACCCGTGACGTAAAGGGTTTTCATCCCCTCTGACAACCGGCACATCACCTGCAGCAGCAGCGTGGATTTACCTGCACCAGGACTGCCGCCAATCAGAATAGCGCTGCCCGGTACTACCCCGCCGCCCAGCACACGGTCAAACTCTTTGAAGCTGGTCGAGAAGCGCGGTAACGCCTCCAGGCTAATTTCAGAGAGCTTCTGCACCCGGCTGGTTCCGGCGCTGCCGGCATAGCCACTCAGGCGCTCGTTACGCGCAGCGGCGGGCGAGGCGGCAATGCGCACCTCGGTGATGGTGTTCCAGGCGTGGCAGGCGCTGCATTGCCCCTGCCAGCGTGGGTAATCTGCGCCACATTCGTTACAGACAAATGCGCGTTTTGCCGCTTTGGCCAAATCAATACCTCAGTTAACGCTCTTCGTGGATCAGGCTGCCGGTGAGGATGCAGAACACCCCCATTAGATCGGCATGGCGAATGGTGACCGCAGTCTGCTCATTCACCTTAGGTTTAGCATGGAACGCAATGCCCAGTGCTGAGGCTTTGATCATCAGCAGGTCATTGGCACCATCGCCGATCGCCACCGTCTGTTCCGGCGCGATGTCAAAACGCTGCGCCAGCTTTTTCAGGGTATCGGCTTTGTATTGTGCATCAACAACCGGACCCAGCACGTTGCCGGTCAGTTTGCCGTCGCGAATTTCGAGTTCATTTGCCACTACCGCCGACAGATGCAGTTTGTCGCGCAGGTAGTCGGCGTAGTAGGTAAAGCCGCCGGATGCGATAGCAACCTGCCAGCCCAGCGCCTGCAGTTTCTGCGTCAGCGTCGTTAAGCCTGGCATTAACGGCAGCGCATCACGCACCTGTTTCAGAATATTGGCGTCCGCGCCCTGCAGCGTGGCGACGCGCTGACGCAGGCTGGCGGTGAAATCGAGTTCGCCGCGCATTGCGCGTTCCGTCACTTCTGCCACCTGCTCGCCGCAGCCTGCCAGTCTGGCGATCTCGTCGATGCATTCGATCTGAATCGCAGTGGAGTCCATGTCCATGACCAGCAGGCCTGGTGTTTTGAGATGCGGGATTTTGCCCAGCGGCGCCACGTCCAGCCCGGCGTCGTGCGCCAGTTGGCTGGCAAACGGCGTCAGCGATCCCGCCAGGCGAATCACCTGATACTCATCGACGTTCCAGGCGCTGACGATCACCATCGCCGCACCCAGATGATGCTGGTAATCGGTCAGCTTTTGCTTATCCAGCCCGCGGCCATACAGCAGCCAGCCGGTGCGGCCAGCGCGATAATCCAGCGGCATCACTTCATCACCGCTAAGAGAAAGGGGCAAACCCGGCCAGAGGGAGACATCGGCGGGAAGATCGCACCAGGTTAAACGATTTGGCATCAGAGCTCCTGTA
>Ga0308158_10001351_pt1 | contig 26932 bp, 20 predicted proteins | sample PhyBR2_FD_201038 | JGI IMG/M metagenome (GOLD analysis project Ga0308158, IMG submission 201038) | Phyllosphere microbial communities from UC Gill Tract Community Farm, Albany, California, United States - DLSLB.R2 | ecosystem: Host-associated > Plants > Phyllosphere > Unclassified | place: USA... | reverse complement strand
GCTCGCCGGCACGCGCCGCTTCCACTGCCGCATTCAGCGCCAGGATATTGGTCTGGAACGCGATGCCATCGATGACGCCGATGATGTCGACGATCTTGCGGGCCGACGCATTGATCTCGCCCATGGTGCCCACGACTTCGGTCACGACCGAACCACCACGGGTGGCGATCTGCGTGGCCGATGCCGCCAGCTCATTGGCCTGACGCGCATTTTCCGCATTCTGGCGCACGGTGCTGGTCAGCTCTTCGACGGACGCGGCCGTTTCTTCGATCGCGCTGGCCTGCTGTTCGGTACGCGCCGACAAGTCCATATTGCCTGCTGCGATCTGCGTCGACGCCGTGGCGATCACTTCACTTTCACTGCGCACATCCTTGACGATACCGGCCAGTGACGCGGTCATGTCACGCAAGGCAGCCAGAAGCTGACCGAATTCATTGGTCGAATTGACCGGTGCCTTGACACTCAGGTCGCCATCGGCGACACGGCGTGCCACGGCCACCGCTTGCATCAGCGGCGTATTGATCGCACGGACCAGGTAGAACCCGGCACCGATGCTGAGCAGGATCGCCACGACGATGGCGACAATTACGACCGTGTTGAGCACGGCGAGTTCCTGGTGTAGCTCCTTGCCCTGGCGGACATTGCGATCACTCATCAGCTTCTGCAATGCAGCGAACGCCTCGGTCGACTTGTTGTAGGTCGGGTTGATTTGCTTGCCGAGCATCAGATTGGCGTCATCCCACTGACCCGATTGAATCGCGCGCATGGCATTGCCGATCATGTCGATGCCCAGATTGTCGCTGGCCGTCATCCATGCAGCAAAACGCTCGCGCGTTTCGGGGAAGCGCAGACTCGCCTGCAGCTCCTGCTGCTCCTTGCGCATTTCTTCGCTGTTCTTGGCGATGAAGTCGCTGTGGAACGTCAACGGGTGGTTGTGCAGCGACGCATGCTTGTTTTCAGGATTGTGCTGCAGCGCCTGCAGGATGTGGCTGCGGTTGGTTTCCATGCGCATTTTCAGGTCAGACATGCCGATCTGCTGGTTGGCCGTGGTGAGCGCGAGGTTTTCGAGGAGGTCAACGGCGCGCTGCGTGGCGTGGTAGCCGAGGGCGCCGACGGTGATGACGGCAAGGATGAGCAAGCCGATGACGGCGGCGATCACGTATTTGATGCTGAAGTTTTTCATGTCGGATGGGAAGTGGGGCGCGAACGATGTCGCTGAGGGAGTCAATTATCCGCGCATCTCGATCAAATTTTTCAATAGAAACATAGCTTTCCGTCTGGCAATCTAAACAGTTGTGTTTTGGATTATGGTTTGTGTCGACATTATCAAGAGGCTTAGTTGCAGAGATCAGCGGAGTTCTTAATTCCCTAAACTCCAAGCGGAGTTATGGGATGATCGCCTCTACAGTCATGGGCTCCAACTAGATGAACTGATTGAGAACATTGACGCGGAACTGTAGCTCCGCTATCTGGCGGTCGAATTCACGTGCCAGGATACTTTCGCCGAGAAGCATGAAGCATGAAGCATGAAGCATGAAGCATGAAGCATGAAGCATGAAGCAACACATCTTGCTCTCGACAAGGCTGCGCTTGATTTAGCTGATCCACTTTTTCCAGATTTTTGCCAAGTCTGCGCGTGATTGACAGGATGACGTGACGGACTTTGGCACCGGGGCCAGCACCTTCCATGACTTGGTGCTCTTGTGAGTGGGAATAATCGCCTGCGCCCTAAGTTGAGCAGTCGATTCGCGACAGCCTTTGGTGTTGTAGGTGCCATCGCCGCTAACGCTCGCGAGCTTCTCGTCGGCGACAATCTGGTCGAGCAGGCACGGCGGTATTGGCGCATCGCCTAAAGCTCTTTCGGTCACTTCGAGGGCTCGAATTTCGAGCGTGCCCACGTCGATGCCAGGATAGGCCTTACACCACCGGCGACAGTAGCCGGCCCCATGCTTTTTGGGCGCCCACTTGCCTTCACACAGCTTCTTAATACACGTACTCTCGACCAGAAGTTGCAATTCTGTTGCTGTTGTGGACTGCGCTCCGATCGTTACCAAAAGATGCTTCTAGCACCGGCTACCGGATTGAAGTGGGGCACTTGCCAGTCCAGGTTTGCTAGCTTGAGCATGCTTTGCGCCATGCTCATCGCATGGCGCAGGGCCAGATTGCACAAGGCCTTGATTGTCAGGCAAAATTAGACTGCCACCTCGCTGTACTTCGGGAGGCGGCTCTGTTGCAACTGGCATTGCCAATCCAGCGCGTATAGTTGTCTAGCCAGATGAGCAGGGGATGGCACGCCTTCAGTACCATGTTGTAGTCTTCAAGTTTGTCGTTCGGTATTTAGGTTTTCTGGAACACTCATGCCATCAGCTTACCCGCCCGCGGTCGACGCTCCATGGACCGATTTGTGCGACAAAGCAGCAGTTTATGCTGAATTGACATCACCTACTCGCCAGCCGCTTTTCATAACTGAACTTATGGAAGATTAGCTTGGGTCGACAGTGCGAGACTACCACACTGTCAACCTAATAAAATCAACTACCTTATCCAGTTCTTTATTTCTTGGTTTTCGAAATCAACAGTATTTGACTAATTAATTATATTGAAATCATTGAATCATGATTTTTCTATATAGCTCCTGTATAGAGACTCCGCCTTCATCTGAAAGCTCTTTCGAAACGAGATCGCTTATTTTGACCGCACCACCACGACCACTCAAACCTTTGAAATCACCATTACTAGTCCAATCCCATTGAGGTCCAGATCGCAGCAAACGTAGCATCGCGTCATCAGTGAATTTTCCTTGACCGAGAGTTTTGTCAATTACGTAAGCTCCCAAGAAACATATTCCCCATAGACCTGCGCCGCGCAGCATAATATACTCTTTCGGGTTTTCCCATGCTTCCGGAACCCAGTTCTTTAGCGCAAAAAAATAGTTTTTAATAACCTTAAGTTTTGCATCCGTGTCTGGCAAAGAAGTGAGTCTAGTCGGACGAGAAAGCATATATGTAATACCGGTCTTTAACGCACGAAGCGGCAATTTGCTTGGAGGGGAAGTAGTGGACCCATAATGAACGCGCTGAAATAAAGGACTTGAAGCATCTTCGCCAAGCTGTTTTGCTATATAAAGGGCCGGGTCTTCACGCTTTAACTTCTCCTCTGGCGAAATTCTAGAAATAATATTATCAAGGTGAGTCGTACTCATCCTTCTCTGATTATTATTTATATCCATGAACAAGCGGATTTCTTGATTTCTTGAGAGACCGATTGCTAGGCAAAAAGATACCATCTTCTCTACTGGAGCGTATCCTGGGGTCTCTCCATCTGCGTAATGAAGCCGGTGATTTCCATCAACACGTGAGATGCATATGTTTTTTGATCGGCGAATATGCTTCATGTTGATTGCAAGTTCGCCACAGGCCCCATAGTTACCGTTGACTTCGACACTTTTTTTGTCTCTAACACAGAGGAAAATTTCGGGCCAAAAACCAAGCTCATGAGTGATGATGTAATCATAGGCATCCTTAGCGTGCTTAGGACTCAAATCACGTTGAGTTCCCTCAGGGTTGGTTTCCTGATCAAAAACATCTGCTCTCGACATGCGCGCAAGATCACACAAACGGGCATAGCCACGTGCCACGTGGACTCCAAGAACACGGTCATAAACGACCGAAAGTTTTAACAATTCATCATTACTAATATTAGTCATTTTTATTTCGCCCAAGTCTTGTATTTTATCTAAAACTTTCGGCTCGAAAGTTTATCCAAACCCTGACACCGACTTACTATTTATCGTCTCTACGACAAACCGGCAATACTCACTGCTTCTTGTGTTATGCTACTTTGCTCTGATGGCATTATTCCGTCTAAAACTAAGTCATTACATACTGTAGTGGTTCTTATGCCGGTACCAATCACGAGAGAATTCAAATGTTCAATCCAATCAGATTTCGCGGAAGTTAGTTTCGCGTGATGAATGGTATAGTAATCCAAGCACCCAAGAATTATCTTCAAGGTGTTCGACCAACTTTGCGTAACCGCTTTCAATTTTTCGCCAGCCTTTGGATCACCGTGAACGAGCTTACTCCTTGCATCATACATTGATTTCAATAGCGAAAATGCATATTGCCGTATAAGAGGATCATTTCCAGCTACAAATGACAGGTAAAGAGAAAATTTGTAACTCAATTCCGTTGTAGCACCGATGAGGGATTCGGCAGAAATCGTGCAATCAATAAGTTTGTCTTCTACTGAAAATCTGAAGAGTGAAGAGTTATATCTTTCATAGGCTATTAACGTGCTGAGCTTAGGAGCAGCATCGAATAAGGCAGAGAAATAATTATTTATTGATGGCCTTGCGTCTTCGGGAGGAAGAATAAACGTTTTACTAACTGGAGAATACGAAGAGTCAACGGTGGTCAGATGATATAGCGTAGGATTATTTTTTTCGTCAAGCTCGACAGCAAATGTGAGTTGCACCGGCCCCGAACTATCATCCATGAACCGGTGCAGAGAAAACCTGATTATAGTTGCCCACCTACTTACAAGCGCCTTCCTAGCAAGTCCTGACAACTCACCCCAGTTTTTTGGGAGCGAAATATAGAAACAGCCCGTATCTCGATCAGTTAACTCGTAAAGGTCTCGTGGCAAATCAGCGGTAAGTGGGCCGTAGTCTGTTTTGGTTATCTGCATCAACGTTACATTCTGGTTCATTAACCAAATTGTGCCTTCAGGCATCTTATTCGGGAAGTGCAGCATTGGGATGAGCAACTTTGCGGTCATGTTGGCCTGTGTCTATTTGATTATTGAACTCGCGAGGATTGCGATGGGCAGAAGTAGATCATACGTCATGATTCAACGAAGCAATTGTACATTGAAGTCGTTACTGAATGAACGTTATCCTGCAGAATCTATGTTTAGCGCATATTGATATCAACAAAGATCATGCGCAGCCCTCCTAGATCCTGCTTGGCAAGGCAAATGGTATTGATCCACGAAGGTAGTCCGGGTTCGACAGAAATATTGCTGCAGAAGTCCACGGCAGATCGTGCAGCAGTTAGCTTTAATACATTAGCCTATCCTGCGACGAAATCCAAACATTGAGAAACCGTCCTGCATACGTTGACTCCCTATGCGTGCGGTGGCTGCAGCGGCCCTTCCGCAATACATCAGCTGTCACCGATAGGTAGTTTGCCGTTCAGCGACCTCATTAGATATGGCCGATCAGCGCGTTGCACCTGTGTGAAACGGTACGGCTTAGAGGCAATTTCGCCACAGCAACTATAGAGCTATGGTTCTCGATCACAATGGAGACATACATAAAGGAGTAGCAATCGACACCATTATCGAGCGGCGAGCAACAAGAAAGCGTCACTGGATCTGGTTCATCGAGCTTTTGTGCCATGTCTTTAAATATAATTGCTCGACTGGATGTGGGCAGATTGCATCACAATGCCCCCTAGGCCGGCCGCCATCATCATTCAGCCCAGTGGAGCCCTGCGAACCGTAATTTTAAAACTCCTCTGATGAGAAAACGAAAAAAGCCCCAACGTGTGGGGCTCTCGTGCAGTATTCCTGGCGGAAGCGGTGTCCGCCAACGGCAGAGTGAAAAACCAATTTTTCTCCACCCTACCCACACGCCCACCCACACGAACTGATCCGAATAACTTGGTTCGTTGGGATGGCTAGACCTTCGCCTCGGGAGGGCAGAAGATTTTCGACGGAGAAGCATTTACATCAAGGACAAATTCGAAGGATTGTGGGCCATCTCTATCACAATGTCGCTCTGCTGGCCAACTGCCGGAAGCACCTCGATAAGCAAGTGACGCTCAACCTGCTCTCCTAGTCGCGCTAACTTGCTCGACCAATGACAAATAGCGGGCCAGGGGAGCGCACTTGGTGGTGTCTTTCACTTGCTTCATTTGCTCAGTAAACATTCCCCGCATTCGGCAACTGACAAATGGACTGGCGCAATCCTTGAGGTCAAAAGGAAGATAAGCAGCGTCAGGGCGCCCCATTTCAAGCCCCCTAGCTTCTAGCAGAAGGGAAATCTGAATCTCGGCTTGCCTATAACCCTCCTCAATCGCGAAATCGGTGTCCACTACCGCTAGTTCAGCAGGGAAAGACCAGCCTGCAATGGTGAACTCTCCCTTATATAGTGCTTCGTTAGGCCGTTTCATAAATATAAAGAATTCTGTCGTGAAATTTCCTTGGCTGTCATCGATGGCGGTAACGACGGCGTAGGTTTCGCCGAATAAGCCAGCCGGTAAGTTCCGAAGCATGTAGGTCTTATATTTCGATGTAAGCTGAACCAATTCCTTACTCCCGAGAAGCGTGCAGTGTGGCCAAATGAGCCGTTGCACATCAAAAAAATCCACACCTCAATGACGTCCGTTCACGTCCACTCTGCGCTGAGCGTTTCCGCTTGTTGCATGACTAGCGCGACTGCGGCATCCTCTTTGACGGGCGGATACTTGTATTTGCGAAGAATTCGCTTCACCAGTAGGCGCAACTTCGCGCGGACGCTGTCGCGGACAGCCCAGTCTACGCTCGCGTTCTTCCGCAGGCTCTCGGCCAGCTCATGTGCGATCTTCCTGAGCGTCTCATCCCCCAGCTCGCGAACAGACTCCTCGTTGTCGGCGAGCGCGTCATAGAAGGCCAGCTCGTCCGAATTCAGCCCGGCATTCATCCCCCGTTCCGCCTCCGCCTTGAATTTCTTCGCCATCGCGATTAGCTCCTCCATCACCTGCGCCGTCTCGATGGACCGGTTTTGATAACGCTTGATGACGTTGGTCAGCATCTCGCTAAACTTATTGTTCTGCACGACGTTGGTCGCGAACCGGGCCTTGATTTCGCCTTCGAGCAGGCGCTCCAGCAGTTCCACCGCCAGATTGCGCTCGGGGAGGTTGCGCACCTCGTTGAGGAAGTCGTCATCAAGGATGCCGATATTCGGCTTTTCGAGGCCCGCCGCGTCGAAGATGTCTACTACCTCATTCGACACTAGCGCCGAGCCGATGATCTGTCTGACAGCCAGATCGCGTTCCTCGTCCGTGCGCTTCTTGCTGCTGATTTCCTTCTTGGTCAGCAGCACCTTGACCGCCTGTAAAAAGGCAACCTCGTCACGCACCGCCTTGGCCTCATCAAGCGTGCAGCAAAGCGTGAAAGCCTTCGACATCGCGAGGGCCGTATCACCAAATCGCTTTTTACCATCCTTCAGCCCAAGCACATGATTTGCAGCCTTGGCCAGCATACCGTGTCCTCCCGTCAGGAAGCCGCTATAGTCGATTTCGTGGAGCAAGGCACGCAAGACATCCAACTTCTCCTCCAGCACGGCATACGCCTCGTATGCATCAACTGTGGGGCGCCCACGCCCCTTGCTGGCGGTGTACTCCTTGAGCGCCTGTTTCAGGTCGCTGGCGATGCCAATGTAATCCACCACCAGGCCGCCCTGCTTATCGCGGAACACGCGGTTGACGCGCGCAATCGCCTGCATCAAGTTGTGGCCTTTCATAGGCTTGTCAACATACATAGTGTGCACGCATGGCGCATCAAAGCCGGTCAACCACATGTCCCGGACGATCACCAATCGCATCGGATCACTTGGGTCTTTGAACCGCTTTTCCATGCGCTTCTTTGTCTGCTTCGAGTAGATGTGTGGCCGCAGCAGCGGCTTGTCGCTGGCCGAGCCGGTCATCACCACCTTGATCACGCCCTTCCCGGGATCGTCGTCATGCCAGTGGGGGCGCAAGGTGATGATGGCGTTATACAGATGTGCGCAGATGTCGCGACTCATGGCCACGACCATGGCCTTGCCCGACTGCGCCTTGTCACGCTCCTCAAAGTGCTGAACTAAATCGGCGGCGACCTGTTTGATGCGCGGTTCGGCGCCGACCACCTTCTCCAGCGCCGCCCAACGGCTCTTGAGAATCGCCTTCTGATCGTCCTCTTCGTCCTCTGCCAGCTCGTCCACCTCGTCGTCGATGCCCTCGAGCGATTCTTCTCGCAGGCCCAATTTGGCCAGGCGCGACTCGTAGTAAATCGCCACTGTCGCGCCATCGTCACGGGCCTGCTGCATGTCGTAGATGTGGATGTAATCGCCGAAGACAGCCCGTGTATCCCGGTCCTCGCTCGATACTGGCGTGCCGGTGAATGCCACGAAGGTCGCATTCGGCAGCGCATCGCGCAGGTTCTGCGCATAGCCGACCTGATACCGCTCCTGGTACTGCGCGGGAGCCTCTGCCGTCTCTTGCAGCATTGCTGGAGCTGCCCCGGTGCCCAACGGGAGCGACTTCACCTTGCGCGACTTCAGCTTTGCCTCGAAGCCATACTGCGTCCTGTGCGCCTCGTCGGCGATAACGACGATGTTGGCGCGATCCGAGAGCAGCGGAAAAGTGTCTTCATCTTCGCCGGGCATGAACTTCTGGATGGTGGCGAAGACAATGCCACCCGATGGACGGTTGGCGAGTTTGGCTCGCAGATCCTGCCGCGTCAATGCCTGGACGGCTTGTTCACGCAACAGATCCTGCGACAGCGAGAATACCCCAAACAACTGGCCATCCAGATCGTTGCGATCGGTGATGACGACGATAGTCGGATTCTCCATTGACGCCTCGCGCATCACGCGTGCGGCGAAGCAGGTCATGGTGATGCTCTTGCCCGAGCCTTGCGTGTGCCATACCACGCCGCCCTTTTGGCTACCGCCCGGGCGCGATGCAGCGACCACCTGCGTGATCGCGGCCCGTACGGCATGGAACTGGTGATAGCCCGCGATTTTCTTTATCAGCGTGCCGTCGTCCTCGAACAGGACGAAGAAGCGCAGGAAGTCGAGGAAGTAGGCCGGCGCCAATACTCCGCGCACTAGTGTCTCAAGCTCGTTGAACTGCCCTAGAGGGTCGAGCGCGACACCGTCAATCGTGCGCCACGCCATGTAACGTTCGGCATTGCTGGACAACGATCCCATGCGCGCCTCGGTGCCGTCCGCAATTACCAGCACCTCGTTGTACTGGAACACGTCCGGGATCTGCTCCTTGTAGGTCTCGATCTGATCGTACGCCTTCCAGATGTCGGCGTTCTCGTCGGCCGGATTTTTCAGCTCCAGCAGCACGAGCGGCAGGCCATTGACGAAAAGGATGATGTCTGGGCGGCGGGTATGCCTCGGTCCCTTGATACAGAACTGGTTCACCGCCAGCCACTCGTTTGCGGCGACATCGGCGAAGTTAATCAAACGGACGAAGTCGCCACGGGTCTCGCCGTCGCGCTGGTACTCGACGGGCACGCCGTTGATCAGCATGCGATGGAACAGCCGGTTCGCCGCCAACAGCACCGGTGTGTCCAGGTTCAGTACCTGTTGCAGCGCATCTTCGCGTGCTGCAACAGGTACGTGCGGATTGAGCCGGCTGATTGCGCCGCGCAGTCGCTCAACCAGCACCACCTGAGTATAGTTCATGCGCTCCGGCGCAGCTCCATCTACCGAGATTTCGGGACCGTAAATTTGACTGTAGCCGGTGGAGCACAGCCAAGCCAAAGTTTCTTGTTCGAGTTGTTCTTCGGTCATGAGCGGGCAGCTTTATGAAGGATTTCTGTCGTCGGTTGGTATTACGCGGCGTGCTTCATTAGCTCAAGAGAGTGCGACAGGCGCAGTTGTCCGGAGATCAGCCGGGGAAGCAGCGTGTCACGGAGATCCACAAGCGTGCGAATATGGGAATGGCCATGACTGATACGCTCATCGAGCGCGCGAATAATGGCATCGAAAGCGTGAAGAGTGCGGTCATCGGGCCGCATGATCGGGACTGCGCTTAGAATACCTGTGTTCAGATTCGGCATGGTTGCGCCGACGGCGTGTCGAAGCAACCATTCTTTAGCGACGGCACAGTCGAGCGCAAGCGATAGGTAGGTGAAGGACGGCCACGTTTGTCCTGGGCGTACCAACAGGCATCCTGTCCCACATAGCCAACCGACTTCTCGCTCTCCGACGAGCGCATGGCGCCCTACATCGCCGCGACGGCTGAATACAATATCGCCTCGCTGAAGCTGATGCCGGATCAGGCGTCTCGCATCAGCCTCTCCAACACGCGCGATCTTGTGGACTTGAACCCGGCGTCCCGCTAAATCTTGCGGCATAACTACGGGGATTCCAACATCACGATAGTCGGATGCGTGAAGCTGACTTCCGAATGGACCTGTTTGAATTGCTCCACCGCTTTCGGCGCAAATTGAGCCAAGGGTGGCCGCGTGCCACCCTTTCGGCACTTGCCCAAATTTCGATTCCTCGAAGCTTTCGGGGAACAGTGCCGCCGTTGCTTCATCCATCCCCTCTGGAACTTGCCCCTTCTGCTTGGCGCGCACGGGATCGAAGTCCACGAACCACGACTTGAAAACGGCTTGGGCGACTGATTCGAGGGTTGCGTTCGTTTCGCGCAGGAGTGCAATGCGGTCATCGACGGCTTTGAGTATTCCAACTACTTCCCGCTGAACGTGAAGCGGGGGAATCCGAATCGGAAAATTTCCAAACTCGATAAGTGGGATGCGATCTACCGTGCTTCCATGAATCGTCCGCTGTCGAATGACATCTTGAAATTCAGGGGAGAGAAATGCGTACAGGACAAATTCAGGGATTGCCACTGTCGGATTGACTCGCATTAATGCCATTCGGCGCCCAAGGCAGCATCGAAGCCCTGCTGGGACAATTGCGGCCTGCCCTAATCTTGTTTCGTATGAAAAAACCACGTCGCCCTCTTGAGGCGTCACGCGCTTAGTCCACTTGATGAAATCATCCTCGGATAAGAATTCGGTGGATGAAAAATCCAATCGCCCGCTACTGAGGTTTGAGATCCCCAAGAAGACTGGGCCGGTACCCGTCTTTTTGGGAGTTGCATGTGGCCCATCGAAGATAGTACAGATGGACGATACAGTGACAATCGGCCACTCAGAACTCATACCCCAGCCCTCCCAGCTTCTGACGAATCAGTTGATCCAGCTCCGCGCCCTTGGCCACCTGTTCCCCCAGCATCTCGGTTAGCTTGCGCATCTTGTCTGCAAAGCCCTCATCATCGTCTTCGACCGCCTCAGCACCCACATAACGTCCCGGTGTGAGCACGTGGCCATGCTCGGCGACCTCAGCCAAAGTGACGCTGCGGCAGAAGCCGGAAACGTCCTGATACTCGCCGGCTTCCGCTTCGCCGCGCCAAGCTGCGACGGTGGCAGCGATTTTGTCGATCGCTTCCTCGGTGAACTCACACTGCACGCGGCTAATCATGCTGCCCATCTTGCGCGCGTCGATGAACAACACCTCTCCCTGTCGGGCGCGCTTTTCCTTGACCAGGAACCACAGACAGGCTGGGATCTGCGTATTAAAGAAGAGCTGACCCGGCAACGCGATCATGACTTCGACCTTGTCGGCATCCACCATGGCGCGGCGGATGTCGCCCTCGCTGTTCTGGCTGGACGACATTGACCCGTTTGCCAGCACAATACCGGCGCGCCCTGTGGACTTGAGGTGATAAAGCATGTGCTGTAGCCAAGCATAGTTGGCATTGCCCTGCGGCGGCGTCCCGTAGACCCAGCGCGGATCGCCCTCAAGACTGCCATGCCACCAGTCCGAGATATTGAATGGCGGATTGGCAAGCACGAAGTCGGCGCGCAGATCCCAGTGCTGATCACGCACAAAGGTATCAGCCGGCTCCTTGCCCAGGTTGAAGTCGATGCCTCGAATGGCCAGGTTCATCGCTGCCAGTCGCCACGTCGTGGGGTTGGCTTCCTGTCCGTAGATCGACACATCGCCGATCTTGCCGTCGTGTGCTTCGATGAACCGTTCGGACTGGACGAACATGCCGCCTGAACCGCAGCAGGGGTCGTAAACCTTGCCGTGGTGCGGTGCAAGGACAGCGACCAGAGTCTTTACGATGGACGCAGGCGTGTAGAACTGGCCGCCGCGCTTGCCCTCTGCGCTGGCGAACTGGCCAAGGAAATACTCGTACACCTGACCGAGTAAATCGCGCGCGTGGTTTTTGGCTGTCTCGCCCGACTCGCCAAAACCGATGGTCGAGACCAAATCGACCAACTCGCCGAGCTTGCCATCCGGGAGCTGCACCCGCGCGTACCGCTTGTCGAGGATGCCTTTAAGCTTGGGGTTCTCGGCCTCGATCAGTGACAAGGCATCGTCGATGCGCTTGCCGATGTCGGCCTGCTTGGCTTGCGCCCGCAACGTCTCCCAGCGCGCCGCCTCGGGCACCCAGAAGACATTGACTTCTTTGTAGTAGTCGCGGTCTTCCAGCTCGTCGGCCAGCATCTCGGCATCGACGTCGTGGAGGAAATAATCATCTACAGGGTCACTAAAACGCGCCGTGAGATCGTCGCGGCGCGTCTGAAAGGTATCGGAGATGTACTTGACGAATATGAGGCCCAGCACGATGTGTTTGTACTCAGCGGCGTCCATGTTGGCGCGCAGCTTGTCGGCTGTGGCCCAGAGGGTTTTCTTGATGTCTTGAATCATTAAAGCGCGACTGGAATCGTATTGGATAAAGAAAGCATTATCTCATTGATGTCGCTGGTCGCTCCAGCCGACTACAGGCCAGCATCTTTCATCAAAGCTTCGACACTTACGTCAAGCGCCGCTGCGATCTTTACGACATGTAATAGCCCCGGATTTTGATCACCACGCTCAATCGCGCCGAGGTAAGACCTGTCAATTCCACACCTGTGCGCCAACGCTTCCTGCGCCATGCACCGAGCAGCTCGTGCCGCGCGCACGGCGGCACCGAAAGCGGCAAGTGCAGGAGCGTTTGCATGAGGGGAAGTGATTGGCATTCCCGGATCTTCCGGGTAAGATTGACCTCAATCTACGGGTGATCTTCCTCATCCGCAGATTCTTTTCATCGATCAAATTAAATTTTCCTGAAAGCTGATTTTGAAAATCGTTTATACCGTTTTTCTTGCTTTACTTACTGCTTGCGCCTCTACCACGGGTGTCGTCCCGATAGGAAAAGATCTCTACATGATTGCACGTGATGATAACGGTCCTGCCGCATCACTCGGCGCTCTCAAAGCCGCCGCATTCAAAGAGGCTGGCGCGTTCTGCGCTGGTCAGGCCAAGACGATGCAGGTCACCAAGGAAAGTGACACGCCGCGTTCGCTTGGACAGTTCCCGCAAACGACACTTCAATTTCAATGTATTTAATGTGACCATGGCGACTGAAAAATTGATGATCACTATCTCCGGGTTGCAGGATCACGAGGTGATTCTTGCGTCCGACAGCCACCCCGATAAAACGCTACACCAAGTAGATTTATTTAAAGGTCCTGACGACCCTCTGGAGGCGCCTTCACGCCCGGTGGCACATTCGCCCAGGGCGGCAGCAAAAGCACCGCCAGAGGCCGCAGGTGCGGCTACCGGGGGGCTGAAACCGTGGGAGCTGGACAGCGGTGACCCAACCGCCATCAACTTCCGCCCGGACATTTCCTTGCACGCCAAGATGAACTGGGTGTGTGACAACGTTCCCAAGATGTCGCGTTTGCGCATCCTGCGCGATGGTGCCATGGCCGAGTGCGATCGGTTAATCGAGCTACACTACAAGGGCTAGGTGCGCGGGGAGTCCGGCGGCGATAGGAGTCACTCATCTTAATTCCGCCCCACTTCCTGTCGTACCTTCAACCCCGAAGAAAATACAATTGATCGGCTTTATGCGAAACGTTCGGCAGCGGTGGATCGATTGGGTGATCGCGCGGGTGCAAGAACACGCGCCTATCCGCCAACAACTACGTAGTGTGTGCGAGCACCACGCCGTCGGCTGCTATCTTTGTCCCCGAGAGCATTGCATCGGGATGCTGAATGACCGCGAAGATCCTGAGCCAGAAAAGCCTCGGCCATCCACCTTAGGGCACTGCGTCAATATGCCCGGGGGGGGGTAGCGGCGGTAAAGGAATGCGCGTCAACATGACTCTTCAAGGCGCCAATGAGTACTACAAAAGACGAGCGATGGACCGGGGCTACTCGGATATTTCGACTCGCGAAATGATCCTGGCCGACTGTACCCGGTTGGATCAGGCGCCTTCTAAACCAAAGCCAGAGCCATCGATCGAGGCGAAGCGGCCGGCACGTCCATGCGACGTCGTCTTCTAACGATATTGCATGCGCAGGGACGGCCGCTGACGAGAAAGTCTGCTGTCAGTGCTTGACCGCTTCCATGGGCACGAGCAAAAGGTCAATTTTTTCCTCGATCGCGTCGAGGCGATAATTGATGCGCTCCAGCATCTCGATCATAGACGGCACGGATTGCTGGGCAGAGTGGGCGGCTTTTTTAACAGCCGTGCTATGAAGCGCATTGGCATGGATCACCGGGTGCCGGTTGAAGAGTCCGTTCGCTGACAGCGTTAATGCGCAACGCATGAGGCCAAGCGAACGAATGACAACTTGGTGTAACTTATCATTCATGAGCAAGGGCGTGATGTGGGTACAACCTTATGATGCAGGATCGAGAGTAATTCGACGGGTGCTTCCAAAAAAATTTGGCTTTTTCTATGCGCCGAAAAATTTTGAGGCATTGACCTATAAATTACGTACAGACGGGGGGCGTCTTCGGCCTCCCCCCCTACGGGGGTGGGGTCGGTAGGCATGGCAAACCGCTCCGAGGGCGTCAAAAGGGTCGTACAGCACAGCGGCGGGGTGGCCGGCGAGCGTCCATAGTGAGCTGTACTCGCGGCCTATGCAGGTCACGTCGCCCCCGCTGAGCATGCGGCCTACCGCGTCTATAGCGACCTTCTAAGGCAGAATGGCGCGGGAAGATGCACTCCCGGCCTGACAGTGCCCGCTTGGCGCCTTGTAGAGCCTTGGCGAGGGCGGCGCGGATCCTAACTGCGACAGTTTCACGTCGAGGTAGATAATCATGGCATTGCGAGCCACACCTAGACGCGGCGGTGGACGCACGCAGTCCAGCCATTTTGTCCAAGATGCGCCAGTCCTCTCGTCATGCGTGCAGGGGTGGGTAAGAATCTGGAGACGGATGTTCCAATGGAGAAGGTGATGACGGCAAACGGCAAGGTGCTCGAAGGCGTGGTATTGAGATAGACCCTGGCCACGGCCATCGACAATTCACCAGCAATGTTTTCGCTGGGAAGCGGCGCTATGCAGAACGGTCAAGTGATGGGAACCGTCACCCAAGGGGACGCAGATCAGGCGATTGGCAATGCTCTGCGTGGCATCGCGCCCTGGGTTCAATGTATCCGAGTTCCACGTCGTCCGACCTTCTTCGCCCTCCTGGCCCATGCCCTGGCCTAGGCGACCGAGCAGAAAGTTACCGCCGCCAAGGGCGCTTTCAGCAACGGGCGCGTCTTTCTTATCCTCGACACGCGCACGACGAAACAGGAACCGCAAGAGACGGTCTTTCACGAATTGTATGGTCATACCGGCGTCCATGAGCTGTTTGGCGAGCATGCTACCACGGTGCTCGATCAACTCTATCGCAATATCAGCGGCATGGAAGTGTGCGTTTCATTCGATCATTAGGCCGTCACGGCCGCAGATTTCTTCAAGATCAGCTTGACCTGGGATTCGCTGACGTTAAGGGTCGCCGCGACTTTAGCGATGGTGTAGCCGAGGCCGCGCAGTTCGACAATTCTGGTGTTAGCCACTGTGTCGGGTTTGCGGCCCTTGTAGACGCCCTTGGCCTTGGCGACTTCGATTCCACTGGCCTGCTTGCTCGCGCGCTGCTCGTAGTCCTTGCGGGCCATGTGCAAGGCGATCTTGAGCATCATCTTTTGGTTTGCTTCCAAGACGATCTGCACCAGCGGATCGGTCGTGCTGGCGATAATGTCGGACAGGTCAATCAGGTCAGGCACGGCGATCTTGGCGCCCTTCTCAGTAATGCGGGCGATCAGAGCTTCACCTTCGGCCACCGGCAGGCGGCTGATGCGGTCGAGCGATTCGGCAATGACCACGTCCCCCTTTTTCAGGTCGGCGATCAGTCGGTTCAGCTCGGGGCGACTCACCACAGTGCCGCTAACCTTTTCCGAGTAGACAGCGGCCACGTAGAAGCCCGCCGCTTCGGCGTCGACCACGAGCTGGTGCTGGCGGCTGAGGTCTTGGCCAGATGTACTAACACGCTGGTAGATGCGGCAAGCTTTGGTTTTGGTTGTGGTTGTGGTTGTGGTCATTAGCTGCTTAGATTGCTTGGTTAAATAGAGTATACCCTAAATAACCTTCCAAATACAAGTGAAGTCTGGGCTAACGGAAGGGCGAAATTGATGAGTTTCTGACTGTTCTCGCGCTGGCCACCCTATTTGACTTATTGGTGGCCGGAGACACTTGTAGCTGCTACCTGTACACTTAGCTATCTTGCAACTAACAGGGGATTTCAGTGGTACAGCTTGTAGCGGATTGCCCGCGATGCAGAGCCCAACGCATTGGCTTCGAAATTGTTTCGAGCGTGATCGTGGGGAAAACGTTCGATTGGCAAACCCATTGGGAGGCTTTCTGCCAGTGTGGGCATTGCCACAAAACAACGATCTTCTGCTTGAAGCAGCTCAAAATTGAGTTCGCTGGTGCGTTACTTGGTGCGTACGGGCTTGCTGGGGTTAAAGGTACCATCAACGCATACGTGGGCATTAAGGGCTTCATTAGCTCCAAAGATAAGGCAACGATTCAAGCCCCTGAGCATTTGCCGAGGAACATTCGAGCAGCGTTCGACGAGGGAGCGCTGTGCATGGCAGTTGGGTGCTTCAACGCTGGTGGCACGATGTTTCGGCTCTGCTTGGATATGGCAACTAAGTCGCTTTTACCGGACGAGAACATTAACGGTTTAGATCATAGAATTCGCCGAAGTCTAGGGTGGCGGCTAGTGTGGCTCTTTGATAACGACCTTTTACCGCGTTCGCTGGAAGAGCTTTCCGCCTGCGTAAAAGAGGACGGGAATGACGGAGCGCACGAAGGTACACTTGAGCAGATTGATGCGGAAGATCTGCTTGATTTCACAGTCGCCGTTTTGGAGCGCATGTTTACCGAGCCAGAGCGACTTCGACTTGCGGGTGAACGTCGTGCCGAACGGCGTCAAGGGGCTGGATAATTTGTGCAGGTAGCCGGAGCGACGCTTATGAGGAGATCGGTTACGCTTCACTACTGCCTTAAGGAAGACATCCGGCCTGCATCTATAGTTTCACGCTTGACATTCTGCAAACAACAATCGGCACGCTGTGCAAAAAGAAGTTCGAACAAAATATCAACTTGTCAAATGCTATTTCTACCCCCCACGAAATTTATGAGGCAAGTTGCTTTTGAGTGTTGAAAAATGTGGTTGCCCAGTGATGTGGATTTGAACTCTGCCTACCCTCAGCGAATAAAAATTCGCAAAATATTGACAACCTTTAACTAAAATGGTTTATTACTCCGCATCAATCTAAATGGAGTTTTCAAATGGACGGGGCAGAAATCAATCGTATTCGAGACCAATTCCAAGGTGGTCTCTGGCCGCAATTTTTGGAGAGAGTCGATATAGCTGGGCTACGAGGATGGAAGGGTCAATCCGTTCAATTCAAGTTCCCAGTCGTAGCCTTAGTTGGTGAAAATGGTGCAGGAAAAAGCACATTACTGAAGGCAGCGGCTGCCGCATACGATAAGACTGGGGAAATAGGGTATTTTCCCTCCGATTTCTTCTTAGACACGCACTGGGACACTCTGGCTGGAATCACACTTGGATACGTGGTCAAGACTGGCGAGAAAACGACTGAATTCAGTATTCGCAAGCGAACAAAACGATGGAGCTTCCCGGAGAAAAGAATCAGCCGTGGCATTTACTGGTTCGACGTCGCACGCACACTTCCACTTGACGCCACCGCAGGGTACGCTAAGGTTGCTCGATTAGCCGCCGGAGAGATCTCAACGAAAGCTTTGTCTGACGAGTTCAGAGGTCACCTATCTCATGTTCTAAATAGGGACTACAAAAATGCGCGGTTCGCCGCGCCAGACGTCAGCGAGAAGAGGCCTGTCGGACTTTTGCAGCGGGAGTTTGGTGAGATTTCTCAGTTTCATCAAGGAGCCGGGGAAGATACTACCCTTGACCTTATGCGTGCCCTTCAAGAGGTGCCGAAAAATGCCTTGGTCATTATCGATGAGGTTGAGGCATCCCTGCACCCGCGTGCGCAACGACGCCTAATCAATTTCTTATTGAAGTTGAGCAGAGAGCGTCGTGTGCAAATAATTGTATCGACTCATAGCCCTTACGTTCTTGAAGAGTTGCCACCCGAGGCAAGGGTACTCTTACTGCCAACCGGAGAAGGCCCAAGCGTGCTATATGGTGCTAGTCCAGAATTTGCGCTTACGAAACTGGATGAAATTGTTCATCCGGAAGCATTTCTATATGTTGAAGATCGGTCAGCGGAGGTATGGCTGAGAGAGATCATCGCTCGACATGGTGACGGAGCTGCCATATTATCCCGCATTAAGATTTCCTCAGTAGGTCCGGCGAATGTCGTAAAAATGATGGGTGACCTAGCTGCAGGGGGGAAACTATCGCACGCTGGCCTTGGCGTGCTGGACGGCGATCAGCCTGACTCGGCAGGATGCGTTCGAATGCCAGGGACTGACGCCCCTGAGCGCGTAGTTTTCACAGATTTAAAAAAGAAAAACTGGGGTGGTTTGCACGAACGATTCGGAATCGGTGCTGGCGATCTTCATTCTTATTTAGACGATGCTGTCTTGACGCCTGATTTCCACCGTTGGCCCGCCTACGTCGGGGACCGTATTGTCAAGAGTTCCGCAAGTGTGTGGGAAACGATGGCAACTGAGTGGTGTCGGCTTTGCCTCACTGTCGAGGACCGTGACAGGATTATTGCGGCGATTGCCTCTGTTTTACCAGGGGGCGTATGAAGTAGACACCTGTCGTCGTCGACCTTCAATGACTTTGCAGAGTGGTCTTGCGGATCGATTGACAGGTCTCTTAAGCAGTATCAGATGTTCTTCTGGAGACGATGCCCTACTTAAATTGTAGCCAAGCTCGTACATCTTGATAGTGAACTGTTGTTAACTGAGCCAAGCGAATCGAAAGCCGCGCGTGTCTACTACGCCACTTGTATGGCTGGCGCTCCACCGATTCGCCTGGGCCGGTGCCCATCAAAGACATCAGCTTTGAACGTGCGATGCGCGCCCTCTGAACCGCATTAGCTGCGACGTTGGTCTGATATCGTAGTGCATGACAGTGCCTACACATCAATTCACCACGGCGATAGTACAGCGATTGAAAATTCCCCTCATGCGCGCGAGGGCACTTCAGGAGGGGGCGGAACCGGCCTTGGAGGCACTGGACGGCTACGATGTCCGCTAGGCACGCCCGACCGCCCAAGAACACCGCCAGGCGCGTCTCAGTTAGCACAGCGACAGTTCGCGTCACGCCATCGTCGAGCACGACCCGCGAGTCTCCAGTCGCCTTTACGGCACGCATCAGCTTCGGCAAGTTTAGCTCGAACGCATTTTCGAGAATCGGCACTCGAGCTGCCTTGGGTTTTTTCATCGGCAGTACCTAAAAGAAAAGCAAACCGGGAAATTGGTGCGCGGTTCATGACTGAGTCATGGTTTTGGAGACGTCGCTTAATGACCGAGAAGTAGCTGGTTTGTTGAAGACGCGGACGATCCTGGGGTTCCATGTCGGCAGTGTAAGAGGCCGGCGGTCGAGCCTGATGCAAATGTTTCGGCTGGCTGCTTGTCGCTCCCCACCCTGACCTCGCCCTTGCCCCGCCCACCATCCGCAAGTTTGGCCACAGGGATGCATTCAGAATACCGGACACGAAAAAATTCGAGTGGCCATTCTGATCCGATTAGCATCGCATCCGTTACCTAGCCTTCAGGCAGCCACCACACGCGAGTTGGTACTACCGCGGATCGCAAAGCCGAGGACGCATTGCATGCCTTCCCGTCCTGCTCGGCCGCAGGTGATGCCGTATGCAGGGATGTATTCACGAGGTTGCGGGGTGCCCTGACGCGCGCGCGCAACTGGCTGAGTCGATTAGCCACGATCTAAAGCAAAAGCCGCTTGCGGCCTATAAGCTAGGCTACATGCGGCTTTCGGGGTAAATAGTATATAAAAAAGATACCCCCCTTTTCTTATATATTCTTTTTCTCTCTTCCAGCACCTGGGCCAGAGAGGGTACTGCTTTTATTGCGTTTATTGCTCTTGGTTGGATTGCTGGACGAACTCGGGTGCAATGTATGCCTCGCGCATCTTGCCCTTGCCGCTGGCTGACTTCGTGTCGTAGCGGCGGATATTACGGTCAGATTCCAGGTTCTCGAACACGCTGCGGCGCATGCGGCCTTCCGTTCCCTTGAATTTCGCGGACTTCCTTGCCAGTTCAGCAGTGGTTAGGCCACGACGACCAGCCTCCAGAATCAGATTGGCGACTTCGTTGCACAGGGCGGCGAATGGGGAATCGGCGATGTTATCAGCCATTCGGCTGATCGCCCTGTCAGCCCAGAAGGTCACGTAGTCGATCGCCCAGCGAGCGTGCTCGACGTCGATCACATCAGCCTCAGTGGAGTGCGCGACAATCAGCGAGACGCGCATGGCGATCTCCCGGACGCGGCTGTACATCTCGGCCATGCCATACAGTTCCAGCTCGTCCATGCGCGCAATGCAACGCAGGTCGAGGTCGTCGAACAAGCAGCGTGCTTTTCCCGAGAAATCCAAAACAGTCGGCACCGGCTTTTCGCTGTGCACTGCGTCGATGATATCTGCCAAATTTCCGCCGCTCTTGACACGGCATTCGCGGACCCAGCGAACCAAATCGTCGGGCATCTCGACTGGATCGACAAAGCGAGAGGGCTGGCGCCCGAGATCGGATTCAACGACGATGAGACGATTCAAGAAGCCATCCGTCAATGCCCCCGATCCTACAGCTTCGTAAAACGGAGTGGGCGTGGTCATGCCCAACACCGTCAGTGCTGGGTTCTCCACAAATTGTGGCCCCATGCTGGCGCGTTGAGTCTGGTTCATCGCGGCGGTGGAGAACGCCTTAGGCTGGAGCGTGCCGTGGCAGCGGCCAAACACTTCCATAAGGCGTTTGCGCGCCGCACCGCCATTGGTATTGTTCTTCGCGTTTGCGGTCTTCAGCATGTAGCCAAACTCATCAACGATCGCAATGTGGGTGGGATGGACGCGCAGCATCGAGTCAATGGCACTGTCGGATGTATATTCAGACGCGGGGGACATGGCGGAGAACTTCGCGGAATCCAGCACGCGCTCGATGGCAGTCTTCGCATGCTCTTTGCCGGCGCCCGACACTCCGATGTTGAGGAAGAAGAGCGACGACCAGTTGGCGCTAGTGGTGCAGAACTTGCGGCCCATGGCGACGCTGCCAAGCGCCAGCGCCGCCTGGACGGCGAACACGGGCTGCGGCTTAATAGCCGTGGCGTTGGTCCAGTCAACCATCAGGCCCAACTTGCCCGGGATGGTAAGCAGATGTGGTGGGATGTCGCAGACTACCTTAGCGGGAATGAGGACATTATCAGGCACCGAGATGATATTCGCGACAGCGCCGCTTTTTGGTTCGGCCACCGGCATACGTGTCAGACTTTCCAGCAACTTGCTGATGTCCACATTTTTGACGCGTTCCTCTTGGGCCATCGTGCGGACCGTCTCGTACGTGATACCACCGCCCATCTTGAGGCTGTTCCACGCCTTGATGACAGCGTTGGCGTCATACTTCTCTGGGCAAGTCTGACTCCACTCGTCGGCGAGATCGAACATCTCCTCGGACTGGTTAAACGAGTGCAGCCCCATCAGGACTCTCAGCCATTCGTCGCGACTGCATGCGGCGGAGATAACCGCCAAGTCGAGTTTGATGAAAACATGCTCGTAGGGCAACAGCGGTTCCGCGTTGGGGGCGATCTCAACGCCGCACTCGGCTGACTTTGCTGGCTTGCTGAACTTGTCGATAACCCACTGCGGAAGGTCTGCCATTACTTGGCCCTCGAACAGGTCGCTGGAAGCCTCCATCTCGTAGCGGCGACCAGATGCATGGACGGAGCCGGGTCCGACCACGTAGCCGTTAACTTTGAGGTCGATGTTCGCACCCATCTTGCCGGCGAAGTTGAGCGAGCAGTCGGCCAGGAAATAATAGTGGCTGCCGCCTGCGCCGGTCAGCACCTCAACGGTTTCCGGCAGGCGGCCGTGAATTTTCTCCAACTCTTCCAGAACCTCTGCGCCGCCGACCTTGTAGCGATCCACGTCCACAACAACTGCCATTTTTCCGGTGTTGCCGATTTCTTGGCCCAAACGCACGCCATAGTTCAGCTCGGGTTCGTGCTCAAACCAAGTGTTGATGATGCTGGGGTTGGTGAGAGCCTCCTTGAAGGAATTCGGGCGGCACGGGTGTTTGCCGGGGTGGGGGCAGTTGACGTTTCCGCAGGTGCACTTGCCATTTTTCATCCCGTGGAGGGGGAACACAGGGTGGCCCAGGGATGCCATCAAGAGGGCCTGTGCGTGCGCACGCGAGACAGCCATGAACGTATCGCAGGAATCTCCCCGGAGTCCAGCCACAGGCGCGCTAGGCGTGTTCTGCGCAGTAGGCTGCTGTTCGCTGCCCTTTACGTCAAAGTCGCCACTGGAAAGCTCCGCAGCCGCGCACTGCGCTCCATTTGTTGAAGCGAGGACGATCATGCTTTGCTCTTCAATCTTTGGATGCGCGTGATGTGAGCACACTCGATCCAGCCATTGGAAGTGAAATTGTGAAAGTGGAATCTCGCCTCGGTACCTTGGAGTTCAAGCAGCTCGCCGATCTGACCGTTGGCGTCGGTGAACGCCTGGATAACCGGGTGATTTGCGCTCATCGCGATATGGAAGAGCATGGGGGAGTTTTTCATTTCGAGGTCGAACATCACAACATTGTCCATGGTCCAGATGAAAGCGATGTACATGGTGCGCGTCGCGCTGCGTGGATGGGTATGCATTTAATCCTCCTGGATTTTTTGGTATGCCAGCAGCGTCGCTGGCAGCATAAGTAAGTTGATCTCGACTAGCAGGCGGCTTGTGCCAAGCGCCTGTTGAGGATCGACAGTCGTTTGTTCTCAATGGTCAGGACTTCGATGGCCCGTTCCATTTTCGACACGGCGAAGTAGAAATCCCAGACCGGAATCATGTCCAGCGGCTGGCTTTCGGCGTCCGAGCAAATGCGATTTACGAGCGCCATTGCTGCGTGACGCAGGTCCATCATGTCGGACGAGACAGCCACAGTAGTGCATGGCATGGTCTGGGCCGCTTTGCGCTTGCTGATGGTTTGGATTTGGCCGTGCAACTTTTGCAGCAAGGCCGTACGTTCATTACTCAAGGGGCTGGGGAGGGACATCATTTTCTGCTTTCTGCCTTTTCGTAGGCGTAAGTTTGCCCCTAGCGACGAGGCTATATTTTTTCAAACTGCGTGATTTTTGGGTTTGTGCCCGGCTTGCCGTTATGGCATTGGTGGCGGTTTGTAGGTAGTCAGTTGGGTCATGACATTAACCTTAGAATGAAGCAACAAGCTCGCGAATGTCTTCTACGCGCCACATCGTGAGACGCGGACCGCTCTTTACTGAACGCGGGAAACGACCAGACTTGACGCCTGCCCACCAGCACGATTTCTTGACCGGGATGATGGCCGGGATTGGGGGTACTGCGGCAGGGTCGCCGATGATCTGCTTGAGGCGCAGGAAGCCGGTTTCAGGAAAGTGAATCATGGTTCTGTTCCGTTGTTAAGACAGGACCATTGTGGACGTTGTCAGTCACGTGCGGAATCCCGCTACCGGCTGACGGGATAGCGCACGCCAGTCAAGAAGTGAGGGCTATTTGGACGCGCTACGTTCGCGCTTCCATTGAGTAATCCAAGTGCGAAGAGTCTTTTGTTCAACCGGAACAAGCTTTGCTTCGTACAACGCCAATGCCGCTTTGTTCATCGAGTCGTACTTATGCATGTTCATGTCGCACCAATCGAAAACTTCCTTTCGCATTGCGCGATTTTCTTTTTGACGCGCATCCGATCCCAAGGTCGCTGCCCGTGTAAGTGGGATCGAATCATGCATCGCAATTTGCGCCCCTAGGTACATCCCGAAAACGCGCTCAGCAAACCGGATACATTTACGTCCAGTTTGCCCATCCGTCCACGGCCGCAGTGCTTCGACAGCCCATCCGGTCGCGTTCCAAAAATACGCCGAATCGCGACGCAAATTCTGCCGGATGGTCGCAACCTTCTTCTTGGCATCATCTTTCAACGCTGCCTCCATCACTGCGTCCAAATCGAGAAAATTCTCTGCACGGCCCCAAATATGCGCGAATACTTCACGTACAAACAGATCGCCTCCTCCAAGAACCTTAGATTCGGAATCGTTGGCCATCTCAACCAAGAGATCTAACGCTTCACGTTGGTGCTGTTCGTTGCATGGAGCGCCCAAATTGCGAAAGTCATCATGAGAAATCAATCTATATCCTTTGAGTTGATTGCAGAATGCAAGTGCATCCTGACAAACAAAGAGGGGAGCATTTCTGCTCCCCTCGGTCTCTGAAATCGACGATCAATTCACTGAACAGTATGTTGCCCATGCGTCCATGAGTAGTATCCGTTTCTCGAATAGATCCCCGCGCCTATAGGCGGCCTCGACTTTGTCGGGCAGGCTATGGGCAAGCGCATGCTCACAGACCTCGCGCGGAAAAGAATTGGCCAGGGACTCGGCACACCAGTCGCGGAACGTGGACCGAAAACCGTGAACTGTAATTTCAGGACGCGCCATCCGGCGCAGCACAGCCGTCAGACTCATGTCTGACAGGAGCGTGTCGGGCTGCCGCCCCGAGAAAACAATGTCACCATTCTTGACAATAGTCCGCAAAAGCGTAACGGCAGGGGATGAAAGTGGCACACGATGCTCTCGCCCAGCCTTCATGCGTTCGGCCGGAATTGTCCAAGTCGCAGCGTCTAGGTCAATCTCGCTCCATTTAGCGCCACGGACCTCCCCAGATCGGCATGCGGTAAGTATGGCGAACTCAACGGCGCGAGCTGCAACACCTTCACGTGCACGAAGTTCGGGCATGAACGCACCGACTTCCTGCCATGGCAGTGCGGGGTGATTTTTTATTGGGGCGATCTTACTGGGATTGGCAAGCAGATGATCCAAGTGGCCTCGCCAGCGCGCTGGATTTTCGCCCTGACGAAATTTGTGGACGGCTGCCCAGTCAAGTACGCATTCGATACGGCCTCGTAGGCGCTTTGCAGTCTCTGTCTTGTTATCCCAGATAGGCAAAAGGACCTTCATCACCAGCGCAGTGTCAACTTGGTCCACTGACAGGCTTCCGATCACCGGCGACGCATAGGCTTCCAATGTGTTCTCCCATTGGCTGGCATGTTTTGAATTTTTCCAACCAGCGCGGTGCGCAGCAACATAGCGTTTCGCACACTGGTCGAAGGTGATGAGCTTGGCCTTGGCGGCTGCAAGCTGTTGCTTGCGGGCTGCACGCTCACCCAGAGGGTCAACGCCATCCAATACCAGCAAGCGGCAAGCCTTGGCGCGCTCTCGCGCATCGGCAAGGCCGATGACCAGAAACGACCCAAGGCCCATCTCACGCTGTTTCTTGTCCATCGTGTAGCGAAAGATCCAGCTTTTCGTGCCGGTTTTCGACACTTGCAGCCAAAGACCTCCGCCGTCACCATGGTAGCCAGGCTCCTGCAACTTCGAGATGGCCAACGCCTTCAACTTTTCGAGTACGATCGCCATTTTTCTACCCACACGCCTACCCACACGGAAGCGGTGGATTCTATCGCATTTCGCCGGTCAACGGTGGACAACGTAACTAGGCTTTCTCTCTATGAAAGCTCAATAGAAAAAGGCCGCATCACTGGGGCCTTCTATATGTCGGTGGCGGAAGCGGTGAGATTCGAACTCACGAACGGCTCACACCGTCGGCAGTTTTCAAGACTGCTGCCTTCAACCACTCGGCCACGCTTCCTGTTGCACGGCATTATACATAATCATCGGCAGGATGAGGAGATTCTGACCCGACCGCGCCGCCTGTGCCCCTATCTTGACGAGATCGGCATCCGCAAGCAGCGCGGCGGCAGCAATCACGCCCCCGTCCTTATCCCACCAACGCCCAATTTTCCCTTAAGGCCTTCTCGAACGCATACGCCGGCAACGGCGCCGCATACAGATACCCCTGCACCTCATCACACCCTGCCCCGCGCAAGAACGCCAGCTGATCCAGCGTCTCGACACCCTCAGCAATCACGCGCAAACACAACTGCCGCGCCATGCTGATGATGGTCCCCGCAATCGCGCAGTCACTCCCATCCGCCGGAATCCCCATCGTAAACGACCGGTCGATCTTCAACGTATGAATCGGGAACCGCTTCAGATACGACAGGCTCGAGAACCCGGTGCCGAAATCGTCCAGCGACAGCGACACGCCCAGCGCCGTGATCTGGTCCATGATCGCCGTCACGCGATCCACGTCGTGCATCAGCGTGCTCTCGGTGATCTCCAGCTCCAGCCACGATGGATCGAGCTGATAGCGCCGCAGCGTGGTGGCCACGCGTTCCGGCAGCGATGGCGTGAACTCGCGGGCCGACACGTTCACCGCCACCCGGAACGGGGCGATGCCCGAGCGCTGCCAGATCGACGCCTGCGCGCACGCTTCTTCCAGCACCCACTCGCCCACCTGCACGATCAGGCCCGTGGTCTCGGCCAGCGGGATGAATTCGCCGGGCGGCACGATGCCGCGCTCGGGATGCATCCAGCGCACCAGCGCTTCCGCGCCCACTAGCCGGCCGCTCGCAATTTCGAACTTCGGCTGGTAGTACAGCACCAGTTCGCCATTGCCCAGCGCATGGCGCAGGCCGGATTCGATGCGCATGCGTTCCTGCATGCCCTTGTTCATGTCCTGGCTGTAGAACGCGACGCTGCGGTCCGGGTTGGCGTCGTCGCCCTTGGCCCGTTCCATCG
>Ga0308158_10001348_pt1 | contig 26994 bp, 31 predicted proteins | sample PhyBR2_FD_201038 | JGI IMG/M metagenome (GOLD analysis project Ga0308158, IMG submission 201038) | Phyllosphere microbial communities from UC Gill Tract Community Farm, Albany, California, United States - DLSLB.R2 | ecosystem: Host-associated > Plants > Phyllosphere > Unclassified | place: USA... | reverse complement strand
AGCCCAACGGCTCATCAAGAAGGAATGGGACAAGTCGAAGAAGGAGGCTCGCACAGGCAGGCTTGAAGAATGAGGCTGTGAGGGCCGCAGGATAGCAACTGTCGACTGTCGCAAATGTTCTAAGTTTTGCGACAGCGTTCCTGAAAACTGTTTTGTCTCATTTAGCGTTGTCGCAAAAGTCTGTTGCATAATACTCACATTTCGATACAGTTATGCGACATGTTGATTGGCTACGCCCGTGTGTCCACCGATGACCAGGATCTCCGGCTGCAACGCGCCGCGTTGAAAGAGGCCGGATGCAAGCGGACGTTCGAAGAAAAAATCTCTGGCGCAAAGCGTGACCGGCCTCAGCTTGCCAAGATGATCGAGCAACTGCGTGACGAAGACACGGTGGTGGTGACGCGGCTTGATCGGTTGGCACGCTCGACCCGCGACCTGCTCGATATTGCCGAGAGACTGAAGGAGGTCGGCGCCGGTCTGCGTTCGCTGGCCGAGCCCTGGGCGGATACGACCTCGCCTGCGGGCCGCATGGTGCTGACCGTGTTCGCCGGCATCGCCGAGTTCGAGCGCGAGCTGATCCACCAGCGCACCGGCAGCGGACGGGTAGCAGCCAAGGCAAGAGGGGTGCGCTTCGGCCGTCCGCCCAAGCTCACCCCCGATCAGGTCGCGCTCGGCGAACGATTGATAGGCGAAGGCACATCGGTGCGCGAAGCCGCCAAGCTGCTCAAATGCCATCATGCCACACTCTACCGGGCGCTGACCGCAGCGACGGTGGCTCCATGATGCGGTGGGCTGAGCAACCTGACGTTTCGGCAGGGAGGGCCTGATGCCTATCCGCCCCGAGCACGTGTTCCTGTATCCGATCGACTGGGCGCAGCTCTCGCACCAGATACGCTTCGTGCGGGCGGGGGGACACTGCGAGCATTGTGGACGCCCCCACAGGCAGAAGGTCTTCCACCTGGGCGACGGACGGTGGTGGGATCGGAACCGGCAATGCTGGCGCAATGGCCGGGGCCGGCGTGTGCAACGGCCTACGGAGAACATTCTGCTACAAGGCCGGTGGACACCGGTGGTCCTGGCCTGTGCGCACCTCAATCATGATCCGAGCGACAGTGCGCTTCACCAGCTCGCAGCGCTCTGCCAGCGCTGCCACATGCTCCACGATGGACCGGAGCATCGACGCCGTCGCTGGATGAACGCGCACTATCGGCGTGCGTTGGGTGATCTGTTCTACGGCCCATACCCCAAGCTGGGAGGCGACTGGATCACACCAACCCCCCTCAGCATGCTCGACGATCACCGCAGTGGAACGTCCTCCCGTTGACACTCGTTTCACTTATTGCGTTTACAAGTCGCAATCACTAGATGGCTTCCGCTCTGGGAGACGAAACATGGCCGCCGTGGCCTTCAATATCGACGAGGCCTACGAGCCTACTGCACACGAGATCGAGGCGGCCGGTAACGCCGCGCGTGCACTGTCGAGGGTAGATTCCAGCCGCCCTATTCACCTGACTGTAGAAGGGGCAGGCGAGGACGTTATCAGCCTGCCTTCTGGTGTGTTCAACAGTATCGTCAAGATGCTGGTTGAGATCGGCAACGGTCATGCCGTCACTGTTGTGCCAGTACAGGCAGAACTTACAACCAGCCAGGCGGCCGATCTGCTCAACATGTCGCGTCCACACCTCATCAAGCTCTTAGAACGCGGTGACCTGCCGTTCCGGATGGTCGGCACGCATCGTAAGCTGCTCGGGCGCGACGTGCTGACCTACCGCAGCCGCATGGATGCGGCCCGGCATGAGGCCTTGCAGGGGATGGCGGACCTGGATCAGGAAGCTGGCCTCTTCGATGATCACGCACCCCTCGATCGTCCCTGATGCTGGTCGGCCGCTACACCGTCCTGCTTGATGCCAACGTCATGCACCCCTCCATCGTGCGGGGTGCGCTTTTGTGGTTCGCCGCCAACCGGCTGTTCCGGCCGCTCTGGAGCGAGGCGATCCTGGCCGAGTGGGAGGAAAGCCTGAGGCGGCGGTTTCCTGATTTGCCAACTGACCATTTCCAACGCCAGCGGGCCTACATGGACAGCTTCGGGGAGGCGCTGGTGGAAAGCTATGAATCGCTGATGCCTGCCCTGACGCTGCCTGATCCCAAGGACGTCCATGTTCTTGCAGCAGCGATTCACGGCAGAGCCGATGCGATCGTCACTTACAACCTCAAGGATTTTCCGGTCGAAGTGGCCGCCCGCCACGGTATCGAGGTGAAGCATCCCGACGACTTCATCGTCAATGTCATCGATCTTGATACGGCCAAGGCTCTGACCGCGATCGGTAGCCAGCGCCGTCAGTTTCGCAATCCCGCTGTAACCGCCGAAGATTACCTCGACCGCTTTCGGAAAAGCGGCTTGGTCCAAGCGAGCCACCGACTGCAACCCCTCGCCGAGCTATTTTAAATGAGGGTTCTGACACCAGCAAGCGCTTGAAAGGCGCTGACCTATCTCAAGCGTCAGAACCGTTCGGTTTTGACACAAAGCTTCCTCGAAAACGATGGTCTTTTGGGAACGATAGATCTTTCCCAAAAGCCGTTTTCACACGAGAAGGGAGAACACTAGAACCGCTTGCGAACGCCCACAGGCGGTAGAGCGCGGCACGCTAAGCGCCGCGCTCGATCGGATTATTCAGCGAGGCTTTCGATAATTGGGCACTCCGGGCGATCATCGCCGTGACAGCGCTCAACCAAGTCGATCAGCGCCAATTGCATAGCTTTCAACGCGCGCGCCTTGCGGCCCAGCTCGGCAGCGCGCGCTTTCGCCAGCGCCTTAACTTCGGCGCTCGACCGATCCCGATCCGACCACAAGCCGAGTAGCGTGCGGATCTCCTCGATTGGAAACCCAAGGTCTCGCGCGTTGGCGATGAACCGCAGCCGATGAATGTCCACTTCCGAATAATCCCGGTAGCTCCCGCGCCGGAGCGGTGCGGGCACAAGGTCGATCTTCTCGTAGTGGCGGATCATGCGTTGCGAGACGCCGCTGGCCTCCGACGCCGCCCCGATGTTCATAGTTTCACCGTGTTCAGACGCAGCGCGTTGAGCACGACGGTGAAGGAAGAGAGGGCCATCGCAGCGCCAGCCAGCATTGGTGACAGAAGGATGCCGGCAACGGGGTAGAGCACGCCGGCCGCGACGGGCACGCCGACCCCGTTGAACAGGAATGAGAAGAACAGGTTCTGCCGAATGTTCCGCATCGTCGCACGGGCGAGCTTGCGCGCGCGCACGATCGCCGAAAGATCGCCGCGTGTGAGCGTCATGCCCGCGCTTTCTATCGCTACGTCGGTTCCCGTCCCCATCGCGAGCCCAACGTCGGCAGCGGCCAGCGCCGGGGCGTCGTTGATACCGTCGCCGGCCATTGCAACCTTGGCACCATCAGCTTTCAATTCGCCGATGATCCGCGCCTTATCTTCCGGTCGCAGATCGGCGCGTACATCGTCCAGGCCGCCCACGGCGCGCGCAACCGCATCGGCCGTCCCGCGATTGTCGCCCGTCAGCATGATAACGCGCAGACCTTCCTTGCGAAGAGCCGCGATGGCGTCGCGCGCCGAAGGGCGCACCGGGTCAGCAACCGCGAGCAAGCCCGCGAGTGCGCCGTCGATCGCGATCAGGATGACGCCGGCTCCCTCGCTCCGATGGCGATCGGCCGAAGCGTCGAGTGACTGGGGATCGGCACCGACCCGGCTCATTTGTGCGGCATTGCCGATCACCACCGATCGGCCGCCAACCGTGGCACTGACACCCATGCCGGTCTGCGAAGCGAAGTCTGCGACCGTGGCGAGTTGCAATCCGCGTTCCTTGGCGGCGACGACGATCGCGTGGGCTAGCGGGTGTTCGGACTGTCCTTCGACAGCCGCAGCGAGCGCGAGCATGTCGTTCTCTCCAACGGTGCCGGTTGCCTCGATCGCGACCAGCGACGGCTTGCCTTCCGTTAGCGTGCCCGTCTTGTCGATGACCAGCGTATCGACCTTATCGAGTGCCTGTAGGCTTTCGGCATTCTTGACGAGCACGCCGGCCTGCGCGCCGCGGCCGGTGCCAACCATAATCGACATAGGGGTCGCGAGCCCGAGCGCGCACGGGCAGGCGATCACCAGCACGGCGATCGCATTAAGAAGGGCGTGACCCATGCGTGGCTCGGGACCGACCAGCGACCACACCACGAAGGTCGCGACCGAGATCAGCACGACCAAAGGTACGAACCAGCCCGATACCCGGTCGGCGACCGCCTGGATCGGGGCACGGCTGCGCTGCGCTTCCGCGACCATGCGGACGATGCGCGCCAGCATCGTGTCCGAACCGACCGCGCCGGCTTCCATAACGAGGCTGCCCGTGCCGTTCACCGTCCCCCCCGTGACTGCGGCATCGACTTCCTTGAGGACGGGGGCCGGCTCGCCGGTGAGCATGGATTCATCGACCGAGGAGCGACCCTCGACCACCACGCCATCGACCGGGATCGCATCGCCGGGGCGGACCCGCAACCGATCTCCGGTTGCCACGTCGGCAAGGCTGACTTCTTCCTCTGACCCGTCAGACCGCAACCGTCGCGCTGTCTTGGGAGCGAGGTCCATGAGGGCGCGTATCGCGCGGCCAGTCGCCGCTCTGGCGCGCAATTCGAGAACCTGTCCGAGCAACACCAGTGTCACGACGACGCCGGCAGCTTCGTAATAGACTGGGACCATGCCCCCGTGCATCCGGAACGTCGCAGGGAAGATGCTGGGCGCGAGTGTTGCGACCAGGCTGTAGAGGAATGCCGCACCGACGCCGATCGCGATCAGCGTGAACATATTCAGATGGCGGGTGCGAAGCGACATCCACCCCCGCTCGAAAAACGGCCATCCCGCCCACAGCACAATTGGCGCAGTGAGTGCGAGTTGGACCCAAGGCGAAGCGGTAGGGCTAACAACATGGAGCCCAAACATCTCGGCGAACATCGAAACAATGAGCAGCGGAACGGTGAGCGCTCCTGCTACCCACAAACGCCGGGTGAAATCGACTAGTTCTGGATTGGGACCGTCATCGAGCGACGGCTCTTCCGGTTCGAGGGCCATGCCGCAAATGGGGCACGTTCCCGGCCCTTCCCGACGAATCTCAGGGTGCATGGGGCACGTCCACATCGCTCCCGGGGTTGCCACCGGCTCGGGCTTTGGCTTGGCCCCAAGGTAGGCATCAGGGTCAGCGACGAACTTGGTTCGACACCCTGCACTACAGAAATGATACTCGTGCCCGGCATGCTCGGCATGGTGCGCTGTTTTTGCCAGATCAACGGTCATGCCGCATACCGGGTCGGTCACTGTGGCAGAAGGTTCTCCGCCCGCTTTCCCTGAGCAGCATCCTTCCTTGGCAGCTTGTGGAACAGCCGGAGATTTGGAGGACGAGCAGCAGGACGCGCCCGCCTCGCGCTCGATCGCAGCAGCTTTATCAGCTTGCTTGTTCGAGCACCCGCAGCCCCCGGCCAAATGGGCGTGGAAATCAGGGTCGTTCATAGAAAAACTCCTTCAACCCGAGAGCATGTAGGGTCTGACACCGTGTCAGGGTCAAGCCCCCCTTCCAACGACTCACGGCACCTAATTAAATTACGTCGCAAAGCTCGATTGCCCTCAAACCAATAGCTACATGGCCGACGCAGGGGGTTCGAGCGTGCCGAGCCAACCTACCAGCACGAGGATCGCGACCACGCACGAAGCCTCGACTGCAAGACTTGTTCGCAAGGTTCGCAGCGCGCCTTTATAATCGCCTGCTGACACCGATCGTTCGAATGCCGGTGTAAAGCGGAAGCGGTTAAGCGAAGCGAGTCCGAGCATCCCACCCAACAGCACAAGCTTGGCGATCAAGAGCCTGCCGTAGACCGTCGTGCCGAGGGTCGGGAGATTGCCAAGGCCAACCAACAGCCAAGCGTTGATGAGGCCGGTGATGACGATCGTACCGACGACAATCGTGCCGGTCAGACCGAACCCGTGCAGCGCTCGATAGGTCAGTGCGAGGTGGGCGGCATCGGTGCGCCGCGCTGGTCGTGTCACCAGCAGCCCAAGCCCGAGCAGCGCTCCCACCCACGCACCAGCGCTCAGGAGATGGAGGATATCGGCCGCCAGATGCACCCACCCGGTCGCGCCTTCGTCCATCGCCCCGTGCCCCGTCCAGGCGAGCGTTGCGAGAGCGACGCCGGAAAAGATGGCGACCAAGCCAAGCGGCATCGTGCGCCGCGCCGCTATTAGGGCAGCGATAGACGCCACCAAGAGCGCGATCATGCGTACTTTCCATGCCGTGCCCGTTGCGGAGTCAGAGAGCAGCATTCCGACTGCTTCCCGATCGATCGGCCACGGAGGTGCACCTGCCATCGCGGCTGCGAGCAGCGCGACCGCTATGCCGGAGAATAGCAGGGCGAGAAGCCCGGTCCCGAACAGCCAAGGGCGGAAGGCAAGCGCGTTGCCGCGCTCACCGACCTTCAACCCGTAGAGGCCGAATGCCGAGAGGCCGAACAGCCCGCTCAGCGTCACGTAAAGCGCGAAGCGAACCGCGATCAGCGGCCAGTCGGCTTCCACCTTACTTCACCGTGAAGGCGTAGTTTCCGGTGATGCGGTGTGTGTCGGTCGAGACCACATGCCAGGCAAGCTTATAGCTACCCGCGCCGAGCGGCGACTTGGGCGTGACGACGAGGGTGCGACCGTCCGAGCCGACAGTTGCGGTCCCGACGACTTTCATTGGTGCGTGCGTCATGCCGCCATGCCCGGTCATCATCAGATCCGCACCGGAAAACTTGGGCATCAGCTTCTCGCTGAAGCGCAGTGTGACATTGGCGGGCTTCGCGACCATCGCATTCGGTGCCGGGGATGCGGATACGAGTTTGGGATGGGCCTGGGCGGCTCCGGCAAGGCCGAGAAGGACGACAGCGGTAGGAAGGAAGACGCGACGCATGGGAATACTCCGATCAGGTTCGTGCCTGTTCTACGCGGCCCGGCCGCTCGCCCCTCATGACGGAAGTCGAGGGGTGATGGGCATCGCTGCGTAACAAGTGGTAGAGGCGCGGAGTGGACAGCATGGACGATCTAGACAGAACATTGGCGAGGCTCGCGGGCGCACCCGTGCCGGCATCGCTGGACGGGATCGAAGCGCAGGTGTTCGCACGCATCGGTGCGCAGCCCGTCGCACGGTTGACCGGATTGGGCGTCGGGGGCGTGATGGTCGCAGCGCTCGCGATCGGCATGGTTGGCGCGGAACTTCCGGCGACCGCCAGCCCTGCGGTGTCGCTTTCGCCGCTCGGGGGCGCATCACCACTGGCGCCATCGGTCTTGCTGATTGGTGAGCCATGACATCGACCAAGCGGCTTATCGTCTGCGTTGTACTGGCCTTCCTCGCGGCTATCGCAGGCGTATTTCTTGCGCGCGTGTTGCTGCCCCAGCCTAAGCAACCGGGCACCGCCTTGCACGAGGTCCTGCACCATAAGCTGGCGCTTGATGGCAATCAGCAGGCCCGGCTGAAAAGCCTAGAGGACCGGTTCGCGGTGCAACGCCACGCGCTGGAATTGGAAATGCGCGCGGACAATGCACGGCTAGCCGAGGCCATTGAGACCGAGCATGGCAACGGCCCCAAGGTGACCGCCGCGGTCGATCAGAGTCATGCGGCGATGGGCGAGTTACAGAAGGCAACGTTGGCGCATATCTTCGCCATGCGGCAGCTTTTGCGCCCGGATCAGACCCCCCAATTCGATGCTGCGGTGGTGAAGGCGCTCACCGACGACCAGGGGTGAGCCTCGATTGGACCACCCTGTCCGACGGCGAACTGGCGACGCTCAGCATCGCTGGCCGACAAGCGGCATTCTCCGAAATCATGCGTCGCTATCGTCAGCCTATATTCCGGCTCGCGCGCGCCTTTGTCGGCGAGGCCGACGAAGCGCTCGATTTGGTTCAAGAGACGTTTGTCGCGGCGCATCAGGCGATGCCGCGCTACGATACACAGCGGGCGATGAAAGCATGGCTTTCTACGATCGCCGTCAACAAATGCCGGGATTGGGCAAGGAAGCGCGCGGTCCGTCGGTTTTTCTCCTTTGCCGCACCGCTCGACGAACAGGCCGAGACGATCGCGGACGATCAGGTAGCAATCGATGACGCAGCAGCCGATCGGCAGGAACTTGCCAAAGTGACGCGCGCCATCGCGACCTTGCCGATGAATCTCAAAGAACCGTTGGTGCTCCGCACGATCGAGGGTTTGAGCCAGGCGGAAACGGCCGATGTATTGGGGATCAGCCAGAAGGCGGTCGAAACCAGGCTATATCGGGCTCGCGCGCGCCTCGCCGAAAATTTGAAAGAGAACCAAGGGGTAGGCGCACGGGACGCGTAAGAGGTGAGACGGGCCGGCAGCGGCTCAATCCCAAGGAGCTACCATGTCGCGCGTTCTAGACCGCCGCCAATTGCTGCGCGGTGCCACTCTTGCAGGAGGCGGTGTTGCGCTGTCGGCATATATGCCGGCATGGGCGCAGCCTGTTTCCGCTGGTATTGTGAAGCCGCTGCCTACTGTATCGGGTGATGAAATCCGGCTCCGGGTCGCGCACCAGATGATGATGATCGACGGACGGCAGAGCCACGCCATCGGCATTAACGGCACTGTGCCCGCACCGCTGATCCGGCTGCGGGAAGGTCAGACCGTGCGGCTGCATGTCGAGAACGGTCTTGATGAGCAGACCTCGTTGCACTGGCACGGCCTGATCGTGCCGTTCCAGATGGACGGCGTGCCGGGCGTTGCCTTCCCCGGCATCGATAAGCGCACGACCTTCACCTACGAGTTCCCGATCGTGCAGGCCGGCACCTATTGGTATCACAGCCATTCCGGGTTGCAGGAGCAGATGGGGCTCTACGGCCCCATCGTGATCGACCCCAAGGGCGTTGACCCGATCCAGTCGGATCGCGAGCACGTTATCGTGCTGTCCGACCACAGCCAGCTCCACCCGCATCGCATCTTCATGAAGCTCAAGAAGCAGTCGGGCTATTTCAACCGGCAGCAGCAGACGCTCGCCGGCCTGCTCAAGGGCGAGGACCAGCCGCTCAAGGATCGCCTCGATTGGGGCAAGATGCGGATGGACCCGACCGACGTCGCCGACGTGACGGGTTCAAACTACACCTATCTCGTCAACGGGCATGGGCCGCAGGACAATTGGACGGGGCTGTTCAGGCCGGGCGAGCGGGTGCGGCTGCGTGTCATCAATGCGTCCGCGATGACGACCTTCAACGTCCGGATTCCGGGGTTGAAGCTGAGCGTTGTCCAGGCGGACGGCCTCAACGTCCGTCCCGTTGAGGTCGACGAGTTCCAGATCGGCGTGGCCGAGACCTACGACGTGATCGTCACTCCATCGGACGAGCGCGCCTACACGCTGGTCGGTGAGAGCGTGGACAGGTCCGGCATGGCGCGCGCAACGCTAAGCCCCCGCGAAGGCATGGCCGCTGAAGTCCCTCCACTTCGCAAGCGCCCTGTCGCCACCATGAAGGACATGGGGATGGACATGAACATGGATATGTCGGGCGGCGGTTCGATGCAGGGCATGGACCATAGTGGCATGCCTGGAATGGATCACGGATCAATGGCCACGGCTGAAAAGCCCGCCGCTGCGATGGACCACGCGCAGATGGACCACGGTGCTGCCGGTGCCGGCGCGGGCGGAATGGCCGGGATGGATCACGGCGCGATGCAGTCGGGTGCTACGATGCCAGGCATGGCAGGTGCGCCCGACGCCGCAGGTGGTATGGCAATGGGCGGCATGGCGGGCATGGACATGAACATGCGCGACTTTTCGAAAGCGCCGGGCGTGAAGAAGGGGCCGGGTGTCCAGACCATCTCGCCGATGCCGATGGATCGTACCGGCGACCCCGGTCAGGGTCTGGAGAATGTCGGGCATCGTGTGCTGAATTACCGCGATCTGGTCGCGGTCGATCGCAATCCCGATCTGCGCGCGCCGTCGCGCGAGGTGCAGATCCACCTTACCGGCAACATGGAACGCTACATGTGGGCGCTCGACGGTGAAAAGCTGTCCGAGGTGAAGGCACCGATCCCATTTCTTGCTGGCGAGCGCGTCCGCGTCACGCTGGTCAACGACACGATGATGGGCCACCCGATCCACTTGCACGGCCACTTCTTCGAATTGGTGACGGGGCACGGCGCGTACAGCCCGAGAAAGCATACCGTCATGGTCCAACCGGGGGGCAAGGTCAGTTGGGACGTGACCGCCAACGAGGGCGATTGGGCATTCCACTGCCACATGCTCTACCACATGCACGCGGGCATGATGCAGGTCGTCCAGGTCCGTTCGGCGAAGGGAGAGGCGGCATGAAGGCGCTGCTTCTCGCCGGGATCGGCGCGCTGGTCGCCACGGCACCTGCCACGGCGCAGACGATGGACCATTCAATGATGCCGGGCATGAGCATGCCGGGCATGAAAATGCCGGCGAAAAAACCGACCGCTAGATCGAGACCGGCCACAAAGCGGGCCCCTGCCAAGAAGGCAGCGACTAGGAAGGTCCCGGCAAAGCGTCCCTCCAAGCCTGCAGCCGATCCACATGCCGAACACACGATGCCCGGCATGGACATGAGCGGTGCGAACGCGGCCGATCCGCACGCCGGCCACGACATGTCCCAAATGTCAGGCATGAACCCTGCTCCGGCTACCGCAACAGGCGAGCACACCGGCCATGATATGTCGGCGATGCCCGGCATGGATATGGCACCCGGCCAGCCAACGCAGCATGACATGTCTTCAATGCCGGGAATGGCGACCGTGCCTGTCGGTACAGACCTGAAGCCGGGCAATGCGCCCGCGCCTGCACCATCTCCGGTGCTGGCAGCGTCTCGCTATTACGGCGAGGCAGCCATGAGCGATGCCAACCGCGACCTGCGCCGCGAGCATGGCGGAATGACCTACTACCAAGTGCTCTTCAACCTTGCCGAGTATCAGGCGCGCAAAGGCGGGGACGGCTATCGATGGGATGGCGAGGCTTGGATCGGGGGAGACATCAACCGTCTCACCCTGAAGAGCGAAGGCGAGGGCACATTTGGCAAACCGCTCGAAGCGGCCGAGGTGCAGGCGCTCTACAGCCGTGCGCTCGATCCCTATTGGAACCTTCAGGCGGGCGTCCGCTACGACTTCAAGCCGAACCCTTCTCGCACCTACGCGACGGTCGGGATCGAGGGGCTTGCGCCCTATTGGTTCGACGTCGAGGGGGCACTGTTCCTTTCTGACAAGGGCGACGTGCTTGGCCGAGCCGAGGCATGGTACGACGAGCGAGTGACACAATTCTTCGTCCTTCAGCCTCGCGTGGAAGCCAACTTTGCAGCCCAAGACGTGCGCCAGGACGGCATCGGATCGGGGCTTACGGACCTCGAACTCGGGCTCAGGCTGCGCTACGAAAAGTCGCGTGAGTTTGCGCCCTACATCGGCGTGTCGTGGGAAAGGCAATTCGGCGACACGGCACGCTTCACGAGAGCACGCGGTGATGACACGGGCGGCTTCAGCTTCGTTGCCGGCGTGAGGACCTGGTTCTGAGGAGCGGCAGGCTCCGCCTTCATGTCGGTGCCAGCAAGCTTCATCGCTGGCTGGCACTGATTATCGGGGTGCAGCTACTGCTCTGGTTCTCCAGCGGCTTGTTGATGAGCATCCTGCCGATCGAGCGGGTACGAGGAGAACACCTCGTTGCACGCGAGAACACGGCGACGATCGATCCGGCTCAGGAGTTTGCTTCCCCGGCATCGGTGTTGGGCGCTGCCCCCGGCCCGGTGCGCGAACTGCGCTACACGACCTTGTTCGGACAACCCGTCGCCGAGTTGACGATGGCTAACGGCACGGTCCGGATGCACGACGCCCGGACCGGTTTGCCGATGCAGCGTATCGATGCGCCCTTTGCGCTACGAGTTGCACGCGCGGCATATCGCGGCCCCGGTGTCCCTGTTGCGTCCGTCATGTTTGCTCGAACAGCGAGCACGGAGTTTCGTGGCAAACTGCCGGTCTGGCGTGTGGAGTTCGAGGACGCCGAGACGACGCGCGTGTTCGTGTCACCGGAGAACGGTAGGATTGTCGGTGTCCGAACGGGTACGTGGCGGCTCTATGATTTTTTCTGGGGCCTCCACATCATGGACTGGAAAAACCATGAGAACTTCAACACCCCTTGGATGATGGCATTTGCAGCTGGGGGGCTAGCCCTTGCGGTGGCAGGCGTGGTGCTGCTCTACATGCGCTGGCCGCGCCGCAGGCAAAGAAAAGTCCAAGGGGTGCACGACGTTGCCGCGTAACTCTCTCTAGGTGGGGGATACCTCGGGAGAACGACTATGAAGACCATTACCACGATCGGCATGTTAGCCGCAGCGCTCGCCGCCAGTCCGCTTGCCGCACAGAGCAGCATGGCGGGCATGGATCATAGCCAGATGCAGGGAATGGATCATTCCAAGATGATGAATGATCCGGGCAATCCTTACGCCGCATCCGAGATGGACATGCATCAGAAGATGATGGCCGCGAAGCAGGGAGACGCATCGGAGATGTGGACCCGCAAGATGATCGAACATCATCGTGGAGCCGTTACCATGTCGCGCGTGGCGCTTCGGGACGCGAAGGATGCCGACACGAAGCGGATGGCGCAGATGACCATTACGAAGCAGGAAAAGGACATCGCCGAGCTTCAGGGCTGGCTCAAGTCGCATGGCAAGCGCGCCCAATAAGGCCGCTGGCAGGAACCCCGCCCCCGGGCGGGGCTTCACCAAAGGAGTTTAGCAATGAAGTTTACGATCCGGAGTGCGATCGTCGCCGCAGCGATGATGACCCCGGCTGTGGCCTTAGCGGCGAACAGCATTGCCATGCACCGCGATCCAGGGTGCGGCTGTTGCGAGCAGTGGGCCAAGCAGGTCCGTCAGCAGTTCGGGCGCAACGTGCAGATCATCGATGACGCTCACCGCGATGTGCTTCAGCGCAAGATGGGTGTCCCCGCCGACCTCAGTTCATGTCACACCGCGGTAGTCGACGGTATGGCATTTGAGGGCCATGTACCGATTGCCGACATGAAACGGGTGCTTGCCCAGCATCCCAAAGGCGTAAACGGGCTTGCCGTGCCGGGTATGCCGGTGGGATCACCTGGCATGGAAATGCCGGGCATGAACGCACAGCCCTATGAGGTGATCGCGTTCGGACCAACCGGACGCAAGGTGTTCGCCCGCCATTAAAAGAGGGAGGCGCGGACGCCTCCCTCCCATTTACTTTTCATGCCCGACATGTCGTGGCCGGCATGGTCTTTACGCCTGCCGCTTTCATGTCGGTGCAGGGCGTTGTCGGAATCGATAGTGGTTTGAAGATCGTGAGAGCTTTCATAACTTAACATATCCGCTATGCCGGATGCATGGATAACGATTCGGCTATCATTGCGCTTGGTGCGCTCGCGCAAGGCACACGCCTCGACGTGTTTCGCCTGCTGGTTCGCCACGAACCGGACGGCATGGCGGCGGGTGAAATTGCCCGTCAGCTCGACGTGCCGCAGAACACCATGTCCGCGCACCTCGGCATTCTCGCGCGCGCCGGCATCGTGCGCTCGGAACGGCATAGCCGGTCGATTATTTACCGTGCCGATCTAGACGGGCTGCGCGCGCTAACGCTGTTCCTCGTCAAGGATTGCTGTGCCGGCTCGCCTGAACTGTGTGCGCCGCTCCTGGCCGAACTCACCCCCTGCTGCTGAAAGGACGCCCCGTGGCCGTCGATATCGTGATCTATCACAACCCCGAGTGCGGCACGTCGCGCAACACGCTGGCGATGATCCGCAATGCTGGCATCGAGCCGCACGTCATCGAATATCTGAAAACCCCACCCTCGCGCGCGTTGCTGGTCGAGCTGATCGACCGCGCCGGGATCACGCCCCGCGATCTGCTACGCGAGAAGGGGACGCCCTATGCGGAGCTGGGCCTTGGTGACGATGCGCTGTCAGACGACACGCTGGTGGACGCGATGATGGCGCATCCGGTCCTCATTAACCGGCCGCTGGTCGTCTCGCCGCTCGGCGTGAAGCTGTGCCGACCGTCCGAAGCGGTCCTCGATCTGCTGCCTGATGCCCAACAGGGCGCGTTTGCCAAGGAAGACGGCGAACAGGTTGTGGATGCTTCGGGCCAGCGCATCGCCTGATGCTGCTCGCGTTCGCTATCTTCGTCGTCACGATCGCGCTCGTCATCTGGCAGCCCAAGGGCCTGGGCATCGGCTGGAGCGCGCTAGGCGGCGCGGCCGTCGCGCTACTCGTCGGGGTCGTTTCGCTCTCTGACGTGCCGGTGGTGTGGGGCATCGTCTGGAACGCGACCGCGACGTTCGTCGCGATCATCATCGTCAGCCTGTTGCTCGATGAAGCCGGGTTCTTCGAATGGGCGGCGCTCCACGTTGCGCGCTGGGGCGGGGGGCATGGTCGTCGGCTGTTCGTGCTGATCGTCCTGCTCGGGGCGGCGGTGTCGGCGCTGTTCGCCAATGACGGCGCCGCGCTGATCCTGACGCCGATCGTCATCGCGATGCTGAGGGCCCTGGGATACAAGGACAAGGCGACGCTGGCGTTCGTCATGGCGGCGGGGTTCATTGCCGATACCGCAAGCCTGCCGCTGATCGTCTCCAACCTCGTCAACATCGTGTCGGCCGACTTCTTCCGGATCGGCTTTGCCGATTATGCCTCGGTGATGGTGCCGGTCGATCTGGCGTCGATCGCCGCGACGCTGGTCGTGCTGCTGCTGTTCTTCCGGCGCGACATACCCGCCAGCTACGATGTGGCGCAGCTCCGCGCGCCCGCTGATGCGATCCGTGACCATGCCACATTCAAGGCGGGCTGGGTCGTCCTCGCCCTGCTGCTCGCCGGCTTCTTCTTGCTCGAACCTATCGGCGTGCCGGTCAGCGCCGTCGCTGCTGCCGGTGCCGTGCTCTTGCTGGTCATCGCCGCGCGCGGCCATGTCATCCAGACGCGCAAGGTGCTGGCCGGCGCGCCGTGGCAGGTCGTGATCTTCTCGCTCGGCATGTACCTGGTCGTCTATGGCCTGCGGAATGCCGGACTGACCGACCATCTTGCCGGCCTGCTCGATCGCACCGCGCAAGGCGGCGTTTGGGGTGCGGCGTTCGGCACCGGGATCATTGCCGCGCTGCTGTCGTCGGTGATGAACAACATGCCGACCGTTCTGGTGGGTGCGCTGTCGATCGACGCGACGCACGCCACGGGCGCGATCAAGGAAGCCATGATTTACGCCAACGTGATCGGGTGCGACCTTGGCCCGAAAATCACACCGATTGGCTCGCTCGCGACGCTGCTCTGGCTGCACGTCCTCGGGCAAAAGGGCATTCGGATCGGCTGGGGCTATTACTTCAAGGTCGGCGCGACGCTAACGATTCCGGTGCTGCTGGTAACGCTCGCGGCACTCGCGATCAGGATCAGCATGGGATGACGGCACTCGTATATCTGGCCGCGTCGCTCGCGGAAATCGCAGGCTGCTTTGCCTTTTGGGCATGGTTGCGGCTGGGCAAATCGCCCCTGTGGCTGGCTCCGGGCGTGGTATCGCTTGTGCTGTTCGCCTGGCTGCTGACACGCGTGGACAGCGATGCAGCAGGGCGGGCCTATGCAGCCTATGGCGGCGTCTACATCTGTGCATCGCTGATCTGGCTGTGGGCTGTCGAAGGGGTGAGGCCCGACCGCTGGGACGCTGGTGGAGCGACACTCTGCCTGATCGGCACCTGTATCATTCTGCTTGGCCCAAGGACCGCCTGATGCCGCTTCGCGCCCTCTCTGACCCCGATCATCTACCCGCCCTTGATCGGCGCTATGCGCTCGATCGTCCTGCCCTTGGGCTGGGCGCTGGTGATCCACCTCCGCGCATACTGTTGCTCTACGGCTCTTTGCGGGAGCGGTCCTTTTCGCGGTTGTGCGTTGAGGAAGCCGCTCGCCTGCTGCAATTCTTCGGCTGCGAAACGCGAATCTTCGATCCTTCGACGTTGCCGCTGCCCGATCAGGTGACGGGGGACGATCACCTGGCCGTCCACGAGCTACGCGAACTGTCGATGTGGTCGGAGGGGCATGTGTGGTGCAGCCCCGAGCGCCACGGCCAGATCACCGGCATCATGAAGCTGCAAGTCGATCACCTGCCGCTGTCGATGGGTGGGATGCGCCCGACGCAGGGCCGCACGCTTGCCGTCATGCAGGTGTCGGCCGGATCGCAGTCGTTCAACAGCGTGAACACCCTGCGCGTCCTCGGCCGTTGGATGCGAATGGTGACGATCCCAAACCAATCGAGCGTCGCGAAGGCGTTTGCGGAGTTCGACGAAAGCGACCGAATGAAGCCTTCGGCCTACTATGATCGGATCGTGGATGTGATGGAGGAGCTGGTGCGCTTCACGGTCCTTCTACGCCCGCACACCACGCAGCTTGTTGATCGCTATTCCGAGCGAAAGGAGGCAGATGTGCCGATCGATAGCGCCACGGACCTTTCGAGCATCGCAACCTCGCCAACGTACCGGAAAGGCGAGTAAAGTTCTCTTAGTGTGGCGAACCGCTCCTCCGACATTGTGCATCACTGAGTGTGCTTCTAGATGCATCCAATGAAACGCCGGGCTCGCCCATTCTCCAAGATATTGCGTTCCATGGCGTTTTTCGTCCTGGCAGTGATGTTGCTGGTCCGGCTTGGCCCGCTCTGCGAGACGATGGCGATGGCCGCGCCTCCGGCTGCGTCCGCGATGATGGACTGCGCCAGCAAATCAGCAGGCGCTCCCATCAAAAAGGCACCTGCGTCGGCCTGCGCCATACCGTGCGTTGCGGTTGCCGGCGAAACCGTCGAGCATATCGGGCTGGTTCCGTCCTCCCATCTATCGCCTTGGCCAGCTCCACAGACGGGCCTTTTGGGCATGGCATACGCTCCGGCCACGCCCCCTCCGCAAACCGTGTGACGTCGAACACCATCACACGTAAATTTCGGAGAATATCATGACCAAGTTCAAGCTCATCAGCGCTGCCTTCGCCCTCACCCTGTCGACTGGCGCATTCGCCGCTGTCGCCAATTGCTGCGCCGACATGGCGTGCTGCAAGGACGGTGCGGACTGCTGCAAGGATGGCGCAAAAGCCAAGGCCGCGGACTGCTGCGATCATGCCAAGGGCGGCATGAAGCACGGCTAAAAGCTGGATAGGGGCGGGCAGCCGCCCCTATTTTCCTAGTCTACATCTACCCGCCGCGGCACGCCGTCGCGCCATGGTCGCTGTGACGAGCGGAGAGTTACCCGTAGGGTTGAGGCTCTTCCCCGAACCGCATCCATCGTTCGGCCCATCTCGCGTGCGATTACCGCCAGAGTCTGCTTGGCCTCGATACGCCGACGAAGCTCGACGTCATCATCATTGGTCCAAGACGTTCCACGTCGAGCGGTCAGCCCAAAAACTCCTCGATCAGGAGCAATCCCAAAAAGCCGATGAAAAACATGGCGCTGATAAGCGGGGTATCGGGCTTCTCGTGCGCCTCCACCAATAGCTCTTCCGTCACAAGGTAGAGCAGCGCCATCAAACCGAAACTGAGAAACCCGGCGATGACGACGGGCGGAAACGTCGCAACGGGAGTCGCTATCGCCGCACCGATCGGCAGCAACAACGCGATCCCCATCGTAATCGCGATGATCCGCGCCTTGGACTTGATCGTCTCGCCCAACTCGGTGGTCACGGTCAGTCCGAGAAACAGCACCTCCAACGTCAACGCGATCGTCAGCAACACGCCGGCCTTCCCGCCAGCGACGAACGCCAACCCGAGAACAAGCCCGTCGATCAGGATGTCGACCGCGACCGCACCGAGCATGGCGATCGGTCCACTGGCGCGACCCTCAAGGGCTTTGAGCGACAGCATCACGAGAATGCCAAGCGCGCCGCCTGTGAATGTCGCGATCGGTGAACCTTCGTGCATCACCTGGGGCAGGATCTCGGCTGCCGCTGCGGCGAACACGACGCCTGCCGCCAAGTGCTGCATGGCGCTTACGAAGGCATCACTTGGCCGTCTCGATACCGCGAATAGCGAGCCGATCAGTACGGCGACGACGGGAATGAGCGTGAAGGCAACGGCCTGCATAGCTTAAGCCCTCACGCTGTCATGATTCAAAGGCGGCAGTTCGATGTGTCCCCCTGATGGGGCTGGCAGCTCGCGCCGTCCGAAACGAGCGTAGAGCGTCGGCAGCACGAACAAGGTGAGCAAGGTTGCGGATATCAGGCCACCAATGACGACGGTCGCCAGCGGCTTTTGCACCTCGGCTCCAGCACCATGACCAAGTGCCATCGGCACGAAGCCAAGCGACGCAACGAGCGCCGTCATCGCAACTGGCCGGAGCCGCGCCAGAGCGCCTTGATGCGCCGCTACCGCACGACCCATGCCTTGCCGCATCAGATCATGGATGGACGACACCATGACCAGCCCGTTGAGAACCGCGACACCTGATAGCGCGATGAAGCCGACTGCCGCTGAAATGGAGAACGGCATGCCTCTTAGCACCAGCGCAAGGATGCCTCCGACCAGCGCCAGCGGAACGCCGGTAAACACGATCAACGCATCCCTGACGGAGCCAAGCGCGCCGTAGAGCAGGAACATGATGACCACGAAGCAGATCGGCACCACAACGCTAAGCCTATCGCGGGCAGATGCCAGGTTCTCGAACTGACCGCCCCATTCGAGATACGTGCCAGGCGGCAATTTCACCTGAGCGTCGATGGCTGACCGGGCATCAGCCACGACACCGGCCACGTCTCGATCGCGCACGTTGGCCTGCACCACGACACGCCGCTTGCCGTTCTCGCGGCTGATCTGGTTGGGACCATCGACCACGGCGATATCCGCCACTGTCGATAGCGGTACGAAGCCGCCACTGCCGGTCGGCACCGGCACCTGAGCAACCGCCGTCAGATCGGATCGTGAGCTTTCGGCCATCCGGATCACGACGGGGAAGCGACGATCGCCTTCAAAGATCACGCCAGCCTGTCGGCCGCCAATGGCTGCGGCAACCGTGTCCTGCACGTCACCCGCCGTCACCCCGACGCGGGACATGGCAGTGCGGTTCGGCCGGATATCGAGCATCGGCAAGCCTTCGGTTTGTTCAACCCGCACGTCTGCTGCACCCCGCGTCTTTCGAAGGATGCCGGCTATCCGATCTGCGGTCGCGTTCATCTCGCCAAAGTCGTCGCCAAAGACCTTGATCGCGATGTCGCCGCGCACGCCTGCAATCAGCTCGTTGAACCGCATCTGGATCGGCTGAGTGATCTCATAGGCGTTGCCGGGCAGAGTGGAGAGCCGCTTTTCCAGCCGCTCGACCAGCTCTTCCTTGGACAGGCCGGGGTCGGGCCACTCCTTCTTCGGCTTCAGGATGACGAAGGTGTCGGTCGCGTTAGGCGGCATCGGGTCCGATGCGATTTCGGACGTGCCGGTGCGCGAGAAGGCGAAGCGGACCTCAGGGGCCTTGGCGAGTGCCTTTTCCACCTGGAATTGCATCGCCTGGCTCTGATCGACCGATGTGCCCGGGATGCGGACCGCCTGCACGAGGATGTTGCCCTCATCGAGCTGCGGCAAGAACTCCTGCCCCAATGTCGTAAAAGCGGCCCCGGCGAGTGCCAGCGCACCGATCGCGACGCCGATGGTGAGGGTGGGTCGGCGCATTGCCGCATCAAGTCCCGGCTCATAACGTTTCCGGAGGAAGGTGACGACGCGGCTTTCCTTCTCCTCGACCCGCTTGCTGAGACAGATCGCAATCGCTGCCGGTATGAAGGTCAGCGATAGGATGAAGGCGAACACCAGAGCGATGATGACCGTGAGCGCCATCGGCTCGAACATCTTGCCTTCGACACCCGTGAAGGTGAGCAACGGCGCATAGACAAGGATGATGATAGCCTGCCCGTACACCGATGGCCGGATCATCTCGCGCGCCGACGCCGCGACAATCCCGAGACGTTGCTCGATGGTCAGCACGTCATCACGACCATGCTGCGCCTCGCCCAAACGCCGTAATGCGTTCTCCACAATAATGACCGCGCCATCTACGATCAGACCAAAGTCGAGCGCACCAAGGCTCATCAGATTTGCGGAAACGCCCGCCTCCAACATGCCGATGCTGGTCAGCAGCATCGTGATCGGAATGACGCAGGCCGCGATCAGCGCCGCGCGGAAATTGCCAAGCAGCGCAAACAGAACGACGATTACCAGCACCGCACCTTCGGCGAGGTTGCGGGCAACCGTCGAAATTGTGGAGTTCACCAGCTCGGTCCGGTTCATGACCGGCTTCACGACAACATCGACCGGCAAAGAGCGGCCGATCTGCGTCAGCCGTTCGGCAACGCCGGTCGATACCGTGCGGCTATTCTCCCCGATCCGCATAACCGCGGTGCCGACGACAACTTCATGGCCGTTTTCTGACGCCGATCCCATGCGTAGCGCCTGCCCGGTGCGAACGGTCGCGATCTGGTTAAGCAGGATCGGAACGCTCTCGCGGGTGGCAACGACGGTACGTGCCAGCTCGTCGGCGTTGCGAACACGCCCATCCGATCGAACCGCCAGCCCTTCTCCGTTGCGGTTGACCACGCCAGCGCCCGCGCTGGTATTGCTGCGCTGAAGGGCGGTGGTGAGATCCTGAAGCGTTAGCCGCATTGCCGCCATGCGCTGTATGTCCGGAATAACGAGATATTCCTTGGTGTAGCCACCAAGGGAGTCGACGCCAGCAAGCCCGGCCGTGCTTTTGAGCTGCGGCGTGACGATCCAATCCTGTACGGTGCGCAGATAGGTCGCCTTGTCGGCGTCGCTGACAAGGTGATCCCCCTCGGGGGTGATATAGCTGGCATCGCGCTGCAAGCCGGGTTCGCCGTTGCGGTGGTGAACTTGGTCCAGCTCGCGATATTCGACCGTCCACATGAAGATATCGCCGAGGCCCGTAGCGATCGGCCCCATCTCGGGGTTCACACCTTCGGGAAGGTCTTCCTCAGCGGTTCGCAGACGTTCCGCGACCTGCGCTCGCGCAAAGTAGATATCGGTCTTTTCACCGAAAACCGCTGTGATCTGGGCAAAGCCATTGCGACTTAGCGAGCGGGTATATTCAAGGCCAGGAATGCCCGCGAGCGCGGTTTCGACCGTGAACGCAACCTGCTTCTCGATCTGATCGGGGGAGAGGGCAGGAGCAACGACATTGATCTGCACCTGGTTATTGGTGATGTCGGGTACGGCGTCGATCGGAAGCTGACGCAGCGCGCCAATCCCGAGCAATGCAGCCGCGATGGTGAGAAGCAGGACGAGCCAGCGCTTCTCGACGGAGAGGGTGACGATGCGACCGATCATGGCTCAGTCCTCATCCCCGCCTGCACCCTTGCCGAGTTCGGCCTTGAGCGTGAAGCTGTTGGTGGAAGCGATGCGCTCCGAGCCGGTAAGGCCTGCCGTTACGGTGACTTGCCCGCCGTTGGTGCGACCAAGCGTCACGGGAATTGCCCGGAATCCTGTCGCAGTGCGGACGAACACGAACGACTTGTCCTCGATCATCTGCACTGCGGCCGATGGCACGGCGACGGTGCGGTCCCCGGTCGCAGGAACGAGGATCGATACGTTGACCGTTTCGCCGACGCGCCATGTGCTGCCGGCGTTGTCGAGGGTAGCGATCACCGGCACCAATCGGGTCGTCTCGTCCAGAATGGGGGATACGAACGTGACGCGCCCCTCCTGACGCCGCCCCGGTGCCGTCACTTCGACACGCACGCCGGGTTTCACCCGACCGGCATCGGTGGGGACGAGTGAGGTGGTTACAGTGACCTTCGACAGGTTGGCGACGCGGAACAGCTCTGCATCGGCCGCGACCGCCTGCCCGAGTGTAGCGGATCTCGCGATGACCTGGCCGGCGATCGGCGAGCGAACCGCGATGCGGTTGAGCGCGCCGCCTCCGCTGCCCGTCGCTGACAATTGCTGCTGCGCGAGGCGAAGGGCAATGCTGGCCTCCGTCGCTGCCGTCCGCGCTGCGACCAGATCCTGCTCTGGCGAAACACGTTCAGCGAACAGGCGCTGTTCGCGGCGAAGGTTTGATTGGGCGAGTGCGGAACGCGCGCGCGCGGCTTCTACCTCCGCTTTCAGTGATGCCGCTTCCCGGCTTTCGATGATAGCCAGCGGGTCTCCCCGGCTGACTGACTGCCCGAGATTGCTGGTGAGGGAAACGAGCCGACCGCCTACGGAGGTGGACACAACCTGCACACCCTGAGGATCGCCCTCGATCGTTGCCGATAGCTCGATCGCTCCGGCCACGCCGCCTACTGTAGGACGCGTAACCTCTATCCCGGCATCCGCAATCTGCTGCGCGGACAGGGTGACGATATCCTTTGGACCCTCCTTGGCTTCGCTGGCCTCGGCACCTTCGGTCTTCTCGGCTCCGGCTTTCTCACCGGCCTCGCCGTTGCCACCCCCGCCGCATCCGGCAAGGAGGACAGCCAGGGTCACAGGCGCGAGCGCCCGCATGATGGTCTTCGTCATTGATTGGTTTCCTCGGTCGAGGGCGCTGCGGCAACGAGCCGTTCGAGGCGTGCCTTGGCGTCGTGATAGGTGGCGAGCGCATCGATCGCGGCGGTTCGTGTTTCGGACAGGGTACGTTCGGCATCGAGCAAATCGAGCTGACCGAACTTGCCCTCCCGGTAGCCGATCCGGGCGATCCGAGCGGCTTCGCTTGCCGACGCCAATGCCGGCCCGCTGGCGTTGCGAGCGGTCGTCGCGGCATTCGCGACGTTCGCCTGTGCGCTTGCGATATCCTGCGCGGTATCCAGCTCGGCCGCGCGACGTAGCGCCTGCGCCTGATCAGTCTGCGCCCGCGCCTGCGCCACTGCCGCCTTGCCGTTGTTGAACAGTGGGAACGGGATCGACAGCCCGAACACCGCTGCCACGTCGTTCGTAGCCTCAAGCCGTCGTGCGCTGGCGCTGAGTGTCACGTCGGGAATGCGCTGCGACCTAGCAAGCCGCACCTGTGCCTCTGCCGTTGTCACGTCCGCGCGTGTCGCCGCCAATGCCAGCGTCCCGGCGGTCTCGATCGGCCGCGCTGGACCAAAGCCCTCGACACGGCCGAACCACACCAAGTCCAACGGTCCCGTGAGGGGTTGGCCGATCCGTCGGGCAAGATTGCTTCGGGCGACCTCGGCAAGCCGCTCTGCGCGCTCCACAGCCGTCTCCGCGTTGATCCGCAATACATCGGCGCGCTGCTGTTCGAGCGGTGATGCTCGCCCCGCTTGAACGCGGACGCCGGCTGCGCGCGATGCTTCGCGGGCGATACCGGCCTGCTCGCGCGCGGTCACCAGTCGGCGTTCCGCTGCGGTCGCCTCGATGTAGAGCTGCGTGATGGCAAGCCGTAGATCAGCCTCGGCCAACGCCGTGCCTATCCTCGCTCGATTACCAATCGCATCTGCGACAGCGATCCGTGCCGATCGTTTGCCACCCAACTCGATCGGTAGTGCCAGACCTGCCGTTGTCTCGGCGCTTCGAAGACCGCGATATTGGCCGCTGCCGGCAATGTTCTCGGTCTCGGCGACGATCGACGGGTTCGGGCGGTAGCCGGCAACCGTGCGGCCTGCTTGTGCTGCCCGGACGCCAGCCGTGGCAGCCTCAAGGCTGGGGGCGCTGGCTCCGGCAAGCGAAAGCGCCTGCTCAAGGGTGAGCGGGGGACTGGTCGATGTTGGATCGGCTGACTGCGCCTGTGCGATCGACGCGCACGACGCCACGGCCAATAAGGCCGCAATAAAACGGTGCATGGGTAACGGACTCCTGACGAACCTTGGGCATCCGCACGGGCTTTCCCGGCGGAATTAGGCGTTGGTCAGGCTTGGGGAGGACGTAGGGCTGGGTCCGACGCTACCGGGGCCTTGGGCGCATTGCGCCACATCGATGCAGTCATACGAACGCTGCTGGCTGGTCCGGTTGAATCGGACGCGATCGGCACGCCGACATGATGGCCGTGGCAACCACCATGATGGTGAGGATAAGCCTTGTCGGCGTCTGCCGGCACTTGGTCGGCATCGCCGTCGCAATGATCGAGGGAGCTGACCGCTGTGGTATCAACGCACGTCACGCCTTCGGTCGCATGCGCGACTGATCCAAGCCCGAGCATAAGCACGAGCATGAAACTGAGGAACAGGGCGGAGAGGCGGTGCATCGGCCCGCGCCTTAGCAGCTTACCGACTGCCATGTAACGACTGCTGGTAAGTAGCGGGGGCGGGTGAGGGCTCGCTACGCATTTCGGCGCGTGCCTGCCGCATGATCTGAACACCGCCCGATATTCCCAACACAGCCATCAAGGTGGCGACGGCGAGATCAGGCCACGCGCTGTTGAGGCCGAACACTCCGCCTGCGGCCAGTACGACGGCGATGTTGCCAATCGCGTCGTTACGCGAGCAAATCCACACTGACCGCATGTTCGCATCACCGCTTCGAAAGCGGTACAGCATGACCGCGACTACAAGGTTCGCGATCAACGCGGCGATGCCGACCACGCCCATAATTTCGGCATGGGGCGTTGCTTCGTGGAGCGCCCCCCATCCCGCCGCGAACAAGACATAGACGCCTAGCAAAGCAAGCGTCGCCCCCTTCAACATCGCAGCGCGTGCGCGCCAGGCTATCGCCATTCCGGCAACGCCAAGGCTGATTGCGTAGTTCGCAGTATCCCCAAAAAAGTCGAGCGCGTCGGCTTGCAGCGCCTTCGATCCACCCGTGATGCCGGCAACGATCTCGATAACGAACATGCCGCCATTGATGGCGAGCGCAATCCATAGCGCGCGCCGCCACTTAGGGTCGTTGAGAGTGTCCGCCTTGTCGGACGCGCAGCTTGTGCAGGCCATATTCGCCACCTCGATAGAATCGATCTGACAGCCTATATGCACCCTCTAGTCGCTAGAGGGTCAAGCGCTGTGTCTGAGAAACTGACGATCGGAAAACTGGCTGGTGCGACCGGCACGAAAGTCGAGACGATCCGCTACTATGAGCAGATTGGCTTGCTGCCGGCTCCTGAGCGATCGGCGGGGAACTATCGGACCTATGAGGGCGCGCATCTACGCCGCCTGTCCTTCATCCGTCGCGCGCGTGATCTTGGCTTTTCAATCGATCAGGTGCGCGAGCTTATGGGGCTTGCCGATCGGCGCGATCAGTCCTGCATCGCCGTCGATGTCGTTGCCAACCAACACCGCGACGCGATTAGACGCAAAATTGCAGACCTCACCGCGCTTGCTGGTGAACTCGACGCGCTAATAGATTCCTGTAGCCGCAACACCGTCGCCGACTGCCGGATCATCGAAGCACTTGCCCCTTCCGCATAGCGCATCGCTGCTGTCCGGTGGAATGATCGGCTTGCACCGCTTGGGCACTTCAATCCGTGGAGCTGACGATCGCACTTCTTGCCGCCACGTCATCCCGACTGATCTCGATGGTACAGCGCACCGTCTTCTTAGTCCTCACAGCTATCTTGTAGCAGGCTTGCACAGCCTTGCGATTTGCGGTGATGATCCGATCGGCTGCCGCGATGTTGGCGAAAGCATCCGGCCCAGCAGCTCGCATGAGGCGCTGCCCGGCTTCCCATTTCGGTAGGTCAAGCGTGCGCGCTGCCATCCACTCGGGCACCTGCCACTTCCCCGGGAGCTCGCGCGCGATGATCCCCGGCACGATCGTCCATAGCAGCGCCCCGCCCAGGCACGCTCCCGCACCGACCTGCCACAAGGTACGGCGCTGCTCGTCCGCACGGCGGGCAGAACCGCCGATACCGTGCAAAGCGGTCGTCGCCTTGTCCATCTTCTCACCGGCGGTCGCGATCATGCGCCGATCCTCGTCGCGGGCATGGCCGCCAGCCGCGACGATCCGGTCGGCGACATAGCGCGGCGCGACATTGTCCTCGGCCGTTTTCGCCAGCACGCCGACATTTTGCATGGTCGCGTTGAGCGCCTTCGCCATTTTCCCCAGCGTCTCGCTGTAATCGGGTATCTCCGGCACCTCGGCGCGCTCCGCGGACAGCCGCTCGACGGCGCGGCGCAACAGCGCAAGCTCACCGCGGACACCTTCAAACGCCTCCGCTGCGGCGTCCGGTTCGTGATCGTCACTCATGCACTTCTTCCCCTTTACTGCATGAAACCACAAACCGGATCGTACCCGAAAGCACGAACCGTCACCGGCTCATCCCCCGATCCCGGTCGCGCCCACGATCGAGCGACGACGACAGCGCATCGCCGATCGACCGCTCGCTTTCCTGCTTCAGCGCCAGGTCGGGTGCATGGCGACGCAGTGCGGATTCGAGCTGCGGGTCACGGTGCAGCCCGCCCGCCGCCTTCTCCATCCGCTCGCGCAACCGCTCGGCACCGGCACTGTCGCCGGCCCGCTCCATGCCTGCCCGCGCCTGCTGCATTTTCTGCCAGCCTTCCACGAACCGCTCGGCACGCGCGTCCGGGTCTAGCCGCACACGCTTCTCGTCGGCCATCGCGCGTGCCGCGCCAACTGTATTGCCGCCCGACACCTGCTCGATAAGCTTCGGATCACGCGCAAGCGCCGATGCAAGGTCGCGCGCGGCATGGGGACGGGTCGCGTCCAGCCTCTCGCCAGCCTTCTGCAAAGCGCTCTCCTGATGCGGCAGCACGGGCAGACCCTTGTTGCGCATCCGGCCGATATCGCCCGCGGCACGTGCATAGCGTTCGATCGCCTTGGCCTGAGAGACGTCCAAGGTGGTGTTAATCGGACCCCCCTGGCTGCGATCACGGGCGGTGTTAATCGGACCCCCCTGCCCGTGATCGCGGGCAGTGTTAATCGCCCCCTCTTTCGCGACAGCCGGCTTTGGCCGGAAACCGGCAAACATGCCCTTGGCCTTGTCGCGCACCTTCTCGACCATCTGGCGTGCGAGTTCCGGGAACCGGATCTCGCGCCGATCGGCGAACGCCCGCGCCTGATCCTGCTCGGGCTTAGCGTAATCGCCCGCCATGTCCTTGCCGCG
>Ga0308158_10001347_pt1 | contig 27000 bp, 28 predicted proteins | sample PhyBR2_FD_201038 | JGI IMG/M metagenome (GOLD analysis project Ga0308158, IMG submission 201038) | Phyllosphere microbial communities from UC Gill Tract Community Farm, Albany, California, United States - DLSLB.R2 | ecosystem: Host-associated > Plants > Phyllosphere > Unclassified | place: USA... | reverse complement strand
ATGATGTTGTCTGAATGGCTCGTCATCAAGCCAATTGAAGCCATCGCAACCCGCTGGAAAAAAGCCTGAGCATAGAGGACAATATTATGAGTAGCATCGAAATTAGTCAGCTGACGAAAATCTTCGACACTGCAACGGGACCCCTGATGGTGGTCGATGATGTGAGCTTTAACGTGAAGGACGGCGAGTTCGTTTGCTTGCTGGGACCGTCCGGTTCGGGAAAGTCGGTTACGCTTAATTGTATTGCCGGCCTTCTCTCGGAAACGAAGGGCGAAGTAAAGGTCGGCGGGGTACCGGTTACACAAAAGAAACCACATTACGGCTATGTATTCCAGCAACCGCGGCTGATGCCATGGCGGACTGTCCAGGAGAACCTGCGCTTTGCCCTTAGGGCTGAATCTGGTCGCGCAGTGCCCGATGAGGACGAGCGGCTGCGCAAAGTATTGGAGCTAGTCAACTTGTCGGGCTATGAAGACTTTTATCCACATCAAATCTCCGGTGGTATGCAGCACCGGGTCGGGATCGCCCGCGCCTACATCCGTAACCCGGATCTCCTGTTAATGGACGAACCGTTTGGTGCCCTAGACGAAATTACCGCGCGCCGCTTGCGCTCTGAGTTAGTGGCAGCCTGGATGAAAGATCGTCGCACAGTTGTATTTGTCACTCACGACATTGTTGAGGCATGCTATCTGGCCGACCGCATTGTTGTGTACACGCCTAAGCCGACTCGTATAGCGCAGATTATCGAAATTAATCTACCACATCCGCGCGCGTATGGCAGTCCTGAGATGCATGCGATTGAGACGGAAGTATTGTCGGCATTCGAGCGCAGCATAAGTCAGTTCGCCGAAGCGGATTGAGCCGTCGCCGTATGGTGGAGTTAAGCGTTAGCGCATCAGACGGCCCAGGCCGCGGGCTTGGGCGCGTTAGCCTATAATTGCGATCTCGATGCATGGCCAGTCGTTTAGATGGGCCGCACTACCTCCTCCCTGTCCAGCGTAGCAAGATCCCTATATGAGCATTAGCAACAAGAAAACGACGAAAAACGAGACCTCGGCTATCCTTAGCCATTGGCAGAACGAAGGACTCGACGATCGCCTCGCCCACCTTATCAAAGATGCAACGCGCGCCTTGGTACGCGCGTTGCAGACACGATTGATTGAATATGATGTTTCGTTCGGTCACTGGACTTTCCTGCGTATTTTGTGGGAAAAAGACGGCATAACACAGCGGGCGCTCAGTGAGGCTGCTGGGGTGATGGAATCGACCACCTACTCCGCGCTGACTGGCATGGAAAAACTTGGCTATATTGAGCGTCGCCAGTCCGCAGAGAACAAGAAAAACATGTACGTTTTTCTTACTGAGCACGGTCGGGCGCTTGAAAAGAAGCTTGTGCCACTAGCGATTGAAGTAAACGAAATCAGTATGCAAGGTATGAAGGAAGAGGACATCGGGACCACCCGCAAGGTATTACTCGAAATGATCAAAAATCTCGCGGCTGATGAGCGAGAGGCTGAGGGATCCGAGCGAAAAATGCCATCGACCCGCCAGCTTGGCAACATCGTTTCCCGCAGCGCCATCATAAGGTAGGCCGACGTAGTCGCATCGTTTACGGCGGTGGGCAGTCCACTCACCGAGATCCCAGCATGCAGAACAGGATAGGTTGTGGATAATCCCCCCGTTTTTAGAGCGTGCTAAAAGTAGAGGCTAGGTGCCAAGTCCCGCCTGGCCATAAACCCTTTTAACGAATAGCTCCGGGCGTTTCTTCTGCCATTCCTTGAGCGCCAAGATGAGGGTTTTGCTGTCGATAGCGCGTCGCGGAATGTGGTGGTTGTACAGCTTCAAATAGTTCATCAAGGTCGTCTCCAGGTCAGCCCTGCAGTCGAAGCGGGTCTGCTGCAAAAGTTCGTTGATGCGGCCGTTGAATCGTTCGCTCTGCCATTTGTTTGGGGGTGCCGTGGCGGCGCCAGGCGGTGTTCCGCAGACATGGCTGCGCAGGCGACGTCAAATGCACGCTTGCCGCTGGGCTTCTTGTCCTTGGCAGTTAAACGGTCGGTGAATTGAGAACCGTTGTCTGTCAGGATTTTGCTGATCTTGATGGGCGAGGCCAGTTTGAGTCGACGCAGGAAATCGACGCTGCTTTTGTCCGTCATGTCGCCATAGATGTGCATGAAAACCCGGCGAGTGGCGCGGTCGATGGTGACAAACAGGTACCGGCGAGAAGTCTCATCAGGCAGCTGCGGCAGGTACTTGATGTCAATGTGAATGAAGCCCGGCTCGTAGTCCTTGAAGGTTTTCTTCGGTGCGATCATTTCGCCTTCAGCTTTGGGAATGACGTCTTCCAGGCGCGACATGCCTTCGCGCTTCAACAGGCGCGCAATGCCCGAGCGGGAAACGTCGGCGTTGATGTACTGCCGAGTGCTGAACAACAGGTCATCCAGCGGCAGATAGAGCGACGGGCGTAACGTCAGAACGATGGCCTCTTGGGCTGCACTCAAGGTCGTATGCAGCTTGTGGGCGCGGTGTGAGCGGTCTTGCACATCATCGCGCTTGAGCCATTTCTGGGCGGCGGCGGCGGCGTGATATTGAACACCTTGGCCGCCTGACGATCGGACAGGCCGGAATCCTTGATCTCCTACCGGATTTTAGGGTGGTACGGGCTTGTGGATGAATACGCGAACTCATGCTGCTCCTGCTGTAAATGAATGCCGGGATTGCTGAACCCAGCAATCAACCCCCTCGAGTGTAGCCTTTGCACGGAATAGAGGCCAGCTACGACGGGGAATATGATCGCACGAGACTAAACACTTAAATAGCTGCCAACCCTGAACGGGTGAAATGGTAATGCTTGGGTTTAGTATTTTGTACGTTCAGGCCTGCTTTATGCTCAAGCTTTCCCTCCCTTAACAGTAACTTATGTAGCACTTCTCTACGAGTGAACGTTTGTGCTGCTGCATCGAGACCGCGCGTCGCTTCGCTTGCATTCCCTCGTTTCTACGACGGACTGACTCTATCCACCGAGATGCGTTACAAGCGCCCACTGACAGCCGCTCAACAATTTTAAGAAATGCTGTAGTTTCAGCTAAGCAAGAACAGTTTAGAAGATAACGGGGCAAGTACATCGGAACGATCTGTCTGTGTCATCCGCTACATTGATCAAGCTTCGCGCATGAAAAATGGGCTAAATCTCTAGACAAACCTAATTTCACCTCATATACTGATTCTTAGAGATCTAAGTTTATTCTAACCGCACTTTAACCACTGCCTGGCGGCAATATGGCTGCCCTTGGCACTTAACAATCCGGAGAGAGACATGCTGACGAAAGAAGAAAACGACCTACTCTGCCGTGTCGAAGGCGACGCGCCTATGGGCCGATTAATGCGCCGACACTGGCAGCCAGTTTGCCTAATCGAGGAAGTCAGCGAACCCGATGGAACTCCGGTGAGGGCTCGCTTGTTCGGTGAAGACCTGGTGGTGTTCCGCGACACCGAAGGCCGAGTCGGTGTTATGGATGAATATTGTCCACATCGAAAAGCTTCGCTGGCGCTCGGTCGTAACGAAGATGGGGGGTTGCGTTGTTTGTACCACGGCTGGAAGATGGACGTCGAAGGTACGGTCATCGAGATGGCGTCGGAGCCTGCTGCTAGCTGCATGGCTAACAAGGTCAAGCACTTGGCTTATCCGACTAAGGAATGGGGTAGTTTTGTGTGGGCTTACATGGGACCGGCAGAGACAATGCCAGAATTCACCCCACCGGCCTGGGCACCAACCGCCGATACTCGCGTTACCGTCGCTAAAGTACTGATTCCTTGCAACTGGGCACAGATTCTGGAGGGCGCAATCGATTCGGCCCACAGCTCGAGCCTGCACTCCTCGGATTTCGTACCTGCCCGTGTAAACGGCGCTGAAGCTACCAGCAAAAATTGGCTGCGCCCTTCTACTGACAAGGCGCCGCGCATGCAGGTCCAACTTACTGGCTACGGCTTCCGCTATGCGGCGCTGCGCCGGCCCATTACTAACGCCTCGACGCATGACTACGTGCGTTCGACTATCTTCGTAGCGCCTGCTACTGCTCTGATTCCACCGAACAATCTGTACAACGTCGCCAACATCAATGTCCCGATGGACGACACAAATACCGCGTTCTACTTTATCGCTTGGGGCCACCCGTCGCAGACGCCGGAGACCGAAACTTGGCGCAAGTTCCTGGGCCAGCAAGTTGGTATTGACCTAGATCAAAATTACCGTTCGCTGCGAAATTGTGAAAACAACTTCATGCAAGACCGCGGAAAGATGAAGGCAGGGAACTTTACTGGGATCACTGGTTTCCCGAATCAAGACTTGGCTATGTGGATGACGATGGGGCCAATCGCCGACCGCACCCACGAGCGTTTGGGCGCGAGCGACATTGCAGTCGTAGAGTTCCGCCGACGAATGTTGGACGCCCTTCAGGAATTTCAACAGGGCGGATCAGCCATCGGAACCGGCGAATTGCGCATCCCCGCTGGCGATGTTTCGTATCAGGCAATAGTGCCGAAAGATGTTGACTGGCGTAACTTCGAGGCTCAATACATCTGGACTGAGCCTGTTGCGGCCCTCGAGCCTTCATACAACACGACCGAACCAAACGACTGAATCCGAAATAACGAAAATTACAGGGGACATACACAATATGAGCAAGCTGAACCTTTCTGTCGCTATGGGCGATTATGATCGTACTCGGGCCCTGCTCGACGGCACTGTACAAATCGATGGCGTCGATCCGGTCTACATGACTCTCTCACCAGAAGAAATTTTTTTCCGCGCGTTCCGCAACGTCGAATTCGATATCAGCGAATTGTCACTGTCGAGCTATCTGGTGAAGGCCTCGAAGGGTGAGAGCCCGTATGTCGCGATCCCGGTATTCCTGTCGCGTGCATTTCGCCACACTTCAATCTACGTTCGTAAGGACCGCATTAAGCGCCCGGAAGACCTCAAGGGTTGCCGGATTGGCGTCCCCGAATACCAGCTGACTGCCATTGTATGGGCCCGTTCGATCCTGCAGAATGATTATGGTGTGGCTCCGGAAGATGTGACGTGGGTGCGTGGAGGCATTGACGAACCAGGCCGTCCCGAAAAAATCAAGCTCCAGCTTCCACCTGGTGTGAGAATGGAGAGTGCTCCGGACGACCGGACTATTTCAGACATGTTGGATCGGGGAGAGATCGACGGCTTTATCGCACCTCGTCCGCCTAGCGGAGCAGCCGCTCGCAATCCAAATGTTGGTTGGTTGTTCGACGACCCAACCGCCACCGCCAAGGAATACTATCAGCGCACCCACGTGTTTCCGATTATGCACGTGGTTGGTGTTCGCAAAGAACTGGCAGCAACGCATCCATGGCTGCCCGGCGCAGTGATGAAAGCTTTCGAACAATCGAAAAAAGCTGCACTGGACAAGCTGGCTGATACCTCCGCCACTAAAGTAACTCTGCCTTTCGTTGAAGAGCAGCTGAAGGCCGCACGTGACTTAATGGGATCAGACTATTGGTCTTATGGCGTCGAGCCAGCCCGGAAAACGCTTGAAACCTTTGTGCAAGCGCACCACGCACAGGGGCTCTCACCTCGTCTGATGTCAGTGGAAGAGCTTTTCCACCCCGCGACCTACGAGTCGTACAAGATCTGACACGGCACCGCGCTCATGGCCGGCGTTTCCGGCCTCGATAAGTCAAGACTATGTTTGAAAATAACGAAACCCTTGAGGAGGCGCGCGCGCGCAATGTGCGCGACGCGCTGTATGAAGACATCGGCCGCGGCGACTGGACCGCGCAGCTGGTGGCGGTAGAGACCGCCGCCACTGCCCAAGTCACGGCTAAGGAGGCAGCAACCTTATGCGGTAGTGCATGGTTCGATGCATGCTTTCAAGCTCTGGACTCCAGTGCGCGCATCGAATGGCGCTTTAGCGATGGTGACCAGGTACCAAAAGGGGAAGTCGTGTGCACAATCGCTGGCAAGGCGCGAGCACTGCTCAGCGCCGAGCGTTCAGCGTTGAATTTCTTACAGATGTTATCGGCGGTGGCTACGCGAACTCGCCAATATGTGCTGGCTATTGAAGGTATGTCGCCTAATCCGGGCGGTTGCTTACTGTTGGATACACGCAAGACCTTAGGTGGCCTGCGCCAAACGCAAAAATATGCGGTACGGGTTGGTGGCGGCGCTAACCACCGGATGGCGCTTTGGGATGGGATTCTGATCAAGGAAAACCACATTAAGGCGGCCGGTAGCATCGCGGCAGCACTTATAGCGGCATACTCACTAAACTCGGGCACGAGCGTCCAGATCGAAGTGGAAAACCTAGAGGAAATGACTGAAGCGCTTCAGGCCGGTGCTACTAGTATCCTCCTCGACGATTTCACGCTTGAAACGATGAAACGTGCGGTTGAGATTAATGCAGGCCGCGCTCTGCTTGAGGTGTCAGGCGGAGTCGATCTTGACAGTGTACGCGCAATTGCTGCGACCGGCGTCGATCGCATCTCTACCGGGAAGCTTACTAAAGACATCAGCGCAATTGACCTATCGCTGCGCCTGCTGTAAGCGGCAACATCAACCAGTCCGGCGCGGCGCAACGCCGTTTCGACGAGGAGACAAAACATGCAAGAAAATACCGAAGCGATGATGCAACTGCGCATTGCGAACGTCGGCGAAGCGGCCGATGGCATCCGTTCGTTTGAACTGGTAACGCAAGATGGATCTGATCTACCGCTCTTCACGCCAGGTTCACATGTGACCGTACGTGCGCCCAATGGCATGCTGCGCAAATATTCTCTCTGCAACGATCCCAATGACCTGAGTCATTACGTAATTACCGTAAAACGCGACCCTAAAGGTCAAGGCGGCTCCGTTAGCATGATTGACGACGCAAAACAGGGCGATATTCTGCCAACTTCATTGCCTGACAACGCATTTCCTCTCGCAAACACCACAGCTGGGTACATATTCATCGCCGGCGGAATTGGTATTACCCCAATTCTATCCATGATCCGCTCTTTCGGAGAACTGCCGCCAGCGCCATGGAAGCTCTACTACTTCACCCAGTCACCAGAGACCACAGCATTTATCGAAGAGCTGAAATCCCCTGAACTGCGAAAGAACGTCGTAATCCACCACGACTATGGCAACGCTGCCCAAGCGTTTGACCTGTGGCCAGTGCTGGAACGGCCGAGCAACAAACATATCTACTGCTGTGGCCCGCGCGGCTTGATGGAAGCGGTGCGCGACATGGCTGGCCACTGGAACGCCGCGAACATTCATTTTGAGAGCTTCGTCCAAGGCGGCGCGCCGAAAAGAGATGATAAGCCATTTACGGTCAAACTCGCCAGCAGTGGCCAAGAGTTTGAAGTCCCCGTAGGCAAGACCATCCTTGAAGTATTACGCGGAGGTGGCTTCAACGTGCGTGCGTCATGCGAGAGCGGAACTTGCGGCACCTGCCGAACACGCTTAGTCAACGGTGTCGCTGACCACCGCGACATGGTTCTAATGCCGGAAGAGATGGATCACCAGATCATGGTGTGCGTTTCACGCGCTAAAACCGAACAAATCGTAATCGATCTTTGAAAAGGGCACCGCCATGACGCAAAACACTATTCGTCTCGGCGTTGCAGGTTTGGGACGCGCATTTTCGCTAATGTTGCCGACCTTCCTAGCTGACACTAGGATTGAGTTGGTCGCAGCTTGTGACCCTCGCCAGGCCGCTCGGTTCCAGTTCCAAAAAGACTTCTCGGCGAACGTCTACGAGACAATCGACGGACTCGCTAACGATCCGGCGGTCGACGCAATTTACATTGCTAGTCCTCACCAGTTCCATGCGGAGCAAACTCGCGTCGCAGCCCGCCACGGCAAACATGTGCTAGTTGAAAAACCGATGGCGCTCAGCTTGGCCGAGTGTGACCAAATGATCGCTGCCTGCGAGGAGGCAGGAGTACACCTGATCGTTGGTCATTGTCACAGTTTCGACTCGCCCTATCTGCTGGCGCGTTCACTGATTGGCAGCGGCGATTTCGGCAAAGTCAGGATGATCCAGGCGCTGAACTACACCGATTTTCTGTTCCGCCCGCGGCGGCCGGAAGAGCTGATGACAGACGAAGGCGGTGGTGTAGTTTTTAGTCAGGCTGCGCACCAAGTAGACGTGGTACGTCTGCTCGCCGGGAGCCGCGTTACACGTGTGCGGGCCGTCCTGGGGTCATGGGATCCGTCCCGCCCTACTGAGGGCGCTTACAGCGGCATACTCTGGTTTGGCGATAACAGCTTTGCGACGCTCACTTACAGTGGATACGCACACTTCGACTCGGATGAGTGGACTAACTGGATCGGCGAGATGGGAAACAATAAAGATCCGGAAAGCTATGGTGCTGCGCGCCGGAAGCTGCTTACGCTGCAAACGCCAGAAGAAGAAGCCCGACTCAAGGCTGCAAGTACTTATGGCGGACCAGACTACAAACCTCCTTCTTCTGGAGCGAGCAATGGAGTGCTCCCCCTGCATCAGCATTTTGGACCGATAATCGTCACCTGTGACCGTGCCGACATCCGTCCGTTGCCATCTGGCGTACTGGTATATGCAGACGACGTGCGCCATCATCATCCCTTAAGTGCTCCGGAGGTGCCGCGCTTCGAAGTAATCGATGAGCTGGTCAATGCGGTGCTCAATGGCGTGCCCCCGCTGCACGATGGTTCGTGGGCCCGTGCCACTCTTGAGGTGTGCCTTGCACTCTTGGTCTCCGGTCGGGAGCAGCGCGATGTCGACATGTCGGCACAAGGATGACTCCTCATTTTTTCGGCGTAATCCTGGCCGTAGCCGCACTGTGCATGTTCTCGGCCAATGTGCTTGTGGTTAAGCAAGGTTCTAAGCATATTAGCTTGGATCTAGGATTTTTGCTTTCGGTCGGGGTCAACCTTTTATTCTGCACCTTATTACTCGCGGGCCAGCTCGCACTCTTTGAGCATGGCCTAAGCTGGTCTTGGCGCGCAGCATTTTTCTTCATGCTTGGCGGAGCTTTTTCCACCTATCTCGGGCGCTGGTTTTTCTTCGAAGCAGTTGTGCGCATGGGTTCGGCCAGGGCCAGTCTTTTTCAGGTCAGCAGTCCCGTATTTGCCGCGCTCATCGCTTGGATTGCGCTTGGGGAAGCTCTTGCGCCGATCTTATGGGGAGCGATGGTCTTCACGATTTCAGGGCTGGCACTTATTGGTTACGTACCAGGAATGTTCTCCTCGTCCCAACAAGGAGCGCAGAAATCGAATGCCACAGCCCTCAATACCGCGCGTAATTTCTTTACTAAGATCACAGGCTCGACTTTTATGCTCGGGATGGGTGGATCGGTGGCTTATGCCATTAGCGCGGTAGTACGCGGTGCTGCGATCCGGGACTGGAACGAACCGCTGATCGGTGCCTTGCTTGGTGCCGCTACTGGCCTCCTGCTCCACCTCTTCTTCAGCTCGGAAATTCGTACCGTGCCTGCACGTCTTCGGGAAGCTGACCGGCGAGGCATACATCTCTTCATAGTTTGCGGCGCTCTAACTATTTTGGCGCAAATTTGCGCTATTTGGTCGCTGCGCCACATTGAAGTGGCCCTGTCGAGCCTCATCACCTTAAGCACTCCACTGATAGTTATTCCAGGCGGCTACTTTTTGTTTGCGAAGAAGGAGATTCTTTCGTCGCGAACATGGATAGGCGGCGCGATGGTGCTCGCTGGCGTAGCTACTCTAACGTTATGGCGTTAGAACTTCGCCAGCGCTTGATGGGAAGTAGGGTGCCAATTCCGCCTATCCACGCTTCTCGCGACTGTAGTGCGGGCTTCGAATAAAGATGTGTAAACCAGCTTATGTACTTTAAACGCATCCTCGCAGAAATTATGAGCAACATATAAAAAAGTATTTACAACAAGGTTCATTACAAGGAGACAAAAATGTATTTGAAAAAAACAAGCTTTGCAATCGGAATAGGTGCGCTTTCTATGGCAGCCCATGCACAAACTAACGTTCAACTCTACGGTCTCGTCGACGCCGGCGTTGAATATGTCAATAAGGTTCGCGTGGGGGACGTCGGGTCGCCTACCGAAAGCATTGTTCGCGTACAGTCTGGCAGCGCACAAAGTTCGCGTTTTGGCTTGCGTGGGCGAGAGGATCTAGGAAGTGGTCTTACTGCTATATTCGCTTTAGAAAGCGGCATCGCGATTGATACCGGAACCCTGAGCCAGGGCGGCCGTTTGTTCGGACGTCACGCTTATGTTGGCTTGAACCACAAATCGCTGGGAGAGCTTCAACTAGGCAGACAAACAAGTACAGTTTATGACTATGGCGTGCAATACGATCCAGTTACCGCGACCCGCTACTCGGCCGTTGTGTTTGATCCAGCGTATGTTGGCCGTGCCGATAACGCGGTTAAGTATGTTGGTAAGTTCCGCGGGCTTAACATCGGCACCCAGTACAGCACCGGATACGACAGCTTGATTGCAGGGGGTAGCGAAGTGCCAGGCGCATCCCGCGTCGGCAAAGAAATGGGTGTCCATGTGAGCTATGCTCTGGGCGGAGCGCAGGTTGGTGTCGTCTATGACCGCCAAAACGGCGTGTCGGTGGGAACTCAACGCAACACCACGGAACGTATGGCCGTAGGTGGCTTTTACGATATAGCACCGATCAAACTGTTCGCCTCATTCCAGCGCTTGACATCAGAAACGCCAGTAACGAGCCGAGACACCGATCTGTACTGGGTCGGTGCGCAGTATAGCAGCGGTGGCGCCTTCACTTTAACCGGGTCGATGTACTTCAATAGCCCGGAAGGAAGTGACAATATGTCCAACATGCTCACTTTCCTTGCCACCTATGCTTTATCAAAACGTACTGATCTATATAGCGAGATCGCTTTCATGAGAAATCAGGACAGAGCCATGCTCGGCATGGGAGGCGCCGTGAATCCAGGGGATCGCCAAGGGGGCGCAATCGTTGGGATCCGCCACCGCTTCTAAGATTGATACGGCCAGCATTGAACAGAAAACTGTTTAACACTGAAGAGGTGATTTTACGATCAAGTCCTTGATCATCGGCTAATTCGTGGCCCATTGCTGCATCTTTGAGAACGACGTTAAAGATTGCGGGCAAAAATTATCAGATCTCGTTTACTACTTCACTACTCAAGTTACCGCGAAAGGCATTATGAAAAAATTCTTTGCCGTATCCACAGTAATCGGTCTATTTTGTCTATTTCATAACCCAGCGATTGCACAGGCTGAAAGCTATCCATCCAGACCTATCAAAATTTTCGTACCCTTCGCACCAGGAGGAAGCAATGACGTGGTCGCGCGTATTATAGCTGAAAGACTGAACCAGATCTGGAAACAGCCTGTCATTGTAGAGAACAAGCCTGGGGCTGGGGGCAACATCGGTGCTGAAACGGTAGCGAACGCTCCTAAGGACGGATATACGCTATTGTTGTCTGGAAGCAGTTTGGTATGCACTAATCCGCAGATTTATAAAAATGCCAAGTTCGATGCTGTTAATGACCTTCCGCTAATTACACCACTAGGCTCCGTGCCGATCGTACTAGTTGTGAATCCGTCGGTTCGCGCGAAGACCGTAACCGAGCTGATTGCTTATGGCCGAAAACGAGCTGAGGGCCTCACCTACGGATCGGGCGGAGTCGGTACACCGCAACATCTTTCTGGTGAAATGTTCAGGGCTGCGACAGGTGTAAATATGATGCACATCCCCTATAAGGGGAATTTGCCCGCGTTGACGGACCTGGTGGGTGGTCAGATTGATGTAATGTTTAGTCCGATCAATTCTGTCTTGGCTTTTATCAAGGCTGGTAAAGTTCGCGCAATCGCGGTCGGCGGAGCACATCGAATTGCAGACCTGCCTGAACTACCTACTATCGCTGAGGCCGGAGTTCGCGACTATGACAGCTCGTTATGGCTCGCGTTGGCTGCGCCAAAAGGCACTCCAAAACCGATTACTGACAAGTTAGATCGAGAGATTCGTAAGATTTTGGACGAACCCCAAGTTAAGGAGAAAATGGCTCAACAGGGTATTTTAAGGATTTCTGCTGCGCCCGCTGAGTTCCAAGACATGGCCACGAAGGACTGCGCCCGTTTAGCCAAGGTGATTAAGAAAGCCAAAGTTAGCGCAGATTAGGCGAGCCGTTAATTGCTAATATGCATTGATCCTTCCCGCATCGACGAAAATTGATGTGCGCGGGTCTTTTGGTGGCGGTTTCTACATGGAAGAATACCGCCATCGAGTTACACAATTCCAAGATTTTCAGTGGAATTCCGAAGTCGACATTATCGTCTCGGAAATAGCCGCATTAAAGCCTTTTCAATATCCCTCCCTTCTTCGGTAGTAGTACTCCGTGTACATTCAAACTTCTGTAAGAAGAAGGAGCGGTAGGTGAGAACTGCTATGTTTTGGGCTTTCTTAGGTAGTGCATTGGCGTGGCTAGTATATGACTCAAAAAGTTTATTGTGGCGGCTCTAGATCGCTTCTGGAATTTTTATAAAAGACGAACCCATGCCTGAACTTCCTCCTCTGGGCACTAAGCCAGCGCCAGCGTCTGTGTCAGCATGGACACCTCTAAAAATTGCGGTGTTCCGAATGCTGTGGTGCACTTGGTTGATGGCCAATATCTCTATGTGGATGAGTGACGTAGCCGCTGCTTGGATGATGACATCGTTAACGAGCTCTCCAACTTGGGTAGCTTTGGTACAAACCGCATCTACTTTGCCTGTTTTCTTGCTCGGTCTGCCCAGCGGGGCGCTGGCAGATATTCTCGACCGCCGGCGCTATTTTATCGCTACGCAGTTCTGGCTCGCGGCTGTTGCTGTGCTGCTATGTGTGGTGGTCGTGATAGATGAAATGTCTCCTTTTCTACTACTGGTATTAATGTTTACCAATGGTATAGGTTTGGCCATGCGTTGGCCGGTATTTGCTGCCATCGTGCCAGAACTTGTGCCCCGCTCGCAATTGCCCGCCGCGTTGGCACTCAACGGCGTGGCCACGAATGCTTCTCGTATTGTAGGCCCACTAGTTGCAGGGGGCATTATCGCAAGTGCAGGCAGTGCCTACGTGTTCGTGCTCAATGCTGTGCTGTCGGTTCTTTCTGCGTTTATCATCACGCGCTGGCGCCATGTTCACGTTCCCAGCCCGCTGGGCCGGGAAAGGCTATTAACCGCAATGCGGGTGGGAGTGCAATTTGTACGCCAGTCAGCAAGCGTGAAGGCGGCTCTTTTTCGTATTGCAGTCTTTTTCTTTCACTCAACGGCACTGTTGGCATTGCTACCGCTGGTGGCAAAAGGGGTACATCGAGGTGACGCCGGTACCTTTACACTACTGTTGGCGGCTATGGGCGGAGGAGCCATTCTCGCAGTGATGTTTTTACCGCGCCTGCGTCAAGCTTCTTCGCCAGACACGCTTGTATTGGGCAGTGCTTTGTTACAGTCAGCAATGACGTTTGTTGTAGCGTACTCCAATCAAGTTTTGCTAACAGTTTTAGCTATGTTTGTATCGGGGATGGGCTGGATTATTACGGTGAATTCGGTAAGCGTTTCGGTGCAGTTGGCTTTGCCCGATTGGGTGCGCGCGCGGGGCATGGCCATCTTCCAGATGTCGGTTATGGGTGCTAGTGCGTTTGGCGCGGCGGTGTGGGGTCACGTGGCGACGCTTTACACCGTGCATAACAGCCTCGTTATCGCTGCGGTAAGCGGTACAATCGTTATGTTGGGTGTTCATTCGTTGGTAAAGGACCGCAGCACGGAGGAAGATCTTACCCCCTCACGTGACTTCAAAGCGCCAGTAGCTGCTACTCCGTCTGATGCAGGTCATGTACAGGTGTGTATCGAGTACTGTATTGATCCGAATCGTGCAGATGATTTCCAGGTACTGATGAAAGGAAGTCGGCGTAGCCGGCTACGCCAAGGTGCGCTTACATGGGAGTTACTGCATGACCTAGTAACTCCCGGACGGTACATTGAACAAACCGTTTACGAATCCTGGACCGAACATCTGCGTGGCTTCGATCGTGTTACGTTGGCCGACGTCGCTATGCGGGAACGAAAACTATCATTTCACATCGGAAAAACCGCGCCAGTGGTTACTCGATACGGTATCAAAGAGATATGATGAATCGTTGTACATCCACTCTCGGCGTCGCAGTGGGATTGCCGCGGCTGATGCGTATGGCTGGGCTATGCCTTCGGTGTGAAACGGGCGGGGATTGATCTTCACCATAGAAAGCATGGGTCAGCGGGTTCCTCTGATGATGGGGGTGTTGAGCAGTAGGACTACATACGCGCGAAGGCTTCCAAAGCCCACTGTCACGAATGAAAGAAGATGGCAGCCCGGGTCCGGCTTGGTAACTGCCCTGCACTGCGGGCTGGCCCGGCATGCGTAGGTCGTCGGGCAAGAGCTTGCTTGCTGTGCTGACCAACCAGCTGCAGCGCCGGGAGCCGCTCGGCTCGCTGCATGCCCTACGTGGCGCCCGCGGCCTCGACGTTCAACAGCGACTGGCGCAGTTACCGTTGTTCGCCAGCGCGGTGCCAATCAGTGCCCGCAGTCCACGATCGGCGTCAAAGTTCTGCCGGGCTGGCACGACGATTTTCGGCCGCGCCGGCGCCGCGGTATGCGGCCACGTGACAGCCACTGGTAGCGCCGGTCGCTCATGCCTCAGGTCTAGTGAACACCCGGCGAGCAACACCGCAACCATGTTGGTGCAAGGGGTCAGACAAGTCTTACGCATAAACCGGCTCCTTCGCTTCCAGGCCGGCACCATGGTTGGCAACCGCAGGTTTGTGGTGGTCGCGCGTTACCAGCGAATATATCGTCGGTAGCACGAAATGGGTAAACATTGTCCCGGCCAGCATGCCGGTGACTACCACGATCCCGATCGAGAAACTGTTGGCGGCGCCCGCCCGGCTGCGAACAGCAGCGGCACCAGCCCGGCCACCATCGCCGCGGTGGCCATCAGAACCGGGCGCATACGGATGATCGCCGCCTTATGCATCGCAGCCATCGGGCCAAGTCCCTCGTGCTTCTGGATGTCGTCGGCGAGCGCGACCATTAGGATGCCCTGCTTCGGAATCAGACCGATCAGGTCATCATCCCGATCTCGGTATAGCTGTTCATGGTGGCGTAGCCGAGCCAGGGCGGCAGCAGCGCGCCGGATCCTGCCAGCGACACCGTTACGAGGATGACCAGCGGGTCGTGCAGGCTCTAATATTGCGCTGCCAGCACTAGGAAAATCACCATCAAGGCGAAGCCAAAGAGATGGCCAGGCGGTGGCCTTCCTTGACGAACTGGCGGCTATCCGACAGCCAGTCGATCTTGGCGCCCGCAGGCGGCGGCTGGTTCTGCAAAAATCGACGGCGCGGCCCATGGTTAGGCCCGGCGTCAGGGGCACCGACAGTGTTACCGCGTTCATCTGGTCGAACTGCGGCAAGCGGTTAGCTTGGGGCCGCATTTGGATGTCAACCAGGGTCGACAGCGGCACGAGCTTGCCCCGACTGAGCGCGCACGAAGTAGCCGGCTAGGTTGCCCGGCGCACGTCGCTTTTCCTGCTGCACCTAGACGATCACGTCGTAGGAGCGGTCGAACCAGTTAAAGCGATTCACGTAGTTCTCGCAGACTAGGGTGACGAGCGTGTCGGCAACCGCGCTCATAGCCACGCCCATCTCGCCCGCCTTGGCCGCGTTCACCTTCAGGTTGACCTGCGGGCTGCTGAAGGCAAGGTCGCTGTCAACGAAAGCGAACAGGCCGCTCTTCCAGGCCGCAGCCTTGATGGTTTAGAGCGACTGGTGTTGTTCCGGGAAACCGGTCGGCGCGCAACACCATCTGCACAGGCATGCCGTCGCTGCCGGCCGGCAGCGGCGTGGCCTGGAAGGTGGTGACAAGGGAACTGGTGATCTTGCCGCTCTGGCCGTTGATCGCGGCCTCGATCTGGCTTGAGCTCATCGCGCGGTTTCCCGCGGTTTCAGCACCACCCCGCCGAAGCCGTTGTTCTGGCCGCCCATGCCGTTGGCGAAGAAGCTGTCCTGGTAGTCCGGCAGCTTCTCAAACACCGACTGGATGTCGCGCGCGGTACGCTCGCTGTAAGTCACGTTTGCGTACTGCGGTGCCTTGGCGGGAACGAACACGTAGCCTTGGTCTTCGCCCGGCGCCAGCTCACGCTGCACGCAAAGGAACAGAAATGCGATGCCGCCGAGAACGATGGCGCACACCGTCAGCACCGCAGCGCGCGCCTGCAGCACTTGGCCGAGCAGGCGCCCGTGGCGCGCCCACAGATTGTGCATGACGTGCGCGATGCGCTATTCCAAGCGTCCCTTTGACACCTGGCGGTTGAGCAGCATGCGGCTCATCATCGGCGAAAGAGTCAGCGCCACTACGCCCGAGACCAGCACCGAGCAGGCCAGCGTGAACGCGAACCCCTCAAACAGGGCCCCGGTCAGTCCATCCATCAGACCGATCGGCACTTACACCACGGCCAAGGTCAGGGTTATGCCGATCACTGGAAGACGATCTCGCGCGCGCTAAGGATCGCGGCGTCGAGCGGCGACAATTCTTCCTCGATGTGGCGGTGGATGTTCTCGGCTACCACGATCGCGTCGTCGACCACAAGGCCGATCGCCAGCACCATCGCCAGCAGGGTCAGGAGATTGATCGAGAAGCCGCAGGCCAGCATGAGAGCTGTGGTGCCGACCAACGACAGCGGGATCGTTACGATGGGAATCAGGACCGAGCGGAACGAACCCAGGAACAGGAAGATCACTACCACGACGATCACGACTGCTTCCGGCAGGGTCTGCATCACCTCGTCGATCGAGGCGTTCACGAAGCGCGCCATATCGACCCATTGGCCAGGCTCATGCCTGACGGCGCGCTGCGCTTGAGGTCAGGTAACAGCGTGTTCACGCCCTTGACGATCTCAAGCGGATTACCGTCCGGCGTCGGCGAGATCGCCAGCGACACGCCGCGCCGCGCTTGCCGTTGCCGAAGAAGCTGGAGCCGTAGGCAAACGGTACTTCACCTGCTGCACCTTGGCCATTACTTCGGTCATGGAGCGGTCGGCGTCGGCGTTGAGTACCGGTTTGGCCTTGATCTCACTGTGGCCCAGGGTTGATGTCGAGTTCAGGTATTCGATCCCGTTAGAGCTGGCGATCGCCTGCGCAATCGGGGTGGTGACGAAGCCCTGCATCACTTCCTGGGTCGCGCCCGGCAAACTGGTGGTCATCACGATGGTCGCCGATTCCATCTTCGGATACTGGCGATCGGCAGCGAGAACAGCGCCGCCAGGCCGACCAGCAGGATCATGATGCTCAGCGTCATCGACAGGATCGACCGGCGGATGAACAGGTCGGTAAATGTCACGCTCCACCTCCGTTCTGCGCTGCCGCGGCCGTGACCGGCTTTTCCACCACGTGGACTGCGGCACCCCTCAGGAAGGTTGGCTGAGGCGATCGAACGTGACCTGGGCGGATTCGACAAGTTCAAGGAAAGCTTCACCAAGGCGCCCCAGACTCGCTTCGGTAGCGGCTAGGCCTGGCTAACGGTGGAAAGAGAGCAAGTTGCTGGTCGAAAGCAGCGCCAACCAGGATCATCCGCGTATGGGTGGCTTTGCCGCTCTTTCGTGTGGCACGCCGATCCTGGGCCTGGACATGTGGAAGCAGGCCTATTACCTGAACTACCAGAACCGTCGTCTCGACTACATCACCGCCTTCTTCAATATCATCAGCTGGGATGAGGTCGCGCAGCGCTATGAAGAAGCCGTGAAACTGTAAGATCATATAGGATCGATCGGCCTTCGGATCTCCTGCCCGACGGCCGACGCACTGCCGTGATATCGAGCGGGCTGGTACGGCGCCATATCGGTCCGAAAGCCCGGCCGAAGAGACGTGCTTTCACATCACCTAGGACTGGCTGATGCTTGAGGCCTGCCGCAAGCTGACCTATGTCCTGGCCAGGATTGCCTACGAATCCGGTTTCTAGGCCCCGGCCTATTTCAGCCGACGGTTCAAGAAGCTGATCGAGGTCACGCCGAAGGCCTTCCGGCAGCAGACCAAGGTCGCTTAGAGTAGCGCGCCCAGTTCTACCTGAATCTTGATCATCGCCGGCAAACAGCGCTCGACCATCTGCTGAGCCGGAAGGCGCGCCGCGTGGACGCTGACGTTCATCGCCGCTACGACATCGCCACGAAAATTCCTGAGCGGTACGGCGATGGAACGCAGGCCAAGCTCTAGTTCTTGGTCGACCAGGGCATAGCCCTGGGCCCGGCTGCGCGCGATTTCAAGTGCGAGGCGTTCCTTGTTGACGATGGTGTGCAGAGTGATCTGTTCGGGCTGGGCACGCTCTAGGAAATTGTCGACCTGTTCCTGCGGTAGGCTCGCGAGCAGCATCCGCCCGTTGGCCGTGCACCAGGCCGGCACGCGCGTGCCTGGCTGTAGTGTGCCCGATACCAGCTGGCCGGCGCTGACGGCCACTACGCAGACCAGCTGGTCGTGGTCGAGCACGCCCACCGAGGCGGCCTCGCCCAGCGAATACGCCAGCCGGTACAGGAGCGGCTGGGCGATGCGCGGCAGGCGTGCCGAATGCAGGTAGGACTGGCCGAGCCGTAGCACGGCCGGGGTCAGCGAGAACAGCTTGTTCTCGTGGCGCATGTAGCCCAGATGCGTAAGCGTGATTAGGTAGCGCCGCGCCGCGGCCCGTGTTAGCCCGGTCGCCTGCGCCACCTCGGCGATCGTCAGGTGTGAGCGATTCTGGTCGAAGGCTTCGATGACCTTCAGGCCTTTATTGAGGCCGGCGACGAGGTCGCGTGCTGATGGTTGTGCTGCCGCTTCGCTCATGGAGCCGAAAAGATTGATTATTTGTGCGAGTATCGCACATTTCGTGCGCCCTGCGGATACTGCAGTCATCTGACCCATTGCCGTTACAACGGCATCTCCCTACGATGGTTCGGCTTACACAACACATCATCGAAGGAGACAAGGCTGTGAAATTCGATCTCATCGAGCCGGGTGTCTATCCGGAGCTCGTCTACCCACCTTATAAATCGACCGTCAAGCGCGGTCCCTTGCAGCCGATGCTGCGCATCGAAGCGCCGCTGCCAGTCACGCAGAACATCGTTGCCGCGCCGCACATCCTGCTGCCGAACGACGCCGACCTAACCGTGCACGGCAACGGAGAACCGCTTGGCGAGAAAATCGTCGTCACCGGGCGCGTGTTCGACGAAGACGGCAAACCGGTGCGCAATTCGCTGGTCGAGGTGTGGCAGGCGAACTCGGCCGGACGCTATTGGCACAAGAAGGACCAGCATGCGGCGCCGCTCGACCCGAATTTCCATGGCGTCGGCAAGATGCTGACCGATGACGACGGCCGCTACCGCTTTGTGACAATCAAGCCCGGTCCTTACCCATGGGGTAACCACGACAAGGCCTGGCGTCCGGCCCACATCCACTTTTCGCTGTTCGGCAACATCTATGCGCAGCGCCTAGTGACGCAGATGTACTTCCCGAACGATCCGCTGTTCGACTACGATCCTATCTTCCAGAGCATACCCGACGAAGCGGCGCGCCAGCGGCTGGTGTCGCGCTTCAGCCTTGAACACACCGTCGGCAGCGAGATGCTGGGCTACGAATTCAATATCGTCCTGCGTGGACGCAACGCGACGCCCATGGGCCTGTAAGGAGAACGTACAATGAGCAAGATCACGACTTCCCAGACCATTGGTCCGTTCTCGCATGAAGCCTTGCAGTGGGCCGTCGACGCCGCGCGTCCCGACGCAGTGCAGGTGGACGGCCCCACCCTCCTCGTCAGCGGCACCATCTACGACGGCGACGGCGCGCCGATCAACGATGCACAAATCGAGGCTTGGACGCCGCAGGGCGCCGAGCCGCAGCAGATGGTTCCGGGCTTTCGCCGTGCGCCAAGCGGCGAACAGGGCGAATTCAGCATGCGCGTGACGGCGCTCACCGGCGGCAGCGGCGAGCCCTTGATGTACGTTACCGTGTTCGCGCGCGGGCTGGTGAAGCACCAGTTCACAGTGGTCTTCCTGGAAGATGACCTCGGCCTGGCGCAGTCCTGTATCCTGAACCAAGTACCGGAAGCGCGCCGCGCTACCCTGCTCGCCCGGAAGACGGGAGACGGCCAGTACCGCTGGGACATCCGCATGCAGGGCGAGCAGGAAACCGTTTTCTTCGATTACGTATGAGCGTCTCGATCTTCGACAGTTTCCTGACCACCCCGGACATGATCGCCGCGTTCGACGACGCGGCCGTCGTGCAGGCCATGTTTGCCTTTGAAGCTGCCCTGGCCCGGGCGCAGGCGGCAGAGGGACTGGTGCCGTCCGGAGCAGCCGCCGCCATCGCCGGCGTATGCAACGCCCAGCTGTATGACATCCCCTCCATCATCTACGCCGCGCGCCGCGCGGGCAGCCTTGCCATTCCCCTGGTGAAGGAACTCACCCGGACAGTTGGCCTGTACGATGCCGAGGCGGCGCGCCACGTCCACTGGGGCAGCACCAGCCAGGATGTGGTCGACACGGCGATGGTGCTCGTCACGCGCGAGGCCCTACAGCTGCTGGACGATGGCCTGCACGAGCTGAGCGGGCACCTGCTGGCGCTGGCTGAGAGCCACGTGGCCACGCCGGCGCTGGCCCGCACGTTAATGCAGCCGGCGCAGGTGACGAGCCTGGGCTTCAAGGCCGCCGGCTGGCTGGCGCCGCTGGTGCGTGCGCGCAAACAGCTGCGCGCCGCTGCCGCCCGCGCGCTGCAGCTGCAGCTGGGCGGCGCGGTCGGCACCTTGTCGGTGATGGGCGAGCAAGGCGCCGCCGTCGCGGAACGCGTGGCGCGGGAGCTGTGCCTCAAGCGTGCGGACGCGGCCTGGCACACCCAGCGCGACGAATGGGTCAGGCTAGGTATGGAAGTGGCCGTGCTGGCGGGCAGCCTGGGCAAGCTCGCGACCGACCTGAGCCTGATGGCCCAAGGCGAGGTCGCCGAGCTGGCCGAACCGTCTGGCAACGGCCGCGGCGGCTCGTCGGCGATGCCGCACAAACGCAACCCGGTATCGGCGATGATCGCATTGGCAGCCGCGCGCCGCACGCCGCAGCATGCGGCCGCCCTGCTGGCCTGCATGGGCCAGGAACACGAGCGCGGCCTCGGCAACTGGCAGGCGGAGCTGGCCGAATGGCCGAACCTGTTCCTGTCCGCCCACGGCGCCCTGCGCGCGCTGAACGATGCCTTCGCCGGACTGAAGGTGGACACCAGCCGCATGCTACGCAACATCGAGGCGCTGCACGGTCTGGTGTTTGCGGAAAGCGCATCGAGCTACCTGGCCGCGACCATCGGCCGGCCGCAGGCGCACGCGCTGCTGGAAGACCTCACCCGGCGCGCCGGCGACGAACGCGACCTGCACGATCTGCTGCGCGAGACCGTGCAGGCCGACCCGCAACTGGCCGCCCATGTCGATTTGCCCACGCTCGCGTCCCTGTTTGACCCGGCCGTCGCCGCCCAGTCCGCGCGCCGCCTGGCCCAACGCCAGTTGCAAGGCCTGCGCAGCCGTATGGCGGAGCTGGACGCCACCCACCCCTTTCACGAGTGAATTCACGGAGTAAAACGCGCATGAGCTTCGATCCTCTTGACCACGATTTCGAACGAGGCCTGCAGAACCGCCGCAGTGTCCTCGGCGACGCCTGGGTCGACCGTTCGCTGAACAATGCGACCGGCTTCAACGCCGACTTCCAGCACCTGATCACGCGCTTCGCCTGGAACGAGATCTGGGGCCGCCCAGGCCTCGACCAGAAGATGCGGCGCGCGATCGTGCTGTCGATCACGATCGCCCTCGGCCGCTGGGAAGAATTCGAGCTGCACGTCCGCGCCGCCCTACTGGGCGAGGAAGGCAGCCGCCTGACGCCCGACGAGCTCAAGGAAATCCTGATGCAGTCGGCCATCTACGCCGGGGTACCGGCCGCCAATACGGCCTTCACGCACACCGTGCAGATCCTGCGCGAAGTCGGCGAACAGATCGGCTACACGCTGGAACCGGCGGCGCCTGCCGCGGCCGCGCATCCGGGCATCGGCCGCGAAGGCTGCACTGCCAGCACGCCGACCCTGCACTACAGCGTGCGCGAGCCGCGCAATGGCAAGGCGCCACGGTGCACCATCGTCCTCAGCCACGCTCTCGGCTGCGACCTAAGCATGTGGGACAGCCTCGCCAACACGCTGGCGCAGGACTGCCGCGTGATCGCCTACGACCACCGCGGCCACGGCAGTTCGGACGCGCCGGATGGGCTGTATGCGATGGCCGACCTGGCCGACGACGCCGCGCGCCTGCTGCGCGAACTGGACACTGGCCCGGTAGTCTGGATCGGCCTGTCGATGGGCGGCATGGTCGGGCAGGAACTCGCCCTACGCCATCCGGCGCTCGTACGCGCGCTGGTTCTGGCGAATACCACCGGCGGCTACCCGGAAGCGGCACGCGCCGTATGGCAGCAGCGCATCGCCACCGTCCGCGAACAGGGCATCGAAGCGATTGCCGACGCGGTCATGGGGCGCTACTTCCATGACGGGTTCCGGGCGCAGAAGGGGGCGACCGTGGCGCGCTTCCGGCGGCGGCTGGTGACGACCGATCCGGTGGGCTACGTCGGGTGCTGCAATGCGGTCGGGCTGGTCGACACGACGTCGCGGCTGCGACAAATCGCAGTGCCGACCCTGGTGTTGGCGGGAGAGCTGGACCAGGGTACGCCGGTAGCGATGGCGCAGGCGCTGGCGGAAGGAATTCCGGGGGCGCGACTGGAGGTAATTGCGCAGGCGTCGCATCTGGGGGCGGTGGAGCAGTCGGAGGCGTTTGCGGCGAGTGTCGTCGGGTTCCTCCAGAAACTTTAATGCAAGCTATCTTATGTAAGTATTTTGTGCCCATGGGTCTCGGGTGTGTCGACTAACTTTGGTCTTGCCGACGTTTCGCCGGTATATGCTGACAAGGCTGCCGACCGGGTTCGCTAGAGCAGAGCCGAGCGCGAAGATCAGGCTGAAAAGGTGACTGACCTCGATGCCCCGGCCTGCGGGCCCACTTGACCGGGCAGCAAGTCCGGCAGCATGCAGACTCCTGGCCTGGCGAAACAGTAAGATGGCGCGGCAAAGATCCTTGAACGTCAGGCCAATCAAGAACAACACGTGGTCGCGGTTGGCCGCCTTGTACAGTTAACGGCACAGCGTGCGCCGGAGCACGAGGCACAGAACCCCTGCGGTGAGGAATACAAGCGGGAGTCTGCCAGAAAAGGCCGCCCTAGCTCGCTGAGCTGAGGCAGCCGAATAGCCGAACGTCGCTCCAAAGGCGTCATGTGCCGGATTAATATAGTTCATCAGGCCCATCGTGACCGGGAGGCCGATGCTAATCAGGAGCTACTGGCTGACTTAGGCGATCTCGTCAAAAAGCATACCGATGACATTACCGATCATTACTACCGCATGTCGGAGGTAGTGTGCTTGTGCACTTTGTCTCTTGCTATTCTCTTACTCGAAAAGGTGGAAACCGCTTTTAGACACGTTCGATCACCATGGCGATGCCCTGTCCGACCCCGATGCACATCGTGCACAAGGCGTACCTGCCGCCGGTCCGGTGGAGCTGGTACATGGCCGTCGTCACCAATCTGGCGCCGCTCATGCCCAGCGGATGGCCCAAGGCGATGCCGCCACCCAGCGGGTTCACCCTTGGGTCGTCGTCCGCAATGCCGAGTTCACGCAACACGGCCAGGGCTTGCGATGCAAAGGCTTCGTTGAGTTCGATGATATCCATCTGGTCGAGCGACATGCCCAGCTGCTGCATCAGCTTCTTGGTGGCCGGTGCTGGGCCGATGCCCATCACGCGCGGCGGCACGCCGGCGGTCGCCATACCGACGATGCGGGCACGCGGGATCAAACCATACTGTTCGACCGCCTCGGCGCTGGCTAGCAGCAGCGCGCAGGCCCCGTCGTTCACACCAGAAGCGTTACCCGCGGTGACGGAACCATCCGGATGCACGACGCCCTTCAGCTTAGCCAGCGCTTCCAGGCTGGTTTCGCGCGGGTGCTCGTCCTGGGCAAAGGCGATGTGGTCGCCTTTTTTCTGGGGGATCAGGACCGGGACGATTTCGTCCGCATACAGGCCCTCCTTCTGTGCGCGCGCTGTTTTTTGCTGGCTGGCCATGGCAAAACGGTCCTGGTCTTCGCGCGACACCTTGTAATCGACGGCGACGTTCTCGGCCGTCTCCGGCATCGAATCGGTGCCGTACAGGTGCTTCATCTGCTTGTTCGGAAAGCGCCAGCCGATGGTGGTGTCGTAGATGGTGGCCTGGCGCGAGAAGGCCGTTTCGGCCTTACCCATCACGAAGGGCGCGCGAGTCATCGATTCGACGCCGCCGGCGATCATCAGGCGCGTTTCGCCTGATTTGATTGCGCGCGCGGCGATGCCGATCGCATCCATGCCGGAACCGCAGAGGCGGTTCACGGTGGTGCCGGGCACGTCCGGCGGCAGCCCCGCCAGCAGCGAGGACATGTGGGCCACGTTGCGGTTGTCCTCGCCGGCCTGGTTGGCGCAGCCGAAGATGACGTCGTCGACTGCGCTCCAGCTCACGCCCGGATTGCGCTTCATGAGTTCACGCAGCGGCACTGCGCCGAGGTCGTCCGCGCGCATGTCTTTCAGGGTGCCACCGTAGCGGCCAACCGGGGTGCGGATCGCGTCGACAATATAAGCTTCGTTCATGTTAATCCTTTCAGTTCAGGGCGCCAACAGCGGGGCGCTTGTTGCAGCCTGCAGCTCTTCAAAAGTGAGGCCCGGCGCCATTTCGGCAACTCGCAAGCCATTTGGGGTGACGTCGAGCACGGCAAGGTCCGTATAGATGCGGTTCACGCAGGACATTCCGGTTAGCGGGTAGCTGCACAGGCGGACGATTTTGCTCTCGCCGGACTTAGTCTGATGATCCATCATCACAAACACTTTTTTGGCGCCGAGCGCGAGATCCATCGCCCCCCCGACCGCTGGAATCGCGTCTGATGCGCCGGTGTGCCAGTTAGCTAGATCTCCCTTCTCCGAGACCTGGAACGCGCCTAGCACGCAGATGTCGAGGTGGCCGCCGCGCATCATGGCGAAGGAGTCGCCGTGGTGGAAATAGGCGCCCCCGGTCAGCAGGGTCACTGGCTGCTTGCCAGCGTTGATCAGGTCTTCGTCCTCTTCACCAGGCTCCGGGACCGGGCCCATGCCGAGCAGGCCGTTCTCGCTGTGCAGGAAGACTTCACGGTCGGCGGGCAGGAAATTGGCGACCTTCGTCGGCAGGCCAATGCCAAGATTTACATAGGCGCCCTCGAAAATGTCTTTGGCGACGCGCTGCGCGATTTGGTCGCGGGTATATCGGTTCATGCTCATGCTGCCTCCTTCACAACGCGCTGGACGAAGATGCCTGGTGTGACGATGACCTCGGGATCGAGTTCCCCAAGCGGGACGATGTCGGAAACCTGGGCGATAGTGGTCTTGGCCGCCATCGCCATGATCGGGCCGAAGTTACGTGCCGTCTTGCGATACACAAGGTTGCCCCAGCGATCACCGCGTAGGGCCTTGATCAGCGCGTAGTCAGCGTGGATTGGGGATTCGAGCACGTAATGGCGGCCATCGATCAGGCGCGTCTCCTTGCCTTCGGCGAGCAATGTACCGTAGCCGGTAGGTGTGAAGAAACCGCCAATGCCCGCGCCGGCCGCGCGGATGCGTTCGGCCAGATTGCCCTGCGGGGTAAGTTCTAGTTCGATCTCGCCCCCGCGGTACAAAGCATCAAAGTGATGCGAATCGGCCTGGCGCGGGAAGGAACAAATGATCTTGCGTACCCGCTTCGCCTTTAGCAGGGCAGCCAGGCCGGTTTCGCCGTTGCCAGCATTATTGTTGACGATAGTGAGCTCTCTCGCGCCCTGTGCAATCAGCGCGTTGATCAGCGCAGACGGCATGCCGGCGTTGCCGAAGCCGCCAATCATCACGGTCGCGCCATCGGGCACGTCGGCGACGGCACGTTCCAGCGATTCAAAAGTTTTATCGATCATGTTTTCACCTTCGGTGCTCCACATTATTGTGCGCCTGAAAACGTCCCCGCACTTGAAATGATGCTTCCTTTGTTCGATAATCGAACTAATGATTGATTATCGACCAAACGAGTGTAGTAGCATGTTGGGCGGAAGGTCAAGAAAAAAGCCAAGAATCTGGCCACCCTCCCTTGCGTTAGAATCTCGCTATGACAAATTCGAACAAGCACGGACGGGCAACCGATTCGGACCAGGTTGACCAGCATGAGCGCCAGCACGATGAACGTGATTTGACCATCGCCCAGCAGATCGACGCGATGACAGATCCAAGCTTCATGACCTCGCTGGCTCGCGGCCTAGCGGTGGTGCAGGCCTTCAGCGAGTCGCGCAGGCCCCAGACCATCGCCCAGATCAGCCAGAAGACCGGTATCCCGCGCGCTGCCGTGCGCCGCTGCCTATATACGCTGCAGCAGCTCGGCTATGTCGATGCCGAAGTGAACAATTTCTCGCTGCGCTCGAAAGTGTTGACGCTCGGCTACTCCTACCTCTCGTCAACGCCGCTGGCCGTCTCCAGCCCGCCCTACCTTAACGCCATCAGCCGCGAGCTGGGAGAGTCGTGCTCGCTCGCTGTATTTGACGACGCCACAGTGTTGTACGTTGCGCGCTCGGCCGCTTCGCGCGTGATGTCGGTGGCCTTAAACACGGGCAGCCGCCTGCCCGCCTACTGCACCTCGCTCGGCCGCGTAATGCTGGCGCACTTGCCACCAGAAGCATTGAACGATTACTTCGCACGGGTCAAGCTCGAGTCGATGACCGAGAAGACCATTACTAGCCAGAAGCGCCTGCGTGAGATCCTGCTTGGCGTACGACAAGACAGTTACGCCATTAATGATGAGGAACTGGAGCTGGGCCTGCGTTCCATCGCTGTACCGGTGCGCGGCGCTTCGGGCCAGG
>Ga0308158_10001346_pt1 | contig 27002 bp, 27 predicted proteins | sample PhyBR2_FD_201038 | JGI IMG/M metagenome (GOLD analysis project Ga0308158, IMG submission 201038) | Phyllosphere microbial communities from UC Gill Tract Community Farm, Albany, California, United States - DLSLB.R2 | ecosystem: Host-associated > Plants > Phyllosphere > Unclassified | place: USA... | reverse complement strand
TTCCGCTGGGTATCCGGGTTCGTGCAGCAAGGACAGGAGGATGCGTGACCGGGTGGGGTCGGCCATGGCGCGGCCAAGCCGGTTCATCGCATCGATCCGTGATTCAATGTTCATCATACGATGTACTATACAGCACTTGATGTACTAGTGGCACCGCCCAAAATCGGTCGTTTTCGGGAAGTGAAGAGCCGCCATTCGAGGTGATGTTCGAATGGCGGCTCTTCAGGGTTCTAGGTTTCCCGAAACTGAGTACCGATTATTGGGCGTCCCGAAACATGGAGATTTCGTTTGTGGGAGATCGGTCAGTCTGCGGGGCTAAAAGAGTGAGATAGTCGTGCGGCGCGATTTTTCTTCCCCGTTTTCCTTCCAAGTCATGGAAGCAACCAAGCGATTTGCCGATGCCATCGTCATCTCGAACTTATATGAACGCTGGTCATGTCCATACAAGGTTTCGCGGATTGGTTCTTCGTAGAACATGTTTGAAACGTCGTTTTCATCATCGGATTCGAACTTCACCAAGAAGTCCGTTGCTTCGGAAACACTTTTGTTTTCGATGACAATGGCGTGTCGATGCCTATTTCTTATTCGTCCCTTAGAATCGCTCTCGGTGGACCGGTCATGTTGGTGACGAGCTATTGGGTTAGCAGCAGAAATCGGTTCTTGGTGTGATACGCCACCGAAGGAAGGCATATCTGTGTCGATGGCGTGTCGGACTTTATCGACCAAGTCTGAATCGTCGGTATATGTTCCGTAGAGACCTTGGAATTCAGTCTTGTACTTTTCTAGCTCGGCGACTTGATCCATGAACTCACGAGGTACTGGAGCTTCGGAGAAGTAGACGTGTACCTTTTTTCCTGCCTCGTAGGCTTCCTTGATTTCTTCTACAGTGCCAGAGATTGAGCGGGGTGTAGCGCTACCAAGTTTATTGGCGAAGACCGCTATGACGATGTCAGCAGAATCCACCAGTTGCTTATTGATAACTTGTTGCCCGTCGTTTCCCATCTGTGGGACAGCGCTGGTTTCATAGCGGCGGGGGAGTATGACGAGGTTGTCGGATTCTGCTCGACTGGCGTTCCACCGTGAGAGAGCACGTTCAATGGCATCACGTGAGGACGTGGTGTCTGAGGGAGAAGCGATGAAAACCTGCACTACGGTTGCTGCGAACGTCATTCGAATCCTTCCGAGCTAGAGTTGCGAAGCTGTATTGGAATCTGAAGTCTATCTGTTGGGTCCGACAGAATGACGTGGGCTGTGCGTCTTTAGATATTCAAAGACGCAATTCTCCTATAGAGAGTCGCTCTGGACATCCCCAGATCTTTGGCAACTCGGGTAGCCGGCTCACCGGCATGGATAAGTTTCGCTGCGGTGCGGATTTGGGATTCGGTAAATGTGGGGCGTCGTCCGCCGAGGTCCCCGCCGGTAGTGCGGCGTTTAGTCACGGAGTCGTTAATGCGTTCGCGCTTGATCTCCAACTCCATCTGGGCCAGTGCTGCCATGACGGTAAAGACCATTGCACCCATGGGCGTTTTGGTGTCCACATCACCGCCTCCCAAATTGAGTACTCGGAGTCCGATATTGCGTTCGCGTAGCTCTTCGGCGAGTTCGAGCATTTTCTGTGTGGAGCGCCCGAGCCGGTCCAGGGTAGTAACCACGAGTGTGTCATCTGGGTGCAGTGCGTCGAGTGCTTTATCCAGACCAGGCCGTTTGGCCAGGGCCCCGGACAGCCCATGATCAACGTAGAGGTCATCGCGGCGGACGCCGGCAGCGAGGAGGTCCTGGATTTGCCGGTCGGCGTCTTGGGCTTTGGTGGATACGCGGGCGTAGCCGATCAGTTTGGTCATTGGTCCTTCGAAAGTGTCTCGCAACTAATGGTGTAAACACGATTTTAGACCATTAGTTACGATACATAGTTGCGAGAATTTTGGACCGTTGAGTTTCCGCAGATTTTTCGTTAGGGAGGATGTGACTGTTAACCGAGAATGGCGGTTTTTTCACAGCTCGGTTTGGCGGTTTTCGCACCGTTGGCCTGGTGGATTTAATCGCTCCGCGGCATTCCGTGATCGCTTGGTCTCGCCTTCAGGGAGGATAATGCGATGCGGTTAGTCCTTGAGTGCTCGCGACCGTCTATAGAACGTTGCTCGGGACATTCCGAGATCGCGGGCAACCTGCGCGGCGGGGTCGCCGCCTTCAACCAAGCGGACAGCGCTTCTAATCTGACTGTCAGTAAGTCGGCGGGGTCGGCCGCCAAGGTCCTTTCCAGCTTCGCGCCGTTTGCTGATGGAATCGGTAACGCGTTCGCGCTTGATCTCGTGTTCCATTTGCGCGAGAGCGGCCATGATCGTGAACAACATCGAGCCCAGGGGTGTCGCGGTGTCGACGTCGCCGCCGCCGAGGTTCAGTACGCGTAGGCCCGCGCCTCTACCGCGGAGTTCGTCGGCGAGGGCAAGCATGTTCTGTGTGGATCTTCCAAGCCGGTCCAGTGTCGTGATGACGAGGGTGTCGCCGTCGATCAGCGCGTCGAGTGCCCGATCGAACTGGGGTCGTGATGCTCGCGCCCCAGACACACCGTGATCAACGTAGAGGTCATCGTGGCGGACGCCGGCGGCCATAAGATCCACCTGCTGCCGGTCGGTGGACTGCTGCCGCGTCGAAACACGTGCGTAGCCGATCAGTTTCGTCATAGGCTGCTCCGACGTGTCTCGTAACTAACGGTGAATACACCGATTCAATCAGAAGCTTTCGAGACATAGTTACGAGACTCGCCAGCCGTGCACGAACTCGTTCGATTCCACGAAAATTAGGGCCCTGCCGGTCGTCGAGGTCGTTCAGTCGATGAGACGCCTCATATCCCAAGGGTTGTGAGACGTTGTATGCACTTCCGGTACATCGACCGGCACTACCAATGTGAGCTTCCGAAGTCGTCTGCACGGAATGTTCGAACCGCACTTGGCCAGCGTGTGGTCATGGAGTCGTCGACTCAGGATCGCTTCCCAGGTCTGAGGGCGACCCATAGCGCGCACCGCCGGCAAATGTAGGCAGGTTCTGTACCCAGGGGGTGGAGCTTCTTCCGATGCATTGTGCGCCCGCAGCAGGAGCATTGGCGGACAGTGTCAGAACCCAGAAGTTCTATTTTCATGCCGTCTTCGTTCTTTCCGGGATTGGGCTCCAGTGCGTGAGGTTGGCTCAGATGTAGCTGCAGATTTGTTCCGCGTCACAGCACTCCGGGTCGGCTGCCTCGGCGGTTGAGTATTGTTCGGCCACGGTTGCCCGCAGTGCGGTGAGCTCTGCGATTTTCCGGTCCAGGTCTGTAAGTTGTTTTCCCAGGACGTCCCGTACGTGGGTGCAAGGCGTCAGGCCGTTATCGCGGATCCGCATAATGCCTTGGATCTGCTGCAAGGTCAGCCCCGCTATCTGGCTGCGTTGGATGAATTCAAGGCGACTGAGGGTCTCGTGTCCGTAGTCACGATAGCCGTTGGCCGAACGTTCAGCCGGCGGGAGCAGGCCCCGGTCCTCATAGAACCTGATCGTCTTGGCTGTCATGCCGACAGCGGCAGCGGCTTCACCGATTCGCATTTCGGGTCCTCTTCTCGTTCCGAAAACGCAGCTAACCCTTCCATTGTACTGGAAGGTTTTGCATCGGCATCGCAAACAATTAGGGCCCGTTGTCGGCTTGACCTTCCCCCATGGTGGAAGGTCAATGATGGTTTGAGACCGAATACCAGCGTCCCGCTTCTTGCCAGGTATCCCCGCGAGGGCGGGCAAGAAAACCGGACAGAGAAAGGGATGATCATGTCAGTAAAGGCGAAGGGCCGGGAGCGTCCGGGCCTGGTGCTTGCGGCGGGGGCTTTGCTGTCCTCCCTTGGTGCTGTGACGGCTCTCCTGGTGTGCTGTTGGGTGCCCGTTTTGGCAGGTGCAGCCGGTTTTCTGACTGCAGCCGGGCCGATGGCCGGCAACATTTGGATCATTGCCGCTGGAGCCCTTGCCACGGCGGTCCTGCTTATGCGCCCGCCCGGTACGCCTGCAGCTAACGGAGCGGGGTCAAAGGCATGACAGGCGTTTTAGGTCTTGCCTTTCTGACCGGGATGCTTGCCACAGTCAATCCGTGCGGGTTCGCGATGCTGCCGACCTATCTGGCGTACTTCATCGGTTCCGGACCCGGCGCGGGACGGAAGCGGCCGCTGCTTGCAGGTCTTCGGGCCGGGGTTGCCCTCAGCGCCGGTTTCGCTGCTGTCTTTGTTACGGCCGGCCTGCTCGCCGCTGTGGGTCTGCGGTCGGTGGCGTCGGCGCTGCCCTGGGCCGCGGCGCTGATCGGAGCAGTCATTGTGGCCGCCGGCCTTGGCATGGTGTTCGGATGGCAACTGCCCGGGACGAGGTTGAACCTGCCCCGGATTCTGAAGAGGGACGGAACCGGTTCGGGGTTAAGGGCGGTCTTTGGCTACGGGGTCGCGTATGCGGTGGCCGCACTCTCCTGCAGCCTGGCCCTGCTGCTGGCTGTCGTCGCCCAGGCCGTGTCCACCGGAAGCCTGGCCGGGCTGCTGGCGGTCTTCGCCGCCTACGCCCTGGGCTCCTCGGTGGTGCTGGTTCTTCTGTCCCTCGGTGCAGCGGTAGCGCGGAACGCCATGGCACGCCACGTCCGAAAGCTGCTGCCCTTTGTTCACCGTCTCGGCGGAGCCGCGCTTGTCCTTGCGGGCATCTACCTGCTGCTCTACTGGGTGCCCGCACTGTCCGGCGGGCAGGCCGGGGGGATCATGAGCGGGGCAGTCACCGCAGCCAGCGCAGCGCTGTCCGGGTTCATCTCGGGCAACTGGCCGATCATCACCTTCACCGCGGTGGCCGCTGTCCTCGCCGCCGTGGCCCTGTCCCTGCGGCGCCGCAGCAAAAGCAAGGCAGAGGACAACAGCAGGCCCGCGGACGGGACTGAGAGCAGGGAGAACACCGAAGCGTGCTGCAACCCCGCACCCCACCTCCCCGAGACCGCGCCAGGGCGCAACAACGAGCAAGGAAACCCATGACAAAGACCAGAAACCACCGGCGGATCTTCACCATTACTGCCGTCATAGCCGCCGCGGCGCTCATCCTGATTCTGGCCATCACGGCACTGAACCGCGGGAGCGAAACTAATCCAGCCACCGGGTCCGCTGGTGGAAACACTGTGGACAGGATCGAGGTCACGTCCGTGGACGGCAAAGCCCTCACCGTCCCCTCCACCCGCCCGACAGTGCTGTTCTTCATGGCGAGCTGGTGCTATACCTGCGTTCCACAGGCAGAAGCGATGAAGGAACTGGAACAGGAGTATGCCGGTAAGGCAGACTTCGTCGCCGTGGACGTGACGCCGGAGAACACCCAAACCGAGGTGGACCAGTTCCGTGAACTGGCCGGAAATCCCGGATACCCCTTCGTTGTGGACCGGACCGGGGAGCTCACCCAAAAGTACGCGGTCACATCCCTGGACAGCACCGTCGTCGTCGCACCCGACGGAGACATTCTGGGCCGGGCTGACTCCCGGCCCATGAAGGCCGATGCCCTGAAGGCATTTCTTGCCACAACACTTCCCTAGCACGCCTAACTCTTTACTCCGGGTCTTGACCTTCCTGTGCAGGGGAAGGTGCAGACTGGGGACAGTACCCACCAGAAGAACACCACGGGGTGTTCATCAAACTCCATGGAGGACCAATGCCTGAGGCAGCACCGGATTTTGATTTGGCCGTGATCGGTTCCGGTGGCGGTGCCTTCGCCGCCGCCATCCGGGCCACCAACCTGGGCAAGCGGGTGGTCATGATCGAACGTTCCACGGTGGGCGGGACCTGCGTGAACACCGGGTGTGTTCCGTCCAAGGCGCTGCTGGCCGCCGCCGAGGCCCGTCATGTCGCGTTGGACGGGACTGGAAGGTTCCCCGGGATCAGCACCTCGGCCGCCCCGGTGGACATGGGTGCACTCATTGACGGGAAACGCTCCCTGGTTGAGGGCATGCGCTCGGATAAGTACGTGGATCTGGCCGCAGACTACGGATGGGATCTGCGTCAGGGGACCGCGGTGTTCGCCGGCACCCCGGAGGAACCGGTCCTGGAAATCACCGGGGCTGACGGCGCCCGCGATTCCCTGACTGCTGCCCATTACCTGATTGCGACCGGTTCGGCCCCGTGGGCACCGCCGGTGCCGGGACTGGATGAGGTCAATTACCTGACCTCATCCACGGCCATGGAACTGGACGAGGTGCCCGAGTCCCTGATCGTCTTCGGCGGCGGGTACGTGGCGCTGGAACAGGCGCAGCTTTTCGCCCGGCTGGGATCGAAAGTGACGATGCTGGTCCGTTCCCGGCTGGCCTCGCAGGAGGAACCGGAAGCGGCCCGGGCCCTGATGGGCGTCTTCGCCGATGAGGGTATCCGCGTGGTCCGCCGCGCGGCCGTGACGTCGGTCCTGGCGGATTCGGGCAGTGCAGAGATCGTTGTGACTGCAACGGTGGCTGGGGGCCAGGAGGAATACCGTGCCGCGAAGCTGCTGGTGGCCACCGGACGCCGCGCCGTTACTGACGGGTTGAACCTGGACGCCGTCGGCGTTAAAACCGGCGACGCCGGCCAGATCCTGGTCGAAAATACGTTGGCCAGCTCCAACCCAAGGATCTGGGCAGCAGGGGATGTTACCGGGCACCGGGAATTCGTCTACGTCGCCTCCGCCCACGGAACCCTCATGGTGGAGAACGCCTTCAACAACGCCGGCCGCGAGGTCGACTACCGGCACCTGCCCCGGGTGACGTTCACCAGCCCGGCCCTGGCCGGGGTGGGCATGACCGACAAGGAAGCCACCCAAGCTGGCATCCGGTGTGAATGCCGGGTCCTGCCCCTGGAATACGTTCCACGGGCACTGGTGAACCGGGACACCCGTGGGTTCATCAAAATCGTCGCCGACAACAGCACCGGCCGCATCGTCGGGATCACCGCCGTCGGCAAGGAAGCCGGAGACCTAGCCGCTGCCGGGGTGTACATCCTCGAGGCAGGGATGACCGTGGACCAGGTCGCGAACCTTTGGTCCCCGTATCTGACGATGGCCGAAGGGATCAAAATCGCCGCGCAGTCCTTCACCACCGACGTCTCCAAACTCTCCTGCTGCGCCTCCTGACCACGGCAGCTCCCAGCTCAGTCCCCATCTGAAGGAAACAACGATGACGAACAACGTCAGCCAAATCACCGGCCGCCTCGCCTCCTCCGAAACCGGCATGCAGTCCTGGCTGTGGCTGCCGTTGCTGAAACTCCTCGCACTGGGCGACCCTGTGGACGCAGCGGATCTTGCCGCCGCCACGGGCCGCCCCGTCGAGGACGTCCGGACCGCCCTTGAGGGAATGCCCGACGTCGAGTACGACGGATCAGGCCGAATCGTCGGCATGGGATTGACCCAGCGCCCGACCCGGCACCGCTTCGAAGTGGACGGCGAACAGCTCTACACCTGGTGCGCGCTGGATACCCTGATCTTCCCCACCCTTCTGGGCACCTCCGCACGGATCGAATCCGCCTACGATGCCGCCAGTACCCCCGTGCGCATGCGCGCCGGCAGTTCCGGCGTCACCGGTGTTGAGCCGGCCACCGCGGTGGTGTCCCTGATCAATCCGGAAGACATCAGTTCTGTCCGTTCCGCCTTCTGCAACCAGGTCCATTTCTTCGCCTCAGCCGAAGAAGCCGGACCCTGGCTCAAGGACCACCCGGAGGGCACCGTGATCCCCGTGGAGGAGGCCTACGGGCTCGCCGCGTCCATGGCCGGAAAAATGCTCGCCGAAACCGACGCGCAGGATTCCGGAAAACCGCGGAACACAGCTCTCAGCTGCACCTGCTGACCATGCCACCCCCCTCGGGTACACCACAGTGCGTGCCGAAAGACGTTTGACGAGAAGAACCGGAAAAATCAAGCCAATCTGAAGGAGATCAGCGTGAACGAACATTTCGATGTTGCCGTACTTGGCATGGGGCCCGGCGGGGAGATCGCCGCGGACCGCCTGCTCAAAGCTGGGAAGAAAGTCGTCATCTTCGAACGTGAATTGATTGGTGGGGAGTGCGCCTATTGGGCCTGCATCCCGTCCAAGACGGTACTGCGCCCGCCGGAAGCGCGCACGGAGGTAGAAAAAGCCGCCGGTGTCAGCGGCGCCGAACTGGACTGGGAAGAAACGGCCAAATACCGGGACTACATGATCCGGAACCTGGACGACAAAGCCCAAGTGGACGGTTATGCGAAGCACGGGGCCGAGGTAGTCAAGGAAGAGGCACGGCTGACCGGGCCGGGCCGGATCCGCGCCGGAGACCGGGACATCACCGCAGAGCACCTCATCATCGCCACCGGGTCCGACGCGGTGATACCTCCCCTGGAGGGCATCGATGAGATCACAACATGGACCAACCGGGAGACCTACACCGCCCCGACCCTGCCCAAGCGGGCGGTGATCATCGGCGGCAGCGCGGTCGGGGTTGAAACCGCCACGTTCCTGGCACGCTTCGGCGTCCAAGTCACCCTTATCCACCGAGGACAGCGGCTGATCGACAGGGAGGATCCCCGCGTTGGGGAATTGGCCCACACATACCTTCAGGAAACCGGTGTCGAAGTCCGCCTCGGCGCAAGCGCTGGCAGCGCCAGGCGCGAGGGTGCAGACAGCATCATCCGTCTCGAAAAAGCAGACGGCGGAGACGGCGGGGAAGTCGCAGCCGACGTCGTGATCTTCGGCACTGGCCGAAAGTCACGCACCAAAGGCCTGGGCTTTGAACATTCCGGAATCAGCTTGGGGGACCGCGGTGAAGTGCTGGTCGATGAGCACTGCCGCGCCGCGGAGAACACCTGGGCCATCGGGGACGTCACAGGCATCATGCCGTTCACCCATGTGGCCAAATATCAGGGAAGAATCGCTGCCGACGCCATTCTCGGCCAGCCCCGCGCCGCCACCTATGACGGCATACCACGGGTGGTGTTCGCCGACCCGGAAATCGCCGCAGCCGGCCTCACTGCCCGCCAGGCACAACGACGCGGGCTCCGGGTTGCTTCAGCCGAACTGGATCTTGCCAACGCCATCGCCCGGCCCTGGACCTATGAAAAAGATCCGCGCGGACACCTGGGCCTGCTGGCCGACACCGACCGGAAAATCCTCATCGGTGCCTGGGCAGTCGGGCCGATGGCCGGTGAATGGATCCATCAGGCCTCCCTGGCGATCCGGGCGCAGATACCCGTCGATACCCTCCTGGACCAGGTAGCACAATTCCCCACCTACCACGAGGCCTACCACGCTGCACTGGAAAAACTAGACCTCTGACTTCCCACCCCGCCGACGCTGTGGACGCGCCGTGCATGGGAGTCACGGCTTGGCCGGGAGATATAAACAGCGGGCCTTGCTGCCGTGGGTATCAGGTGCGGGTTTGCCGCCACGGCAATAGGGGACCTTGCAGGCCCGGCATTCGAGGTGGACCCAGCAGAGTATGAATCCCTGAGGAGCCTAGGTTTCCTGCCGAGTAGAACAAGGCGATGACTTCCACTTTCGGGTTTAGGAGACTTTTCCAGGACCATCAAGTCCGCCGTTGCACGGGGCACCTGGTTCGGGGGCGGTTTGTGCCTTTCGATACTTGGCGATGAAGTTGGAGAGGCGGAGATCGTCAGGGCTGTCCAGCTGGACTTGTGCTCCCCAAGCCGAGACGACAATGGCGGAGGGCAACCCCTTGTAGGGGGAGAGGATGGCGTAGGTCCCGGGGACAGCTTTGCGCAGGGCTGTGACTTGGTCTGCCGCGACCCGGTCGGGGTCGTAGGTGATCCAGACAGAGCCGTGCTCGAGTGAATGGATGGCATTTTCATTAGGTACCGGCTCGCTATATACCCCGCAGTTGAGCAACACTGCGGAGTGGTCTCCTCCCACCGGAGGTGTCTGGTCGTAGGTGACGGGACCGGTGACGTGGTTGGACGTGAGTCCGGGGAAGCTCCTTAGGCCTTCTATCTCCGCCGTCGCTGACCCCTTCGGGGTTGTACTTGCGATCGCGAGGATGACCAGGGAGATGATCACAGCAACGGCTGCGACCCCGGCGCCCACAATGATGGCACGGCGTTTGCGGCTGGCATTTCCCTACGCGCGTTTGACCTCGGCAAGCTTCGCGGCTGTCGTGGCTGCCCGTTGCTGTTTGGCGGTACGTTCTTCAGCCGCCGCCGGCGGGGACTTGGGATTGCGCAGGCGTTTTGCTCCGCTGTCGGGAGTGTTTGCATGGTCAGGGGTGCCGGGGCTTGGCATTCGTGTGCGTTCCTTTGCTGCTGTGTCCTGGGCGGTGGCATGCCTGCTTCTGCGGGCCGGTATGGAGTGTGGTGGTCATGCCGGCGCTTGAGGAGGCGGTGCTAAGGATGGCTGAGAGCGCGCAGGCGAGGACCAGGATAATCCCGGCGCGGTTGGTCAGCGGCGAAAGGGCCCTGCAGTCCACGCCGCTGCCACCGTTTCGGCAGTCCTCTTCCGGAACGTCACCTTCATTCCCGCCCGGAAACAGTCTTTGATGGATTCCCTCATCAGTATTGACCTTCCACCATGGGGGAAGGTCAATACTGGCCTTACGAGCGTGACAGGAAATCGCCCGCTCCGGCCCCTGCGGCGGAGCGTTGAAAGGAAGCACCATGTCAACTACTTCCAAGGGCCGGAGCAGCCGGACAGGGCTGGCCGTCGGCGGCTTTGTGCTGCTACATGTGCTGTGCTGCGGGCTGCCCCTGCTGATCGCAGCCGGAGCTTTGGGTACGGCCGGCTCATTCCTAGGCAATCCGTGGATCATCCTTGCCGCTGTGGCATTGGCTGCGGCCGTACTGCTTTGGGCGCTCCGGCGCCGCCGGCCGAACACGTCGGGTGATAAGGAAAACTGCTGCGCTCCCGTCGCCTCATCCGGCGAGGATCGCAATGCAGGAAGGACCACACAGCCCACCGGCGGCCGGTGATCGATAGTCATCCTGAGCGGAAGGCCTGGGACACGGCAGCACTCCCGCACTAATCCGACTCCGAAGAATGACGCGCATTCTTGCTCCCCGGTAAGTTCTCCAAAACTCGCGCGCGAATTGCGCGTCACAAGTACGGCTACCCGGTGCAGCCTCGTAGGTGCCTAGCAAGGGTTCCCCGTCCAACGCAGTGTCTTGAAACCCTTTCGCCTCAAAACTAGGCCTACAAGACATCGAAACCGCCAAATTGAGCTGTGAAAAACCGCCATTCTGAACTAACAGTCACAGGGAGGAAGTAGCCGATGAGACGTCTTGCAACCGATAGGTTGCAAGACGTCTCACCGAACTTCTTCTCAGTTTAAGATCTTGGCGCCCTTGCTACGGTTGCAACGCCAGCAGAGCGTCTGAAGATTCTCTGGTGCGCTGAGTCCGCCTTTCGAGATAGGGACGATGTGATCTATCTCGAGTAGGAGGTGCGGTTCATCGAAGGTGGATATAGAGCACTGTTGGCATGCATAGCCGTCTCGTTCTTTGATCTGGGTTCGAAGTTTGGCTGTCATTAGGGAGCGCTGACCGGCAGTGGACTTTGTCCACCTGATTTTTTCTGCAAGAGTGATTGAAAGAGCTTCAAGAGTTTTGGTATTCAGCTCGATTCGTGTGGTTTGACTACTGTTTCCCCCAGCAGACGTGTACTGGAACTTATATTCTGGGTATGGAACGGTGATGGGTGAGAGATGAACGCCGATCTGCCCCCAGAATTCCTCGTTATAGTGTTTCAAAATGAACGCGGGTGGATCTATCTCTTTAGTTATCGATTTTTCCCGACGTTTCAGGTTATCGACTGCGTTCTTAAGCTTGGAAATATCCTCCGAAACTCGCTGAACATCGGCGAGAGTTTCCTTATCTGCCTTAATTGAGAAGTATTTCATCAGGTACTTAATGGGATCGGTACTTGCATTGCGAACAACCTGCAGGGATGAATTGTGCACATGCGGCGCATGCTCGGCAACATTGCGATCCCTCTTGTATTTCCAAGCGGAAGTGTTTTCGAAGGACGCAAGATGGGCGTGCTGGCCTGTACTTGAAGAGCCGAGTTCGAATGACCCTGTTTCTCTGATTTCTTTCACGTAATCAACGACATCATTATGTTCGTTGACTACAGTAGAGATCTGCCCCTTCAGATCTTGAAAATGTTCAGAGTTGAAGTACCGATTTTTCCGGATTGTTCTGATAATGGGATTCGCGATTAGTACTGCGATGATGGAAAAAATTGTTAGAGTTCCGTTGTCGCCTACAAGTCCGACAAATACTGGGACTAGTATGAGCGCAGCGATAAATATAGGTGTTGGCATGCCAATCTTTCAAAGGCTGAGTGTAGTGTCTATCGAATTGTCTCACCGAACACCGACGAATTACTCACAGATCGATCTGCGCTGGTAATTTGGTGGTTAGTCAACTTGGTTGCGCACCATTGCGTAGTCCAGCAAATCTGCGATAGCTAACTGCTTCTGCCTAACCCATTCAGCCCAAAATCGGGACGTCGGCAACCTATTTAAGGGACCATGGGGTACGTTCACGATTGCGAATATCTTTCCAGTCATCAATCAAATATTTTGCCTCCACCATGGTGTCCGTAATTTCCGGACGATTCAGATGGTGGAAAGAGGTAGACCAGTGAGGGAAGTGGCACACGCTGCTGATGAGCCACATCAACGACAATCGTGACTCCCGTAGTAGTCAAACGGCAAGAACGTCTAACCTAGTGTTCCGCTGGTCTTTCGAGGTGCTCGTGTCTAAATCCTGCTTGCTTGTGGAGAGTGAGACATAGAAACCGCCAGGCCTGGCCGGTTGGAAGGAACGCAATACAGTCGCAGTATCTTGGGGATATCCAGACGGCTCGCCTCGGATTTGAGATTAGCTCTGTTCTTTCCTTAATGCTCTGTACACCGTACTCCGGCTGACGCCAAGCACTTTACCGATCTGATCGACCGTCATGTCTCGCTGTTCGTAAAGCCTTTTGGCAGTGCGCAGCTTGTCTGGGGAGAGGGATGTTGGTCGTCCGCCAGTGCGGCCGCGAGCGCGAGCGGCTTGTAGACCGGCGTTGGTGCGTTCGCGGATGAGGTCCCGCTCGAATTCGGCCAAAGACGCGAAGATGTTGAAGACGAGTCGGCCGCCTGAGGAGCTGGTGTCGATGTTCTCCTGCAGGGATTTGAATTCGATCCCTCGTTGCTGCAGCGCGTCCATATGGTTGATCAGATGGCGGATAGAGCGACCGAGTCGGTCGAGGCGCCATACTACGAGAGTGTCGCCGGGGCGGATCTGGTCCAGGAGTTTGTCGAGTTCTGGTCGGGACTCGAGTGCGCCGGATGCTGTGTCGGTGAAGATGCGATAGCACCCCGCTTTGGTGAGTGCATCGAGTTGGAGTTGTGCGTCTTGATCCGTGGTGGAGACTCTGGCATATCCGAGGAGGTGTCCCATGAACCTAAATGTACCAATACTCGTCAAGCAGGGGTATTTTCGATACATAGTTCATGGCACTGAGTTTTGCGACAAGTTGCGTTTAAAAATCTGTTGAGTTTTTGACCTTCAGGAATTTTCGGTGGAGCCACCGGCATGGTGTGTCATAAACGACTGTTTTTGATACGGCACTCATACGGTTAGCCAACTGACGAAATGTCAGGAAACGGTAAATTTGCCGAATAAGAGAAGAACCGATTGCTCCATGTCTTAGCTGCGGGGATGCCACTTCAGAGCCGAATCTGATTTTGTCGAGATTTCGGGCCGCAAGGCCAGTGGCATCGGCAGCATGAGTTCCTCATGCAAACATGAGCAGTGGATATCATCCCAAGGTCTTGAAGCCGTAATTAATCCAGGGATTCCCTTCAGACAAGAAACCATTGGAAATTCGATCCCAACTGCGAATGTTTGGGGTGTAACGGCAGTTCCTTCTTAGCGCCATGAAGGCTTTGTATTGTGGCAGTGTGCTCGCTTTATCGGGACATGGAGAAACAGAGCTTGCCTCTGTCCAGAGTCCTGCGAAAACGTTCAGCAAGCATGAGCTGACGGCCTGTAATACGTAGGTCTGGCTGAAAGCAGGGAAATTTTTGAGTACCGCCACCGCCACAATTGTGTAAGGAAACATGACGATGACGAACTTTCCAACCCGACGTACCTTCTTGAGCTTCACAGCTATTTCAATTGCTGGTTTGGGTCTGAGCGGTTGCTCATTGCTGGGGGAATCTGCTCCCAGCAATGGCGACCAGGCAGCTTCTCCACAAGAGGAAATGGGTTCGGTGGACGGTGCTCGCACTCTGATCGCCTACTTCTCTGTGCCCGAGACCGACGATCCTGAGGGCATGACACGAGATGAAGAGAATAGCACCCATGTCGTTGATGGGACGGTGTATGGGAACACGCAATATGCTGCGATGCTCATGGCCGAAAGCCTGGGTGCTGAGCTGTTCCGGATTGAGACCGACCAAGAGCTGCCTCTTGACCATCAGACACTGATCGATTTGGCGGTGCAGTGGCAGGATGATGGAGAACGTCCTGAGCTAAAAGAACTCATCCCTAACCTGGATGAATACGACACTGTTATCGTCGGGTACCCGATTTGGGAATACGACATGCCGATGCCGCTGTACACGTTCTTCGAGCAGAACGACTTCGCGGGCAAGGATGTTTACATCTTCACGACCCACGATGTGAGTGGATTGTCTGGAACGTTGGAGACGGTGACCGGAATGCTGCCGGAAGCCAACGTCAGTGCCAACACCTTCGATATCTCACGCAACGACATGGACCAGTCCGAGGCTCTTGTCGTTGATTGGGTCGGCACATTCAGCTAGACCTCCCTGGGGAACATTGCACTATATGGAATGAGGAAGACCCCCAGAAGGAAGTGGGCCTAAGCCCACTGGATTTCTGGAGGTCTTCATGATTCACGAGATCATTTATTTCATCTCTGAAGGTGGATGAAGTGTCGTTGGATCGCTGCATTCGTGATTTCCTGGATCCAGTTAGCATCCGCCTGTTCATGGGAGGATAGTGCAACGACGTGCTGTCCTTACATCAGGCGCTCCTGATGAATCCGGCGCCGGGATACTCCCATTTTCCGGAGCAGCCGTTGGTTCCCGAGCACTGCTGGGCTGGGGCCCACAATGAAGAATGCGCCCGTTTGCACTTCTTGGCCAGTGAGTTCCCGTTCGAGGTCTTCTTTGCGGAAGCGGCCGATACTCGTCGTGACGCGCATCTTTCCACCGGATGCCTCGCGGTAGGTGTCGAGCATGTCCTGGTAGTAGAGGTCCTCCGCGGAACGGACAGACCAGAGCAGGTGGATTTTCCGGTGTGCGTGGTGTGCCGCGGCGAGGCTGAGCAGCGGTGCGACGCCAGCACCCATGCCGACTAGCACCAGTGGAGCCTCGGGGTCGTGGCCCCGAATGGCTGATTCGAAGCGGCCGAAAGGGCCTTCCAACCGGGCTCGCGTATCTACCGCCACGTTGGTAAGGCCGTTGGTGTAGTCGCCATGCTGGCGGATCGTGAACGTGACCGTTCCCTGATCGTCGTCAGTCGCTGAAAACGGGTGTGGTTCTTGCCCTACAGCAGCGGATCCTTCAAGGCGGAGGAAGAAGAAATCCCCTGGGCGGATCGAGGCTTGACGTTGGTCGAGTTCGATGGAGATCCTCCGGGTGGATGCCCCGCGCGCTTCGTTCGCCACAACAGTGCCCGTGGGCATCATCTCTAGGGCGATCCATTTCTTCCAGACATAAGCAGCCAGCACCGCGACGGTGTAAAGGTCGAAAAGGATCATGAATACCGGGTACTGGTTCATCCGCGCCAGCACGTGCACGTGCAGCCAGATCAGCAGCACCACGATGAAGTTCACGCGGTGCAGCCAGATCGACAGCTGGCGCCGGAACAAGTTCTGTTCTAGGAAACGCCTGGCACGCAGCAGCCAGACTGAACGGTCCACCAGCCAGCCGCTGAGGAAGAACACTGCCAGGCACAGGGTGGCGATGGAAAGATAAAGGCCCCAGTCGCCGAGATCTTCAGCGAGTCCGTTGCTCGTGTAGGAGTTCTGGTCGTGGACATATGCCAGGAACAGCGCGCCGAGGCCGAGGATGCCGTGCATCCGATAGACGGCTGGAAGGCCGACGGCACGATCCAGCCATTGTGGGCGGATGCTGAGCAGGATCGCGAAAAGCCACCAGCAATAGGCAATCAGCCCGAACAGCACTAGTTGCTTGAGGACTACCGGTTCGGTTGCGATCAGGTCATAGACCACCAGAAGAGGCACAGGGAAGAGCACTGCTGCTCCCCAGAGCGTGATGCTGCGCAGCGCGTTCATGAGGCAATCCACAGGTTGAATACGCTCAATGCGGCCATCGCCAGCACGGCGGAAGCAATAAGTATGGTTGTCTTGAGCCTTGTTGTCATGGTTCCTTGTATCTTTTAGTGTGGTCGTCGTTCGGCGGCCCCGAAAAGAGGGACGGATGCTTGAGTCAGTTGGTGAATCGGTGGCGGATCGCGGTGAGATCGTCCAGGAAGCCTTGCGGTTCGGCATCCAGCGGCAAGTTCTTCCGGTCTTGCGGGCCGTCCAGAGCAGTGTCCGACGCTAGCTGGGTGAAGAGAGGCTCCAGTTGCACTTGTGTTTCTCCTTGCTCGGCGACCAGTTCGAAGGTCTTCGATGCGGCTGTATCGGAAGTCAGGCTTGCGATAAGGACCTGGGCGATGTGCTGCCGGGAGATCACACCGTCGCTGGGGTTGCCTTCCCAGTGCGTGTCTCCTTGGCGGAACACCAAGCGTTGTTCGTCCGGTGCGTTGTAGTCGAACCAGCCTGGCCGCACGATGGTATAGGGAAGGCCGCTAGCCCGAACCAGTCGTTCGGCCCTGCGCTTCCAGTCGTGCCCGACCGTGGGCTTGGTGACTCCCAGCGCGGTCATCAGGGCGATGCGTGCCGGCGCTTTCAAGGCCGCAAGGACAGCTACGGTGGGCCTATAGTTCGCCTGTTCGGCATCTGCATCACGATAGGTTCCCTGGGTGAAGACGACTCCGGTGACCCCCTCCAGCGCTGCCGCCAGTGTTGCCGGATCCGTTAGGTTCCCCACGAGGATCTGGGTTCCTTCGGGGAAGAGCGAAGCCTGGGCAGGGTTTCGCACCAGCGCTCGCGTGGTGTATCCAGCACGCAGCGACTCTGCCACGGCCTGTTGTCCGATGCTGCCTGAGGCTCCGATGACCAGGACTGTCGTCATAGGTGTTGCAGACATGAAGTTGTTCCTTTCTGCCCTGATTAGCTGTTGGTTGCGGCCTGGTCGCGGATCTTGGCCAGTGCGTCGTTGAAGCCGTCGCCGCAGCTGCTTGAGCCGGCTAGTACGCCGACCTCGACTTCGTCCACGCTTTTGCCGATGACTTCATCGGGAAGCGCTGCGGCGAACCGTTCTTGGTATCCGCGGGACGTCTCGTTGTTATCGGGCATCAGGCCCGACTCGACATCCGTTATCCGGCCGTCATCGAGCGTGACGGTGAAGGTCATGTAGGAGGGCGCTCCACCGTAGTAGCCCCGGGCCGTGTAGGTGCCGTCGGTGTAGCCAGCAGCTTGCACTTCCGTTGATTCAGAAGCCGAAGTGCTGGCAGTGGAGCTATTGCTTGGCTGCTGGCTAGGCATGGTGGTGGGGCGAGATTCTTCGCTGCTGCATCCGGCCAGGGGGACAAGGACGGCGAGGGACGCGGCGGCACCGGCGGCGGCACGGGTCAATGGATGTGTTTTCATTCGGTGGTCTCCTGATCAGGTAGAAGGGGCTAGAGGAATAGTTCGCCGGGAAAGTTGTTGGACCATTGGACCCGTCCGTCGGCGAACATCCGGACCCATGAAAAATCGAACTCTTCTAGTTGCCCGGGTTCAGCAAGGAAGAGGGCCGTGGCCAGGCCATCGGCGGTGGCGGCGTCCGCAGCGATAGCCCAGGCCGCTACGACCTTATGCACGGGCTGGCCCGTGCGCCCATCGAGGACATGGTGCAACCCCTGGCCCCATGCCCGGCGATTGGTGGCCGAAGCGCACAGCGCCGCATTGTCCAACGCCACGGTGCCGATCACCCGGCCCTCCCGGGTTGGATGCTCCAGCCCGACAGCGACCGGCGCGAGACCGGAGTGGAGCAGGTCCCCGCTGCCATTGACTAGGAACGCATCGATGGCGGCGCTGCGCATCACCCGTCCGATCAGATCCACCAGGAATCCTTTTCCTGCCGCCCCGACATCGATCACGACGGGGCGCTCCGTGATTAGCCGGGACCCTTCGCGGTGCGCGTCCCGCCCCCATGAGTCCGGGACCCGCGCGGCGAGGGCTTCGTAATCGGGTTTGAGGGAATATTCTGTGTCATAGCCCAGCAGCTCCAGATCTCGGCCGACCAGCGGATCAAGAGCGCCATGAGTGGCAGTGAACAGCTTGTCGTAGAGATCCAGTAGGGCGATGTCCCGCTCGGGAATCGTGTACTGTCCTGTGCTGCTGGAGCCCGCGATCCGGGTCACCATCGAGTCCGCACGGAAGCGTGACCAGACCTTGTCAAAGTCCTCGCACAACCCAAGGATCTCCTTGCGCACAGCCTCGGGCAATCGCTCGCATGTGTCGATGTTCCATCCGGTGCCGATCGCGGTGAACTGGCACCGATTGCCGGGATCTAGTGCCTTATCTGCCATGATTGGCCCCTTGGTCGGGTGCGGGTTCTCTAGGCTTCCGGGATATCGAGGTGGAAGTTCTCCAAGGTGATCGAGTCCGGATCCGGGCCGCTGCGGACCCCGGTATCCAGCGCATCGATCGTTGCCAGTTCTTCGGCACTGAGTTCGAAGTCGAACACGTCGAAGTTCTGGGCAATGCGGGCGGGCTTGACCGACTTCGGGATCGCCGAGCGTCCTTCTTGCAGGTGCCAGCGCAGCATCACTTGGGCCGGGGATTTGCCGTGGTCGGTGGCGATCTCGCCGATGACCGGGTCGTTGAAGGTGGAACGGCTGGAGTCGTCCCGGTAGCTGGTGATCCCGCCCATGGGGGACCATGCTTGAGTGAGGATTTCGTGTGCGGCATTGGCCTGTTGTACTTCTGGCTGCGAGAAGTACGGGTGTCCTTCTACCTGGTTGACCGCTGGCACCACGCTGGTTTCGGAGATCAGGGCGTTGAGCACCTTCGGCATGAAGTTCGAGACGCCGATCGCTCGGACCTTGCCGTCCGCCAGCAATTCTTCCAGTGCCTTATATGCACCGATGGTCCGTTCGAAGTCGACGGTGAGCGGCTGGTGCAAGAGCAGCAGATCGATGTAGTCCACGCCGAGTTTCCCTGCGGACTTCTCGAATGAATGCAGTGCCTGGTCGTATCCGTAGTCGCTGATCCACAGTTTCGTCTCGATAAAGATCTCGGACCGTTCAATGCCCGAACGGCGGATTGCTTCGCCGACCTCTCGTTCATTGCCGTAGGCTGCGGCCGTATCAATCAGACGGTAGCCGACCTGCAGGGCTTCCTGGACGGAGTCGACGGTTTGCTCCGGTGGCGTCTGGAAAACACCGAACCCGAGGGCCGGCATATCCACGACATTGTTCAAAGTGAAATTCATGTTCGTCATGATTTCAACATTAGGCCGGACGGATTCGTTGAAGAAGGAACTGGCAGTACGCCCTTATGTCAACGTTCGCGGTGCGTTGGTTGGCGGTCCAGGATGTTCTTGGACGCTGCCAGGTTCCCGAGCAGCTGCAGGCGCTCTTCGCTGGCAGATCCAGGCTCGGCCGTGAAGGCGAACATGGACCATTCGGGGTTGGCTGGAAGTTCCATCGCCTGGTAGGAGAGTTCCAGATCGCCTACGGCCGGATGGTGGATGCGTTTGAGTCCGCCACGGTGATGGCGCACGTCGTGCTGGGCCCACCGGTAGCGGAAGGCGTCGCTGCGGGTCACGAGTTCGCCGATCAAGTTGGTCAGCTTGGTGTCCAGCGGACTCTGTCCGGCATAGATGCGCAGTGTGGCCACCAGGTCATCGGCGTTGCGTTCCCAGTCCGGGAAGAAGAGCCGGGAAGCGGTGCTGAAGAACATGAACCGTGCCGTGTTGCCTTGGTTGGACGGATCATCCAGCATCGGAGCGTAGAGTGCACGGCCCAGAGGATTAGCGGCGATGTAGTCCAAACGGCGATCCCGGACCCACATCGGGGCACCGGTCACTGCGTCAAGGAACTGCTGCAAACCAGCCGTAACCTCATTCTTCGGGCGTGGGCTGCGACGGCTGCGCGGCGGAGTGGGGCCTGCAGCCTGCGCCAAATCCGCCAGATGGTCAGTCTCGGCCTCGTTCAGGCGCAATGCGCGGGAGAGCGCATCGAGCACTTCCAGTGAAACGCCACGCAGGTCGCCGCGTTCCATCCGGGCGTAGTATTCCACGCTGACGCCGGTGAGCAGGGCGACTTCTTCACGACGCAGACCCGGCACCCTGCGGCGTCCCGAACTGATTAGTCCCGCCTGCTCAGGGGAAATCCGATCGCGGCGGGTCCGCAGAAAATCGGTGACTTCTTCTCGATGATCCATGCCTCAACAGTAGCCGGAACACTCCTGTGTAAGGGAGGAACTGCCAGTGCACGGATAGCTGGTTCCTTTCCCCGGCTCGTGGAGCTGGCTTGAATGGAAACATCATCGAACGCCAGCACCGAAAGCAGCACATGACTCAAACCAGACCTTCAAATCCGCGGCCAACACCGGCGCAGCAGCGCGCCGCCCTTGGCGTTGCCATGCTCGGATTCTTCGTGGTGGCCCTCGACGCCCAGATCGTCAACGTCGCGTTGCCCAGCATGGGAACCGAGCTGGGAACCACCCTGTCCGGACTACAGTGGATTGTCACCGGCTATACGCTGCTGTTCTCGGCCTTGCAGCTGTTCGGCGGGACGCTGTCCGACCGCATCGGAGCCCGCCGCGCCTATGGCATCGGCATGTTCATCTTTGTCCTGGGGTCCGCCGCGTGCGCAGCTGCCCCCAGCCTGGCGGTACTCGTTGCTGGACGAGTTTTGCAAGGCGTCGGCGCGGCCATGATCACTCCAACCTCACTCGCCCTGATCCGCGAGGCCTTCCACGACGCTGTTCAACGGGGCCGGGCCATTACCTACTGGGCACTGGGCGGCTCCGTCGCCACGGCTGCCGGGCCGGTCCTGGGCGGCGTGCTCACCCAATTCGGGTGGCGATGGATCTTCCTTGTCAACCTGCCAGTAGGGGTCCTGGCTTTTGTGATCCTCTCCCGCGTGGCTACCTCTACACGATTATCCGCACCGTTCGATTGGATCGGACAGATCTCCGCCATCACCGCACTTGGCTCACTCACCTATGGCATCATCGAGGGCGGCTCCCAAGGATATTCCGCTCCTGAGGTGCTCATTGCGTTTGGGTTGACTGTCCTCGCGGCGTTCGTCTTCCTCTTCGCGCAGGCCCGTGGCCGCAATCCAATGATGCCACTGGACCTGTTCCGTTCATCGACCGTCTCTACAGGGCTGGGCATCGCGTTCGTGAGCATGGCCGCGTTCTATGGCGTGGTGTTCGTGCAAAGCCTGTACTTCCAAGAGCAACGCGGTGCGAGCGCGCTCATGACCGGCTTGCTTTTCCTGCCGATGACCGGCCTGGTCGCATTGCTCAACCCGCTGGTCGCCCGGCTTATGGAACACCTCGGAAAAATCGTCACCGCCATCATCGGTGTACTCATGATGTCTGCTGGGCTCATTGCACTCGCCTTCATTCCTGAACAAGCCCCGATGATCTACACCGCTCTACTCATGATCCCTGTCGGCCTCGGAGGATCGTTCACCGTCCCGCCGCTCACCGCACTCATCTTGGACCAAGTCCCGGCTGAACGAACGGGCACCGCCAGCGGCGTGCTGAACACCGCCCGCCAGATGGGCGGCTCGCTCGGCATCGCGGTCTTCGGCGCCATACTCGCAGTGCAACCAGATTTCCAAACCGGCCTGCGCCTCGACTACCTAGGCGCCGGGGTGTTGCTTCTGCTGCTGGCTGCGGCAACCCTGAAGCTTCGCAAAGCCGCCTGAAAACCAGGCGGCTTGCCTAGAAAAATAAGACGCAGTCGCCAAATCTCAAACCAGCGTCAATACTCAAATCAACACAATCAAGGAGAACCATCCCATGAGCAATCAGAACAGCGCTCGTGTCGCAGTCATCACCGGGGCATCCTCCGGCATCGGCGCGGCGACCGCCCGTGCGCTAGCAGCCCAGGGATACACCATTGCACTTCTTGCACGAAGGCTTGACCGCATCGAAGCGCTAGCCCAGGAACTGGGCAACGGCTCTATTGCCATTCAGGCTGATGTCACCGACCGCGAACAGATCCTTGACGCAGCTCAACGGGTAAAAAATGAGCTCGGCGGAGCAGATGTTCTCATGAACAACGCAGGCATCATGCTCCTCGGCCCTTTTGGCCCCGAGCGTCGAGACGATTACCGCACGATGGTCGAAGCAAACCTACTCGGTGCGATCACCACAGCCGAAGTCTTCCTTGACCAGCTCAAGGACGGCGGCGGAGACCTCATCAACATCTCCTCGGTCGCCGGCCGAACTGCCAGGGCCACCAACGGCGTGTATGCCGCCACCAAATGGGGCATCAACGGCTGGTCAGAGTCGCTTCGGCAAGAACTCCTTCCCGACGTCCGGGTCACCCTTATCGAACCAGGCATGGTCGATACCGACCTGCCGTCTCACATCACTGACGTGGCAACACGTGAGGCAGTGCAGAAGGGCTATGATTCGGCGACGGTCACCCCCGAAGAAATCGCGGAAGTCATTGCCTTCGTATTGGGCAGACCACGGCATTTGGTGATCAATGAAGTACTGCTTCGCCCTGCGGATCAGCTTGGGTAGGCATGAATAAGGGTTCCCGTTACGTCAGTAAAGGGGCGATTGATCCGAATATTTTGTATTCTTACGAGAACCGTTAGTGCGCCACATGTACCTCATGGAATGCAGTAAAGGTGCCATGGATGAGAAGTATCTCCGCACCTAATGAAGGCGGCGCACTGCGATGTTTTGGGTTCAGTGCGCCAGCATTACCTCTGTCTAGGCCACGTGTGGCTAATTAGATTCGTGATGCCATTACTTCCTGCAATTAACCGCCATTTGTATCTGACAGTCACAATTTTCAACCAACCTTACGGATGGGTATGTCATAAACGACCGTTATAGGCGTGCGTATAAGGCCCGATGAGGGTGTTGACGAAGTGCTGGCGGGTCTGATCCAGCATTGCTGCGCGCATGGCTTTTTGCTTGCTCTCGGCCAACGCCGCACCGTCCAGCTTCCAAAGCGATAATAAGCTCTTAGCAATCAGTTCTTATCACGACCTCTGGCAGGTTGAAATGTCGTTCAGGATTACCGGCTCGGAACTGCGAGCCAAGTCGATCTTCCACCATGAAAAGGATTCTATTGATCCTCGGATTCCAACAGTTTTTAGTCGGTGGTCGACGACTTACTAGTGGGTCGCTAGACAATTGAAGAATGCAAGAGCGATCTCTAATATTCCTTGGTTGACTAGGGTCGCAGGCAACGAGTTTTATGTGAAAAAATTTCTTTGTGAATCTTCGGGCAATGGACTAGATATAGCTTAATCTTCAATTCATCGACACGGGAAAGAACGGCTTTAGAAATAATTGCTAATTTATTCCATTGTGAGGTTCTTGCGCCGTTTCGCACTCTTTGAAGCAGGATAATTGAAAACTAAATTAAGCGCGGCGGCAATGTCGACGGCACTAATCACGGGATTGGTGCTTAGCGGCCCGGCAGCAAATGCAGAAGTGATTTCGGATGAGGTCGTCCATACCCCAACGGAATCGCCAACGTCAGTGGACGCGCAGACGGAGCCAGTTGCGTCTCAGTCTCCTGTATCGGACGTCGTTGAATCAGAGGAAAGCATCACTCCAGCTGAGCCGGAGACGATGCTCGATGCGGAAGAAACTGTCGAGGCCGAGACATCAGAACCTGCCATCGACCCGGTAACTGAATCCTCGGAAGCTCAAACTGGCGAGTCCGATGTGGCCGCATAATCTGAATCTACGGTGACGGAATCGGCTACACCGGCAGAATCGGACGCTGCATCTGAGCTCACTGCTGAAGTTAGTGAATCGGCCAAGCCCACCGAAACGTCGTCGGACGTCGCAGTCGAGGATGAAGACCCTCGCTGGGCTCAAATTGACGCGCTGATGCCCGAAGGCAGTGAGAATTGGGACGAAGCTCGGTGGGAAGCTTTCGAGCAAACTGAAGCCGGGCAGGAGATGAACCGGCTTCTTGATGAATTGCTTGCTGAAGATGACATCTGGGACAAAGAATTAGAGCTTTCCGACGAAGAACTGGCTTTCTGGGAGTCCATTACCGAGCTCCTTCCTGAGGAAATCTTCGACTGGGATGAAGCGCCGTGGGAAGCTTACTTCAGCACCGACCAAGGCATCGAACTGCTTGATCTGATGCTGCCATTCATCGCCGAAAGCATCGAAAGCGATGAAGACGCGGCTGAGTTCCAGGCGTTCCTCGAAGAAGTATTTGCCCATGATCCCGAACTGCGAGCTTACTACCTTGAGCTGTACTTCGGCATCGAGGCAGCTCCCGAGGATAACGGTTCTGACGGAACCGTAACTGAAAAAGAAGAACTGGTTCCGTCCCAGAGCGAATCTCCCTCGGCCAATGTTGTCATCGAGCCTGCAGGCCAGGTAAGAGAAGCGTCTTCGGACAAGAAGGAAGAGTTCAAGAAGATCGCCGATGCCACTGCACCAGCACTGGCGAACACCGGTTTTGACGGTGTCGCGGCTGCCGGGGCGGGGCTACTGCTGGCCCTGGCTGGTGCAGTCGTTGTTGCTCTGGGTCGTCGGAAATCTGCCAAGCACTAGCGCGGCGGGATATTACTGGAGAATTACCAATTGAAGCTGTTCGGCCACCGTCTTTGAGGCGGTGGCCGAACAGCTTCAATTCTTTATTTGGGAGTTTTCATCCAGCCGATGCCAGGCGCGGTTGTGGTAAACCAGTCCGTTGCTGGGTTGGCCGGGTTCGCTAGCTCGTTCAATGTGCGACTCAACGGCGCGCGCGATAAAAACTGTGGATGTTCCTGCCTGAACCCGCTCGATGACCGCGCAACGAACCCAGGCCCGGACTCCATCAAATACTGGTTCGCCGGTGCTCAGCCTTGACCACGTTTGCTTCTGTGCGAAGCGGTCGATCCCACTGGTTGCCCCTAATTTAGCCACCTCGATGTCATGCGCATCCAAGCTGTGAACGACAAGAGATGTTGCGCGGGTGAGCACCTTGGCTGCCGAGGACAGCGCAGAAATCGAGAAGACGAGCAATGGCGGATCAACGCTGATCGATGCCACGGACGTTGCCGTGAGAGCAACCGGTCCGTCGCCGGCATCGGCGGTTATCAGGCTGACGCCACCGGGGTGCCCGCGGAAGATCGCTTTGAAGTCATCCGCGGGCAACGATGGTGTCGCCGATTCTGTCACTTCAGACGCGGGCACCAACAAGCTCCTCGCGCAGGATGCCAGCCCCTGCGCTGAGCGCGCTGAGCTTGGCCAGGGCCACATCGCGGCGGAACGGGGCCATGCCGCAGTTGGTGCTGGCAATCAGCTTGTCCGCATCGACATATTCGAGAGCTTTGCGCAGGGTCTGCGCCACTTCCTCGGGAGTCTCCACGGCGTCATTGGCCACGTCGATGGCTCCAAGCATCACTCGCTTGCCGCGCACCATTTCGACAACCTCCAGCGGGACATTCGAGTGGTGGGATTCCAGCGAAACGGTATCGATGGAGGAAGCCTGCAACAGCGGGAAGGACTTCTCGTAGTGGCGCCACTGGGCACCCAGAGTGGCTTTCCAGTCATTATTCGCCTTGATGCCGTAGCCAAAGCAGATGTGGGCAACAGTTTCTGCCTTGAGTCCTTCGCACGCACGCTCCAGAGCGGCGATGCCCCAATCGGCAACCTCGTCAAAGAAGACGTTGAAGGCTGGCTCATCGAACTGGATGACATCCACGCCGGCTGCTTCGAGTTCCCTGGCTTCCTGGTTCAGGATGGTAGCGAACTCCCACGCCAGCTTTTCCCGGCTGCGGTAATGAGCATCATACAAAGTATCAACCATGGTCATCGGGCCAGGTAACGTCCACTTGATCTGCTTGTCAGTGAATGAACGAAGGGCCTTTGCGTCCTCGACAAAAACTGGCTTTTCACGTTCTACGGCACTAACGACGGTAGGTACGCTCGCGTCGTAACGGTTGCGGATTCGCACCGTCTCGCGCTTTTCAAAATCAACACCGCTCAGGTGCTCGATGAATGTGGTTACGAAGTGCTGACGGGTCTGTTCGCCATCACTAATGATGTCGATGCCACGCTGGGTCTGTTCGAGGACCGCAGCACGCATGGCGTCTTGCTTGCCTTCGCGCAATTGCTCGCCTTCAAGCTTCCAAGGGGACCAAAGCTTTTCAGGTTCGGCAAGCCATGAAGGCTTGGGCAGGCTACCGACAATCGACGTGGGGATAAGCGGGGAAGTCATAGGAGAATCTTTCGGAATATCAGGCGACAGTAGTCGGGTAGGAAGAAGTCCACTGAGCGAGTAGTTGGCGATTCGGGGTGATGAAATGCTCTTCGGTGAACTTGCCTTGGATCTTGCCCAATTGGGTTCGCTCTTCGCGGTCATAGAAGACGCGGGTGGGGGAGAAATCTTCGGCGCCAAGGCTCGGGTGGTACACAGCCGGTGCCGCCGAATTGGCGTTGTAGATCTCCGGGCGGTAGATCTTCTGGAACGTCTCCATGGTGCTGATCAGGCTGATCAGCTGCAGATTGGTGTAATCGTTGAGCAGGTCGCCGCGGAAGTAGAAAGCCAGCGGTGCGACAGCACCCTGCGGCATGAAGTAGCGCACGCTCAAGCCCATTTTTTCGAAGTATGCGTCGGTCAAGGAATTTTCGTCCTGCTGGTATTCCAAACCGAGCACTGGATGGCTGTTGCCGGTGCGGAAATAGGTCTTGGAAGTCGAGACGCTGATGCAGACCACCGGCAGCTGGGCAAAACGCTCACGGTATGCCTGTGAGTTCA
>Ga0308158_10001345_pt1 | contig 27008 bp, 33 predicted proteins | sample PhyBR2_FD_201038 | JGI IMG/M metagenome (GOLD analysis project Ga0308158, IMG submission 201038) | Phyllosphere microbial communities from UC Gill Tract Community Farm, Albany, California, United States - DLSLB.R2 | ecosystem: Host-associated > Plants > Phyllosphere > Unclassified | place: USA... | reverse complement strand
GGAGCAGTCTGGTAGCTCGTTGGGCTCATAACCCAAAGGTCGTCGGTTCAAATCCGGCCCCCGCAACCAATTTTAAACTTAACTTCAACTTTACTACGAAACGTTCAGCGTTTCGTATTTTTTTTTGTCTTTTTTGTTCGGTACAATGGAGTAAGAGAAAAGGAGGAGGACACCGATGATGGAACTTGAAATGACGAGTCTCGAACAGACGACGACGCTTGCCGTTACACTTGGCCACCGTGCCTTTGAAGGAATGGTCATTACGCTTGATGGTGACCTGGGTGCTGGAAAAACGACGTTTACACAAGGATTTGCGAAAGGGCTTGGGGTGACACGTAATGTCAACAGTCCGACGTTTACGATCATGAAAGTCTATGCCGGACGACTGCCGCTCTATCATATGGACGTGTATCGTCTGGAAGGCGGTGATGATATCGGTCTTGAAGAATATTTAAATGGAGACGGTGTAGCTGTCGTCGAATGGTCGGAATTAATTGCCGATGTCCTTCCACCAGAACGTCTTGCGATTACGATTGAACGGACGGGTGATGATTCACGCCGCTTTCGTCTGGAACCGATCGGTGAGAAGTATATCCAACTATGTGAGGGGTTAAAGCAATGAAAATCGTAGCGATTGATACATCGACGAAACAACTGTCTGTTGCGTTATCGGACGGACAACAGATTTTGGCAGAAGCCTCTTATGTGACGTCTTTGAACCATGCGACAAAACTGATGCCGCTGCTCGAACGGATGATGCAGGAAGTCAACTGGTCGCCGCAGGATTTAACCCGTATCGTCATCGCTGATGGCCCGGGTTCATATACCGGTCTTCGGATTGGTGCAACGACAGCGAAGACACTGGCCTATACGCTGGGTATTGATTTAGTCCCGGTTTCGACGCTTGAATTGATGGCAGCATCGGCCGGATCAACCGGACGAATCGTTGCGATTCAGGATGCCCGCCGTGGAACCGGATTCGTCGGTTTCTATGAAGAGGGGCAATTGGTCGGCGAAGAACAGCATACGGTCGTTGCTGAATTCGTCAAAACGCTGCCGGAAGATACGAAGATGACAGGTGATACAGATAAGTTCGTCACGGAACTTGAACCGTTTACGATCGTGAACGCGGCCTTCCGTTCACCGCGGGCAGGTGTCCTTGCGTTGCTTGGTGCTGCACGTGAACCGGTTGAAACCCATGCATTTGAGCCGCGTTACTTACGTCTCGCGGAAGCAGAAGCCAAGTGGATTGAGGCACAACGCCATGACTAAGGTTACGATTCGAAAAATGACGGTCGTTGATGCACCGGGTGTGCATGCCGTGGAGCTGGAGTCGTTTGCGACCCCGTGGACTTTGGAATCGTTCATCGCGGAGATGACACAAAATCCAAATGCGTATTATCTGGTCGCCGAAACAGAAGAAATCATTGGATTCGCGGGACTATGGCATATTGCTGATGAAGGACATATCACGAACGTCGCCGTTAAACAAAAGGCGCGCGGTACGGGAATCGGAGAAGCACTGCTCGTTGCTTTGATCGAACAGGCGAGACAATTAGGGTTACGGGCAATGACACTTGAAGTACGGGTGTCGAATACGCCGGCACGAACGTTGTATGAAAAGCTGGGCTTTTTATATGCCGGAACGAGAAAACGATATTATCAAGATAATAATGAAGATGCAGCCATCTATTGGTTGGAACTGGAAGGAGACGAGTGATGACACAGCCGTTGATATTAGCGATTGAATCAAGTTGTGACGAGACAGCTGCGGCTGTCGTCCGCGGAGGGACAGACGTCTTATCGAACGTCGTATCCTCTCAAATTGAAAGTCACAAACGTTTTGGAGGAGTAGTTCCGGAAGTCGCGTCCCGTCATCACGTGGAACGGATCACATATGTCATCGATGACGCGTTAACGGAAGCCGGTGTCACAATCGATGAGATCGATGCGATTGCCGTGACGGAAGGTCCGGGACTTGTCGGAGCGTTACTCGTCGGTGTCAGTGCGGCAAAAGCATTGGCATTTGCCCACGGTAAGCCGATTCTTGGTGTCCACCACATCGCAGGTCACATCTATGCCAACCGTTTGGAACAAGAACTCCGCTTTCCGCTCGTCTGTTTGATTGCATCCGGCGGACACACGGAACTGATTTACATGCCGGAAGACGGCGTGTATGAAGTCATCGGTGAAACGCGCGATGATGCAGCGGGCGAAGCCTATGATAAAGTAGCACGGACCTTGAAACTTCCTTATCCAGGTGGTCCCCGGATTGATCAACTGGCGCAAACCGGTCAGGATACATTCCATTTCCCGCGGATTTGGCTCGAAAAAGAGTCATATGACTTCAGCTTCAGCGGACTCAAATCGTCTGTCATCAATGCGGTTCATAATGCCGAACAGCGTGGAGAGGTCATCATTCCGGAAGACCTGGCTGCCAGTTTTCAAGCCAGCGTCGTCGAAGTGCTTGTTACGAAAGCGATCCGTGCGGTTAAGGAAAAGGGCGGCAAACAGTTGCTTGTTGCGGGTGGCGTCGCGGCCAACCGCGGACTGCGGGCAGGATTGACGGAAGCCTGTTCACGTGAAGGCATCGAGTTGGTCATTCCGCCGATGCACTTATGCGGTGATAATGCCGCGATGATTGGAGCGGCAGCGATTCACCCTTACCGGGCAGGCCGCCAATCGACACTTGCCATGAATGCCGAACCTGGGCTAGATTTAAAGTAAGGAATTCGAAAGACATGGGGGAAAAATGGAATGAAAAAAGTCATCATCGTGTTATTAGGTGTACTTGTCATTGTCGCAATCGGCTTACAGATTCGTGAAATCGTCAATGCTTATCAAATCGCCTATAAAGAAGAGCTTGTCCCTGATAAAAAGGCGGTCGAGACGAATACGAAGCAAAAGCCACTGTATGAAATCGGTCGTGCGGAAGGTGAAAAGACACGGATTGAAAAGCTGTACGCCTTTGATCAAACTGTCGATGGCGAGCTGAAGAATGTTGTGATTGTCGATCGGAAGTATGGTTTGACGAACAAAGCGAGTGATGACTTCTTTATGATCGCACCGGGAAAACCGGCAACCGAACAGGAGAAAAAATCATTCCAACCGATGATCGATCGTCTGGATGGACAGCAGGTTCAGGCGGAAGTCATCTCAAAGCACCAGGTCGTGGCCAGTGAAAACAATAAAAAACGGACGTTGACGCTGTATAAAGTGTTTTATAAAGATACCGACCAAAAAGAATACCTGTTCTTTATTGAAAAAGACGGTGGACTGAAGCTGGATCTCTTCAAAAAAGGCTACTCACGTCTGTCTAATTATTAAATGAAAAGCGATGTTCACCTAGAGTCTAGGTCAACATCGCTTTTTTCATTTCCATTCCAGCAAGCCGTTTAGATCATCATAAATACTGTCCGGATCAAGATTCAATTCTTCGACGGGCAGACCCGACCGGTTGATCCAGGCTGTCCGGAAACCGAAACTTTTAGCGCCGGTGATGTCCCAGCCGTTCGACGACATGAACAGGATTTCTTCCCGTTTGAGACCTAACGTATTGAGCGCATGCATGTAAGAAGCCGGTGTCGGCTTATACTGTTTAATGTCATCCACACTGATGATGTGATTAAACCGTCCGGCGAGACCAGACTGTTCAATCAATGGATCAAGCATATCGTGGGAACCGTTTGAGAAGACAGCCAGTTGTTTATCACTCATCTGCTCTAAGACGGCATCGACTTCCGGATAATGATCGAGCTTTAAATAAACTTCCATCAAGGCGGCAATGTTTTCTTCCGTGACGTGGAGCTTCAGTTGCAGTAAGGCATAACGGAGTGCATCACGCGTCACTTGACTGAACGGGACGTACTGGCCGTTCAACTGACGTAAGAATGAATACTCCAGCTGTTTTTGACGCCAGGCCTGGCTGATGGCTTCGCCGTGCTCCGGATAGAGTTCTTCTGCTTTGACTTTGACGGAGTGGACATCAAACAATGTACCGTAGACATCAAAGACCAGTGCTTTAATCGGTTGTGTCATGTTAATCACCTTTCTGAGTTACACGTTATCTGTATCTAGTTCCCGAAAACACCATTAGCTGAAACGCACATTCCAAAAATGGTAAACGCGTAAGACGTGTCGAAATCGGGAATTGCATAAAGAAGGACAGTTCATCGCAAAAGACAGGAGATATGTCATGACACGTAAGCAGCAAATCATCAGGATTCTAGTACTTGTTCTTTTGATCGGCGGACTAATCTGGTTCAGCCGCTCCTATCTCAATCTCAGTCCAGCCGACATCAAGGACTGGATCTTATCATTCGGGATGTGGGCGCCGATTCTGTATATCTTGCTTTATACGGTTCGTCCGCTGATTTTCTTTCCGGCATCCGTCCTGTCAATCACAGGTGGTCTTGCGTTTGGTGCCTGGCTCGGGACGCTGTACACGGTCATCGGAGCCACGCTCGGAGCCGTCGTTGCTTTTTTAGTCGCGCGAAAGCTTGGAAACAGACTGATCAAACAAAAGGAACAGGCAGGAAAAATCGAACAGATTCAACAGCAACTCGAAAAAAATGGATTTATCTACGTTCTGATTTTCCGGCTGTTGCCAATCTTCAACTTCGATTTGATCAGCTATGCTGCCGGGCTGTCGAAAGTCCGGTTATTGTCCTTTTTCTTCGCGACGTTGCTCGGAATCATTCCCGGCACGTTTGCCTATAATTTTTTAGGCAGCAGCATCGTCTCGAAAGATCCACAACTCATCATCGGTGCCATTGTCGTCTTTCTTGTCTTGACGATTGTTCCTTGGTATCTCCAAAAACGCTGGAAAGCAAAAAAGAACCTCGGCTGAAGTCGAGGTTCTTTCCGGTTAAGCGTGAAGCCGTTGTGCCCGGACAAAAAAATCATTCGCGAACGTACGACAGGCGGCTTGTTTTTCCGGTGTATTCGGATCAAACTCCATCTTAAGCCCTGGGACGACGATCGTCGCACCGGCAGATGCAAGCGTCTGTTCCAATGTATCGACGGCTGCACAGTATTTCGGATAATCCAAGTCACCGGAGCCAAAGGCAGCAGCGGCTAAGCCGTTTAACGTACTTTCCCCCAGCTCGTCGACGAAGTCCTCCGCTTCATACGGTAAATCGCCGTCCCCCCATGTGTAGGAGCCGAGTAGAACGGCATCATACTGAGAAAAATCGGACGGGTATAACTGATCGAGCTCTTGTATATGAACCGTGCAGCCCTTGCGCTCGAGTTCCGACTGCAGGAGATGTACGATATCTTCGGTGTTTCCGGACATGCTGACAAAACCAATCATGACGTTCATCTGAATCATCCTTTCTTCAAAACGTGAACACTTTCAGTTTAATTGATAATCGTTCTCAATACAAATGAAAATAAAAAGCCTCCCCGGAGTGGAGAGACCTTTCATGTCAGTCTTGGAGCTCGGCCCATTCTTCGATTGAACGAATGACGGGTTCAAGCTGACGACCTTTGTCAGTCAAACTGTATTGAATTTTAATCGGACGTTCCGGAATGACGGTCCGGATGACAATACCTTCCGCCTCAAGTTCCTTCATGCGCTCCGTTAACATACGACCAGATAACTCCGGAATCGCATCTTGAATTTCGTTGAAACGACAGGTCTTCGTCATGAGATGACGTAAAATCAAGCCCGTCCACTTCTTGCCCAAAATTTCAAAGGCATGTTCGACTTTCGGACAAAGGGCAGTCGGAATCAATGTCTCTTCCATCAGCACTCATCCTTTCTATAATTGTAGTATACCCGCTTCCACTAAAAAAATCGAATCATTTTACTTAATGTAACAAAAAGCACAAAAACAAATCTATTTACTTTTAGTAAGTGTTAGTTTATAGTCGTATTTAGGTTACTAAAAGTAATTAAAAAACATTAAGTAAAAGGAGTTTTGATCAAGATGATGGATTTAGGATTATTTCTGATTCGATTGGTGATTGGATTAACATTTGCAGCACACGGGACACAAAAATTGTTTGGCTGGTTCGGCGGGCACGGGATTGCAGGGACCGGCGGCTGGTTCGAATCAATCGGGATGAAGCCGGGTAAAACGCTTGCGCTTACGGCAGGACTCGCGGAACTGATTGGTGGTTTACTATTTGCCGGTGGATTGTTCTTATGGTTCGCTGCTGCTCTGATCATCGTGTCGATGCTCGTTGCGATCATCAAGGTCCATGGACAAAATGGTTACTGGGTGACACAGAACGGGTACGAATATAACATGGCACTGATCGTCATCGCCCTTGGCGTCGCCTTGATTGGTGCCGGAGATTATTCACTCGCAGCCATGCTCGGGTGATCAGAGAAAGCGGGTAAAAAGATGAAGTTTGATGCACAGTCACTCAGTCCAAAAGAAAATTATAAATTGTTGATCGGGAGTATCATCCCGAGACCGATTGCCTTTGTCACGACGAAAGGAGCGCACGGAACGGTCAATGCCGCCCCGTTTTCCTTCTTCACGGTCGCTTCAAGCCATCCGCCGCAACTGTTGATTGCCGTTCAAAAGACGGATCAGGGCGAAAAAGATACCGCTAAAAATATCTTGTTGAATAAAGAGTTCGTCATCCATATCGTCAGTGAAGAGATTGTCGAAGCAGTCAACGAGACGGCAGCACCGCTTGCCTACGGCGAAAGTGAACTGGAGCGGACGAATCTGACACTGATTGACAGTGATTTGATTGATGTTCCCGCGGTCGCAGAAGCAAAAATCCGGTTTGAGCTGAAGCTGACGCAACACATCGAACTTGAAACAGCCGATTTATTGATTGGCGAAGTCATCCGTTATCATGTCGCCGATGAACTTGAAGAGTCCTTCCGGATTGATGCAGACGGATTAAACGCGATTGCCCGTCTTGCCGGCAATGACTACGCGAAAATCGGTGAAATATTTACGATTGCCCGTCCGACAAAATAAACGGCAGCGAATATCACGCAAAAAAAGACGAGGAAAGCAGATGCGCTATCTGCTTCTCTCGTCTTTTTTGTGACTTACTCCATTTTATGGCGTTTGCTGTACTGAAAACCGTCGAGCAAATAAAACAGGACGGCAAGTGCCCAGATTCCGACACAGCTGATCAAAAAAGCGACCAGTGGTGAAACAGCGCCGTAATACATGATGATCATTGGATCATTCAGTTCGACGAACGACTGAATCGTCAACAACGTACAAATCAGACCGGATAATAAACTAATGAACAGTCCGCTCCAGGTCTGAATGACAAGACCGATCATACAGGAAATCAGGATAAACAACGGATAAACGGCATTAAACGCATCCGGACGAATGAAAGCCGAGACGTAGTCCGCATACATCGGAACGAAGTAGAGGACACCGGACAATAATCCTTGGATCAGATTGATCAGATAACTTTTCGAGCGCATCAGTGGAACGACTCCCACTGTTCCATCAGCTCAAGCAAATCGACGTCGATCTGATCGCGTTCTGCCGACAGGGCGGTCGCTTTCGGAATGTCATTAAAGACTTCCGGTTCACACAACAGCTGTTCGATTTCAACCGACCGGTTCTCCAACCGTTCAATCTCTTGCTCGAGCTGTTCGAGTTGCTGTTTCTTTTTACGTGCTTCTTTTTGGGCTTCCTTGTCAATCGTCTTCGTCGATGCGACTTTAATTGCTTTCGCTTCTTCCGCTTCGAGGCGGGCGATTTCTTCTTTCTCGGCTTTTTTCTCCATGTAATACGAGTAGTCGCCGAGGTAATCGGTCACACCGTCTGAACTCATTTCGATGACACGCGTCGCGACGCGGTCAATGAAGTAGCGGTCATGGGAAACGAACAGCAGGGTCCCTTCGTAGTCGACGAGGGCATTCTCGAGGACCATCTTCGAATCAAGATCCAAGTGGTTCGTCGGCTCATCGAGGACAAGCAGATTCGTTTTGCGTAACTTCAGTTTTGCGAGCGCCAGACGTCCTCGTTCCCCGCCCGATAATTCATGGACGAGTTTGAAGACATCATCACCGCTGAAGAGGAACTGACCAAGCACGGACCGGACTTCCTGTTCGCGCATCAACGGCCATTCGTTCCAGATTTCATCGATGACCCGGTTGCGGTCATTCAGTTCCGCCTGTTCCTGATCGTAGTAACCGATCGAGACGCCGGTTCCGAACCGGTACTCTCCGAATAACGGTTTCAGACGGCCGACGAGCACTTTCAGCAGTGTCGACTTGCCGATTCCGTTTGGTCCGACGAGCGCGAGGGACTCGGCACGTTGCAGACGGAACGTGATGTTTTTCGAGACGGCTTCTTCATAGCCGACTGCGAGTTGGTTGACCTGCAGCACATCATTGCCGCTCTGCTTTTCAATCGGGAATGACAGAACCGTACTACGTTCGTCACCGTCCGGCCGGTCGATCCGGTCGACCTTTTCAAGACGTTTGCGGACGCTTTGCGCCCGTTTTGTTGTCGTTGCCCGGGCGATGTTGCGCTGGATGAAATCCTGCATCTTCGCGATATCTTCCTGTTGCTGTTCGAACTGTTTCATTTCCTGTTCGTAGAGCGCCGCTTTTTGTTCGAGATACTTCGTATAATTACCGGTAAACTTCCGGGAGACGTTCCGGGACAATTCATAGACGACGTTGACGACTTGATCGAGGAAATACCGGTCATGGGAAACGATCAGGACAGCGCCGCGGTAACCGGACAAGTAACTTTCAAGCCAGGACAGTGTATAGATGTCCAAGTGGTTGGTCGGCTCATCGAGAATCAGCAGTTCCGGTGCCTGCAGCAACATCTTCGCGAGGGCGAGCCGGGTCCGCTGTCCACCGGAAAGCGTCTGAATCCGTCGGGAATAATCGTCCGGATAAAAGCGCATCCCGTGTAAGACGGAGCGGATATTGGCTTCGAACTGATAGCCGCCGGCTTCCGAGAAGTCGTGTTGTGCCTGGTCGTACGTTTTCAGGAGACGGTCATAAGCGGCCGGATCATTTAAAATGTGCTCCATGCCCATTTCAATTTCCATCCGGCGAAGTGCCCGTTCCTGATCCTGCAGATGCTCAAAAACAGTCAGCATCTCGTTCCAAATTGATTCGTTCGACTCGAGTCCGCTGTCCTGCGCGAGATAACCGATCCGGACTTCCTTGCTTTTCATGATCTCGCCCGAGTCATGTGACAGCTCCCCGGCGATGATTTTTAAAAGTGTCGATTTTCCGGCACCATTTCGTCCGACGAGGGCAATCCGGTCCCGTTCCTGTACTTCGAGTTTAATATTGTCTAAAATCGGCTCGACGCCGAATGATTTTGAGAGTTGGTTTACTTGTAAGAGAATCATATCCATCCATCCTTCCACCCTTTAGTCTATCACGAAAAATCCTGCCGAATATAATATTTGTTACTCTATGTGAAGTGGTTTACAATCAAGGGGAGTAGAATTCTTTGCATTGATTTGGGTGCCACGTCAGAACGTGGCCGAAGGGGGAACTGCAGTATGAATGGGCCAGACACAAAAATACCACAAGCAACGGCGAAACGGCTGCCGTTATATTATCGTTTTATCCAGAGTCTTTATAACTCCGGCAAGTTGCGCGTCTCGTCAGCAGAGCTCAGCGAAGCGGTCAAAGTCGACTCCGCGACGATCCGTCGTGACTTTTCCTACTTTGGGGCGTTAGGGAAAAAAGGGTACGGTTATAATGTTCAACATTTGTTAACATTTTTCCGAAAGACACTCAACCAAGACGAGGTCACGAATGTCGCCTTAATCGGGGTCGGACATCTCGGAACAGCGTTTGCAAATTATAACTTTTTAAAGAATAATAGTACTCGTATCGTCATCGCGTTTGACGCCGATGAGGACAAGGTCGGAACGACGACGCAGGACGTTCCAATTTATCACGTGTCTGATATGAAAGAACAAATCCAAGCGAACAATGTCGATGTCGCCATCTTGACGGTACCGTCTCAGTTCGCTCAGTCAGTGGCAGATGAGTTAGTTGAGTATGGTGTGACCGGCATTTTGAACTTTACACCGGCCCGGTTGAATGTACCGGCCCACGTTCGGGTGCATCACATCGATTTGTCAATAGAGCTGCAGTCGCTCGTGTATTTTATGAAGCATTATTCGCAATCAGCTGAAGGAGTGAAATCATAATGGAAAACTTAATCCCGTTAACACTTGGTATTGGACCGGGGAGCATCGCTTTGATCGGTGTCGTCGCCTTAATCATCTTCGGACCGAAGAAATTACCGGAACTCGGCCGCGCCGCTGGTCAAACGTTAAAAGAGTTCAAGAGCGCAACGAACGGCATCATGGAAGATGATAAGGACAAAAAGGACGAAATGAAAGAGAAGTGAGTGAATCATGGCGATCGATCAAGAACAGAGTGTGACATCGCACTTAGATGAACTGCGTAAGCGGATCATCTGGTCGCTCATCATTGTAGTGGTCATGTTTATCGCAGCCTTTCCGCTCGTCCGGCCGCTCGTCCGTTTCTTACAGGCCGACTTAAAGGAACTCGGAATCGGGCTGAATGCGTTTAACGTTGTTGATCCACTGATGTTATATCTGAATCTTGCGTTCATCATCGCAATCGTCTTGGCGTCCCCGTTTTGGATGTATCAGCTTTGGGCATTCATCCGTCCCGGTCTGCACGACCAAGAACAAAAAGCGACGTTGACGTATATTCCCGTGACGTTTTTCTTATTCCTTGCGGGTATTTCATTTTCTTATTTTTGGCTGTTACCGTTTTTACTCGAAGTATCGACGGAACTCGGGCAAGAACTCGGAATCGAACAGGTCATCGGGGTCGAGAACTATTTCAGCTTTCTAATCCGGTTGACGATTCCGTTCGGTCTGTTGTTCCAGTTGCCGGTCGTGACGATGTTTTTGACACGGCTCGGACTCGTGACGCCGTTCTTCATGCGGAAGAATCGGAAGTATGCGTATTTTGCGCTGTTCGTGATTGCGGCGTTGATCTCACCGCCCGATATCACCTCGCACTTGATGATTTCTGTTCCGTTGTTCGTGTTATATGAAATCAGTATCCTGATTTCGGCACGGACGTACAAAAAAGTGCTGATTCTCGAGCAGGAGGCTGAACTCGAACGACAGGCGGATATGATGCGTGAGTTGAACAAATAATAGAAGATTCTCCTTTACCCGCAAGGTGAAGGAGATTTTTTTGTAAGCGGTCTAATTTTATATTGAAAAAGTGAACAGCAATGGTTATACTCATTATAGAAACACACGGGGGCTTAGCTCAGCTGGGAGAGCGTTTGGCTGGCAGCCAAAAGGTCGTCGGTTCGAGCCCGATAGTCTCCATATCGCTTTACTTGAAAACCCTTGGGCAACCGGGGGTTTTTTTGTGTCTTCAGAAAAAAGGTTTCTTTTGATAAAAGGTAAATGAAGGATTTTAATTGGTTCATATGCCATAAACCAACAATTATTTTTAAAATACTCCAAATTTAAATTGTATATTAAGAGAAAATTAATTAAACTAAAAATACAGAATTTTCGTTTAATAGGTTTTGTTCCACATTACATTTTTGGAAAAGAGGAAAAAGAATGAAGAAAAAGAAGATTGCTCTGATGGCGGCAGCCCTCATGACATCTTCCAGCCTAGTTCATGCTGAGGGAAATGTATCATCACAAAAAGTGGATGTACAAAAGCCACAAGCACTCTCACTGAAAAAAGCGGGTCAGGAAAAGTCATACAGCCAAAACGAAAAAGTACGGATTGTCGTCGAACTCGATCAAAAAGCGGCGATTGAACATGCGCAGGCACAAAATAAACGTTACAGCACGTTGAGCAATACGGAAAAAATCATTCTTAAGAATCAAATCGTCAATAAACAAAAAGAAGTCAAAGCAGCAATTGCCCAAAAAGACATTGCTGTTTCCTATAAAGAAAGCTTCACGACCGTCCTGAACGGTTTCAGCGGTGAAGTCAAATACGGTGAAATCAAAGAGTTGAAAAAGTTAAGCGGCATCAAGACCGTACATATAGCACATGAGTATGCGCGTCCGGAAGTCGAAAAAGGCGCGACACCAAACATGTTGCACAGTAAAGACATGGTCAATGCAAAAGAAACATGGCAGGACTATGGCTATAAAGGTGAAGGAACGATCGTAGCCGTCATCGATACGGGAATCGACCCGAGCCATAAAGACATGGTCCTCAGTCCGGAGACAAAAGTTGATTTGACGTCGTCAAAAGTCGAAGGCTTCAAAGCGTCAAAAGGATTAAAAGGAAACTACTTTACGGAAAAAGTCCCGTACGGTTATAACTATGCCGATCATGACAGCGAAATCCGTGACCTCGGACCAGGCGCTTCGATGCACGGAATGCACGTTGCCGGTACGGTGGGTGCCAACGGCGATGAAACGAACGGCGGGATTAAAGGGGTAGCACCGGAGACACAGCTGCTCGCGATGAAAGTATTCGGCAATGATCCGGGGATGCCGTCGACATTCAGTGATATCTACATCAAAGCGATCGATGATGCCATTGCGCTCGGCGCAGACGTCATCAACATGAGTCTTGGTTCAACGGCCTCGTTTGTCCAAAAAGATGATCCGGAACAAAAAGCGATCGTCAATGCGATGAATAACGGCATTTTATGTGCGATTTCGGCCGGAAACTCGGCATTTGCCGGAAGCGGCGCCGGAAATCCATACGCGTCGAATCCGGATGTCGGTGTCGTCGGTTCACCTGGACTGATCAGCGAATCGCTTCAAGTCGCGTCAGTTGAAAACACGCAATTGACACTGGAAGGTATGGCATTAACGGTTGACGGACAAGATGCCGGTTACCTGGCCTACCAAAAACAAGATTCACCGAATCCGATTGCGGTCTTTGATAAAGAGAAGATGGATGTCGTGTATGTCGGTGACGGCAGTGAACCGAACTATGCGGACAAAGATGTCAAAGATAAAGTCGTTTTCGTCGTCCGGAACGGTAACTTTAACTATGCGATGATTCAAGCGGAAGCTGAAAAACAAGGCGCAGCCGGCGTCATCGTCCGCGGTCGTGTCGAACACGGGGACTATGTCAGCATGGCGCTCAATAAACCGACGATTCCACTCGTCTCGTTGAGCATCGCAGACGGTAACGAGCTCGAAGCGAAAGCCAAAGCAGGTAAAGCGTTGACGGTAACGTTTGACGGGAAAGCCGTCTCGACACCAAACCCGGTTGCAGGAGAAATGTCTGACTTCACATCATGGGGTGTGACGCCGAATCTTGACTTCAAACCGGAAATCACGGCACCGGGCGGAAAAATCTACTCCACTCTCAACGCCAACGAATATGGCGTCATGAGCGGGACTTCGATGGCAGCACCACACGTTGCCGGCGGAACAGCACTCGTCATGCAACGGATTGATAAAGACTTCAAAGTCAGTGGTGCGACACGCGTTAAACTCGCGAAGACCATTTTGATGAACACGTCCCGTCCGCAACTGGATTCAGGAAAGTACAATCAGGAAGCGAAGACCGGCAACTACTACTCACCACGTCGTGAGGGAGCCGGACTGATGGACTTGCATGCAGCCATGAAAACACCGGTCGTCGTGACAGAAACGAAGTCAGGCGAAGGGAAAGCGGCCTTGAAACAAGTCGGCGACAAGTTCAGCTTTACGCTCGACTTAAAGAACTACAGCAATGAAAAACTGACGTACAAACTGGCCGGAACGGTCCAATCGGATCTCGCCGTTGAAGGACAGAATCTGCTTGAAGCCAACGGAATCTTCAAAAAAGGTACGATCGATGCGGTCGACGCGAACAAAGGGACGTTCCCGATTTCCTTCACGGTCGGCTCAAAGAAAGCAAGCTCGGTTTCAATCAACGCGAAGAGTACGATGAAAGTCAACGTCACGGTGGATCTAAAAGATACAGTCGATTGGGCAAACGGTGCGCCGCTTGAAACCATCTTCAAAAACGGCTACTTCGTCGAAGGATTCGTCCGTCTGATGGATACGAAGAGCAAAAATCCTGAATTGACGGTTCCGTACGTTGGATTCAAAGGAGCATGGGACAAAGCACCGATCGTCGATGCACCGGTGTATGATGAAAACACGTTCTACGGCATCACAGGTCTTGCAACAGAAGTGAAGGATAACTTCAACTTCCTCGGAACGAATGCTGCAGGCGACGTCGTCAAAGAAAAAGTCTCGTTCTCACCGAACGGAGACGGCAGTGCCGATGAGGCCTTCCCGATCCTGTCGTTCTTACGGAACGCAAAAAAGGTCGAGTACTCGATTCTTGACCGCAACAAAACAACACTCCGTAAACTGGAAACGCAGTCGGATGTCATCAAAAACTATTATGACGGCGGATCGGAAGACGGTTACACACCGGTCACGAATGCTGCGTGGGATGGAACGGTCAACGGTGCAAAAGCCAAAGATGGTCTGTACTACTACCAAGTCAAATCGGTCGTCGATTATCCGAATGCGAAATGGCAGACGGCTTTATTCCCGATCTACATCGATACAAAAGTTCCGGCAGCAACTGTTAAATGGGATGCTGACAAAAAAGCAGTTTCCTGGACAGCCGGTGACCAAGGAACAGGTGTCGCTTCATTCGATATCCTGGTCGACGGAAAAAGTGTCTTGAAACAGCCACTTGCTCCATCTGCTAAAAACTACACGCTGACGGATCTGCCAAGCCGCGCGAAAGTCACGTTCGTCGTAACGGATTATGCAGGCAACAGCGTGAAGAAAAACGTCAACACTTCAGGTGTCGACAAAACCGTTCCAAGTGTTCAAATTGATACACCGGAAGCACTCGGCTTAACGACATCACAACAAGTGACGGTTTCAGGAAACGTCGCCGATGAGTCCGGCATCAAATCATTCAAAATCAACGGAAAAGCTGTTAAATTACGCTGGGATGCTGTTCAACAACACTATGCATTCAGCCATGACATCACGTATACGACGGATGGTGTGAAGTCGTTTAAAGTCGAAGCCTATGATGGAAAAGGCAATCGTGTTGCCTTCAGCCGTCAGGTCATCATCGATTCGGAGCGTCCGACAATCCGCGTGACAGCACCAAAAACGGTTTCAAGCAAAACGAAAACAGCGAAGATGACGATTGTCCTGCGCGATAACTACGATGAGTTACGCTTTGATCTGAATGGCAACGCCGAATACCGCCGTTCGTTCAAGGAGCCATACGAAATGCGCGCCTTTAAGAAAACGATCAACAAGACCGTTACCTTGAAAAAAGGTAAAAACGTCTACAACTTGAAATTAAAAGACCTCGGTGGCCATGTCGTCGAGAAGCAAGTCGTCATCACGAAGAAATAAGGATTTGAAAGCAGTGTTGGTCCCGGTGGACGTTCGCCGGAATCGACACTGTTTTTTTCGCAGTGTGTTACAGAAAGGCTTTCGGTGTTTATCAAGTTCCGGGAATGGGAAATTTCTTTATAGGTTATTTTTTGAGGGGGAACTCCTATGAATCCATTTACTACACTCATTGCCTTCATCGTCGGCTGTCTGGTTCTGTATCTCGGAATTCGGGATAAGAACGGTTGGTTGATCGGTGTCGCAATGATTCCGCTCGCCATTGTTGCATACAGTGTCATCTATCTAATCATCCAGGTCTCGGCCTAGAAACTTCTTTTTGGAAGTTTCTTTTTTTTTGAAACATAATTGGTAAAATGTAAGTATATTACATTAAGAAATGATGGAGAGGAACGTGTTGCAATTAATGCTGTGACAGGACAACAGACGGAATTACAGGAACTTTATCAACACATGCATCAACGGACGACCGCTAAACTGTGGGGCGTCTTGGCACTCTTCTTGTTTGCCAGCAACCTGATGGAACAACCTGTCCTTGCTTTGATCATTCCGATTTTATATTTCGCTTATGACATAATCATGCAACGGCGACGTTTTCAAATCGTTGCCCGTCACACCTCCCAAAGATCAGCAGACCGTCTGTTCCGTCTTCATGTCGGCGTCGGATTGTTTCAGTACGGAGCGCTCGCAGCCTTGATTATTCTGACGGCCGATCGGTCAGGTACGACCTTTTTGCTTGGAATGTGTCTTTTCGTCATTCCGTTTTACTGGCTTTGCCGGCGTTTCTTGATGTACCGCTCTAAACAGATTGATCCGACTTATATCAGTGAAACAGAGATCCAGCAGGGATGAAGGAGGAAAGTCAGATGCAAACGGCACGGGACGAACGGTTACATGAACTAACGCTTGCCTATATCGATAAGAGTCAACTGCAAAAAAACGGCTGGCTGATGGCTGCCGTGGCGGCGACGCTCAGTATCTTTTCGGAAACGATGGATTCCGCACTTTACTTCGGTCTGTTGCCGCTTGTCTATCTGATTTTTGATTTCCCATTCCAGCTGGAAAAACGCAGGATTTTAGAACGGTATCTCTCAAAAGATCAGATCATGACACAATCGATGCTGTGGCTCGGAATTCAGATTGTGTTATATGGTGCGTTGCTTATGGTCATGCTTGAGACAAACAATCTCGGCTGGTGGAAGACGGCCTTTTGGATGGCGTTGATTCTGGTGCCACTTTATTTTGCGACCGATTGGCTGTTTAAGAAAATGGCACGGTCAGGCGATCCCGACTTCGTCAGTGATCAGGAAGTGCATAAGCACGTGAAGGATCTGGAAGAATGACAGCTAAAGGAGAGAACATCATGCGCACGGCACGGGATGAACGGTTACATGAGTTAACACTGGCTTATATGGAAAAGGACTTCTTAGGGAAAAAATGGGTGTGGACGTTCTTAATGTTGATGCTTGTCGGAATTTTAATAACTGTATTTGACTCGGTTCTGTTCAGTCTATTATTTCCGGCAGCTTTTCTTGCCTCGAATCTTCGTTATCAATTCAAAAAACGTCAGATTCTTGAATCGTATATCGGAGAAGAATTGGCAACCAAACAATGGCGTTTTTGGATCATCTATCAAGTGATTCTGTATACGATTTTCGTCGTCTTAATGGTAGCGACGATGGAACGTCCGTTTTGGCAGATGTGGCTCAGCCTAATGCTCATTCTGATTCCGCTGTATGCAGTGTGTGAATGGACATTCAAGAAACTGCAACTACGTGATGATCCGGATTTTGTCAGTGATCAGGAAGTATACAAAAATGTATGAAATAGGAGCTAACATCAAATGAATACACTGCTTGAAAAAAATACACGGTTAAATTTGCTTGGACCGCCGCTCAAAAAACTTCAACATCTGATTCCGGTTCCTGTGTTGATGTTTGCGTTAATCAGCTGGTTCATTCCGGATTTCTGGAAAACAGGACTGTTTACGTTGTTTTCGATTACGGTACTTTGTTTAGGCGGTGTCGTCCGGGAAATCATGCGTCAACGGATTTTAAAGCAACGTTTGGCGACTGATTTATATGAACAGACCGTTTTAAAGGTCGGTCGGGTTTCGATTGTCGGATATCTTGTCCCTATGATTTTATTCTATATGGGATACATCTTTCCTCAGTATGCCAGTGTTTCTTTTACGATGATTTTGATTTGGGTGCTTGTAATCAGCTTATTTGTTTCCAAATTAAATCGCAGTGCCAAACATCTTGATCCTGCTTTTGTGACGATGCGGGAAATCGAACAGTACCGGAAGTGAAGAAAAAAGGGGTGGACAGATGAGAGAAGGATTGAGCACATACCAGAAATGGACGACCGTCAGCCGTCGTCTGCGGACTTACGTCATTGCCGGTTTATTTTTAACGATCGTTTTGTTTTCAAGAAGTCTGCCGTTAACGGAAATGGCGTCCGGCGTTTTGATACTTGTGCCGTTGTTTATCTATAACGGGTTTCAACGAACGATTCAAGTCTTCTTCTTACAGCGTCAAATCAATAGCCGAAAAATCGGTTTTGTGTTCGGCGGCGTAACGTTACTCGAAGCGGTCTATCTGATGGGTGCTGCATTCATTGCACCGCATCTTGGACATATGGGTTATCTGTTCCCGTTGATGTTATGGATTGCAGCCATCCTGCAATTTCAAAGATGGACCGACCGTACTGTTCAAAATAGTCAAACGCTTGAACCGGTGCGGCTGAAAGCGAACAGCAACGAATATCGGTATCAGACCGGTGACGGGATTGAAATGGAATGGGACAGACATGACGGAATAAAACGGCGGTAGGGGAGGTTAAGGAATGGACAATACCAAACGGCAACGAACACTTGATTATTTGCGCTTCACGAAACGTGCCCGGCGTGTTCAGACGGTATTTTTTCTACTCGTTTTGGTCGTCTTTTTGTTTCTGGCAGATGATCTAAACTTCGCCGAAGCCTCGATGCATTACTTTTTACTGATTCCCGTCCTCGGCTACCAATGGACAGTCCGCTTGTTGAAGTACCGTTATTTCACGAAACGATTTGACCGGATGGAAGTCTGGGATCATCTCGGATTGCCGTACATCGTCATTACAATTACCGAGTTGCTGCTTGTCGTGGCGTCCCAGTTCTTGATTCCGTATGTGTCGCGACCAACGCTGATCGGACCGATTCTGGTCTTTTTACTGTCCGTCTTGTCACTCGACCGTCTCGTCGATTCCCGGATCAAACGACTTGATCCGACGCATTTATCAGAACGCGAGCTGATTCTCGCCGAACGGGAAGCGCGGCGGGTTAAATATTGAATGATGTAATAAAACGATACGTAAAACACAACAGCAGCGAGGGGAAGTTGAAATCCCTCTCGCTGCTGTTGTTTTTTAACGAAATGATTTGTGATTAGCGCAAGGTAACTTGCGCTGTCAGAGACAAACAAGACCCGCTTTCCTGCTCAAATGGGCAGGAAAGCTGGCTTGTGTCTCGCCTGAGGAAAGCGAGTGAAACCAAAAATCATTTCTTATTGGTTGATCAGTGTTCTTACTTTTTCAGAAGGAGATAGATAAAGTATGGAGCGCCGATCAGCGCAACGACGATTCCGGCAGGCACGCCGTCCGGACCGGCAATGTTGCGTCCAATCGTATCCGCTAAAACGAGCAAAAATCCGCCGATCAATAAAGCAATCGGCAGGAACCATTGATGGCGGGGACCGACGAGCGCCCGTGCGATGTGCGGCGCCATCAAACCGATGAAGGAAATCCCCCCGGTGACAGAAACGGCGGATGCAGCGAGTGCGACAGCCGTCAGCAACAGTTGAATCCGTTCCTTTTCAATCGATACGCCGACGCCGATCGCAACCGGTTCATTTAAGGCGAGCAGGTTGAGCTTATTTGCTTTGTACAGTGTGAACGGAATCAGGACAATCAGCCACGGCAGCAAGGCATAAACAAACGTCCAGTCCGTTCCCCAGATGTTACCGGCCAGCCACTTGGCGATAAAGTCGACCTTTTCGCGTTTGGTCGAAGAAATCAGAATGACCATGATGCCGGACAAGGCCATCGAGAAACCGACACCGGTCAAAATCAATCGGATCGGTTGTAGGCCGCGATTCCGATCGTATGAGAGTGCATAAATCGCGACAGCGGTCACTAAAGCACCTAAGAATGCAGCCACCGGTAAGCCGTAGATGAATGAGCCGACGTCAACCGGGAAGTAGAGGAAGAAAATCGCAACCGCGACCCCGGCTCCCGTATTGATGCCGATGATTCCGGGGTCGGCCAGTTCATTTCGGGTGATGCCCTGCAAAATCGAACCGGACAAGGCGAGTGCCATTCCGGCAAGTAACGTGATGATAATCCGCGGCAGACGGAGCGAGAAGAGGACAAAGTCTTCTTTAAAGGAGCCCTGACCAAACAGTGTCGGTAACAGACGGTCGTAGGAGACGGACGCCGGACCAAGACCGATGCTGACAACAATCGTGCCGAGCAGTAACAGACTTAATAATAAAAAGATCAAGCGTTGACGACGGCGTAAACGGGTTTCCATCATGAGAAAACGTGGCCTCCTTTACGGACAATCAATAAGAAGAATGGCAGTCCGAGCATCGAGACGATGGCAATGACCGGTGTCTCGTACGGTGCGAACAGCGTCCGGCCGATCGTATCGGCGAGCAGCATGAAGGTCGCCCCGAAGACAGCCGTCATCGGAAGAATAAACCGGTAATCGGTGCCGACGATGGCGCGGACGATATGCGGAATCATCAGACCGATGAAGGCCATGTTGCCGACTAAGGCGACGGCAGCACCGGCCAGGAGGATGACGACGACGTAAAGGACGGCTTTAATCCGGATGATATTCTGACCGAGTCCGAGCGCCACTTCTTCCGACAGGCTGAGAATCGTCAACTGACGTGAGAAGATCAGGGCAATGACGGTTCCGATCAGGATGACCGGTGTGATGGCCTGCAACTGTCCCCATGTCGTCCCGACGAGACCGCCTGACGTCCACTGCGACACGTCCTGGGCAATCTTAAAGTAAATCCCGATCCCTTCCGCAATCGCATACAGGAAGGCGGAAATCGCGGAGCCGGCAAGGACGATCCGAAGCGGCGAAAAGCCGCCTTTTCGGGAAGCACCGATGCCGAAGACGAGTGCAGCGCCAAGGGCTGCACCGAGGAAACAGGCGAGCATGATACCGTAATAGTTGATACCGGGAATAAAGACGAGTGCCAAGGCGAGCGCCGCATTGGCACCCGCCGTCAAGCCGAGCAGACCGGGATCGGCCAACGGATTTCGCGTCATCGCCTGCATGATTGCCCCGGAGATGCCGAGTGCGGCACCGACGAGAATCGCCGCCAGTTCACGCGGCAGCCGGATTTCCTGAATGATTTTTGCTTTATCGTTAAGTGGACCAAACGTCAAGGCATTCCAGACTTCACGAATCGTCGTATCGGCCGCCCCGAACGTCATCGACAGCCAAAACATGATGACGAACAGGAGCAGTCCGAATGAAATTTTTAAGCCAAAAGGTAGTCGAGCGGATGACACGGATATCGCCTCCAGTTTGTATAAATCCAAAAAAGGAGGGAGCGATGAGGCTCCCTCCTTTAGTATACGTTACGCGCCAAGGAAATTTTTCTTGAAGAACTCCAGTTGACGTTCCAGTGTGAGTGGATCGTTGAAGTAGAACTCTTTTGAATCAACTTCGAAGACGTGGTTGTTTTTAACGGCAGGGATGTTTTTGTACGTGTCCGTTTTCGTGAACGAGTTGTCTGCTTCCGCTGTTTTGCTGAAAATCAGATAGTCGCCTGCATATTCCGGCAGAACTTCAGGTGATAACGCGTAATAGCCGTCTTTTAACGCCATCTCTGTGACTTTTTTCGGCATTTTCAGTTTCATCTCTTGGTAGAGGATTTCTGTGCCGCGGCCCCAGTTGTCGCCGAAGACGTAGAGCTGTTTGTCGAAGCTTTCGATGACGGAAACCGTTTTGTCTTCCCCGATTTTGGCTTTGATTTCTGTTCCGGCGTCTGCAGCACGTGTTTTGAAGTCTTTGACCCAGTCGCGTGCTTCCTGCTCTTTGTTGAGCAATTTACCGATTTCGATGTGTTGTGTCAAATAGTCGACTTTTCCGTATGTGTATGTGACGGTCGGTGCGATTTTTTTGAATTTATCGATGTTTTTCGTCGTGTTGTAGCCGATGATGAGATCCGGCTCGAGTTCGATGACTTTCTCAACGTTCTCTTCGGAAACTTCTTTGACGTTTTTCAAATCAAACTTCGGATTTGATTTAGACCATGAGTCGACACCGACGAGCGGGACATCGAGTGCCATGACGTTTCCGGCAAAACCGGCGAGGACGACGACACGTTTCGGATTCGCGGGTACTTCGACGTCTCCGGTTTCGGATTTATAGGTAATCGTTTCTTTTTTTGTATCAGCGGATGACGTCTCTTCTTTTTTCTCCGTGTTGCCACAGGCGGCAATCACAAGCGTTAACAATAAAAGAACCGGTAATAACAGTTTTTTCATGACTTCAATCTCCCTTAATTAAGTTGTAGGTGACGCACATCGGTTTGTTCGTGCGCGGATCACGACCGATTTCGGCATCGATATGGAATACATCTTTGAGGACGTCTTTTGAGATGACTTCCTCACACGTTCCGGCTTTGACGACTTCACCGTCTTTCATGGCGATGATGTAATCGGCGAAACGTGCCGCTTGATTCAAATCATGTAACACCATCACGATTGTCCGGCCCTGCGTCCGGTTGAGCTGTTCGAGCAACTCGAGGACTTCGAGCTGATGGGCGAGATCGAGATAGGTCGTCGGTTCATCGAGGAAGATGATGTCCGTTTCCTGCGCGAGTGCCATCGCAATCCAGACCCGTTGCCGCTGACCACCGGACAGGGCATCGACCGGACGATGTTTAAACGCCATCGTATCTGTTGCTTCGAGTGCCCAGTCGATAATCTCGTAATCGTGTTTTGTCAGACGACCAAAACCTTTTTGATAAGGAAAGCGACCGTATGAGACAAGCTCTGCGACCGTCAGACCACTTGCGCTTTCCGGTGTCTGTGGCAGGATAGCCATTTTCCGGGCAAGCAGTTTCGTACTTTCCTTCGCGATATCGAGACCATCGAGCAACGCACGCCCCGATTGGTGGGGAATGATCCGGGTCATCGCTTTTAATAAAGTCGATTTTCCGCATCCGTTCGCTCCGATGATCGTCGTGATTTGTCGATCGGGAATCTGGACCGTCAAGTCTTTGACGATGGTACGATCTCCGTAACCGATGCTGATTTCTTCTGTTGCTAGACGTACCATACGCACAGACTCCTTCTCGGTTAAAACTGTTTTCATTGATAATGATTATCACTATCGTCCACCTAACCATACCAGTTCCATAAAAACGCTGTCAACATTTTTTCTTGTCTTCAAGACATGTTCACGTTATCATTGGTAATGAGAATGATAATCAGTCGTATCGAATCGTGAGGGAGTGAGCGAGATGGAGCAGCAGGAATTGTTCGATGTAACGGTAATTGGTGGAGGCCCGGCCGGGTTATACTCTACTTTCTATAGTGGACTACGCGGAATGAAGACGAAATTGATCGAATATCAGGCAGAACTGGGTGGAAAGATTCACGTTTATCCGGAGAAGATGATTTGGGACGTCGGGGGTCAGCCGCCTATTACCGGTGCAAAGCTGATGGAACAGCTGGTCGAGCAAGGATTGACGTTCAATCCGACCGTTCATTTAAACGAAAAAATCATTTCCATCACGAAGGATGTTTTTGGCAACTTCGTCCTCGAAGCAGAATCTGGGATGATTCACTATTCGAAAACAGTTATCGTTGCCGTTGGCGGCGGAATCCTCAATCCACAGAAATTAAAGATCGAGGGCGCTGAACGGTATGAGGTGTCGAACTTGAACTACACCGTCAAATCAATTGAACGGTTTAAGGATAAGACGGTCATCATTTCCGGCGGCGGTAACTCGGCCATCGACTGGGCAAATGAACTGGAACCTGTCGCGAAAAAAGTTTATGTCACGTACCGGAAAGACTGCTTCACAGGGCATGAAGCCCAGGTCGAACAGCTTGTGAACAGCTCCGCCGTTTGTCTGTTAAACACGACAATCCATAAGCTGATTGCGAGCGACGACCACCACCGGATTGCCTCGGTCGAACTGATCGATTGCACGACGAACGAGACGGTGGCGCTTGAAATTGATGAAGTCATCATCAACCACGGTTATGAGCAGGATGCTGAGTTGCTGGCGAACTGTGACCTCGACTTACAACAGGTTGATGATTTCTATATCGCTGGAACAGCATCAAGTGAATCGAGTGTACCTGGTCTCTACGCGGCAGGGGATATCCTGTCGCATGAAGGAAAAGTCCATCTCATCTCAGGTGCTTTTCAGGATGCGGCGAACGCCGTCAACCGGGCGAAGAAATATATTGAACCGGAGGCACCAAAAGTCGCGATGGTTTCGTCCCATAATGAAGTCTTTAAAAAGCGAAACCGGGAATTGATTCAGGAAATGGTCAATCAAAACCGTTGAAAATAACGAAATAGCAAAGAGACGGCTTCTGTTTTTTAAACGGAAGCCGTCTCTTTGTTTGTATTGTACTATAACAGAACGGTTTGACAACGGTCTGTATTTAGGACAAAATGCTCTTATGTGTTTTTAAATGTGTGAAATTAAGGAGGAAAATTATGGCAGTAACGAAACGTAAGCCACTTGGTTTGGCTTGGCAGATTTTAATCGGATTGATTCTCGGGATTACCGTCGGTGGTATCTTTTACGGGAATCCACATGTCGCGGAGTGGCTGAAGCCAATCGGTGATATCTTTATCCGGATGATGAAAATGATCGTCGTCCCAATCGTCTTTACAACCATCGTTCTCGGTGTCTCGTCAGTCGGAAGTCCAAAAAGTCTCGGACGCCTCGGCGCAAAGACACTCGGTTACTTTACGATCGTCACGATGATCGCCATCTTTACCGGTTTATTCGCAGCAAACCTTGTTGAGCCGGGAGCCGGCATCAATATGGCGACACTCGAAAAGACGGACATCTCGACGTACGTCGCAACAGAAGAAACAACGAAAGATCAAGGTCTTGTCGAGAAAATCGTCAGCATCGTACCGACGAACATCTTGGACGCGATGGTGCGTGGCGATATGCTGGCCATCATCTTCTTCTCGGTGCTGTTCGGCCTCGGTGTCGGATTCGCGGGTGAAAAGGGCTTACCGGTCGTCCGCTTCTTCGAAGGGGTCGCAGCAGCGATGTTCAATCTGGTTAACATCGTCATGAAGTTCGCTCCTATTGGTGTCTTCGCTTTGATTGGTGTTACGGTCTCGACGTTCGGAATCGAATCACTCGGATCGCTCTTTAAATTGATTGGAACATTGTATGTCACAGCACTTCTTTTCATGGTCATCGTCTTCGGATCAATCATGAAATGGGTCGGGGTTCGTGTCTCGGATTTCGTCCGTGTCTTCAAAGATGAATTGCTCCTGACGTATTCGACTGCCTCGTCGGAAACGGTGTTACCGCGTGTCATGGAAAAACTCGAAAAAATGGGTGTTCCGAAGTCGATCGTCAGTTTCGTCGTTCCGACGGGTTACTCGTTTAACCTCGATGGATCAGCACTGTACCAAGCGATGGCGGCCTTGTTCATCGCGCAGATGTACAACATTGATTTATCAATCGGCACGCAGTTGACGCTCGTCTTCGTGTTGATGTTGACATCAAAAGGGATGGCTGCTGTACCGGGTGTTTCGTTCGTGGTATTACTCGCGACGCTCGGAACGGTCGGCATTCCGCCTGAAGGTCTTGCCTTCATCGCCGGGATTGACCGGATCATGGACATGATGCGTTCTGTCGTCAACGTAACAGGGAACACGCTCGCTTCACTCGTCATTGCGAAGTGGGAAGGTGTTCTGGATTCCGACCAGCTCGACGAGTTCATGTCGACAGAAGGTAAGCAGGATAAAGTGAAAAGTGCATAATATACAGCAGATCAGATGAATCGTCATCTGGTCTTTTTTTATATTCCTGTAGTGTCATGTTTATCACGCCCGCTTTTCTTGGGCGGTGAACACACGACACCTGCTCTTCGAAGTCATAGCCGCCAATAAAAAAATGAGATCACCGAGTAAATTCGGCGATCTCATTTTGCATTATTTCTTGTCGTCCTTTTTTTCCTGTTCTTTCTTGATCATCTTCTTGGCTGCCATCCGGAAGCGGAAGATGAGGTAAAGACGGTAAAAGTCGACCGCTGCGAACAGCGTCAAAAGGATTGTCCAAAAGTTGAAGACCGTTCCGGCCTCAATCGAATTGCTGTACGCGAGGTACATGAACAGAATACCGAAGATGGCATAAAAGAATGCCATGAAGTTTGAACCTTGTCGCATGAAAACACTACCTTTCGTTAATTAAGTCGTTGCGTAGAGTGCGAGTACAACGATGCCGTTGTTAAAGACGTGAATGGCGATCGGTGCGATGATGCGGCGGGTCTTGACGAAGACGAGTGAGAAGACGAAACTCATCGCGACGTAAATCAAGAATTTGTTGTCACCGTGGATCAGACCGAAGATGATTCCACTGAGAACGAAGCTGAAAATGAAGTTCAGTTTCGTCGACAAGTTCCCGAACATGATATGACGGAATAAAAACTCCTCCATGATCGGACCAAGCAGGACGACCATGACCTGAAGAATCGGAATGACCTGAATGGCTTTCATGATTTCATCCGTATTCTGTGATTTCGCAATGTTCTCGATACCACCGGACAGCCAAGCATCCACCAGATTGACACTGATCAGCGAGACATACAACAAGACGATTCCGATCCCGATCCACTTTAACGTATCCATCGTATCGGTCTGATTGCCTTCAGCTTTCCACTTCTGCCAATCGGGACGTAAACAATAGAAGGAAACGATGACGGCTAAAGTAAAACCAATCGCGAGCCACCAGCCGAGAACGCTCGGAATCTGACTTTTGGAGAGGAAACTTGGGAAGGTTGCCGGGACAAGTTGCACGATTAAATAAATCACGATTGGAATGACGTGACGGATTTGCCACTTCTCAGCCATGTTAAACGGCAGATTGACGGAATTTTTCATTGTTCGGGACACAACTCCTTTGTAATGAAGGTACTGTCCCGATTGTAACAAACAAACCGACCGGGCGCACGAATGGGGATGGTTCAAAGATGGCGATTTCGGGAAAACGCATAAGGGTTCGGGCTTGAATTCCAACTGAAAACCGTTTAAGATAAAAATATGTTAGCACTCCAATTAAGTGAGTGCTAAAAAACAGTCATGTTCAAGGAGGATGTTTCGCATGTTAAAACCACTTGGTGATCGCATCGTGATCGAAGTCGTTAAAAAAGAAGAAACAACACTCGGAGGAATCGTTCTTCCTGGGTCAGCGAAAGAAAAGCCGCAAGAGGGTAAAGTCGTCGCTGTCGGTACAGGCCGTGTGACGGAACAGGGTGTCCGTGTACCACTTGAAGTGAATGTCGGGGACCACGTCATCTATGCGCAATACGCAGGGTCAGAAGTGAAAGTTGATGGCAACGAATACTTAATCTTACGCGAAAGCGATATTTTAGCAGTAGCAAACTAATCAAAGGGGGATTTCAGTCATGGCAAAAGATATCTTATTCAGTGAAGAAGCACGCCG
>Ga0308158_10001344_pt1 | contig 27016 bp, 27 predicted proteins | sample PhyBR2_FD_201038 | JGI IMG/M metagenome (GOLD analysis project Ga0308158, IMG submission 201038) | Phyllosphere microbial communities from UC Gill Tract Community Farm, Albany, California, United States - DLSLB.R2 | ecosystem: Host-associated > Plants > Phyllosphere > Unclassified | place: USA... | reverse complement strand
CAGTAGTTTGTCATAGAATAAAAAACTCGTGATCATGAAAAACATGAGAACGCTGGCCTGGCCGAGAGGTCCGTATAGATTTGGCCGAGGTACATCCCATTTTCCTGTCTGGACTAATACGAACCACATGCACGCATGGTGCAACATCACGAAGAGTGCGAGATAGCCACGCAAACCATTGATCGTGCCAAACCGCATCGGAGGGGGACTTTTGTCTTCAAATACAAATGTGATTCTGATCGCCAAGAATGCCAACAGCGTTAAAGCGACAGCGAAGACAGGATTAGAAATATTCATATAATTGGCGAAGGTAGTTTCCTTGCAATGGAGGAAACGAACGTGACGGAACATTTCACCGAGCGCACCTGCACGCCAAGGACGCGATCATTCTGGAGTACGCCAGCAGCATGTTGCGCAAGCCGGCAGGAATGGACCACGCTTGCATGGTACAAGCCGACTCCATAGTAAAACGGGCAAAAAAAAATCCTCCGGATCTGGAGGATTTTTTTTCGTCAATCAAAGACTTTTGTTCTGGCGGAGAGAGGGGGATACGTACCACCCTCATGCCAAAGCCTTGATTTTAAAGCCAAATTTTCTCATCAACGTTAAAGTGTCCCAAAATTTTTGGTACCCCTCGTTGTGACCCCTGCATCGTGCCCAAGAGAGCACTCCGTGTCAACGTATTTGTATCCGACTTGGGGATTCGAACTCCCGATGCTGCTTAACTTTTTTATTGAACAAGACACTCAGAACTTGACAGCCTTACTCGTTTCGTAAGTTGCTCTCTAGAGGAAAACCATGTAATAATGTTCTAATAATGCTATTAAATCAAATCAACAAAGGTTTGTAGCAGGCTGCATGAACACTACACAGCGCAAGAAGAAGCGCCTCAGTAGCCAAGCTCTTCTTACCACTTCATACCGACTCTAAGAAAGTTCTTCAATAAATTTAATTTGATAGTTGACGCCAGTTGTTGTACCGAATAAAGTACAACCATCAACAAGCAAACAACACTGTAGTGGCTTGTTGATCCTTCAAGCTACTACACACATTTAACTACTGGAGAATTTTTATGGCAGAAACCAAGAAGCTGAGCCTTGCTGACATCCTCGCCAAGCGCAAAGAATTTGAAGACATGGTTGCAGCTCAACTGCAAGCTGAGCGCCCAACTGCTCTTGCCGGTGTTCTGGAACAAATCAAGCTGTTCAACTTCACCGCTGCCGAACTGGGCTTTAAAGCCTCTCCTGCTGCCGATACCACTTCTGCCTCTACTAAAGCTGCGAGCACGCGCATCATGAGCAAGCCTCTTAAATCGACCAAGAGTGACGAAACTGGCGTATGGCTGGCCCACCCTCCAAAGTTCCTTCAAGCTGAAGGTTGTTTTGAAACCTATAAGAACGGCAAGTCGGTAGATGCATGGCTGGTCACGCGTGCTGATAAAAAAGCGAAAGCGAACTTCCTCAAGAAGCTCGCTAGTCGTGAAGGAGTTGTGCCTAACAAAGTACAACTGGGTGAAGTGACCGAGGCGGAATTTCAGGCAGCGTGAGCGTCGCCTCTCCAGATAAAGCACCTTCGGGTGCTTTTTTTTATTCACCCATGGCAACCACTGTATTATGCAAGGCAAGAGTAGGACGCGTAATATTTTCAACCTCACTTCACCAAAATGGAAAAATAATGAGTGACGAAGTTAAGAAACAGCATTACGTCTGGGAACACTATTTGAAAGGCTGGGCAAATAAGGATCAAATCTGGTGCAAACGCGGCAACAGCCCTCCCTTCCTAACCTCAACTGAGAATGTTGCTCAAGAACGATATTTTTATGAGATTCAACCACTCAATGAGGCCGAGATTAAATTACTTGGCCGGATGATCTCTAAAGGACCAGTGTTAACGCAAACAGTGAACTTGAGCAGTCTGCACGCATACGTCGCCCTAGCGAACTCAAATTCACATCATCGAAGATTTGGAATGGAGTTGCATCATTCCCAAATAGAAGGCAAAGTAGCCCCACTTCTAAAGGCTCTAAGGAATGGTGACAACAGTGTTCTTGAGGACAAGCAAAGCAAAATAGATCTTTGCATTTATTTGGGGCAGCAATATACCAGAACTAAGAGAGTGCGAAATTCATATTCGCCTCTGCCAGATACCGTGGTCATTCCTGAGCATTACAAAGAAGTGAATCAGGAAAACATTCATCGAGCTATGGCTTTTATTCTTGCAAACACTATCGGTAATTCTCTCTATGACCTCTTAGATCTTCAGTTAGTCACTAACGAAACCGAAGTCAAACTTCTTACTTGCGATCAACCAATCTTCAATCTTCTCGCGGTTCCTGGTGATTTATCAAAAGAAGCTTCAATTTATATGCCGATTAGCCCTACATACGCTCTTTGGGCCAAAAAAGGCGTAGCAGAAAAAATCGACATGACAGATAAGGCTGAATCGCTAAACCGATTTATGGTGAAAAACTCTCTAGAATTTATTTTTGCTAGCTCACAAGCCGAACTTCTGGCACTTTAGTGAACGTCCTGATAAGTAACAAAGAATACCGAAGTATCCTTTGTTGTTTTCCACACTACAAGAATAAAAAGCCCTGCAAAAGAATTGGGGGTGTATCCAAAGCAGGCACCCTTACTTTAATGAATTTTAAACATTGTCAATATAATTGATAAAACTTAACTCTACTATCTCATTTAGGCTACAATCAAATCTATGCGATGATAAAAAAAACCCCATTGCTGGGGCTTGATTTTTTTGGATAACCTGTTTTAATGATTAGTGCTAACCAGAACAATAAAAAGGAAATTCTATGTCATTAAATATAAATAATAAATATGCTGTTGTCAACAAGAAAAATGAAGAATTTAACTATTTCTCATTAAACAAAAAAGTCTTCAATGAATTAATTCTAATTCCTCGCCCAAAAAATATCTTGTTTCAAATTATGGTGCATTTGGCTTGTAAGGTGACATACAAGAACGGTCTTGTCGGTGTTCATAGTGAAGTCTTCAAGACTGGCCTAGCAAAAGAAATGAAAATCAACAAAGGTCATATATCAGAATATTTAGAACAACTTGAAGAACTGAACTTCATAAAAATATTTAATACAAGTCCCTTGGTGCTACAAGTTCTAGAAGTTCCACAGGCACCCAATTTTAACGATATTAAAGCTGTATTGTTGTATGTGAGTATGAATGCACAGGAATTTAATTTTCATAGAAATTTGAAGAGAAGAACAGCATTTTTTGAGACATTCAAAGAATACGAAAGCGAAGTCTTTAAAGAAAAAATAAAAAAAGCTACTGTTCCAGACGATTATGAAAACACACCAACAACCGACGATATAGAAGATATTTTTGGATACAAAAAATAATCCCCGTGGGGATTTTTTACGACTGTATATAAGTAGAACAGCAATAATTCAATAGCTTGAAAATCTCACTGAACCCCTTCAATGAATCCCCACAGGGCTTGATTAATAAGCCTTAACGAGCATTCAGTAAACCCCTTCATCGTACCCCCTCAAAATTTCACTGAACCCCCACAGGGCTTGATTAATAAGATTTTACACTATGTTAGTGAACACCTTTTCGTATGTTTGATAAATAATGATTGACATAAAGCAACATATATCAGTCATTACTCTATCCAATACATCGTACAAAGTAGTATATATTAAAGATTACTAACATAGAATAAAGAATAAAATCCCACGAGCGGAAAACTTGCTAAAGTTCTTTGAATTTATTATATGACTACAAAATAAAGAAAAATTTATAAACTATGCCGAACAGAAAATGAGAGCCAATCTATATCTTCCAACGCAGCTGATTGAAAACTTATCAATTGTCGGTTTAAAACGTAAAAAAAGCACCCGCAGGTGCTTTTCTTATTTTAACTTATAAGATGAAATATTGGAGTCCAAACCTTTGCTTTTTCTCCATGCCGTTCTTTCAAGCTCTTTGTCCTTGCTTTCTTGAATTTCAAATTCAATGACTTCAAGATCATCGTTTGTTTTTATCTCTAAAAAATAGCAATAACCAACCAACTGCCCAATATTGATGATTGTGTTCGGAACAGTCGCTGTAGTGCCGTCAGTCGTCAATATTTCAATGATACTACCCTTAACGGTTGCATGCACCGATTGTACTTAATTAAGACCTTGAACAAAGTTCTTTCCTTCAAATTTAAAACTGCCGTAGCTTATAAAGTATCTCCAAATACGCGCCAATAAGTTTAGTACTGATTTCATATATCGCTCCCCGTTTTAGGAAGAACATACGATATATCCCATTTAAGTCAACATATCAGTTTCAGTTTGTTGCTCACTTCCAGCAACGGTACTTTCAATCAAGAATACGCTGGTATCACGTCAGTAAAAAGGGACCAGCTAGCCTGTGTCCGCCTGGAACATTCAAGAAGACAGCGTAAGCCCATGCCCTTCAATTCTAATTAAGGTCTTGAACTTAGATCACGTCACTACTAGGCGGCTTTAGCAAGATCCACGGCTGAACTTCAAGAGCCTTAGCAATCGCCTCTATATTGGACAGCGAGACGTTCCAGCGCGAACGCTCCACGGCTGACACATATGAGCGGTCTAATCCACACTCCAGAGCAAGCTTCTCTTGCGACCAGCCTTTTCCCACTCTCAGCAAACGCACGTTGAACGCCACCACGCCGCGCAGATCGTCGTCTAATGGCAATACGGTGGGTGGCTTGGGTTTCGCTGACATGACGTAACCCTAGCGATGTGATACATTTGCATCCACGGAGTTTGCTTCCCATATGAAGCATTTTTAAAAATGTAATTTCAATAACTTTGAAAGATAAACTTGGAAAAAACTAAGACGATTGCTGGCTTTATCGCTGTGTCCTGCCTGGTGGTTGCGTGTGGTGGTGGAGGTAGTGATAGCGGCAACTCAACAGGAAGCAGTAACAGCACCCCACCACCAAGTGCTGGCACTACAACCCCGACTGATGCACAAGTGATTTCGCTCGTGCAGGCCACTAACATTGACTTTGTTCTTGGTGCGAATGGACGGCCTGCTGGCACTTGGCGCTGGTCTGATACCCCAAGCCGTCATATCCCGGTCTACATCCCAACTCCAGCAGCCGGTGACACGACAGCGCAGGACTACGCTGCGAAGGTCAACACTTCAGTAGCACTGATTAACACCAAACTGGCCGGTCTGCTGGTCTTGGACGCAACCAATACACTTCCTACTAGTGGAAAGTTCATTCAGGTGAGCTACGGCACGTCTTGGGTGCCACCTGGTTCAACGGATTACGCCGGTTACTGCGCCAATGTGGCAACGGGACCGAGCACTGGCAGCATGATCATGCCCGACATTCAGAACGGCATTTTCTCCAACCCCGTCTTCGTCAACCTTGGCAATGGCCGTTGCAACGTAACGCAAGAAATTGTCACCCACGAATTCGGGCATGCACTGGGTCTGGCGAACCACTTTGATGGCTTCGGCACGAACGACACGAGCTCAACCGCTTTCTGGGACGTTCTGGCAACGCTGTACAGCAATCCTCAGTCTACGCTTCCAGCGAACCTTGTTGTGAAGCGTGCGCCTAAATAATTAACCTATTGCTGGGAATCGTAGATAAAGCACCGAGAGGTGCTTTATCTACATCGATCTTTAGTAAATCCCCAGCTTTCCTCTCTTCCTTTCCTCAAAAGCTCCAAGAAGACTGCAAAGGTCAACAAAAAAGCACCCGAAGGTGCTTTTTTAAAAGGAAAATGCCGCTTAGTTTCGCACTGCGAAGGCATTTCCACAGGCATGGCAATAGTAGCCATGATCATACATGTTCTTCCAAACAGAATAGTGTTCCGCGTAGCGTTTGCTGCGTTTCAGATAGGCACGCGTTTCCCATGCCCACCACACGACAAGACCAAGGGTGATGAAAGCCAGTGGTGTTTTACTGAAGAGCCACGGACTGGTAGCAACCGACATGATGCCGCCTGCGATCATCTCCAGCTTCTTCGGCTTCTTAGGTTCACTGAAGCGCGCCGCCAAGGTGGTCTGGCTCGTAGTGCTGCTACTACCAGCAAAAGTGCCAGCACCGCTGGTACCAACTCCGACACCCACCACAGACCCGTTGCTGTAAGTTGTTCCTGCCTGGATGACTGCGCGGATAGCTTGCGTGTGATCACCACCGCAATTTGGACATTGCGTTCCCATTGATTCCTCTCATGCTCAAGTTGTAGGGGCGAGCCGCTGTCAAGACCGGCGACTTCCCCAGTTAATATCACCAACTCAACCCTTTGGGTTGATACACAACTCTAACGCATGTTCATCTTCTTGGGTTGACTTGCGACCATAAAAGTTGATAAATAAATGTGGGGTGAGCATGTCCATTGATAACAACCAACACGGAGAGCTTTTCAAAAGCATTGGCAGAACCCTGGCCCAACGACGTGAAGCCAAGGGACTCACTCAGGAACAGGTTGCTGAGGCTCTTCAGATAGGGACGGAAGCTGTTTCACGCATGGAACGCGGCATCACGATGCCCACAGTTCAACGTTTTGCCGAACTGGCTGAGGTTTACCAGTGCGGCATTGATGATCTTCTAATATCCAGCAGTAACCGCGCCAGCGACCAAGCGGAGAAGATCGCGCAGATCCTGCAAACCTTGCCCGAAGCCGACCGATCCATGATTGTTGAAGTCGTCAAGAAGATTGCAGGCCACCTTAAAGACAGGCTATAAATAAATTTAGCATTTCTCACAATGTGGAGCACAAGGTGTTGACGTGCAGCGCCGTACCTTTATAGTGTACCTAACCGTTTCGGTTATACAGCGACTAACTACTAATTCAAATCGATGAACTATAAAGACCTCTTGGGTCAGCCCATCTCTGAAGTTGCCCCTATCAACGGCAACACTCAATCTGCACATCAAGATCAGCAAAGCATTATCGCTACCTGGTTTGACCAACAACCTAAAATCTTGAACGAACAGGACGGTAGCAAAATTGATTACGCAGACGCCATCATTGCACTTCGTAAGAAAAAATTCGGCGCATGAATAATCAACAGCAAACTACGTCCCATATCAACGATATCTGGGACGAACTTTTGAACTCTGAAGCGAGTCAGAGGTTCTTGGAGGCAGAAGTGAAAAATGCCGAAGAACTTCTTGTTACAACAAAGGTAACTTCACCACCTGATCTTAATTCTTGAATTGCCCTCGCCATAGTACTTGCTTCTCATAGCCACTATGATGCTTTGTACAACCTCGTCTTCTTGGGCTACATAGGGCGGCGTTTGCATAGGTGGCTTGGGCCTTGGTTTCGCCAAACCATGCTTCGTCATGAACTCTTGCTCCGATAGCTCAATTGCGCGGTTGTGCCACTGCCTGGTGCCGTCCGATCCTTCCACCGCAGGACCGTCTTCACGGTGCAGCTCGCCATTCTCATACCAAGCACGCGCTCCACTGGCTGCTTCCACTGCTGGCCCTCCTATGCGGTGCAGCAAGCCATTCAGATACCAACGATAGCTTCCATCAGCGTTAATTACTGCTGGACCTTGTGGCCTGTGCCGCTTGCCGTCTATCCACCACTCCCTACCTCCATCTCTCCACATGACTGCGGGGCCATTCAACTTATGCAGCTTGCCGTGGTAATACCACGACTTGGAACCATCACTTTCTATACACGCAGGGCCATCTTCTCTATGTAGCTGATCATTGCAATACCAAAGTTCCATACCATCTTCTTCATACTTTCCATTCTTCAAGGGGATCTCCAAAAATTTTCCCCTACCGAGATACTATCTTATTGAAAGTTATTTTCAACAAAGCCTCGGTTATCGAGTTGACTAAAAAAAGGCAGTATGCCGATTAATCTTTTTTAACCTACGCACTACGTAGCACCCCTACGTATTGCTTCATTGCAATTTATTATTCATTAGTTCATACTGCGTGTATTGGTTGAAGAAAAATTTAATCAATAAAAGCGATCAACTACTAACTAAGCGATTACCCATCAACTGCCTGAATGTGGATAGGCCACAGGAACGGAGGGACTAAATATGAATTAAATACAAAGGAAAATCTATGAACAAGGCAGAACAAGAATACTATAGCAAAAACTATTTCGCACACACTGACGGTCAAAATGCACTTGCCGAAGTACCATCCAACTTCGTTGACTTGGTGCTCACTGATCCTCCGTACGGCATTGCCAACAGCGCAAAGCTCACCAAAGTCAAAGACAAAATCGTTAGCACCCAACAAGCTTGGGGAAACGACTTCACCGATAGCTGGGCCACCATTGAAGAGTACTATGATTGGCTCAAGCCATTCATTGCTCAGTTCGTCCGCGTGCTCAAGGACAACGGATCACTGATCCTCTTCCTGGACAGAAAATACACTGGCCTCATCGTTCATTACATTGAACGAGACTTCAAGCTGAACTTCAAGAACAAGATTTACTTCAAGAAGAAGAACCCTGTTCCGAGCATTCGCAAGAATAACTATCGCTCTACCATTGAAGAAGCGGTATGGTTCACAAAGGGTAAGCAGTACACCTTCAATTTCGGCCCTCAAGCTGACATGGTGCAGTTCTATGAAGGCCCAATCGGAAGGAAGAAGACGGAGCACCCAACCGAGAAATACGGCTGGATGATTGAGCCTCTGATCAAGAACCACACTCGCCCTGGTGACGTAGTGCTGGACGCCTTTGCAGGATCAGCAACCACACTGGTAATCGCCAAGAAGCACGACTGCCACGCTATTGGGTTTGAGAAGGACAGCCGCTTCCATGAGATGGCCAAGGCCAGACTCCAGCAGGAACAGCTTAAGTTGGCTTTCCAGGCACCACGTAAAGAAGCTGACATTGTGCGAGAACTGGATGCGCTCATGGACGCCGAGCTGGTCATTGTGCCGAGCAGCGTCAGCACTGCTGCGAACTTCTCTGACCTCGTAGCAGCGTAAGGAGGTAGCCATGACTAACACTACCTGCCTACAATTCGTCGTCAATGGTATGAACGGCAAGATTTTTACCTTTGCCAAGACCAAGGACGGCAACGCCCTAGTACAAATTTTTAAGAAGCGGGGGAAGACCCGCGACGAGCAAATCAAAGAGCTGTTGATTGGCTTTAACAGTTATTTCATGGTTCAAGCTGGAATGATGTTGCGCGGTATGCCCCAGCACCCTCGTTCAGTCATTGAATTCATGGCGTCTGGAGATTTTTCAAGCCTTCATGACGAACTGACCAAAACCGTCAAAGATAACTACCATCTTCTCATGACACGTCTTGATAGGAAGCAGAAGCGAAAGCTGTATGCCTTGTTTGAATAAAAATTAAATCTTACTATAAAGGCCATATTAAGTGGCCTTTTTCTTATCACGCTAGTGAGAACGCCACGACGTTCCTTAACTCCGTGACGTCCCCTTGGGGACTGGCGGCAGCCAAGGGGGAACAATTCCGAACTAATAGCCTGAAGGTTTTCCTTATTGATTACGTTTCTTCATTTGCTATAACTATTACATAGGAGATAAAAATGAAGAGAGAATTCGAACTAAAAATACAATCATTTCAGCACATTTCTTTTGAGATTATGAAGAACGGCGACAGCATTTAAAAACTTGGCAACTCTGTCTACATCAACGACTCTGAAGAACCGGCATATGAGAAAGAAATGCTGCTCTCAAAAGCATTGCAACATCTCATTGAAACAAATACGACAGACAATGCTATCAGAACCGACGATAGAGAAGACTTACTTTCTTACATAGACTCTATTCTTGCTGTAGTTCAGGCAAGGCGTTCAGAAGTAATGAGCTTAGAAAAGTATGTGGAAGCGCCTAAAGCTACTACCAAGAAGAAATTTAAGTCATAAAAAAGCAGCACCGGGCGCTTTTTATTTCACGTTGCCAAATTTATCACTTACATTACTTGATCTTCCCCCTTACGTCAGTCAAAATCATACGAATTTAACTAGACAGAGAAATCGTGAGTCGCCAAGTCCAACTGCACAAGATCGTCGGTCGTTGCATAGCAAAGAGGCGTCACGGAACGGGAATGAGTCAAGAAACAGTAGCGGAGCTGATGCAGATGAGCACCGAGGGTTACGCGAGGTACGAGCGTGGAGACACACCGGTTTCCCTGCTCAAGCTCAACGACCTGGCGACGATTTTCAAGTGTGGCATTGATGAACTGGTCGTTGAAGCAAGCATCGGCCTCACTGCCCAGGCACAGCACATTGCCAAACTGTTAGATGGCGTTTCCAGCGTTGACAGGGACGAGATAGTGAAGATTGTGGAGAGTATTTGCGCGTTATCCCATAAAAAGCATAAGATGCAATGATCTCAACTTGACCTGATGCGGGCTGTTCAAAAATGTCGCACTCAGATCTAAGGATTCGACTTGCCGCAACGCCCAAAAGTGAGAATCTGTGAGTTTTCACGATACATGATGATGTCCTGAGTGCCGATGACTGCAAACGGCCAGTAGCAGCCGTTCTTTTTATAAAAGCGAATAAATCCATTGTCCATCCACTATATTTCGAAACACTGCTGGAGATGAAGAATATCTGATGAATACCCAAGAATATATGTCATTTGTACTTCCACTGAAAGCCGTTTTTATTGAATGTCTTGGGGCAAATGATGAGGTCCTATGCGTCGCAAGCGGGTTTATTTATAAACAAGGGGATGAGTTTTATCTTTGCACCTGTTGGCATGTGGTGACGGGATACAATCCTGGAGACCTAAAAGTAAAATCCCCCCCTGATCGTAAAGCTATCATGATGTACTGGCAAGATGTAAGGCTTAAGCGTCACAAAAGCACTCATACTGGACGTCAATCACTGAGGATTGAACTATACGATAACTCTACGGCTCCACCTACGCCACTATGGATGCAAGATGACGCAGCGACTCAACATCCCGACCTAAGTGCAATCAATATTCGCGTACCAGGCTTACTAGATCTAGTTATGCTACGCCTACCCGACGACATAAAGGTATCAGATGCACAATACATCGATGAAACAGAAAAATTTTCCGATTTTATGTTGATGCTTGGCCAAAAAGTTTTTTTAGTTGGCTACCCTTATGGATATAGCACGCTGGGTCGTTCACAACCCATGCCGGTTGTGCTGACACGCTTCGTAGCTGCTAACATGATTGAGAAGACGCTTGCTACTGCTCTTCTAGATGGCGCTGGAGCCGGTGGTATGTCGGGCTGTCCCGTATTCATAGAAAAAAACGATACAATTGTGCTCGCTGGAATTTATACTGGCAGCATTTATCCCGATCATATAATTCAGAAGAACAACCCTGTGACTGCGCTAGGTAAAATATCGGTCTTAGGAATAATGTTCTCTCCAAAAACTGTGAAAAGTGGCATGCCAACCTAAATATTCACCCAAGGGATGAAGCAGACATATATAAATCTTTAAGGCACTTGACATGTCAATAGAGTTTCGTATGTTGCTCTCAAAACAGAAGAATTGCATATGAAATGGTTGAAATTTATCTTCAATTGAATAGCAGAGAGGTTTTTCACAATGATTCTACCTACCACTCCTGATGGCTTCGTTGATACCACCAAAGTGATTTTGGCTGTCGTTTATGAGTTTAATGGACGCAAAGTCTTCCGCATTTCAATGTTTGATCAGGGTGTACTTTCCGATCATTGGGTAGAATGGAGTCAGCAATTGGAGAATTGGCTTATGATGTCCGGGGTCAATGTGACTGAGAGTATATCTGTTAAAAAAGATTACATCATCACCGAGAAAAAAATTCACAATGTCCCAATCGACATTGCGAACAAAACAAAAATTAGGATTAACTAATTATTACTTCAAGCACCTTCGGGTGCTTTTTTTATATTCCAACAAAACCCTAAGACAAGTTGTCTCATAAGAAGGAAAAGAAGAGCCTTTCGCGTTAGTGGACCCTGCCGGCGGCCCCTACTCCATTTCAAAATCGAAATGAAGCAGGCTAGGGCAAACCCATTATGGTGGTTGTAGTGGCTTGACATAGCACTGTTCTTTTGTATGTTCTTCATAAAAGGAGAACGTCAAATGCAGGCTAATATAAACGCTAAAGAACATTCTCCGAAAAGCTCTCAAGACAACCAAACTAGCCTTAGTTGACTATCAGATCTAAGACATTATCATTTTCTCATAAAAACAAAAGGAGAATTTGATGAAAACAAGAGTAAAACTATCCGCTTTAGCTATGGCAACAATTATTCCAACAGCTTATGCAGGAACAACAAATGCAAACTTTCGAGCAACTGCATCTTTGAACGGCGCATGCACAATGTCCGTTGATAATATTTCCTTTGGAGCCATTACCCCGGCTCTAACGGGCACGGCCACAGCTACTAGCGCAATAAAGTATAAATGCTCGAAAGAAATCGCATACAGAATATCAATCACTCCAGGTGAGGACAGTGTTTATGAGAGAACGATGAAGGGCAGCAAAGGTGAATACCTGGCACGCTAAAGAGAACGCCACGACGTTCTTCCAGGACGTGAGGTCCCTTGAAGGACCGGCACTAGCCCAGGGTGCCTACACTTTATTTAGTTCCCTTCCTCATCTTGTGAACAAATGCCACTTGGATAAATATCTTTTATATCAATAAATGCCTTGAACAAGGCTATGTCTGTCTCAGGCATTTTTTTGAACATTTCCGTCTTCAGCATTCTCTTCAAGTCACCTCTAAGCAGATCCTCAACCCTGTCACCCATCTTTTTACCCCGAATGGCATACATGCTTTCGGCAACCACATGAAGAGACAGGGGGATAGATGCACTGATGTTCACACTTCTTTTGAAATCACTTACTGGAAAGTCAGTATTTCATCATTTCTACAATTACTCATCTTCATCACCACCATCCAAATTTTCTAAATCCAAATAATCATTAACCGAACCTTCCCCAGATTCACCTTCTTTCACATGTCTCTTTTGCTGAGATGACGGCGTGCCAAAAGTGTTGAAATCCTGAATTCCCTCTTCTCTCATATAATCAATAAACCATTTCTGACTAATGACATAAGCTATATCTTTCTTTATCAAATCGGTAATTTTTTGCTCCATAGTCAATCCTTGCGATTCAGCTATGAACTTCGCTTTCAGATATAGCCAAGTTGACATCCTCGCACTCATCTTCTTTATCTTAACTGTGCGCGCCGCACTCATCTTCTTATTTACTTTCTTCTCACTCATACATTCCTCCAATATATATTTAATACATATCAGGATGAATTCGAATGTCAACTTGATATTTTTAGACATATGAACATTTCGACATGAGAACAAATCCGTACTTAATATAATGTAATTTTTTAAAAATCAACATTTTATTAAATATGGATTCCTAATTTCTCACATCGATAAAAATCCGAGGAATAAAAAATTCACCATGAGATTTGACATCAATTTTTGATTTGTTATCCTATCAATAAGTAGCGTTACTTTAACCCCCTGGAAAACGAGAAAAACAAGGAAAATGAGTTAAAGCAAGGTCAATCAATCCTACGTCTACCCCTAACGGGCTATTCTTGGTTTGAATATCGTGGGTTTCACCCACACCCGCTGCTGCGCGAGGCCAAGTAAAAATAACAATAAAGGAGGCCAAATGGCACAACCAAAAAAACTAAAAGATCCATATCTCAAACAGAGATCCGGTCAAACCGGCGCTGAAGCAAATAAACAAAGACGCACTAAGCGTTTTGAAATCAGATTCACCGATGAAGAATGGGAGTCACTTAAACGACGAGCCGTAGAAACAGGTGCATCTTCTATAGCAATTTATGCCCGCTCTGTGCTTCTTCCAACCAACCACCAGGCTAACAATGAGACTAAAGCAGAGCACAAACTTCGCCTTCAGTTATTGGCTTCGCTTGGAAAAATCGGCAGCAATGTCAATCAGATTGCTAGGGCTCTCAATCGCATGAAGGTATGGAACAGCACAACAGAAGGCATGCTCCAAGAGCTGACAAAAATTCAGGAAGGGATAACAACTATAACAAGGATATTTAGGGAGAAGAAATGAACATAACGATCTTCGCAACTGGAAAAGGTGGGGCAGCTTCTGCCGTCAATTACTTACTGAACGACCTAGATCATGAAGGAAAAAAGCGCTCTGTCATGCCTGAGATTTTGTTTGGCGATCCCGACACCTTTGATGCCATAGCCAACGCAACTGACAGATTGCACAAATACACTTCTGGCGTGATTGCATTCCGTGACCGAGAAACCCTTACCCAAGACCAGATAAGCACCCTCATCGAAACGTTCCGCGCCACCTTCCTACCAGGCTTGAGGCTGGATGAGAACTTTGCAGATTTTTGGGTCATGCACCGCGACAAAGGCAACCTAGAGCTTCATTTCCTGGTTGCCAACACTGAGATCCCCACCGGCCAGCAGCTCAACATTCATCCACCTGGCGAGAAGAATATTCAGTTCTTCAACGCCTTTTCTGCCGTCATGAACGACACCTTCGGCTTCGCCCAGGTAGCACCAGATCCTCTGAAAATTGCACTTAAGCCATTTGAAGCCAAGTCACCCAGCGGCAAGAAAAACAAGAAGGCCAAGAACGACTTTGCCAAGGTCCTGCATGCAGAGATCACCAACGGCTTTATAGCTGACCGCAACGCCCTAATCGGGTTTATGAAGCGCAGCGGCATTGACGTGCAGAAGGTCAGCAGCGACTTCATCACTGTCCGTCTGCCTGGCGCTCAGAAAAACACCCGCCTTAAAGGCCCACTGTTCACCAAGAACAGTAATTATGCCGAACTCTTGGAGCAGCACCACCAATCCAAGATCCTAATGTTCCTGACACCATTAGAGGCCCAAGAACAGAAGAACAGGCTGGTAGCAGGGATCGAGGCCAGAGCCGCTTTCAACCAACGCCGCTACCTATCCCCTAAACTTGGTGCAAACCGCAACAGAACCGCTGCCATGCCCACAGACGCTGCTTCAGTGGTCACGCTGAATCCTGTCAAAGTGCAACCGCTGCCAAATAACCCCAGCACTATCTTAGCCAGCCAATTGACCGCCTTGAAAGAGCAAGCTGATCCCGCTACCAGCAACCCGGCCGCTCAACTTCCTCACCACGTTGCACGCCGCCAAGATGAACGAGAACAGGCGACCGCCCTTCCCTCCGTTACAGGAGCTGCCTTGGGTGGTTTAGAAGTCCAGATTGGCAACCTCTCCTTGCAGTACCACACTCTCGTACTAAGCCTGGCCAGTGCCAAAGGACTACGAGCTTCGCTACTCAGGGCACAAATCATGGCTGTAGAGCAGAAGCTTTCTGCTTTGAATCTTGAGCTACAACGAAAGAAAGCTCAACTCGTCAGCGATCCAGCTAAACCAAAAACATAAAGGCACCATGAGGTGCTTTTTTTAGTCATTAAATACTAGTTAAAATCATATGAATTTAACTTGACAATATCTATTCTCCTGATAGAAATATAGGAACAGGAGAAGATAAATGATCAAGAAGAAAAATAACTCATACCGCCTTATCAAGGACAACATTACAAAGCTCACGTTAATCCATTTGGCGACACGTATTTCCCCATCAAATCTGATAGCAATATTTTTAGGCAATTTTTCCGACGACAAGCTGCGTTTGATGAAGAAGACAAAGGACGGCTATTGGCAATGGGACTTATCAAGAAAAACACCCTACAAGTATTTTAAGAGGGAATCGGCAAAATACCTGAAGAACAACTCGCCCAATCATACCTTCAAAACCATGCTAGAGATTATAAAAAATAGATACCTTACCAATGAGTATATTGGCTTTAGATACGAAGCTCTACTACTGAACTATCGATCACAAGAGTCATTTTTGAAGGATTTTGTACGCGACAGTTTCATTAGAGTATTCCCACTTCTACCAACCATGACACCAAAAGAAAGGGCAACCAGAAATCAAAGACTAGGAAAGATATCTTGCGATCATTGGATAGGAGACATTGTGGAATGCAACTACTTTAGTCAAGCACCAGGATTTATGATGGATAATGTAAAAAAATCCATTAATATAATTGAGCTTTATGTTGCAAATCTACTCAACGACAAGAACCTAGATTATGACCTAATGAAGCTTGAAACCAACCAAAATTTGCAAACAAAACTTCAACCTAAGCCACAAGAAGTCAGGGCAAAGATCGTTAAGATTTAATACTTCTTTGTTTCATATATAGCGCTAGTCAATCCTCTATCGTAAAAAAAGAATTACTTCTTACCCTGCGCACAGTCACGCCAGTGAGAAGGCTCCGACCTTCTTCTAAGTTATGAGGTCCGGGGACCGGCGACGGCCCAGGCGGCCAGTAACGGCATTGCCTAAGCTACGGCCACTCATAATTCCCATCTGATAATTATCACTAGACCGATAGCCATCGCTCGCTGTAGACTGGAGGAACTTTTTGTTGCAAATAGCCCAAGGGCCAACATGGGGGAGTGAGTCGGTGATCAATCAGATAGACATAGCGAGTTTTGGCAGCTTCCAAGGCTTAGATTGGAAAAAGACGGTAAAGGATAGTGGCAAGACGGTCCAGAATTTCAAACGGCTGAACATTCTGTATGGACGAAACTACTCTGGCAAGACGACGCTCTCACGCATCTTTCGTTCGCTTGAAACTCGCAAGCTCCCCCTGAACTATATCGGGGCGTCCTTTTCCATGACTGGTGATAAAGGCGCTGTCACCCATACTGGTTTAGCTGCGCACAACTACGACATCCGGGTGTACAACCGAGACTTCGTGACTGACAACTTGAGCTTCCTGGTCAATCAGGAGGTCGGTGGCGTCATCAAAACGTTCGCCATCGTCGGTGAGCAGAACAAAGAAATTGACGACGCCATCGCTGCGATTGAAGTCAAGCTAGGCAGTGTGGAAAGCAAGGCAGGACTTCGGTTCGATCTGGAAACAAAAAGAAAAGAGCGCGATCAGACCAAGACGGCTCACACTACCGCGTCAAATGGCCTAGAAGAAAAGCTCCGTTTGCATGCCAGCGACAAGATCAAGAAGAACCGCCAATACGGTACTGCCATCTACAACATCACCCACATCAAAGCCGACATTGCTTCCACGAAAAAGCCCGACTTCGTTGCTCTTACTACCGAGCAACAGGGCAGCAAACTTAACTTGCTCAAGCAAGAAGCCCTGCCAGATATCACAGGCACCTTGGCCATCAGCCTAAAGTTCGAATCGCTGACGGCAACAGCCAACCCGCTGCTGTCTAAGACAATTACCCCAACCAAGGCCATTGAGGAACTTCTCAAGGACAGCGCCTTACAGCTCTGGGTAAAACAAGGTATGGGCCACCACAGGGAGAAGCGCGAAACCTGCGCGTTCTGCCGCCAGGATCTGCCACACGACATTTGGCAGGTATTAGATGAGCACTTCAGCAAAGAATCTGGCGATCTGGAAACCGCCTTGGATACTTCGATTAGTTCGGTCACAGAGGAAATCGCCACCATTGCAGGACTCAACGCTTTCACAGGCACTCAGTTTTACGCTGAAGAGCGTACTGCATTTGAAGCCAGCAGCATAGCCCTGTCCCAAGCATTAAGCGCGTACAAGAAGGATCTGGAAGCGCTCAAAAAAGCGCTTGAGACTCGGAAGAACAACCTGTTCCAGCCAGTATCGTTAAAGAGTGCTGTGCACGACGCGGCAGAAATTGAAAAGCACGTTGCCGACATAAATTCGCTCATCTCCAAGAGCAACGGTAAGACCACCACACTTGAAAAGGACAAGACCGCCGCTAGGTTGACGCTTCGCCTGGCTGATGTATTCGCGTTCGTTGAGGCCATCACCTACGAAAAAGAAGTTAAAAACATTGAGAATCTAAAGACTACTGCTGATACGGCAGGCACGACCTTCACCAACGCGGAAAAAGCTATCCGTGACGCGGAGGCCGAAGTTCAAACGTTGAGAGCTAAACAGAAGGATGAGCGCAAAGGTGCTGAACGGGTTAATGTCCTCCTTAACAACTTCTTCGGTCATGATGGCATTAAGCTGGAAGCCCGCGAAGGAGGAGACAAGGCAACCGTCAAGTTTGAGATCACCCGCAACGGCAAATCGGCATACAACCTCAGTGAAGGCGAGTGCAGCCTTATCGCTTTCTGCTATTTCATGGCAAAACTTGATGATCCTGAGAGTAAAGGCAAAGAGTTAATAATCTACATTGATGATCCAATTTCCAGCTTGGACGGAAATCATATCTTCTTCATGTACAGCTTGATTGAAACCTTGATCGCCAAGCCCTTGAAAAATACTGACGGTTCAAACAAGTATCGCTATAAACAACTATTCATCTCCACACACAACTTGGACTTTCTGAAATACCTGAAGCGCCTGTCCATTCCGATGAAGAAGCTGCCAGCAGCAGAGGGAGCAAAGGCAAAGAGTGTCAGCGATCATGAACAATTTATAATTGAGCGAAACGGCGCTTCAAGCAACATCGCGCTAATGCCATCCTATCTCAGAGACTACATCACTGAGTTTCATTACCTTTTTCACCAAATTTACAAGTGCAAAGATCAAGCTGCCGCAGCAGAAAATCACGAGCCGTTCTTTGGCTTTGGCAACAATCTGCGCAAATTCTTGGAGGCATTTTTATTCTTTAAATTTCCATACCATGATGACAAGAACGATTCGTTTGAACGGATAAAAAAGTTCTTTGGTGAAGAGGAAGACACAGCCATTGTACTTATCAATCGCCTCAACAACGAGTTCTCACACCTAGAGTCGGTTCCAGACAGAGGATTTAAGCCTGTTGAAATACCAGAGATTGCTAAGATTGCCAACTATGTTTTAGATAAGATTTATATATCAGACAAGGCGCAATACAACTCTCTTTTGAAAAGCATTGACCAGCCTGAGCGAATGGACTGATTTTTTTCAACGCGTCGGCCTTAAAACAAAAGCACCCGGACAGGTGCTTTTTATTTCGCATTTTCAATTTCTTTGATTAGTTAATTTCAAATTAACTTAACTAGTAGCATCCTCGTTGTCTTCCCAAAGCGACGGCCGGTTCTCTAAAGATACTTGCGTACCGGGATGTCCTCGCACTTCATAAGCGATACCGTCTGAGAACTCGTGTAAGTCAATCCATACGAACTTCTTCCCATCAAACTCTTTAGGGAAAACCATAAACAGAACCTCGCATTTAATGCCTGGTACTTCAGACTCAGCAAATACTTTGAACTGGCGATATTTTTCAATCTCCCAGTCAGGCATAGCAAAGCTTTTTCCATTGTCAGTGGTGGCAAACTTGGCATCAGCAACTATGACATCGGTTTCCGATCCGCTCTCTATAATGAAATCAGGGCGTTTTCCACCAAGTTTTCTCAGTCTTTGGTGCATCGTAGTCCTTCCTTGATCGAAATTCACGAAAGGCCATCTATTCCTATTTAACCACTGGCGAGCAAACCTTTTCCCCCAGTGACCAGAATGAACAGGATCAAGTTTTGCTAAGGCTAGACGGACTTCTTGCAGTGTTTTTGCCATAATTCTCCTTCTTTTCTCCTAATTGGTTTTTAACAGCATAGCGAATTACAACCTCTACTTATACCAACGCAATGCCGTCAGGCGAAACGGCTCCGACCGTTGCATGGGCTATGAGGTCCGGGGACCGGCGACAGCCAGGCGTTGAAGTCAGATCAAGCTCTCAATGCTTGCATCGCGTTGAGAAGATCCATTGGATCGGGTGGATTTGTACTGGCGAAGAATTCAGTACCAATAAGAATTGGCTGGTATTGAATGTTGTAGCGAGCGACCATCTCCGCTGCCCTTCCAATGAACATCATGTCATTAAAATGGTCAGGAGCCTTGTAATGCTTTACCAAGCGGGGAGGCAATGCCGCATCAACAATCGTATCGCCCCCCAATGAAATCCACGCATGAACCTTTTGCGCACCTTGCAAAGGCTCTATCGCCTGGACCTCTTGCTGCAAGCTATCCAAGGTTGTCTCAAACTCGTCAGTGCCGTTGATGATGACATTGCCCAAGACAATATTTGCAGCAATGCCCTGGTTGTTCAGGTGTGCAAAGATGTTGGTCGAAAGTGTCTGGCAGGAGTTTCCCCAGTAGCCGGGCACCACCCTATCTAAAAATCCTGAAAACTCTCCCAGGAGCTGTGAAGTTCTCCGCAGCACACCGTCGTCAATTTGAGCTTCCGGGGAAATGATCAGTGGCCGCTTAAAGCCCAGTTTAGCTGATTCTGTGATAGCGTCCTTTAACATTCCACGATAAATATCTGTGTTACCTAAAACGTCTTCTTTATTCATCCCAACCCAACTTTCATATTTACTTCTGATTTCTCTTCAAAGAGTACTGCAAGCCATACGCTGTAATCAAAAAAAAGCACCCAATCGGGTGCTTTCTTGCCATTACAGTGCTTCTAGGAGCGCCCGCATTTCTGCAACGGAATGAGCCCCATCAATACGATTGTTATCAAAAGCCATCATATAGTGATACCGATATCCAGTCTTGTGGGTAATTTGATTAGCTTGCGCTTGCCAAATTTGGCCCAACCTTAACTTATCCTTAGAATCCGAATTATCACGATCATCACCTTTCGTTTCCAAAATGATGACATTCTTGTTCTTAGTAATTATCACAAAGTCAGGATAGTGGTTAAGGAAGCCATTAATAACAAAACCCTTGCCTCGCTCAAGATTTCTGTGCCACCAAACAATGTTTTCCAGATCAGCAACACCACGAATAACCTTAGACTCTAAGCCGTTTATGCCTGCTTCAGTAATATACAAACTCTTACTGATTGCTGGCGCATTTTCGCTAGGCGTAATCGTAGGAGAGAATGAAAACTCTGGACGGAGCGTAATTTTCTGAGTGGTGAGCCAGTTGTTAAATTCTTTGGCAGCGTATTCGTTGGCTAAGCTCTGGATCTTTTCTTTAATAAGCTTAACGTAGGCATAGTCTCGTTCAAGGCAATCGGCCCGTTGTTCAGCACTCATAACCTCAACAATACGTTTCAGATAGTGCTTTACATCGTTATCTTCAATTGGGTAAAAAGAATTCTTCCCTAACAGACCGAACAACCGGCCAACAATAGACGTAACCTGTCCAGAAACTGGCTGGCTCTTGATGATACTATTAAATCGTTCCTTTTGTTCTTTCTTCACTGCTTTAAAGGCAAGAGCACTTTCACCATTTCCGATATCTTCAGCATCGACCGCATAGACATCAGATTCAATAGCCGTGAAGTTAATTGTGGCGTCCAAATTCGCAAGCACAAAGTTGGACAACAAATTCTCTTTGGCAAGCTTATGCCACTCATCACCGGTGTCAAAGAATCCACCATCAGAAGGAAGCTTGACGAAGAACTGCGGTAACTTAATCGCTTGCGCAGACTCTTCAAAAACTGGCTTTATTTTGTGTTCGTTCATGTGCGCTTTAAGTTCTTCAGGAGGGCTATCACCAGTGGCAGCTTCTGCCTGCTGTTCAAACTGTTTAGCTTGAGCCACCGCTTGAGCCTTAATTTCTTCAACACCTGTGCTATCGGCTTCACTAGCAACAGCCGTTTGACCAGCGGCGGTACCGGCAGTCTCCAGCACTACGCCAGAACCAACAGCCGCTTGCTGGACAGCCAGCTCTTCCCAATTTTGGTTGAGCTTGCTCTTATCTACTTCAATATTGGCTTCTTCCGAGGTAGCAGCAGTATCGTCAGAATCGGTCGTCTCAGAAGTTTGCCCAGTTAGATCAAATTGCTCCTGAGTGCCAGTAGGATGCGCTGGCGGCTCTTCAGTGGTGAGCGCTGTCAGATCCACTTCACGGTAATCACGCTTGGAGAACCCTGCTTTGTTCAGACCACCAACGACCTGGCTCAAGGTACTTTGGAACTGGCTGGACGAAGTGAAGACATAGCTCAGATTGAGCAGTTCTACGCTATGCTTGCGCGTGTAAGGCATACGCAAAACCCGGCCAAGAATCTGCGTGACATCCACCACCGAGGACTTGTTTGCCAACGTCGCCAATACATATGCAAACGGGCAATCCCAGCCTTCTTTAAGTGCATTGACAGTTATGATGTATCGCACTTCGCACTGTCGGCTCAACAGATCAACACCCTTCAACTCATTCACATTGGCCGTCTTAATTGCAATGTGCTCAGGTGGAATGTTGAGATCCAGCAGAATTTCACGCACCTTCTCAAAGGTTGTAGTGTCGTCTTTTGTCTTCGGTTCAGCCTGGAAGAGAACGATTGGACGAATGTATCCACCGCCCTTCGCCTCTGCCTTCTTGGCGAACTCTTCCAACTGTCGGCGCATGTTCAACGCTGCGTTAATCACATCAGCCTGCGTGCGTTGATTAGCAACGATTACAGGCAACTTGACCATGTTCTGCTTCTTCAACCTCAGCGCATCAACATAGCTAATAATGTTGCTGTTGTCGCGGGGCGTCGCTGTGAGGTCAAAAATGAAGCTTGGGTTGAGATTGCGAAGCATGTCTACAGACAAGCTGCTTTCAGCGTTGTGGCTTTCGTCGACCACCACAACAGGCTTCAAGCCACGCATGACGTTAATCAGCGCGGACGGATCAGTGCCTTCTAGCGGCTCAACATCTTCACCCTCACCAGTAATAAATGAAGCGAGGTAGCCGTTCTCCTGGAATGCTTTGCGATTTTCTTTATTCGTCGCTTTGAGCGAATCAAACGACATAACAACAACAGATAGCTGTTCTCTTACAGTATCAGCATTAAAGCCTGCGCCAAGAAGTACATCATTTTTTTCGTAGATTTGTACGCGCCCGTTAAACAGGTCGTTCAGACGTTGCCGGTACGGATGATCAATATTTGAAAGATTCTTGACTGTCTGATCAAGAATAGTCAGGGACGGTACGAGCCAAACGACAAACTTAGGTCGTGTAGGATTGTATTCGGCAAAAGCTGTGAAGATTCTATCTAAGGCATTTACTGCAATGAAGGTCTTGCCACCAGCAGTAGGCACCTTCACACACACATGAGGAACTTCCTTGATGTTGTTCTTATAAGCATGATTGAGAACGCCACGATCCTTCCAATACTTACTGAAAGCATTGGGAAGATGACCCTTACACTCAAGCAGGGTTTCTAAATATTTGCTGAGGTCTGCCAGAACATCAGCCTGATAATCTTTAAGTTCCATATCTTCTTTTTTTTATTAGAAACGTGTAATGTCACGTGGAATGCGCTTGAAGGTAATCCCGTGTTTGTAGAGGAATTCCTTATCCAGAGCACACTTATCCGCATAAATCACGAACTGATCTGGCCTATTAGAAATGTTCTTGATTTTCAGTTGCCCCAGAAAATCAATATCAAGTGTCGTCACCCGATCCTTTTCATAGTAAAAAATACACAGAGCAGTATATTTCAAACCCAACGCATAAGGGTTTATAGGATTTTCAGCACCCAACTGTTGCTCTTTAGAAATATTTTCAGTGTAGGCCACATAACCTCTAATGGCTTCAGTGCCAACTTCTTCATTGAGATTTTTATCGTCCTTGAACAATGGCACCCCGACCGAGTAGAAGTCAAAAGAGCCGCCTGTTCCCTCTACAGCCTTATCTCCTTCGCCATACCCGTTGATGACCCGACGAATGCGTTCAGCAGTGATGGTTTCTGCGTAGTCCATCATTTCACACAAGATGAAACGGCGATTTCCACCATCTAGGGCATTGAGTTTCAAAACTGCATGAGCAGTAGTTCCGCTGCCAGCGAAGGAATCTAGAACTATGGCATTACTCTGCCCAGTCATCTCCAGAAGACGTACCAACAGCTCTACTGGCTTCGGAGTATCAAACAAATCGGCTGTATTGAAAACATCACGCAAGAACGCTTTCGCCTGTCTCATTGTCGGAAGATCCGACCAAATGGTTGGGTATGGTCTTGTTGGAACTTCAGGTGCAAATTCACGTGTGTATGGTTCCCATACTTCTCGCTCATTGCGTATCCGCTTTTTCCAAATCAGTGTATTCGTTGCCTTGTTCCGCTCGATACTGTCTTTACCCATTGCCCAACATGCTTCCTCGCCGTTCTCATGAGTCGGAAACACCTCTGAGCCGTCTGGTGCTTGAAGAGGGAAATACATAGTAGGACGATCACGCCGAAGACTATTCTTTCCATTCTTTTTCAATAGTCGGTCACGATAACGCCGACCTGAACCATCTAAACTACCATAGGCGTTAACAATGTCCGGGGCAGACATTTGACGAAGTTTTACTTTGGCAATATTTTTCGCGTAACCGACGATGTACTCATGATCTGGCGTAACAGCAACTTTGTTATCATTTGGACTGTCGACTTTTCGCCAAATGAAATTTGTCAAGAAATTTCGCTGACCAAAAATCTCATTCATTAAAGAACGAAGCGATTGCTCTTCATTGTCATCTATAGAAATCAGGATTACACCGTCATCAGCCAACAAGCGATGCAATAGCTTTAGGCGCGGATACATCATGCACAGCCACTTGTCATGCCTGCTTAAGTCCTCACCTTCTTTTCCGACTACTTGACCAAGCCATTTCTTTATTTTCGGGTCATTTACAGCATCGTTGTAAACCCAGCCTTCATTGCCAGTGTTATAAGGTGGGTCAATGTAGATACAGTTCACCTTCCCCTCAAACTCAGGAAGAAGGCTTTTTAATGACTCTAAATTATCCCCATGAATTATTTTATTATTCTTGGAATTATCTGGGGTTCCTTCATTCGCAGTAAAGCTATACTGCTTATCCAACAAACGAAAAGGCACATCATGGTGGTGATTAACCACCTTGTTTTTTCCGACCCAGTGCAGCGTTGGCATAAATTAGTTTTTCTAAGAAATACTGGCCTTGATCGGCCAGTAATGTTTAACAATTTTCATAATTCTACTGCTTACCTGCTTGTTCTTACTACTTCCCCAGGAAAGCCAGCTTGTCAGCAATCTTTATCTATAACCCTCTAGCACTGGCTGATTCCAGCCGGGCTCTGGTACTCCATCAGAAGATAGATTCCCCAGACGGCACAATGGTTAGGTTCGTCGTCAGCATACCTATGCTCGTCCCCATAGCACTGTGCATAGCCTCCAATAGTACAGCAAATGTTGCCGCCTGATACTGCAATGCAGCCGCAACGGGGGCTTCTTCATAACCGCTCCTAGCTCCCACCAGCCCTTCCACTGCAACTAGTGCTTCTGCCGTGCCATCCGCTCTTCTTTGGCTTGACTATGCAGAAGCCGTTTGTTTGTAGCAGCGCACTCTTTGGCAAGTACTTTATCAAATTGCCCTTGCTTGTATTGCAGCTTGGCAAAGTCAATACAAGGGTAATCCAGCTTGCTGGCTACGTTCTCCAGCAAAAAAGGCAACCTGTGAGGTTCAGAATAGATTGCTGAATTTACCGTATCGTGTTCGTGACCAACAAACTGGCAGCGGTTTTCCTCTGTCACGCCTTTATGCTTCAAGCAGCCATTAGAAGTGCTACGGAACGAATGGAAGCCCTTTTGACGGTCAGTGATATTCAGTTCATCAAGATACTTACCCCACCTCTCACTTGTCCGATTCCCGTATGAACCGAACTGATCAGGCGTCAGATATGGGAACAGCTTTGTTCCATACTTGGCAGCGTCTTTCAGATAGTCCAAGAAGCCGCATTCAATAAGTGTCGGATGGATCGGGATCAGGCGTGTAGCTGCGGGGGTCTTGAGCAATTTATCCCCTTCATCATTGATGGACAGCGCCCAGATTTCACCGTGCTTCTGAATGTCAGCAATGTCCATTTGAGAAAGCTCAGTGACTCGCGCACCAGTAAAAAGTGCCAGCATAGGCAACCAAAAATCAGCCGGTTGCTTTGCATTACTCAAAAGGTCAGGCTTGAAAATCAGCTTTAACTCATCGTCATTAAACGGCTTGTAGCTCCTTCTTGACGCTGACTTTTTCGCATCCTGCTTAGTAAAGACCTTATGCCCACGGCTGACAAGAATCTGACCTTCTGGCAAGACTCCAATAGACTGAGCAAGCTCAAACAAGCCACTGATTGCGGCAAGGTACTTTTGAGTGACAGTCTGCGGCGCAATGCCATCTGCAAGAAGGTCGTCAATAAAGTCCGCTACATCTGCACGTGTAATGCTGTGAACAGGAATATGCTTTTTCTTCTTCCTGAGTTCAAGCCACGCCACAAACTTCCTGTGATAGTTACCGTATTCATAAAGAGTCTTTGAGGAAAGCTTGTCCTTTTTACGGGTAGCAAACCTTGGGACCATTTCTTGAATGGTTGTGCCGCCTTCTACTGCCGGTTGTTGCTGCACAGGTGGGGCGGGTGCTGCCTGTGGCAATTGAACGGGATTAGGGCCAGCGATCAGCGCTGCAAGAGCTTCTGGCGACAGATTGAGCGTCTTGAGGATATGAATGGCTCTGTTAGCGTCGTCATCGGTGTTGATGTTACGAAGGCTGATTCCGCCCAGTTCAATATCGAGCTTGCGGGTGTATGGCGCAGTTGTGGTGAAAAGGGCTTCTACTTCGGCCAATGGAATGCCAGACAGTTCTGCTAACTGCTCACGGTTGGCACGGTTCAAAAGGTTCAACAGAAAATCACTATCAGGACCAGGGGCGGCAATCCCTGCGGCTGTGGTGAAGTAGTCAGTTGCCATCGTCTGTTCTTTCTTGTGATTCTGAACAGCCATTATCCCAGACAGACACATAGCTTTGAACCTGGCTTCCTGAGAATTTTTTGTCCTCAGAGAAATGCGCTTTTCCTTGGTGCAGCCACCAAGTTTGAAGGTCAGACGGAAGTAGAAGACGCCGTGGCGCGACTTCGCAAGGTGTGAAGGCAGTTTCAAGATAGAGTTCCCTATGAAATGGGACACCGTCTTGGGACACCTTAGTCGTTGTAGAAATAAAAAAGCCCTTGAATAATCAAGGGCTTAGTAATTCTTGGCGGAGAGAGGGGGATTCGAACCCCCGGTAGGCTATGAACCTACACACGCTTTCCAGGCGTGCGACTTAAACCACTCATCCATCTCTCCTGATGGTCGACGTGTGCGTTCCACGAAGCCGCT